>Ga0207710_10000235_pt1 | contig 47692 bp, 39 predicted proteins | sample KBSS24metaG_FD_184400 | JGI IMG/M metagenome (GOLD analysis project Ga0207710, IMG submission 184400) | Switchgrass rhizosphere microbial communities from Kellogg Biological Station, Michigan, USA - KBS S2-4 metaG (SPAdes) (version 2) | ecosystem: Host-associated > Plants > Roots > Rhizosphere...
GCTTATACTCAACGCGGTGATATTGTCACCTCAGCACTCCCGCAATTTTCTGGCTCAGCTGCACTACCTTCAACACTAGACTTATATGTTAACCAGCAAAAGATTTATTCAGGACTTGTGCCATCCGGTCCATTCGACATTAAGCAGCTCCCGTTTATTTCCGGAAATGAAGTCACACTTGTAACCACCGATGCAACGGGTCAGCAGAGTGTGACCAAACAGGCTTACTATTTTTCATCTAAAATTCTGGCAAAAGGTATTAATGAATTCTCAGTGGATGTTGGGGTTCCGCGCTATAACTATGGGCTGTATTCAAACGATTATGATGATGCCACTTTTGCTTCGGGTGCGATTCGATATGGATACAGCAACTCACTGACCTTAAGCGGTGGTGCAGAGGCTTCAACAGATGGTCTGTCGAATCTCGGGACGGGTTTTGCCAAGAACCTGTTTGGCTTTGGGGTGATTAATGCTGATATTGCAGCAAGCCAGTATAAAGATGAAAACGGTTACTCTGCTTTGGTCGGTTTAGAAGGGCGCATTAGCAAGAATATTTCGTTTAACACCAGTTACCGCAAAGTATTTGATAACTACTTTGATCTTGCCCGCGTGTCTCAAGTTCGATATTTAAAAGATAACCAGACTGATGCTGAACCCAAGAACTACCTAAGCTACAGTGCACTGGCAGATGAGATTTTTAGAGCAGGCATTAACTATAATTTTTATACAGGCTATGGCGTTTATGTGGGTTATAACCAGATCAAATATAGTGATAATTCCTATAAGTTAGTGTCTGCTAATTTAAGTGGAAGTATTAACAAGAACTGGGGATTTTATACCTCAGCCTATAAAGATTATGAAAATAACAACGACTATGGCATTTACTTTGCGCTGCGTTATACGCCATCTAGCAAAATTAATGCAATTACAAGTGTTTCTAGTGAAAGTGGTAAAACAACCTATAGACAAGAAATAAATGGATTTACCGATCCACAAATCGGTGCATTCGGATGGGGCGGCTATGTTGAGCATGATCAGGATTCGAATCAAAACAATGCATCGGTCTATGCCTCTTACCGTGCCCGGGCTGCCTACCTAACCGGTCGATATAATCGAATTGGAGAGAATGATCAAGTTGCACTTTCAGCGACAGGATCATTGGTTGCAGCAGCAGGACGAGTCTTTGCAGCTAATGAAATTGGAGATGGTTACGCTGTCGTAACCAATGCTGGGCCACAAAGCCAAATTTTAAATGGTGGGGTAAATTTAGGAGCAACTGATGGAGCCGGTCGATTCTTAATTGCAAATTTAAGACCTTATCAGCTTCATCATATCTATCTAGATCCATCATATTTACCTTTAGAGTGGGATGTTACATCGACTAACCAAACAGCATTCGTAGGTTATCGCCAAGGGGCCTTGATTGACTTCGGCGCTCATCAGGTCATTTCTGGATTAGTGAAACTTGTTGACCAGAATAATTCACCTTTATTACCGGGTTATACGGTTCGCATTAATGGGCAACAAAATGGGGTGGTTGGCTATGACGGTGAAGTATTTATTCCAAACCTATTAAAGCAAAACAAGCTTGAAGTCGATCTTCTGGATCATGGTTCATGCCAAGTTAGTTTTGCGTATGAAAATAAGCAATACAGTGCTAAAAAATTGGGGCCTTATGTATGTCGATAACTACTGCGAGTCATAGTTTTTGGATGAAGAGTGAAAAGTTTTCATTGGCTATAAAGTATATTTTAGCACCTGTTTTGTTTTTTATATTATATGCATTTTTTAGCTCTGCACATGCTGCTTGTGCGGTAACTGGAACCACTAATGGTACGTATACGTATACGGCTGCCACTATTAATAGTGATGCTACTATTACCTATACGGGAACCATTCGCTGTACGAATGTGGGAACTACTGCTCAAATATCACAATACATGTGTATGAAGACCGTATTTACAGGGGCAACCACTGCGAATAACAGTGTTACCTTACCTTATACGGTTACGGCAACTGTAGGTGGGGCTGGATCTACTACCACTAATCAAACTTCAAATGTTTGGTATGGGCCGGTTACAACGGTTGCACCAAATAATATTATTAGTTACTCAGTAAGTATTAAAGTTCCAGCGAGATCGGGTTCCTTAACAGCCTATCCAATAGGGACTTATACAGGCTCCGTTCAACTATTCTGGGACATGCAAGCAAATTCGAGCAGTGTTTGTGAGGGGAATAGTGGAGGGGGCTGGGACTCAGGCAATACCACTATCACTGCTAATTATGTCGTACCGAGTTTGTGCCAATTAGATTCAACATCAAATGTGGATTTCGGCAATATTAATGATATTGGTACGACTAGTCGTGATTACACAGCTCAAGGAGTAGTGAATACGACTTGTAATAATAGTACGCCATACAGTATTTATTTGGGTGATGGAAATAACCGTATTGTCGGTGGTTTTAGACGTATGACAAATGGTAGTAGCCAGTATATTCCTTATCAATTATATAAAGATTCTAACTATAGTACGGTATGGGACGCCACAGGAGGCGTAACCACGGTTGGAGGTTCTGGAGGTGTTTCTAAAACAGGCTCAGGCACTGCCCAAAGTACAAATGTCTATGGAAAAATTCCGCAGGGTACAGCTATTTCAACGACACCTGGTAATTACTCAGATACGATAGTTGTTACAGTCACTTATTAATAATCTGTTGGAATTTGATATTGAGTCTGTTTTTATATTGAGTTGCTCATGTGAATAGTCATGAGTTTTAGATTTAATATTTAAGCTAAGCTTCGTTTGAGCATTCAGTTCTAAAGAGTACGAGCTATAAATTTGATTTTTAATTGTTCTAATTTGAAGAGGGGTAAAAGCTTTTAAAGAAAAGATAGATGTAAAAAGGTGATCAACGGTAATGTTGTTTTAGAATAAGTAAAAATAGAAAAAGACAAATTAAAAAGATAAGAAAAAACATCTGATGAATAAATACCTTATGAATATTAAATGTATTTTTACACAAGTTAACAGATTGTACAAATTAAATTACAGTTCTCTTATCTTTATTTATTCTTTCTTATCAATAAAAAAACTTTTAGAGGCGAAGTAGGTTATTAATAATTTAGTTATTTGTATTGGAAAACAAAGTGTTAAAATTGTAGGGTTGGGATGTTTTGAATATATAATTATCTCGAATTTTAACCTATTGAAAATACTAAGGTTTACAACTTGTTCCAACCACTTACAATTCAAACCAGACTCGGCGGATTCTACTTTTTCTACTATTCCATTGTTGGCACATTTATGCCTTATTGGAATTTATATCTTCAAGATCAGGGGTTTAACTATCAAGAAATTGGTGTTTTATCATCAATTGCCATTATAACGCGTTTTTTTGCGCCTTTAGTGTGGGGATGGGTTGCTGACAAATCTGGTAAGCGAATGCTATTAGTGCGGCTGGCAACTTGGATGGAATCATGTATATGGTTGGCTATTTTTATAGTGCCAAATACGTTTCAATCCATAGCTTTACTCATGCTTATTTTTAGCTTCTTCCAAAATGCTATTTTAGCTCAATTTGAAGGGGTCACTTTATTTTGGTTGGGTGATCAAAAAGCTAAACTTTACGGCAAAATTCGTAAGTGGGGATCTGTTGGATTTATTGTCGGTGTTTTTATTATTGGTGCACTTCTAGAAATAGTTCCTATTTCAATGCTTCCGATTTTATTATTAATTATTGCTTCACTAGCATTTATTTGGTCTTTTACAATCCGAGAACCAGATGGTGCACCTACCTCACAAAAGAAGTTAGAGCCTTTACTTCCTGTACTTAAACGCCCGACAGTAGCTGCATTTTTCACAATTGAATTTATTTTACTTTTTTCACACGCACCTTTTTATAGTTTCTATAGTAATTTTCTGAAATCTTTGAATTTCAGTACGACTGAAATTGGGTTTTTATGGGCGATGGGGGTTTTTGCTGAAATTTTTATGTTTTCAATTGCTTCAAAAGTTTTTCAACGTTTTTCGTGGCGTAGTTTAGTCATTGTGTGTTTGCTAGTGACGAGCATGCGTTGGATGCTCGTTGCACTATTTTCACATTACTTTGTTGGTCAGCTTTTTGCACAGTGTTTACATGCTTTTAGTTTTGGTTTATTTCACTTAATTGCAATGAGAGTTATTTTTCAAAACTTCTCTGCTGGACAGCAAGGGCGTGGACAAGCTCTTTACAGTACCATGTGGGGGTTAGGTGTAGCTTTTGGTAGTGTTCTGGCTGGGCATTTCTGGAAAATTCTTTCTGGTGAACTCATCTTTATGTGTGCCAGCATGGCTGTACTCTTAGGTTTATGCTTTGTAGTGTGGCTTCCGAAACAAGTCGATTCTTCAACCGCCTAAGTTTGAGATAATGTAAAATAAAGAATTTATATTGAAAAAAGCAAGTAAATATAAAATTGTTTGATGACTTGTTGTAGCACGTTACAGTTGAAAAATATTGTTTTTATATGGTTATGGAGCAGTGATTTTGTCAAAAAATATGCTAACTTAACTTCATGCGTTTAATGATTAATAAATCTATGAAAAATATTTATATTATTGGATTATTGTGGGCTTGTTCTGGTTTAGCTGTGGCAGAAACGGCTACTCAACAGCCAGCCGAACAACCCGTTCGGACTGCAAGTAATCCTAATGCTATACGTATTGTTACGCGTCCTGAAATTATGGGATTATGGGGAATGGAAATTCCAAATAATAAGAAATGTGTGGAATATTATAACTTCCGTAGTAGTAATGATGTTGTGATCAAAAGTGGTCAAGAATGGTCATATGGCTTATATGAATATCAACCGTCTGATGACCCTAAAGAGCAGTTAGCTGCTTTAGTGATGCAAATTAAATTTGATAATAATAAAGTAGATTGTTCAGGTCAGAAACAAGACCAAACAGGTGATGTTTCTCAGTATTTTGTACAGTGGAAAAATGATCATACTATCAACTTCTGTTCAACCGCTAAGGGTGAGAAGTGTTTTGCGACTTTACGTAGAGTCCTACCATAAAGTAATGGATATAAAAAAAGCCTCTTACGTATAAGAGGCTTTTTTATTATGCGGTTTCAGCTTTCTTCTTTTCTTCCAATTGCTTTAATAAGTGCTTTTCGAGGTAATGGATGTCCATTGCTTGAGAACAGAAGCTCTTATCTTGCAAAATGAGATCTTTATGCAGAGGAATATTAGTTTTAATTCCTGTAAGGATCATTTCATCTAATGCTTGACGCATACGTGCAAGTGATGTTTCACGGTCTTTACCATGAGAAATCAATTTAGCAATCATAGAGTCATAGTAAGGTGGAATGCTATATTCTGGATAGATATGAGAGTCTAAACGAATACCAGCACCGCCTGGCGCATAGAAACTTTCGATTTTACCTGGTGAAGGTAAGAAAGTTGTTGGATCTTCAGCATTGATACGACATTCGATTGCATGACCATTAACTTTGATGTCTTCTTGTTGAAGCTCTAATCCGAGGCCGCCTGCAATACGTAACTGTTGTTCAATAATATCAACACCAGTAACCATTTCAGTAACAGGGTGCTCTACCTGAACACGGGTGTTCATTTCGATAAAGAAGAATTCGCCGTCTTCAAATAGAAATTCAAACGTACCAGCACCACGATATTGCATTAACTGACATGCATGAACACATGCTTCTAAGATATCAGCTCGAGCTTGCTCTGGTAGATTTGGTGCAGGTGCTTCTTCTAACACTTTTTGGTGACGACGTTGTAATGAACAGTCGCGGTCATATAAATGAATCGCATGGCCATTACCATCACCAAGAATTTGAACTTCGACATGGCGAGGTTTCTGTAAAAAACGCTCCATGTAAACAGTATCATCACCAAACCACATTTCTGCATCGCGCTGAGCTGCTTGAACTGATTCAAGTAGTGTATCTACACGCTCAACAATACGCATACCACGTCCACCGCCACCAGATGCCGCTTTAACAATAAGCGGGAAGCCGATTTCTTTAGCTTCTGCAAGGGCATTGTGGATGGTTACAGCATGGTCACAACCAGGTACAGTAGGTACACCAGCTTTCTTCATGGCAACAATCGCAGAAACTTTATTCCCCATAAGGCGAATATGTTCTGGACGAGGGCCAATAAAAGTGAAACCTGAACTTTCTACAATTTCAGCAAATTCAGCATTTTCTGAAAGAAAACCATAGCCAGGATGGATAGCATCGGCACCGGTAATTTCTGCAGCAGTAATAATTGCCGGGATATTTAAATAGCTATCACTACTTGCACCCGGACCAATACATACTGCTTCATCAACAAAACGTAAATGCATCAAATCCTTATCGGCATCTGAATAGATACCAACAGTCTTGATTCCTAATGTTTTGCAAGCCCGGGTAATTCGTAAAGCGATTTCACCACGGTTTGCAATTAAAACTTTTTGCAACATAGACGTCCCCGAGGTAATTACGCGCGATAACGGAATAAAGGTTGACCGAATTGGATAACATCACCATTTTTCACTAAAATTTCTTCAACCACGCCACTTTGAGTTGCTTCAATTGGGTTCATGATTTTCATTGCTTCAATAATACCCAAAGTTTCACCAGCAGATACAGTTTGACCTACTTTAACAAATGGTGCTTCGCCTGGGCTTGGAGCAGCGTAGAACACACCAACCATTGGAGATTTTTCAACTGCTCCACGTGGTGTTTTTGCAACTGGTGCTTCTGCAACAGAAGCTGCCGGAAGTGCTACACCAGCCGCAGCAACGACTGGATTACGGCGAGTTAAAGCGATTGATTGATCACCTTCTTTAACTTCAATCGCTTGCAAGTCAGACTCAATCATTAAATCGATGAGTTTCTTAATTTTGCGGATATCCATGGGCGACTATTCCTAAACTAGTTTGGGTTAGATGGTTGAATTTTTTCAATAGCGTAATCGAGAGCAAAACTATAGCCTTTTGCGCCGAGACCACAGATCACGCCAATTGCTTTATCTGATAAATATGAATGGTGTCTGAATGCCTCTCTTGCATGGACATTCGACAAATGTACTTCAATAAATGGAATAGCAACGCCAAGTAGGGCATCGCGTAGAGCAACGGAAGTATGGGTGAGGGCGGCAGGATTAATAATAATAAGTTTTACGCCTTCAGTTTGTGCCTGATGAATACGGTCAACAATGGCACCTTCCCAATTGCTTTGAAAAGTATCTAATGTAATTGAAGCGTTTTGAGCTTGGGTAACGAGTTGTTGGTTAATATCACCTAAGGTTAGATGACCATATACTTCTGGTTCGCGTTTTCCCAGCAAATTCAAATTCGGTCCATGAATCACCAAAATGGTCGAACTCATTCAGATTGCTCCAGCTCTAAAGTTGCAAATACTCTTTGCAAGATGTCTGCAAAGTTTGCTTATTATGGCATATGTTTCTACAATTTTTTTATAATTTGTTTTAATTGTCGCAGAAAGGGTACACCAAATTCGGCTTATATATTGTAAATTTTGCGATGATTTAGCAATGTTAAAAAATGACAAAATTTCAAGTAATTTAATGAAGCTTATTTTAAACTGAATTGACAAAAACAGTTCATGTATTTTGTGTAACGGCCATAGAATTATCTTCAATCACGAGCAACTCATTCCATCGGGTTAGATAGTTTTTTGAACGGTGACATTGTTTCATATGCCAAGATGGGTTACGAGAATGATAGCCGACTTGTAAATAGTGACTACCAAATCGATTACGAACTGTACTTAGTATTTTCATGAGTTGTTGTCTCTGCTGGATCAACTCAAGAGGTTGCCATAAATCATCAATGTGATGTTGACGAGCGTGCAAACCACAAAATAAAACTCCAATTTTAATGTATCTTTTATTTTCTTTATATAAAACATCAATTTGTTGCATTGCCGCTTTAGTTATTATGCATAGATCATCTGTTGCATAATTTAAGCCTATCGCTTGAGATGACGCTTTTTTATAAGGTGGTTTATCTGTTTTTTCATAAAGCATGACTTGAATGCAGGCACAGAGTTGTTCTTGCTTCATTAAACGCCGATGAGCACGATTGAGATGAAAGATAAGTGCTTGTTTAATAATCTCTAGGCTGGATAAAGCTTGAGCAAAACTTCGTGATGCTAAAATTCGTTTTGTTGAAATGCTTGGATCATCCAGTTGAATACAGGATTGGCCTTTTAGCTCACGAATGGTACGTGCCATCACCACAGAAAAAGCTTTTGCTAGATGGTGTTCATTGGCAAAAGTTAAGTCTAGGCATGAATATATTTCATAGCTTCGTAATTGTTTGACCAATTGGTAGCCAATTCCCCACACTTCTTTGACGGAAGTTTGTTGCATGAGGTCCTCAATAAGTAGGGGATCTAAAGTAATGAAATTACAAATTCTATTAAAGCTTTTAATTTTTTTAGCATAGTGATTGGCTAATTTAGCTTGAGTTTTTGAATATCCGATACCAATACAGCAAGGTAAGCTCAACCATTCCTCTAAGGTTTCTACGACATTGCCACAATATGAATGAATATCTAAAGATTGAAGGTAGGGAGTAAGACGAATAAAGCATTCATCAATAGAGTAAGCTTCTAAGTCATCGGGCGAGAAGAATTCACCTAAAACTGAAAAAAAACGACGCGACATCTCTGCATATAAAGTGTAATTGCTTGAATAGACGTGTACACCTGCATGCAACGCTTCTTGCTCAATTTGATACCATGGGATTGCCATCTTTATCCCCAGATTTTTTGCTTCTTCACTGCGTGATACAACACATCCATCGTTATTAGAAAGTACAACAACAGGTAGACCAATAAGTTTAGGGTTAAATAGTCGCTCGCAACTGACATAACAATTGTTAATATCTACAAGCGCATAAACTTCACGATGTGAAATTTCCATTGTATTTTCGCCCCATTAAAAATATTGGTAAAACTACATATTTGAATTGGTTTCCATAAACACAGTGATGTGAGGTGTTAGCTGAAAAGCTGTATTTTGAATATGTAACAAAATCAAGTTATCAAAATTTCTGGCAGAATGCTAGGGTAGTTCTGTGGGTTTCTCTCAAGTTAATAATGGAAAAAATAGATAAAGCTTTAATATTTTTAATAAAAAAGGAGATCAATACGATCTCCTTTTTTGTGGCACATTCTATGTCAGTCTTTATTACCATTTATGGCTATAAGAAACTTTAAGAGTCGCGCCATTTGCCACCAAATGACTAGTGTTATCACTTGTTCTTAATAATTGGCTATAGAGAGGATAGTATTTACGGTTGAACATATTCTCTAAACCAATCGTCACAGTGTCTTTTTTGTTAAGTGCAAAACTACTGATTAAATCTGTTGTTGTATAAGTTTTTACATCGTAGCGACCAAAACCATTTACACCATTTAAGCGGTAATCTTCTGAACCGAAGTAAGTTGCTTGTAGGCGGTTCGTCCAAGTTTCTGTTGGACTATAAGAAACGTAAGCTGTTAGTTTTAATGGTGGAATACGGAAACCGGTCATGTCTTGTTCAGAACCGTTTTGAGGTTTTTCACGGCCTTTCATCCAAGTAACGCTACCACCAGTTCCCCAAACATTTGCATCGTCAAGATAGTCAAAAGTTGCCTCTACACCAGTTACTTTTTCTTTGGTTCTAGCCAGTACTAAACCATTGTTAAAAGACTGCACAGCACCAAGGTCAGAAGTTGAGTGGAATACAGCTAAACTTGAAGAGAAGTTATTAAAGTTTCCTTTCCAGCCGAGTTCATAGTTATCTACTTTTACTGGCTCTAAGAATGATGAACCAAGGTTAAAACCTTCACCAGCATTACGGATAATCAAACCAACATCAGGTAATTGGAAACCTTGGTTAAACGATGCATAAATAGAGTTTTGATCATTTGGAGAGAAAGTCACATTAGCATTGTATAACCATGCGTCAGCTTTCACTTTTCCGCCCGGAACAGTGTAAGGGTTAGTCTTGCCTAATTGTGATAGGGGAACAAAGCTATCAATTTGGGCGTAGCTATCTTCATAGCGTGTACCAGCTTCAGCTGACCATTGGTCATTAAAGCGGTGTTTTAACTGTACAAAACCACCAACACTTTGCGTGGTAAGTTCGGGTAAATAAATGAGCTTGCCAGTTTTTACAAATTCTAGACCACCAGATTGGTCATAAATGTTTTGGTCGAAAATATCTAAAGGCATTTCGCTTTTTTCACGGCTGAAGTCGCCACCCCAAACCAATGAGGTATCACCTAAAAACTCAAGCGGTGTGGTAATAGTTAAACGGCTACCGAGTACATTATTTTCTTGATAAATCTGGTCGACTTGTTTACCGCGGTTTGCATTTCCACGAGCATCAAATGGTGAAAAACGGGTAAAGAAGTCACGGTAATAAATTTGAGCATCAACCTTATTACCTAATAAGTCTTTATTGGTATAGGTCAAATTGTAGATCTGGTTTTCATTTTTATTTTGGTCTTTAAGCTTTAATCCTTTAATTGCTTTTGCTGGCACTGTACCAGCTGGAACTTTTTTAACACTTGGGTCAGATGCATAATCTGAGTCTTGCTCTGCATTATAGTAGTTTGCAGCAAACTGTAGATATTGATTGTCATCAATATGGTAACCAAGTTTACCGCCTACGCTGTAAGCATCGGCATCATATAAATCACCCTGACTTGGTTCCGGTGCAACACGGTCACCGCTGGCATCGTACGGGCTACCAATACGTTGATAGCCAAAGTCGAGTGCATAGTCAAAAGCGTTAAAGCTACCTGTGAAATATTGATGAATATCGCCGCTTAAAGCATTAGAACGGAAATTTGTTAAAGGTGTTTGAAGCCCAACCACGGTTTTTGCTGTAGGTTCGCCACCAGCCGCTTTCGTGGTAATTGAAATAATACCGCCAGAAGCACCACCACCATAAATTGCATTACTGCCGCGAATCACTTCAATGTTTGCAATACTTTCAGGGTCAATTGCTGAAAGTCCACGTGATGTATCGCGTGTAAGGTTCATCGGCACGCCATCGACCAAGATGAGGGCATTACGGCCACGTAAAGTTTGACCATAGTCGGTAATGGTTCGACTTGAGTCCGATAGGCCCGGTACGGCTTTGGCTAAAACAGTCGCAATACTTCCAGATGACCCATTTCTTAAAAGTTCAATTTGTTTTTCATCTAGCTTAGTGACTTGCTTGGCAGAAGTAGAGAGTTCATCTGCACGTGAAGCAGTAATGGTAATAGTAGGGAGTGCTTCGGGCTTTTTTTCTGTTTCTGTTGTTTCAGAAGTTGAAGCTGCAAATGCTGAATTGGAAAGAAAGATGGCCCCACTAAGTGAAAGAAGCGGAATGATATTTTTAACTTCAGACTTCCTCGTAAAAAATTTATTACTTTTTATCTTATTTCCCATTGTCTCGCCCTGAGATTGATTTTAAATTGCCCGAATTATAAATGAGAATCATTGTAATTAACAATATTATTAATTGCTTAAAAAATAATATATTTGAAATTTATTCAATGAATTAGGGGAATAGGTAGTTATTCCCCCAAAAAATTGAATAGTGATTAGATTTCTTTAAAAGCATTTAGGTGATTTTGATGGGCACGACGAATAATGCTTCGATCATCACCGAGTACAAAAAGCTGAACAGATTGTTGTTTCCAAGCCGCGATATCTTCAGGTTGTCGGGGAATAGCACAGAAATGCTTTTGACTATTTTTAGTCTTAGCATACATCTCTTGAACTTTCTCTTTGACCTTTGGATGGCTGGTTTGCCACGGTATGCCCATAGATTGAGAAAGGTCAGCAGCACCTTCAAGAATAATATCAATGCCGTCAACTTTTAAAATTTCATCAAGTTGTTCTAATCCTTCTAAGCTTTCAATCATGGCAACCACAATGGTGTCATTTGTTGCCTGTTGAACAAAACTGGCTAAATCATCAATGCCGTATCTATTTAACCTTGTTGAATTCAGTCCTCTTTGTCCAAGCGGCATATAGTGGCAATAGTTCACTGCCTCTTGTGCCTGCTGGGCATTTTCTATACGCGGAAAAACAATACCCGTTACCCCTGCATCGAGCAGAGGTAGAACTAGGTGGTTGGCGTTTAAAGGGACTCTCACAAAGACATCAAGACACATAGCTCTAGCGGCTAAAATCATAGTCTCGACTTGAGACGTACTAAATAAAGTATGTTCCAAGTCGATAATAATAAAGTCATAGCCGGCAAGTGCCAATTGCTCGACATTAATAGGAGACGCTACGGAACAAAATATTCCGTAGAGCGTCTCGCCATTTGCTATTCGTTTCTTAAAAAAAATCGAATGCTTATTCATATTCAATTTCCTTAATGAGGCTGAGCGGGTTTGGTGTGGTTTGTACTCTTAAGCGAATTTCCGGAAGGAAACGGCGGCTTGCGAGCTGTTCAATATCGATGGTGTCATCTGTAAAGTTAAACAGTTCATATCGCTCACTAAACTCTGGATGAGCTTCTTTATGCTGGTTAATGATGGTTTTTAACATGGTCCAGAATTTGATTTCATCGAAGTCATAATGTTCATTTAAGAAAATCGCTAACTCTGCCAGATTTACAAACCAAAGTGCATCTTGAGTAAAGTCTCTTAACTCATTTGGTGAATGGGTTTCTAGGAACGAGTTCGGGTTGATCTTGGCGTGTTCTTTTGGTGCATCTTGTAAATTTGGTAGACGGTCTGGCTCTCTTAAAAGGTGACGGTTGAAACGAATTCCATCATGGAAATCTTTCAAGGCAGCTTTAACGGGTAAGCCATTTTTATGAATCAGTACCATGTTTTGTGCATGTGACTCTAAAGCGAGGCCGTGGCACCATAAAATATGCATGATAGGTAAATAAGCATTGGTGAGTAACTTTTCTAACCAGAACTCAATACCGTACTCTTGAATCCACTCATCAATGAGAGGTTTTTGGTCAATGTCGACTTGCATGAGGCCAGTTACCGGAGTTGCCGATTCACCTTCTTTTAAGTAGCTGTAAATACTTTCGCGCCAAATGCAGGCGAGTGCGCCGTATTGAACAGGTAAAGCAATTTGCTGGTTAATCGAAAGACCTGCAATTTCTCTTAGAATGACAGGCTTTCGCTGTTTTTCTAGAATATGGTCTTGCTCGACAATCTTATAAAGCCAGTCACTCATTTTTGCAGCATTTTGAACGGTATGTGGTGCTAATACGCGAGATGTAGAGGTATTAACTAAGTTCATTGCCAATTTGAGAGAAAGTGCCGAGATGTCACTAATATTTGATAAGGTTCGAATCGACTGTTGTGGTAAATAAGTCGGCCCTTCAATGTCTAACGGGATGATGAGTTGGTTGCTAATTGCATCTTGATAATATAATTCAATAATTTTATCCCACTGCCACGGATGAATTGGGGTGAGGATATAATCTTTAAAATCTACATTTTGCTCTTTCAATTGATCATTAATAGTTTGTAGATCTTTTTCTGAAAAATGCTGTTTATAAAGCTGTTCTAAGTTAATGGTTTCACTTAAAACCAGTTTGCATAAACTGTTATGAGTTGCTACCCATTTAACCGTAAAACCTTCAGAAAGTTCCGGTGCATATTTCTGGTTTTCTTTTAAATCGAAGCCAATACGAGACTTAAAACTCGGATGATATAAATGCGCATTGGTGATTCGTGCTTCTTGTTCTAAATAAGGCAAAGTTCTTAAAGGTTGAGTAGGCGTTTGGCTTAAAGTCTGAGCATGTTTAACGTAAGTTAAATTGAGTTCATCATTAAAGTTTTGCCATTTAACTGGGTCAGCTTCAATAATATTTTTTAGGTCGGCAAGTAGCATTTTTAAGTTAGGACGAGTTTCAGCGCCGAAAGTAAGATCAGAACGGACTAAGCTTGAAGGATCTAACTTAATTCGTTTAAAACTAAAGTGTCGTTTAGCTGCGCATGTATAGAAAACTGTATCGGAAATATAAAACTTGATCTGACCTTTAGAAAGTTCATATTTAAACGTATTTTCAAAAATGAGCGCTTCTAATAATTGGCCCATCACACGATTTTCCGCGAGTGTTTTATAATTGGTTTGTTGTGTCGGTTGAATAGGGCAAAGAGCTTCTGCGCCGCGATATTTATAAATAGGATTTTCAACTTCAATCCAGATTGGATTGCCACCACTGTGGTAGAGCGTATTTAACATATTTGCCTTGATTGGTAATGTGAGTGAATGAATTAATAAATCGCGGTACTGCTGACCTTTGCCGCTAAAGTTTTCTTGTGTGAGTGTAAGGCGGGTGGCTTGCCAAAGTTCAGATTCTTCAATCACCGTAACTCGTGCAATTGCACTAATGAGATGAGCAATATGGTTAATCACGAGGTAATATTTTAAAAAGGTCCAAGCATCTTTTTGAGAGAACCAAACGGTACTATCTTCAGAAATAGATGAGTCGTCTTCTATCATTTCTGGAACAATGCTAATGCCTTCCATATCTCGAAGAATAAGACGATGTGGATAGCCATTTTTAAATTCCATTAAGCTGTTTTGCATGTGCGCTTCTACGCTAATGCCTTTGTTTGCAAACAATTCAATTAATGGAATAAGTGAAACTTTAACGTACTGTTTCCACCAAAAAGTAATGAAGTCTTTCGCAACGTTCGATTGTAAGTTTTGATTCGGTGCCGCTTGCTGAATAAAGCTTAAAAGCGGGATTTCATGGTTTTCGTTTTCTTCAACCAAGCCGCCCAGCATTCGGGTATTTTCTAATACATCAGGTGTGAGCCCGGCTCTATAAATAATGCCAAATGAACTTTCAAGCTCTGGAATTTTGACTGTTTTTGCCTCTAACTCCGGCAGAATCACAAGGTCTGGATATTGCTCATTAATCTTATGATTAATAATAATTTTGCTCGCATCAATCGCACGTTCCATTTCATCCATTGGGTTATTACGAATGAAACTGGTAATTCGTACATCAATAGAGAGTTTTAAGAATAGATTCGATTGAGGTAACCACACGGTACGAACGGATGAGGTTGGCCATACGGTTTGACCTAAAGCTCCAAAATAAATAACGTCTTGGCTATCTAAATGTTTCTTTAAAGATGGATGTTGAAGTAAGAAATTGGCTTGCCACGGATGGGTTGGCATTAACTCATAATTTGCTAAGTTTTCTTGCAAACGCTCTTTTGCAATGTTTAAAACTTCGTCTTCAATACGGTTCGAGGCTTGAGCTTCACTCACTAATTTTTCGATTAAAGAAGAATGAATTGCAAAGTAATGGAGTTGGAAACTTGCGCCTAACTCAGGGCTATACTTTTTCATGTCTTCTTTCGAAAATCCTAAATTGGCTTTAGAGGTCACATGAAAAGGATGGCCATATAACATGCCTTGTTCAGTAGCTTGAAAACCACTCAACTCTTTAGATGTTGTTTGGGATGGTCTATTTTCTAAAAAGAATTTTGTGTTCTCGATACTATTGGCAATATCGGAGTACAGGTTCTTATTTTGGTTCTTGTCTTTAAATAAGCTATTCAGTTCATCTGTAATAAGCTTCACTAATTTTTTAGGGTCGGTTAGCGAGTCAAAAGTATTGTCGCTTAAATTTTGCAGGGTAAAACCACGTTGATATCTATGATAACCCGTCGTGGATAGATGCTGAACTGCGCCATAAACAGTCGTGTTAGATGCATTAAATGTACAAGCAAAATACAGTGTTTCTGGTTGCTCTGTATACAGTGTGAATAAAGGAGAATCTTGAGCTGGGATAATGTGCTCTTCAAGATTCACTTTGAGTTCACGAAAGAAGGTATTCAGGTACTGTTCGAAAAGTTTATAAGACCATGCATCTGTTGTAATAATTGAGTTCATTCTTGTGCCTCTTCTAAAATTGTATCCATTAAGAATCTGTTCAAAATCACCACTAATCCCGCACTGATAAAAAATAGTGAGGTGCAGATTAATGCGGCGGTAATATTGAAAAATGAGTAAGTGAGCGTGATGGTGATTGGGCCAATAAGCTGTCCTAAGACAAAGGCACTATTTGAAATGCCAATCACTTTTCCTTGGCTTTGAGTGCCGGCTTTTAGAGAAATGGTGTGTAAGATCGACGGGATAAGGGCTGCAAAGCAAAAGCCTTGTATGAGTCGTAATACAAGAATCAGCCAGAGATTAGACACCCAGATCAATGCGAAAATCGTGATACCGCAAATTAAAGATGCGTAAATGAAGTTATTAAAAGAATCTCCTTTATCATCATTTCTTCTTCCCCAATAGGTCGCAGCAATAAAGGCTGCTCCCCATGAAAGCGCATGAATTGTTCCAGTTAAACTTGCAGCAGATAACGAAGAGTGACTGCTTTGGCTTATTTCGCTAATGTACAGGACGAAGCAAGACACCAAACCAAAGCCACCGGCTTGAACCAAAATGCCAGCGCTTAACCATGAAAAAATCGTTCTATCAAAGAAAGCTGGAAGCTTAGATTTCTCTTTGGTTTTTTGCGCCTCGGTTTTAACGGGATTGGTTAATACAAATGATGCAATCACAATGAGTGTCATCACCACAAATGCTGTCGCGTTGAGTAATACTTCAACCCGCCATTGATCCATAAATATCCCGCCGAGCACGGGACCACATAGGCAAGCTAGCGCAACACTACTTTGCAGTTGTCCAAAAGCGGCGCCTCGTTGTTGTTCATTGGAAAGATATGAAACATAAGCATTTAAAATCACGGAAAGACCGCAAAAACCGAGTAAAATTCGCGCGAAAATAAATAGGTATAAATGTTGGGCGCTCGCCATGAGCAGTATTGAAATACAAAAGCCAGCCAGAGAAAGTAACAAGGCTTTTTTATGGCCGAATGTGTCGGATAGATGGCCCACAATCGGTGCTGTAAATAAACTGCCAATGGCGGGAGCTGCGAGTGCCAAACCTGCCCAGATAGTGGGAGCACTCATATGCGCCGTCAGTTTTTCCATATAAAGCGGCATGATCGGAATAAGCACCATAAGCCCAAAAGTAGAGAAAAACTGACAGAGCAAAATAATGAAATGATCTAGGCGAGATGAGCGCATGATTTAGATATCCATGGTCTCATAGCTAGAAACAGACAAGCTCTGATAAGGGTTTGGCGTACTTCCGATTTTACTTGGCATGCCTGTAGAGTCGCTTTCTTGCGCAAGTAAAGGCGTAAGTAGCTGTTTGAATGGCCAAGTCTTATTGTCAAAGAGATAGGTTTGAATTTGCGATTTTGTTTGTTCTGAAATCGGTTGAGTTTCTACAAAATCTTGAATAATGTCTTGAAGCATCTCCCAGAAGTCGCTTTCTGTACGATCCGTATATTTCAAGGTAGCTAAAGCAATCGGGTAAAGGTTAATTTGAATCCCTAGGGTAATAAAATAATTAAATAAGTCTTCATTTTTAGTAAAGATAAGATTGTTTGGCGTGCTGGTATCGATGGTATAAATCGGAGGTGTAAAACCACTTTCTTCAATGGCTGGCGTACATATTCTTAAGGTATCGTGGTCACGTAAAACAAAACATTTAAACTTATTATTTTCATAACAAACTATCGTGTTTTGCCCGTGGCATTCAGGCATGATGCCTTTCGACCAAAGCGTTAAGAATGTTTGAATAAAATGAACACTTAAGTCTTTTAATAATGACCATTTGTCACCTTCAACGCCTAAATTTTCCCATGGGTCAATATACGTACAGCTTAAAGCTGACATGGTAATAGGAGTGACATTTTGATCTTGGCAAAAATTGGGTAAATGTCTGACTTGGCAGCCGATTACCCCTAAATTTTTTACAATCGGCTCTTGTTTGCCGAGTACCCACCAATGCGTTTCATTACTCAAAAAGAGGCGATTTTTTAATAAAGAAGTTTCATTAATGACTTCATTTAAAAAATCATAAGCCGTATGGCCATTCATTAAATAACGGCCTGGCATAGAGCGGATTGCGCCTAATGTTTTAGCATTGGTCGAGAGTTTTAAATGCAGAGTAGGGTTTGCGTTATGAATAAGCGTTCTTAATGAAGAAGTCGGTAAACCAATTGTGGTGACATGGTTCAGGTCAATACCGCCATACTGATTTTCATCAAGCTTTAAATAGCGATGTTGCGTCTCTAACAAAGGCAGGGCTAAGTAGTCATCTGAAAGCTGAGCCATTTTTTCAGCAATATGCTTGTCCTCGACTTCTGATAACAGAAGCTCTTTATGAGGAATCGACTCCATATTATTGATCACGTCATCTTTCTTAAATGCCCACCAATACACCTCAATTTCTTTTTGAGTTGTGAGTGGTGCAAGTTCACCTTTTGAGTGAGCGAACGGATGAAATGGGCGATCAGCTACCAGTGATAGTAATTCACTAGTAATCAAAGGCGAAGAAAATGAGAGGGCTGACTGTAAAATTTGAGGAATTTTTTCAGCCGTTACTAAGTTGTCGAGCCAATAATCAATCGCTTTTTGATGGTGTGGTGACGGCCACCAAGTTGCTTTCGTTAAATAGTTAAAAACTTCAGAAATAGAAATTTTAGATGTCGTATTGCTCAACAGGTTATGAAGCAAAACTTCGGGTTGGGTAACATAGAAAGGATTTACACCACCTACTTTTAAACAACTGAAATAGAGTTCCAACTCATCATTTAGAGTGATTGCCAGATAAGGCTTTTTATAGGAAATATGATCTCTAAAATCTCCATAATTCTCCATGTAGAGGGCATCTATCGTTTTTTGTAGTTGTGCTGTGTAAATCCGATCTAACATTTTAGTTATTCCTATTCTTATAAAAGCGGTAGAACCGTGCCAACGTTTTGTTCTTGTGCGGCATTGAAGAACCACTTAGCGCAGACAATGTCATCAATCGCCATGCCCATTGGGTTGAGCAAAATGATTTCATCTTCGTGTTCTCGGCCGTTTTTATGACCAATAATGATGTCGCCAAGTTCGGCATGTAGTTTTTCACGGCTGAATAAGCCATCTTCAACCAGCACGTTGATGACTTTCTTTTCGCGGTTTGATTGGTCCCAGTCATCCACAATCACTTTGTCAACTTTTAAGAAGACTTCCGGTTCAATATCCATAATTGAAATATTGGAAACAAAGCAGCCTTTTTTAAGCCACTCAAATGGAATGTAAGGTTTATCTGAAACGGTACAGGTAATAAGGACATCTGCTTGCTGAATCGCAGATTTGGCACTGTCATGAATTTCAATTTCTAGATGTGGATATTCCGATAAGAACAACCCTTTGAGTTTTTCAGCCGCTTCAGGGTTCACATCAAATAAATGGATTTTTTTCACTTGAGCATATTGTTCAAGTACCGTCTTAATCTGCATTTGGGCAATTGGGCCGCAGCCAATCACGGTAATGTCAGAAAAGTCTTTTTTCGCTAGATATTTAATCGAAACACCCGTAATTGCAGCAGTTCGCATGGCACTGATTAAACTGCCTTCCATTACTGCAACTGGATAATTTGTTTCTGAGTCATTTAAAACAATTAGTGCACTAGCACGCGGAATATTGAATTTTTTAGGGTTATGTTGTCTTGAACCAATCCATTTGATTCCGGCAATTGGGTCGTTGCCACCTAAATAACAAGGCATGGCAATAATACGGTCAGCAATATGGTCTGCACCTTGCCAGCGAAGATAAGGTTTTAAGGGTTGTACAAACTGTTTATTTGCATGCAGGGTTAAACCTTCAGTAATCGCTTCAATAAATGAATTACTATGATTTGCGCCAAGATTTAATAAATCTGATTGACTTAAATAGCGAAGGGTAGCCAAATTGCTCATGAATATGTCCTAAGGAGAAGGTTAAACAACATTTTGTAAAGTAAGGTTTTCTTGGCGTCGTACGTTTCGATTGAAGTGACGCTTCTTGATCATTTCGAACCATTCATCTTCATAAACCAGATCGAGATAACGGTCACCGCGATCGGGCAACAATGTTAAGACGCACGATCCTTCAGGAATGGTTGGAATCAGTTTTTTGATGGCTGAAATAGATGAGCCGCTCGAGCCACCTGCAAAGATTCCTTCATGTTCAAGAAGTTCTCTGCAACCAAGTGCCGATTCATAGTCATCTACATAAATGACATCATCAATTTCATCGGGGGAGAGGAGAGCTGGAACAGTGCTTGCTCCAATGCCAGGAATTTCGCGTGGACCAGATGTGCCACCAAATAAAACAGAGCCGACAATATCGACAGCGATGACTTTTAATTCTGGGAATTTCTCTTTAAGGCGACGAGACACGCCCATAATTGTTCCTGAGGTACTCGCCCCAATCACGAGATAATCAATCTTGCGATCAATTTGATTTAGGATTTCTTCTGCTTCACCAAAATAGTGGCTTTTCCAGTTGTTTGGATTTGCATATTGATTAATCCAGACCGCATTTGGCAGTTGTTGGCAGAGCCGTTTTACAGTGTCAATTCTGGTTTTTAAGTAACCGCCGTTTTGGTCTTTTTCAGAGACCATCTCGATATTGGCTTTGTAGAGCTTCAACATTTGTAAATTTGCTGAAGCAATTTTCGGGTCAATAACGGCAGTAAATTTTAATCCATATATTTTGCATGCCATTGCAAGTGCGATGGCTAAGTTTCCTGAAGAACTTTCAACAATATGACTATCTTTATTAATTACTCCAGATTTCATGCCTTCCTGTAGCATGAATAATGCTGGACGGTCTTTAATGCTTCCTCCTGGGTTTAACAATTCCATTTTCGCAATCACTGAGATCGATTGATGCGTGAACAGCCTTGATAGTTGTAATAGTGGCGTTTTACCTATGCAGTCGAGAATATTTTCATGGATCATGGTAGATCTTCTCAGGTTTTTATGTAATGTGAATGATAATGATTATTAATTTAATTATTATTACCAATTGTGACATGATTGTTGCGGTTTGTAACGCAAAAGAGGGGGGACTTATAGGAATTTTCACTAAATTTTTTTGTGTAATTATTTGAATCGTAATATTTATATTTTATAGAGTGATAAATTAATAAATGTTTTAAATATAACTAGATAGGCAATTAATTACTTTTCATCTATAAAAAATAATTTAATGAGTATACCGTTTTGTAAATTAAAACCCGCGACTGAAATTGTTTTAAAATTAAATCGGCAAATATGTTCTGATTAACCATACTTGGTACGGCATCATTTTGTCGAGTTAATGAGCATATTTCACACTTACTAAAAAAGATGAAGATTCAAGCTGCTTCGAAATGATGAACTATAATTGAGAGAGATTGATGATGTGTCAGTTATTGATATGAAAATGTCTGAAAATGATATGTTTAGATCGATATGATCATTTGCATAAGCGCTATATTTTGAATGGATCAATTGAGTCCAAAAAATATAGTAATGCGTGTTTCGCATTTTGTCTTATGGGTCTTTCAAGCTGTCTTTGTCATAAAAGACAGCTTTTTTTTATGGTTATTTGATTAATGAGTCAGACTATGAACGGTGTCGTTGCCGAGCTTGCTCATAAGCCTCAAGATTAATGCATTGAGCTCCCAAGCTTGTGATGTCTGTTTGGTCTAACTGAAGGTCATCCCACTTTTGCATTTGCTGAAAGAGCCAATAAAAGTCTTCTACTTTGGGAAGAGCGCTTTCTTTTACCAAATGACGGACAATATCCTGAATCATATAGTATTTATCGACATGTACTTCTTCTGAGCAATGAAAACGAACAATTCCAAACTCGACCAATAATTTTAAAATTGGAGTAAAGTCTTCTAGTTCGCTAAGTTCTTGCTGAGCTTTCATAATTGCAGCGGTAAGTGCAACCAGCGTTTGTGGATGCTGTTCAGCCCATTCTTGCGTTACGGCTAAAACCTTGTCAGCCACAGGTGGAATAATGTTCTGGCTTGAGCAAATCATTTTACTTAAACCGAGAAGCTCACCCTGAGTATTCCAAGGTTCTCCGACACAGAAACCATCAATCACATGCTTATCTAGTGCTTCGACCATATAAGGTGGTGGTAAAGTTTTAAGCTGAATGGACTGGGCTAAATCTGGGTTAGCTAAGGCTAGCCATTCTCTTAAACAATAATGATGAATGGAATGCTTAAACACGTGGGCTAAAGAAAGGGAATGCCCTTGTTCAATGTAGTGTCCCACTTTTTGTGCGGTTACTTGTGCGCTGTCATTTTCTTGAATTTTAAGCTGATGAGTAAGCTTTTGGCTTAAACTAATGAAGGCACGGTTTTCACTTAAAATGAGCGATGTCTGTAGAGGCGTACCAATTTGATCTGCACCTACGGCAGCCGCAGGTAACATTGCAGATAAACAATGAGCGGCATCTAATAAACCAAAAGCGAGACGGTCACGTAGACTTGCCCATGATGCTTCTTTAACTAAAGTGACTTCTAGACCAGCTTCTTCAAAGAAGCCTCTTTGTTTTGCCCAAAGCAACGCAAGACAGTCAAGCAAAGGAATATAGCCAAGTTGTAATTGAGTCTTTTCTAATGTGCTCATTTATTCATCCTTTATCTGATTGCCAAGTAATTTTTGGGCGTCGAGTAAACGCCGTGCCATTTCTCCAATCGTAATACGTTGGCTCATGGCATTTTTTCTGAGGAGCTGAAACGCTGTATCTTCAGGTAGGCCATGGAGTTGCATAAGTAAAACTTTGGCTTTTTCTACATCTTTACGGTCGGCTAGTTTGGTTTGAGCCTCTTTTAAATCACCTTCGAGTTTTTTGTGTTTTTTATATTGCTCAATTGAAATCTCTAAAATGGTATGCAAACGGGAAGGATCGATACCATCGACAATATAAGCAGTTACTCCCGCATCAATGGCTTGTTTAATGGTGTCTTTATCAGAGTTTTTCGTGAACAGAACGGTAGGAAGGTCATAGCTACTGACACAGCTTTCAATAATGTCACGATGAGGGTGGTCCATATCGAGCAAAATGACATCAGCTTGCAAATGTTCCAGACGAAAGATATTTAAATGATCCAAAGTAAGGCAGGCGACTACTTCAAAATCATTTTCAAGCAGACTTTTTCTTATATAGTCGGCTCGCGCATGATCATCATCAATAAGGGCTATTTTGAGTTTTGGCATAAGTTCAGAAAATCAGGCTAAGAAAATGCGCCAATTCGACGCGTTTTTTGTTATCAATTTTTAAGCAAGATTAGTGCCATAGCAAATTAAAGAAAAAATCGAGCTTTACCGGCACTTTAGCATGCTTAATAAGGCAGATGATCGTTATTGGTGCAAATTTACGATTCATTTTGTGGCAGGACATATTTTTATTTAAACCCTATAGGTGTGCAATGTTAGAGCAGGCTAAATAAGATTTAATTTCTTTTTTATATCTGTGTTGCTGTTATCTAAATGAAAAACAATAATAAAAAAATATTAGCTTAAGTTTTTTAAAAAACTGGCATGCAAAATGCTTACTTAATTACAGGTCGAAGTCGACCATAAGTTTTAAAGACGGCCAACGATGTCCGTTCTGATCGAGTTTGTGAGTGCAACCGTACACACAAAGAAGTTACGTTCAGTCGGAGTGAAGGTCATGTCTTTATTTTTATTGCATAAAAAAGTTACATCTGAATTATTTAATTTTTCAGTTCCAGCGATGCGAGCCTTCTCTATGAGGGGGCTCGCTTTTTTTATTTCTTTTTATGACTTTGCTGTGCATTGGGTGTCGTCAACGAGTGCAAAAAATTGGCTGCAAGCAGCTACATGCTTCGTGATGTTGATTCGCTTCTCGGTAGAGCACAAGGCAAAAGAACAACGTCTATTTGAGAACGCAATAACGCAGCTTAAAAGCAACGTGATTTGAGGAGAAACACTATGAAATTGGTAATGATTGGTCATGGTATGGTAGGCCACAAATTCATCGAAGCCATTTTAGAAAAAGCGGATGATGAACTGGAAATCACGATTCTCGCGGAAGAGCCTCGTATCGCGTATGACCGCGTACATTTAACAGAATATTTCTCGGGGAAAACGGCAAAAGATTTATCTTTAGCTCGTTTTGACTTTGCTGATGCTCATGGCATTGACTTACGTCTTAATACAAAAGCAACGGCAATTGATACGGCAGCACAAACAGTTACAACCAACCATGGTGATGTGATTAGCTATGACAAATTGGTGTTAGCAACAGGTTCTTATGCCTTTGTTCCGCCAATTCCGGGTAATGATCGTGACAACTGTTTTGTTTACCGTACCCTTGAAGACTTAGATGCCATTCGTGCAGCAAGCTTAAATGCAAAAACCGGTGTGGTGATTGGCGGTGGTTTACTCGGTCTAGAAGCAGCTAAAGCACTGCGTGACCTAGATTTAGAAACACACGTTGTTGAGTTTGCACCACGTTTAATGGCAGTTCAAATTGATGACTTAGGCGGTAAAGTTTTACGCCGAAAAATTGAAGATCTTGGTGTAAAAGTCCATACACAAAAAGCGACTCAATCTATTGAATCGGGCAATAGCACTACGCACGTAATGAAATTTGCAGATGGTAGTGAGCTTGAAGCAGATGTCATTCTATTCTCTGCGGGTATTCGCCCACGTGATGAGCTTGCACGCAACAGTGGACTCGCGATTGGTGAGCGTGGCGGTATCGTGATTAATGATTACTGCCAAACTTCAGATACAAACATTTATGCCATTGGTGAATGTGCACTTTGGCAAAACAAAATTTATGGCTTGGTTGCACCAGGCTATGACATGGCACGTATTGCAGCGAAACATGTGCTAGATGAAGAATGTAACTGTTTCGCTGGCGCAGACATGAGCACCAAGTTGAAACTCATGGGTGTGGACGTTGCTTCTGTAGGTGATGCACATGCAATGACTCCGGGTGCATTAAGCTACTTCTATGCAGATGAGCATGCGCTGGTTTATAAAAAGATTGTTGTAAATGCAGATAAAACCAAGTTGCTTGGCGCAGTTTTAGTAGGTGATGCCAAAGAGTACAACGACCTTTTACAAATGATGTTAAACGGTCTGGCTTTACCTGAAGTGCCTGAAAGTTTGATTATGCCGGGCTTTGAACAGTCAGCAGCAAAGTCTGGTGGTAGTGGTGTAGATTTACTTCCAGATAGTGCGACCATCTGTTCATGTAACAACGTATCCAAAGCAGATATTTGCCAAGCGATTAGCGATGGTTCGACCTCTTTAGGTGCATTAAAGAAATGCACCAAAGCAGCAACAGCATGTGGTGGCTGTGCACCATTAGTGACTCAAGTATTGAAGTCCGAATTACAACGTCAAGGTGTGACTGTAAACAACCATATCTGCGAACACTTTCCATACTCTCGTCAAGAGTTGTATCACTTGGTCCGTGTGAATGAAATCAAAACATTTGATGATTTAATTCATCAACATGGTCATGGTTTAGGTTGTGATATCTGTAAACCTGCTGCGGCAAACATTTTGGCATCTTGCTGGAATGAGTTCGTACTTGAACCTACACATGCGGGTCTACAAGACAGTAACGACTACTACTTGGGTAACATCCAAAAAGATGGTTCTTACTCGGTTGTACCGCGTATGGCAGGTGGTGAAGTCACTCCAGATGGTTTGATTGCCATTGGTCAAATTGCCAAGAAATATAATCTCTACACCAAAATTACTGGCGGTCAACGCGTTGATATGTTCGGTGCACAAGTTCATGAACTTCCATTTATTTGGGAAGAGTTGAATGCTGCTGGCTTCGAGTCTGGTCATGCCTACGGTAAGTCATTACGTACTGTGAAATCTTGTGTAGGTAGCACATGGTGTCGTTACGGGGTAGATGACTCAGTTGGTTTGGCGATTGAACTTGAAAACCGCTACAAGGGTTTACGTTCACCGCATAAATTAAAAATGGCTGTGTCAGGCTGTACACGTGAATGTGCGGAAGCGCAAGGTAAAGATGTCGGTATTATCGCGACCGAAAAAGGCTGGAACCTTTATGTGTGTGGTAACGGTGGTATGAAACCACGCCATGCAGAGTTGCTTGCATCTGACCTCGATAAAGAAACACTCGTTCGTTATATCGACCGTTTCTATATGTTCTACATCCAAACAGCAGATCGTTTACAACGGACTAGTGTATGGCGTGACAATCTGGAAGGTGGTCTAGATTATCTTAAATCTGTGGTTGTAGATGATTCTCTTGGCTTGGCTACCGAGCTTGAACGCCGTATGGAACATGTGATTGGTACATATCAAGACGAATGGCGTACTGCTGTAGAAAATCCTGAAGTGCGTAAACGCTTCCAAACTTATATCAACGCAAGTGCGAATGAGCAGGCCGATCCACATATTCAATTTACGACTGAACGTGGTCAAATCCGTCCATTAACCGATGCTGAACGTTCAGAAGACCGCATTCCAATGGTTGAAGCATAACAAGGAGAATCTCTATGAATATTGTACAAGACAAAAATATGCTTCCTGATGATCAATGGATTGATGTGTGCGCACTCGATGATTTAACTCCCAACACTGGTGCTGGCGCACTGGTGGGTGGGCAAGCGGTTGCAATCTTCCGTGTAGGACATGAAAAACGTGTTTACGTATTAAGTAATAAAGATCCGTTTAGCCAAGCCAATGTTATGAGCCGTGGGATTATCGGTGACTTGCAAGGCGAGCGTGTGATTGCATCGCCAATCTATAAACAACATTTTAGTTTGGCAACGGGCCGTTGCTTAGAAGACAAAGACCAAAAACTTTCAGTTTATCCAAGCAAAATTCTTGATGGTCGCGTTTGGATTAACTCTGTACCGCAAAAAACTTATATTACCAATACGGGCGTGTCTCAAGACAAACTTAAACTGGTACTGATTGGTAATGGCCTTGCGGGTATGCGTTGCCTAGAAGATTTACTTGATATGGCACCAGATCGTTATGAAGTTACCGTCATTGGCGAAGAGCCTTGGGGTAACTATAACCGCATTATGCTATCTCCGGTTTTATCGGGTGAAAAAACCATTGAAGATATTATGCTCCATCCACCAAAGTGGTATAGCGATAAAGGCATTCAATTTATTGCGGGTGACAAGGCTGTAAAAATTGATCGACCCCGTAAAGTGGTTTACACCGAAAAAGGGCAAACCGTTGATTATGACCGTTTGATCTTGGCGACAGGTTCGGCTCCGTTTATTCCACCAGTTCAAGGTGTTGACTTAAAGGGCGTGTTAACTTTCCGCGATATTTATGACGTTAACACCATGATTGAATACTGCGGTTCAAAAAACAATGCAGTGGTGATTGGTGGCGGTTTACTCGGTTTAGAAGCTGCGTATGGTTTAAAACAACGTGGCATGAATGTGACGGTGCTGCATTTGATGGACCGTATTATGGAGCGTCAACTCGACAGTCGCGCGAGTCAGTTACTGCGTCATAGCATTGAGCAAAAAGGCATTCACATCATTACCGAAGCCAATACCGAAGCGTTAATTGGTGATGAAAATGGTCATGTGAAGCAAATCCGTTTGAAAGATGGCACAGTTTTAGAAGCAGACCTTGTGGTGTTTGCTGTGGGCATTCGACCAAATATTAGCTTGGCACAAAGCGCAGGTTTACGTTGTAACCGAGGTGTGTTGGTGAATGACACCATGCAAACTTTTGACCCAAGTATTTATGCCGTAGGTGAGTGTATTGAGCACCGTGGGCAAACCTTTGGTTTAGTTGAACCATTATGGGGTCAAGCATTTATTTGTGCGACACATTTGGCAGAACATGGCAGCTTAACTTTTAAAGCACCGACCGTACCGACTCAGTTAAAAGTAAGTGGTGTCGATGTATTCTCTGCGGGTAACTTTGAGCCTAAAGATGATTATGAAGACATTATTTTGAATGATGAAAAACGTCACATCTACAAACGCATTATTATTCAAAGTGACAGAGTTATTGGCGCAGTTTTATTTGGCGATACTGAAGATGGCATGTGGTATGCAGAGTTAATTGCAGATCAAACCCCAGTCTCATCATTTAGAAATAAACTGCTATTTGGTCGAGATTTTGCATTAAAAAATGCAGGCTAAATAGGGAAAGGAGCAGTTATGAACAGTATTCCAAGCGTTGAAATCGATAGCTCCGATCATGTGGCAAAAACAACTAAAACAACATGTCCATATTGCGGTGTTGGTTGCGGTGTCAGTGTGCACGTTCAACAAAAACCTCAAGGGCCTGTGGTTCAAGTTGAGGGGGATGCTGAGCATCCTTCCAACTTTGGACGCTTATGCATTAAAGGTAGCCGACTTGCGGATACTTTGGGGTTAGATACACGTGTTTTACAGCCAATGATGGGACGGAAACCAGATCGCGTTGTGACAACATGGGATGCGGCAATAAATAAAATTGCTGATAAATTCCAATCCTGTATCGATCAATATGGTCGTGACAGCATCGCATTTTATGTTTCAGGTCAGCTTTTGACCGAAGACTATTATGTAGTGAACAAGTTTGTAAAAGGCTATTTGGGTACTGCAAATATCGATACCAACTCACGCCTTTGCATGTCATCTGCTGTGGCAGGTCATAAACGTAGCTTTGGTGAAGATATTGTCCCGGCAAGCTATGAAGATTTTGAACATGCTGACATGGTGGTATTGGTTGGCTCCAATACTGCTTGGTGCCATCCTGTGCTTTATCAGCGGATCATGCAGGCTAAAAGCCAAAATCCAGATATGTTTGTGGTGGTAATTGACCCGCGCTTTACCAGTACCTGTGAGCAAGCTGATTTACATTTGCCGATTTTACCGGGCCAAGATGTCGCTTTATTTAATGGCTTATTTCAATATTTATATCAACATGGTCATGCCGATCAGGCTTTTGTCGAGGCTTATACCGAAGGCCTACAAGAAGTTTTGGTGAGCAGCCAGCAAGAAACTGATATTGGATATGTGGCAAAACGTACAGGAATTGCGCTAGATAAGTTACAGCATTTTTTTGAAAAATTTGCCCAGACTGAAAAAGTAGTCACCCTGTTTTCTATGGGTGTAAATCAATCCACTCAGGGTGTAAATAAAGCCAACAGTATTATTAACTGTCATTTACTCACTGGAAAAATTGGTAAGCTCGGCGCTGCACCATTTTCAATGACAGGCCAACCCAATGCAATGGGTGGACGAGAAGTCGGTGGCTTGGCAAATATGCTAGCGGCTCATATGGATTTGGATAATCCACTACATCAAAAAGTCGTGCAAACCTTTTGGGATAGCCCATTTATTGCGACTCAAGCAGGTTTAAAAGCGGTTGATTTATTTCGTGCTGTTGAATCTGGAAAAATTAAAGCGATTTGGATTATGGCGACCAATCCAGTCGTGAGTTTGCCAGATGCCGACCAAGTCAAACGTGCATTAGAGAAGTGCGAGCTGGTGGTCGTGTCTGATATCTGTGCAGATACAGATACCACAGCTTATGCCGATGTGTTACTACCAGCTCTAGGTTGGGGTGAAAAAGATGGAACAGTCACTAACTCCGAGCGCCGTATTTCTCGCCAGCGTGCTTTTTTACCTGCTCCAGGTGAAGCAAAAGCAGATTGGTGGTCAGTTAGCCAAGTCGCAAAAAAAATAGGCTTTAATGGTTTTGATTTTGCGGATGCAAGTGGCATCTTTAATGAGCATGCAGCGTTATCTGCACAAGATAATGTAGATATTGATAGCCGTGAAAAAAGCAATAACTTCCGTTATTTCAACTTAAAAGGGTTAATGAGTCTGAGTAGTGCAGAATACGATGCTTTAGAACCAATTCAATGGCCAGTGTGGAATAAAAACCAAGACGCTAAAGCCGTTCAACAACTGTTTGGCAAGGGCCAGTTTAGTCATAAAAATGCCAAGGCAAAACTTATTCCAACTGTTGCAATTGATCCAGTCCATGCGGTTTCAGAAGACTATCCACTCATTTTGAATACGGGCCGTATTCGTGATCAATGGCACACCATGACCCGCACTGGTTTATCAGCAAACTTGACCAGTCACCGTGCTGAACCTTTCTGCGAGATTCATCCGAGTGATGCACTAAAATTTGGTGTGCGTGATCAAGGTTTGGTCGAAGTCCGTTCAAAATGGGGTAGTTGTGTACTACGTGTGACATTTTCATCTGGTGTGCGTCGTGGGCAAATTTTTGCACCGATTCACTGGACAGAACAAGTTGCCTCAGATGCCCGCATTGGTAAAGTCGTTAACCCAGAAGTCGATGCAATTTCTGGTGAACCTGAGTTCAAACATACACCTGTCACCATTCAACCTTTCTATACCACTTGGCAAGGTGTGCTCTATGTACGGGAAGCATATGACTCGCATATTCAAGAATCGCTACATCACTGTGCATGGTGGACTAAGGTCAAAATGGTGAAAACCAATCGTTACGAACTTGCAGACCGTCAAACTTTTCATGATACTCAAAAGAACTTAAAAAGCTTCTTGCCATTTGCCGATGAAACTTTTGAGTGGTTAAGCATAGAAGATATCTCTTCACAATTGAGCCACAGTATTATTTTGAAAGATGGCATCGTAATTGCAAGTCTATATATTGCACCGCCAGATTTATTGCCAGATCGTGAGTGGGTAGCAAGTCTGTTTAAACGCGAACGCTTAAGTGCCTTGCACCGAAAAGCGTTACTGGCGGGCATGCCAATGTCTGCTACAAATAATGACGGACCTTTAGTATGTAGCTGTTTTAAAGTGGGTAAGAACAAAATTATAGATGCAATCAAAACTCAAAATATTACACATGAAAAACAAGTGACGGCTTGTTTAAAAGCAGGTGGAAATTGTGGTTCGTGTTTACCTGAAATCCGTGGCTTGATTAAAGCTTGCCAACAAGAGGTGGAAGTGTGAATAAGGGATATCCCGTAACTGATTTGGTCATTCTGGCGGGTGGACAAGCCCGCCGTATGAACGGTTTAAATAAGTTGTTGCAGCAATTTGATGGCGAAACTCAACTGATTAAGATTCATCAGAAATTAAGATCATCAGTCTCTGAAATTTGGGTCAATAGTCACCGTGACTATTCAATTTATCAAAGTATTGTGCCTGATATTCGATGTTATCAAGATGATGCATCAGGCTTTTTTGGCCCACTCATGGGAATGAAAAGTGCATGGTCAAATGTACACGCAGACTATGTTTTGTTTATTCCGTGTGATGTGACCTATGTACCAACGCAAGTTGTTGCTAAATTGCATTATGCAATCCGAAAAAATAAACATGCTCAAGCGGCTTATGTTTCAATTAATGGAGATGCGTTGTATCCATTTTGCTTGTTAAAACGTGAAAGTCTCAGCACAATAACCGAGCAAATTGAAAAGCAACGATTAAGTTTGAAAGAATGTTTTAAGCTTTTACATGCCCAAGTCGCTATATTTCAAAAACAAAACCTGTTTTTTCATAGCATTAATTCATTGGATGAACTCCAGCAATACAAACAAATCAAAGCATTTAAAGAAATTTTTACAGCAAATTAGTTAATCATCTTAATAGCTTATAAATTTACATTGGTCATATGAAACATGCTTTTAAACTTTGGGCTGTTGACTATTTATTATTTAGGTTCTATTTTGGAACTTGATATTTTCATTCCAGTGAAATGTATAAAAATAAAGGGAGTCGATGGGCATGGTAGAAGCACTGAAGCAAAATAAAACGGATGTGACCGCATGTATTTTGTGTTCTAGAAACTGCGGCCTAAGTGTCGAAATTAAAGATAATCAGTTTTCCAAAATCAAAGGTAATCCTGAACATCCATTTTCTCAAGGTTACATTTGTCAAAAAGCTGCCAGACTACAACACTATCAGCAGCATGCAGATCGCTTGACTACACCGTTAAAACGCCAGCCAGATGGTACCTTTCAAGAAATTAGTTGGGATGTTGCCATACAAGAAATTGCTGATCGATTAGTTCAGATTCGCGATAATTTTGGCGGAACTGCTTTTGCTTCTGTTGGGGGCGGTGGTCAAGGCAATCATCTTGGTGCAGCATATGGTCGACAACTTTTACTGGCTATGAAAAGTTATTATGCTTACAACGCTCTTGCTCAAGAAAAAACGGGGGATTTCTGGCTCAATGGCCGTTTGTTCGGTAGTCAGTCTTGTCATACCACAGAAGATGTCGAATATGCCGATTACGTTCTTTTTATCGGAACTAATCCTTTTCAGGCACATGGTATTCCCAATGCGCGAGATACACTAAAGCACATTAAAAAAGATCCGAACCGGACCATGGTGGTGTTTGATCCACGTGTTACCGAAACAGCCAAACAAGCAGATATCCATGTGCAGCTAAAGCCTGGAACAGATGCTTTTTTAATGTCGGCCATGATTGCGATCATTATTAAAGAACAGCTCTATGATGTAGCGTTTATTGAGCAGCACACTTTAGGCTTCCAAGAGGTGAAAGCAGCCTTTAGCAGTGTCCCAATCGAAGAATATATTACTAAAGCTGATGTACCAGTCGATTTGATTTATCAGGTCGTTCGAGATTTTGCCAAGGCTAAAAGAGGCTGTGTACGTATTGATTTAGGCATTCAGCATACTTTAAATACGACATTAAACGGATATTTAGAAAAGCTACTGTACTTACTCACCGGAAACTTTGGAAAGCAAGGCACCAATAATTTACATACCATGTTTATTCCAATTTTGACTGATACAGATGAAAGAAAGCCGAAGTATCGCCGTAGTGTTTACCATAAAATGTTCCCGATTTCAGGATTCTTCCCGCCTAATATTTTGCCCGATGAAATATTAAAAGCTGGGGAAAAAAGAATTCGTGCAGTTTTTGCAGATAGTTGTAACCCGTTATTAACCTATCCCGACACGCTTGCCTACGAAAAAGCCTTTAAAGCATTAGATTTGTTAGTTGTGGTCGATATTGCCATGACAGAAACAGCTAGGTTGGCGGACTATATTTTGCCAGCAAGCACTCAATTTGAAAAATGGGAATTTACTGGCTTTAATCTTGAGTTTCCTAAGAATGGCTTTCACCTAAGACATCCAGTATTGACCGCTCAAGCGAATACTTTGCCAGAGGCAGAAATTTATACGCGATTACTTGAAGCAATGAATGCCATTCCTAAGAGTTTTCCATTGTTAGAAAAAATCGCTTCAGTCGACTCTAAGAAAACAGCATATTTACCTTATCTATCGGCTTTAGGCTTAACCTTTGCCCGCCATAAAAAATATATCCCTTTTGCTGCTTCCATTCTCTATCGTACTTTAGGTAAACGCTTAGAAAACTCAGCTGCTTCAGCCGCATTTTTATTACCATTGTCTATACAATATGCTGTTTTACACACTAAAGCTGTCCGCCGCGCAGGTTATAAAGGTAATCCTTTAACCTTGGGTGTTCGTTTATTTGATCAAATTTTAAAGCAGCGTTCAGGTGTGGTTTTATCACAGCATGAATATGATGAAGTTTGGAAGCTTATCGCCTATAAAGACAAAAAAATACGCCTCGCTATTCCTGAGATGTTCAGCGAATTGGCTGGTTTAAAGAGTCATCAGGTGAATGTTGAAGAATTTCCTTTCATACTTTTATCGGGTGAACGTCGTAGTTATAACGCAAATCAGATTTACCGTGATCCTGCTTGGCGAAAAGTAGATGCAGAAGGGGCTTTAAGAATTCATCCTGAAGATGCAACCCACTTAAAGGTAGAAGCTGGAGATCAAATCAAATGTATTTCACAGCACGGAGAAATTCAGGTCACTGTAGATTTTGATGAAGGAATGCGAAAAGGTGTGGTATCACTTCCACATGGTTACGGTATGCGTTTTCAAGGGGGAGAACCAATTGGTCCGCAATTAAATCTCCTGATTTCCGGTGAACATTGCGATCCTTTATCTAAAACTCCGTACCATAAATATGTACCCATCCGTTTAGAAAAATGCTAGAAATAATGTAGGGCATATCATAGATTGACGCCGCACTAACTTTGTACAGTTTTAAAACTCAAATAAAAATAGTACGGTGAACAATCTATTAAAAAGACCCAAAAGGTTAAGGATGATAAATAGAATTGGAACAAATTTTGCATAAAGATCAAAGCGCTATTGAAGAGCAATTTGTTGTTTTAATTGCCCCTAAACAGTGCCAGCAATATTTGAAATGTTCTCGACATGAGTGCAAATAATGAAACAATATCACTCTGAAAATACGCCTTTGGTTCTTCAAGACCAATATGGGCGTATAAAGCGAAAGTTACGTATTTCCGTAACTGATCGCTGTAATTTTAAGTGTGTATATTGCATGCCTGAACATCCTGAATGGTTAAATAAACAAGATTTGCTGAGTTTTGAGGCACTTTTTGAGTTTTGCCGTTTTATGGTGCAACATGGTGTGGAAAGTATTCGCATTACGGGTGGTGAACCACTAATGCGACAAGGTATTGTTCATTTCGTTCGTGATTTACAAGCCTTAAAAGCGATAGGTTTAAAGCGTATCTCAATGACCACCAATGGACATTATCTGGCTAAATATGCCCACCAATTAAAAGACGCGGGCTTAGATGACTTAAATATTAGCTTAGATAGCCTTGATCCGACTCAATTTAAACAGCTCACCAAGAAAAAGTTAGAACCAGTTCTTGAAGGTATTCAAGCTGCAAAAGATGCAGGACTACCTTTTAAAATCAACTGCGTGTTAATGAAAAATAAAAATGACGATCAAATCTTACCCATGGTGAGATGGTCAATCGAGAATTATATTCCCTTACGTTTCATTGAGTTCATGCCACTTGATGGTGATGCCTTGTGGTCAAGTCAGGATGTGGTCAGTGAAGCTGAAATTTTACAGACTTTAGAATCACACTATTCAGTACAAGTTATCGAGCAGCAGCACGAACCAGCACGTCAATATCTGATTAACAATAACTATATTCTAGGCATTATTTCTACAATCACTCACTCATTTTGCCACCAATGTGACCGTATACGTTTAACGGCACAAGGTGAGCTATATAACTGTCTATTTGCTCAGCAGGGTTTAAATATTAAACCGCAGCTTCAAGCATTATTACGCGCACAGAACTCAAACGATCATCTGCTGCATAGTCAGCAGTTAAAAGACATGGTCATGCCATATATCTGGAATAAAGCAAAAGGCTTTCATGCCTTACAACATCAACAAACCCGTAAAATCAGTATGCATATGCTTGGGGGATAAATGCAGCAATCTATTCAAATTAAAATCGAATCATTTGGTGCAATTGAAAAATTGCTTCCCCAACATCTTTCGATCGTTTGTCCTACCGATATTTTAGTGAAAGATATATTAGAGCAAATTGTGACTTTACATCCGGAATGTACACAGGCCATAGAAAAATGTGCATGTGCTTTAGAAGATAATGTCATAACCAGACAGTCTGTTTTAAGTCAGCCTTGTACTTTGGTTTTATTGTCACCAGTTGCAGGAGGGTAAGCCATGCGAGATTTTGCACGTATACAAGAGCAGGCTTTAAGTCTAGATACTTTTGATCCTATTCAATCATTTCCAGAATGTGGTGGAATCGATATTTTTATAGGTACGGTTCGTAATCACCATGAGGGAAAAGCTGTTAAAGCGTTGAAATATACGTCATATAAACCGCTTTCTGAAAAAATGATACGTGAAATTGAACTGGAAATTGAGAAAAAGTATCAGGTATCTTATGTGCGAGTGGTTCATCGAATTGGATATCTAGATGTTGGTGAAACAGCCATTATTGCAATTGCTTATGCAGCCCATCGCCGTGAAGCTTTTCAAGCATGTGAAGAAGCGGTTGAGCGAGTGAAGCATGAAGTACCTGTGTTTAAAGAAGAGTTCTTTACCGATGGTACAAGTCATTATGTAGAGGGTTGTTGTATTCGTAAAGATGCACCGCAAGAACACAAGCATCACCATCATACCGGCCACGAACACTCACACTGAAATAAGCAAGACTAGGATAAATAATGAAAAATGTTGGAATGAAGCCGGAAAGTTATCGTGTTGCTGAAGCACAGGCGATTTTATATGCACCTCCACACTGTATCGAATTATTAAGACAAGGTAATACTGAAAAGGGTGATGCATTAAAAACTGCCCGTGTTGCAGGAATTTTGGCAGCAAAACGAACTGATGAGCTGATTCCTTTGTGTCATCCACTGCCGATTTATCGTGCAGATGTTGAATATGAATTAGAACATGATTTTGTAAAGATTATTACCGTGGTCGAAACCATTGGTCCAACTGGCGTAGAAATGGAAGCCTTAACGGCTGCAAGTCTTGCTGGTTTAACCATTTACGACATGTTGAAACCGCATTGTGAACCAGAAGAACTCTGGATGGATCAATGTAAACTCCTTAAGAAAAAAGGTGGAAAATCACACTTTAAACGTGTACTGCGTCAACCAGTTTCGGCTGCTGTTATTGTGTTGTCCGATACTGTCGCAGCTGGTAGAAAGCCAGATACTGCCGGAAAATCTGTGGTTGAAACTTTAACTGAAGCAGGATTCGATCCGATTCACTACCAGATTTTGCCAGATGAAGCAGATACTTTAAAAAACTTAGTGCTTGAGTTGAGCAAATCATATGCTTGCATTATGACAGTCGGTGGAACAGGAATTGGCAAGCGTGACATTACTGTTGATACGCTAGAGCCGCTTTTAGAACGTAAGCTAGATGGCTTAATGGAAGCTGCGCGATCTTTTGGACAAAAACGCACGCCATATGCTGCAATGTCACGTGGAGTAGCTGGTTTTATCGATCGTTCTCTTGTGGTGACTTTACCGGGAAGCCGTGGTGGAGCAAGCGAATCAATGGCTGCTATTTTACCGGCACTTGTTCATATTTTTGATGTTTGTCGTGATTTACCACATCCGGGAGGCTATGAATAATGTCAGGCTGCGGTACAGAACGTGGATTAATTAGCATAGATGAAGCAATTGAATTAATTATTCGTCAACCTAAAAAACTTAATTCGATTAATCAAATTCTTCAAAATAGCCTAAGCAGATATATCGCAAAAGATATTTATTCAGAAATTAATTTGCCAAGTTTTTCGCAAAGTGCTGTAGATGGGTATGCACTTTGTAGTCATGCAGAAGATTTACATCAACTAAGATTTCAGGTTACGGGCGAAATCCGTGCGGGTAGTGAAAGCCATGATATCCTGAGTGAAGGGCAAGCGATTCGTATATTTACAGGCGGCAAGATTCCGGAAGGAACAACACATGTTGCACGGCAAGAAATAGTATCAGTCGTTTCAGCACAAGAAATTATTCTCACTGAACATATTCGTCTTCAGGCTGATATTCGTTTTACTGGAGAGGAAATACAAGAAGGGCAATTGCTTGCTCAAACAGGCCAATTTCTTAACATCGGAAGTTTGGCTGCTTTAAGTATGGCGGGTGTGCAAACAGTTGAAATTTACCGTGCGCCGAAAGTCGCTGTTTTAGTAACTGGAGACGAAGTTGCAGAAAAACCAGAAGATTTGGCGGAAGGTAAAATCTTTGATGCCAATGGGCCTCTATTAAAAGCTTGGTTTGAAGATTATGGCTTAGATGTTGAAATCATTCATGTGGCAGATGAAGCGGATCAAGTTACTCAATACTTTAATCAATTAAAAGATACTCATGATGTGATTATCACCACAGGTGGTGTCTCTGTAGGCGATTATGACTTTGTTCGACCATGTGCTTTTGAAGTCGGTTTTGAGCAAATCTTTTGGAAAGTAAAACAGAAACCGGGTAAACCACTTTTCTTTGCTGAATATTCTCAACCAGAAAAAGATCATCATTGTTATTTGCTAGGTTTGCCGGGTAACCCTGCTGCTGTATATGTGTCTATGCAGATTTATGGTAAGGCGTTGCTAGATAGCTTACAAGCAAATCAAACGGAACCTCAGTGGTTCACTGCGATTTTGGATCATGACTTAAAAGAAGATGCACGGGAACGTTTTTTACGTATGTATGCTTATTTTGAAAATGGGCAGCTCAAAGTAAAAAGTCTGGCAAAACAGCAATCACATATGCTCAGTAATTTAATGCAGGCCAATTGCCTTGTTCGTATTCCGGCAAAAGAAAAGTTGGAAGCTGGTTATATATTAAAGGGAATATTTATTTCAAATTAAGCATAAAGAAGGATGAATATGGCTCATGATGCATTAAATGAGTCATATCTATTCAGTAATTCTCTATTTTTACATCCTCAAGAATATTAATAAATTTTGATAAAAACTTATTTTTAGGATGAATCTTGCATATATTATGGTAAGTGGTTTAGGGTATAAATAATAGGGCCAGTGGGCTATACAATATTGAGGAATGCATAAAGATGAAATGGGACGACATCGGTGATCAGCCTTGTTCGGTTGCTCGTATGCTATCAGTGATTGGCGATCGATGGACGATGCTAATACTACGTAATGCTTTTATGGGAATACGACGTTTCGACGATTTTCAAAAGTCATTAGGCGTAACTCGTCATGTCCTTTCAGATCGTTTAAAACGCTTAGTTGAGTATGAAATTTTAGTCAAAGCTCCTTATTTCGATCGTCAAGAACGCTTTGAATACCGACTGACTGATAAAGGTTTTGAACTTTATCCAATTATTTTGTCTATGACGAATTGGGCAGATAAATGGATGGATCAAGGTTTAGGTAAGCCACTAGAGTATCGTCATAAAACGTGTGGCCATAAATTCGAACCTGTCATGGTATGTTCGGTTTGCCATGAACCTTTACATGCCAAACAAGTGCAAGTTTCAGCTGGGCCAGGTTATTTTGCATATATTGAACAAAAACAGAAACAAGCTTAATTTTCCTCTCTATAAATTATGAAGACTCTTGTTGAATAGCATCAGCAAGGGTTTTATAAATATGAGCATGATTTGATTGTGCCACATTAAAGCGGATAAATTGACCGGCATTAGGTGCTTGGCTAAAAGCGTTTCCAGGCGCAAGAATAACATTATGATTAATACAATATTTCGCAATTTTTGAAGCTTCTAAACCTTCCGGTAAATGACACCATACAAAAATACCGGCTTGCGGCTTAATCCATGGTCGTATGCCTAGCGGTTCTAGTTTGGTAATGGTGTCATGCATGGCTTTGGCTAAACGAACTTTTAATAACTCCAAATGTTTGCGATAAGAACCATCTGTCAAAGCGGAAAGCAAAACCTCAGCAGACACACCGTTATGCGAAAAAGTGGTCGCAATTTTTAAATCGGTGAGCTGATCAACCCATTCTGGTTTTGCAATAATATAGCCACAACGAATAGATGCAGATAATGTTTTAGAGAAGCTTCCAATAAAAATTACACGTGAAAGATTATCTAAAGCGGCAAGTCTCGGAGCAGGTGTATATTCAAAATCTGAGAATATATCGTCTTCCACTACAATTAAATTAGATTGTTCAATCAACTTTAATAATTGATGCGCCGTAGAAAGAGAAAGGGTAGCTCCAGTTGGATTATGAATGCCTGAATTAGTAATATAGAGGCGAGGATCATATTTCTCGATGGCTTCTTTAAATGCTTCTAAGTCTGGACCATTTGCAGTGTAAGGTACCCCAACCACTTTAACTTGATGGACTTTGAGCAAAGCATGAAAGTTAAAATAACAAGGGTCATCAATCAAAACGACATCATCAGGCTTTAGTAAAAACCTAAAAACTAAATCAATCGCTTGAGTTCCCGAATCTGTTAAAAGCACTTGATTTAAATTTGCATCTATTCCTTTTGATTGGGCACGTCTTGCCAGTAAATCACGTAAAGCTGGTAATCCTAACGGGGCTGAATACCCCATTAAACAAGCGTCGGAACTCCTTGCAGCAGATCTTAAACCTTTACGAATACTGTCTAACGGCATCCAGTCATCAGGTAACCAACCACAGCCGGGCTTAAAAACATCAGCTTTTGCTTCTAAAGATTGACGAGAAATCCATAGCGGGTCTACTGATCTTTCTAACTGAGGACTTAACTCACTTAAAGATAAAGGCGCAAGTGGACCAACAATATAAAAGCCTGACCCAGTTCGTGATTCAATTTTTCCTAATGCAATAAGCCTTTCATAGGCTTCCACAATGGTTGATACAGAAAAGCCAAGGTCACTTGCTAATTTGCGAACAGAAGGTAGGCGTGCACCGGGCATTAAAGATCGGTTTTTTATTTGTTGTTCAATCTCAGAAATGACAATTTCAATCTTTGTTTTTGTCTGCTGCACTGACTTAAATCCTAACTGTACTGGTTATTTATACATAACAGTTCTTTTAAATTGTACTGCTCTGTATCTGGTTTAATCACCTTAGCACAGCTTAAATTCTTCGTATAGTGACGGAGAAAATTATGAATAGGTTTATGAATGGCTGGGTGAATGGTTTTATTGGCGTGGCTATTTTTGCAGGGTCGTTACCAGCAACACGTGTAGCAGTAATGGGGTTTGAACCCGGTTTCTTAACCGCAGCACGTGCGGCAATTGCTGGTATTTTAGGACTTATCCTTATTTTGGTTTTAAAACAAAAAAAGCCAGCCAAGCAAGATTGGTGGCCACTTACTATTGTGGCTCTAGGGGTGGTGATAGGTTTTCCGTTGTTTACAGCGCTTGCTTTGCAATATATGAATGCAGCCCATTCTATTGTGTTTGTTAGCCTTTTGCCGCTTGCAACTGCAATATTTGCCGTGCTGAGAGGTGGAGAAAAACCGAATCAATTTTTCTGGATATTTGCAGTCTTGGGGAGTGCAGTTGTTTTCGGCTATATGTTTTTTATTTCTGGTGATACATCACTTGGAATAGGAGACTTTTATATGTTGATGGCGATTATTTTCTGTGGCTTTGGCTATGCAGAAGGTGGGGTACTTTCAAGAAAAATAGGCGGATGGCAGGTAATTTGCTGGGCACTTATTTTGTCCTTACCTTTTATGCTATTGCTAACTATTTTTTATATGCCTACTTCATTTCAGAGTGTATCTACGTCAGCTCTAGTTGGTCTTATTTACGTGTCTTTGTTTAGTATGCTGATCGGTTTCTTCTTTTGGTACAAAGGACTTGCTCAAGGTGGAATTGCAGCTATTAGCCAACTACAACTTTTACAACCTTTAATGGGATTGGGTATTGCTGCTGCTTTGTTGCATGAACAAGTAAGCTGGTCCATGTTAGTAGTTACAGCAGCGACAATTTTGTGTGTAGCTGCTGCTAAAAAATTTACTTAATTTTATAAACAATTTGCTGGTTTAGGAACACCTGCCAAACGACTTAAATGACGGGCAACTAAACCAGTATTAAATTGTTGCTGTAAAACAGCATTATTAATATCAGGACTTACCGTTTTCATTAAAAATTTAATGAGGGGGCGAGTTGCTGGAGAGTGTCCAAACTGTTGATAAAACTGACGAACTGCTGCTAAAACCTCAAAATGCCAATCGGTTAACTCAAGATCGAGGGATTTGGCAAGCTCTTTTGCGACGTCGGGTGTCCAAATCGTATAATCAACCAAATGACCGTCTTGGTCTAATTCTAAATTCATGAAACAACCTAAATATATTATTTAAGAGAAATACAGCGATTAAACGCTAAAACCAGATCAGCAAATTGTTCATAGTTCAAGATATTCATCTGTTCTAAGAGGTTTGCATCGAGCAAATCTTTTTCAAGAGCCAAGCAAGAAATAGTATTAAATTCTTCAAGAATAGCAGATGAAATTTGTGCAACAGAATCGCCCATAAAAACAATCTGGTCACCTGCCTGAAAAAGATCACGCAATTCATCAATAATCTTAGGGGTGCTATGGTAAGAAGATTGCACGAGATAAAGTGTTGATGGATTCATTAAACTTACACCTTTATCTACCAATATAGAACATGGTCAAAAGATTGAATAAATTCGGTATTCAACTGAACAAACTCAATTTCTTGCTCGGTTTTTTGAACAAAAGCATGTTGCTGATTCTTACATTCAATCAGAATGGGACTCAAATCATAGAACTCGAAACTTTCGACCATATTTGAGGCCACTTTGAAAGCATGATGAAGTTGGTCAAAGCTTAAGTCATTTTGCAAAAGACTAAGAGCAGCATCTTTCAATAATACTTTGACTGGTGAGCCAAAGGTTGCTAAAACCATAGTAGCAGAAAGGCTTTCATTGATTTGAAGACTGGTTAAATTGGCTTGACTTAAAATGACGAGTACAGATTTCACACAATATACCTTTTAAAAGCAACAATCTAAGCAAACAAAGTAACTTAAAATTGAATAAGACGAGATGCTGACTGTACTGCATCAGCAAGTTCACCTAACCCGACGAGTTCAAAGTCTTTGGCAAGGTTGTGATGAGTCAGGTTATGGCGACTGGCATTTTCTGCATCTGTAATACCGCGAGCGAGGGCAGCACTCACACAAACAGGAAGTCGAATCGAAAGCTTTTGCCATTCATGCGTTAAATTACGCTGGTCGTCAGGTACCCATTGAAAATCGTTCGCAACCTGCACGCCATCTTGGTAAAAGAATACACGGAAGTCTTCATTTTTACTTTTGAGTGCCTGAGCAAGTCCGAACGCATGCCAAGCATGAATGGAAGTAGGAGCAGAGGTAATTAGTAGTAATGTACTCATTGAGAATTCACTATGGTCATACGTCTAAATGGGCGTAGATACATTAAGAGAAAGGTAAGTATACAATGATTTTAGTGACAGGTGGTTTAGGCTTTATCGGTTCACACATTGCTTTGAGTTTAATGGCTCAGGGTCAAGAAGTGGTAATTGTCGATAATTTGGCTAATTCAACCCTGCAAACGTTGGAGCGGCTGGAATTCATTTCTGGTATGTATGTTCCGTTTGTGAAACTCGATGTACGTAATACGCCCGCTTTGAATAAGGTGTTTGAGCAATACTCCATTGATGCAGTGATTCATACTGCCGGATTTAAATCAATTGAAGAGTCTAATCTCAAACCTCTTGAATATTATAATGATAATGTCAGTTGTATTATGAGCTTGCTACGCGCGATGCAACGCACAGGTGTACGACATTTCATTCATCTTTCTAGCCTTGCAGCCTACGGGAAATCTAGTTTGCAATTAAGCGAAACAGAAGATTTCAATTACGCCTATCCGAATCCCTATATTAAGTCTCAGCAGATGATTGAAGAAATTATCCGTGATACTTATAAAATTGATCATGAATGGAAAATTGCGATCTTGCGCTTATCTAATATCGTAGGTGCATTTGAACATGGGGTATTAGGCGAATATGTCGCACAGCTTCCAAAAAATATTGTGCCGCTTGCTATGCAAGTTGCAGCGATGCAACGTGATTTAATCGAATTACAAGATCAAGCTGAAACATCAGATCATACGACTCAACGCAGTTTTCTACACGTTTTAGATGTGTGCGAAGCCGTAAGTGCCAGCTTACATTGGCTGCGTGATCAAACACATTGTTGTGAGGCATTCAATATTGCTCATGAACAAGTTCACTCTGTTCGTCAATTACTCGATGAAATTTCACAGGTAACTCAAGCTGAAATTCCAACGCAACCTGCGATTTACAAGCATGTTGAGTTAGGGCAAGTTGGGGCAGATATAACGAAAGCAAAAACATTATTAAAATGGACACCTAAACGCCCGTTAAAGCAAATGATAGAAGATGAATGGCGTTTTTATCAAAATACATTAAATGGAAGATAAGATAATGATTCTTATTTACAATAATGGAATGCTTGAGTACGATATTAAAATTAACTAGCCAGAGCAAAGCCTTGCTTCAGCCCGTGAGTTCTTTAACCAGATAACTGAGGTTTCTATGCAAACACGAATTGAACATGACACTATGGGTGAGATTGAAGTTCCGAATGAAGCAATGTGGGGAGCACAGACTCAACGCAGCTTACAGAACTTTAAAATCGGGCAAGAACGATTACCCCGTGCCATGATTCGAGCAATGGGCTTGGTAAAAAAGGCTGCTGCTATAACGAATGCTGAACTTGAGCAATTACCACAAGATTTGAGTCAATATATTGTAGGTGCCGCTGAAGAAGTAATTGCAGGCAAGTGGGATTCACAGTTTCCTTTAGTGGTTTGGCAAACAGGTTCTGGTACGCAAAGCAACATGAACTGTAATGAGGTCATTGCCAATATTGCCAACCAAAAATTAGGTCAAGCGCTGGGTACACAAAAACCTGTACATCCAAATGATCATGTCAATCGTGCACAGTCTACAAACGATTCATTTCCAACCGCTATTCATGTTGCTGCAAGTTTGCAAATTAATGAATTACTCATTCCGGCAGTAGAGCAGCTTAAAGCGACTTTGCAAAAAAAATCTGATGAGTTTCAGTCTATTGTTAAAATTGGCCGTACGCATTTGCAAGATGCAACTCCGTTAACATTAGGTCAAGAATTTAGTGGCTATGTGTCTCAACTTGAGCATGGTGTAGTGCGTTTACAACAAGCATTAACAGGTTTGTATGAGTTACCATTGGGTGGTACTGCGGTAGGTACGGGGCTAAATGCACACCCTGATTATGCCGTAAAAGCAGCTGCTCAGCTTGCCTCACTTACAGGCTTACCATTTGTAACTGCACCTAATAAATTTGAAGCACTTGCAGGTCGTGATGCTGCTGTTTTTGCTTCGGGTGCATTAAAAACGCTTGCAGTCAGTTTAAATAAAATTGCCAATGATATTCGCTGGTTGGCCAGTGGACCACGCTGTGGTTTCGGTGAAATCCGTATTCCAGAAAATGAACCTGGTTCAAGTATTATGCCGGGCAAAGTAAATCCAACACAAAGTGAAGCAATGACAATGGTTGTTGCACAAGTGCTTGGAAATGATACGACCATTAATGTGGCAGGTGCATCAGGTAACTTTGAATTAAACGTATTTATGCCAGTGATTGCTTACAACCTATTGCAGTCTATTCAGTTGCTTGGTGATGCTTGTAATAGTTTTAATGATCACTGTGCGGTGGGAATTGAACCTAATCGCGACAAGATTGACCACTTCTTACACAATTCTCTCATGTTGGTAACTGCTTTAAACCCAGTTATCGGCTATGAAAATTCTGCAAAAGTTGCAAAGACGGCTTATAAAGAAAATAAAACTTTAAAGCAGGTCGCTGTTGAGCTTGGTTTAGTTACGGCAGAGCAATTTGATGAAGTGGTTAAACCTGAAAAAATGGTTTCACCAAATAGTAAATAATCTCTTCTGATAGGCTTTTTTATTTTTAAATACTTCTGTAATATCCGCGAGTTGCTAAGTACAACAAAAGTCCTGAATGATCAGCGCAAAAAATCATAAGGGGAAGGCCCACTCGAAAAAGTGGGCTTTTTTTATACCTTGAAATATGAATGTCATAACTAAACTTTATTTTTGCTACATTATTTTATTTTAAGTTCCAGTAAATGAAAAAGACTAAATCAATCGTTGTTTTAGCAATAACAGCTTTTACGTTGTCAGGTTGTCTACAAATGTTTCCACCTTCTGTAGCGCGGATGGTAGTTCTATCAAATGTATGAGGGTACAAGAAACCCAACTAGTATCGACTAATGGCGGGGTTTTTTATTATTAAGTATTTCTGTAATATCTGTGTATTAGTTGAGCACTGATTTTTCCCTAGCTTCATTTCTGCTTGAGAAGAGGAAGTGAGCTTTTTTATTATTTAAGAAAAAACATAATTTTTTAGATGGAATTTAAGTAGTGATGTACACAATTAGATATGTTCATCGGAACAATACTTACTATATCGCTTCGAATATCGAAGGAAATTTTATTATTCTTGAGTCGATTGATTCAGAATTCCGTATGGGCCATCAAATTTCTTATGATGGTGAAAAGGTATTTAACCTTACTTTGAATGATGAAACTGATGCGATCATTAAATTAGAGAGTAATGAAAAAACAGCATATGAATACTTGCTTTCGGTTAAATAAATTCGCTTTTTATTATGAAGTATTTCTGTAAGAACTAATTAAGAGTAAAAGGTACTTCACAAAATAAAAAAGTTAAAAAGCTTTGTTTCTTTTGAAAAAGCTATGGTATGGTTAATCACGCTTTAATTATTGGCAATTAAAATAAATGAACCGTTTATTGAGTAAAATCACGACAACCACGACCTTTAACGAAGGCTGCGTGTGATTTTTATTAAAGTGACTTAATAAGATAACCAAACCCAGCCAATAATGGCTGGGTTAATTTTTCTCTGTTCATTATTGGTTTTACAGAGAAAGATTATGGATAAACTCAGTATTAACTCAAAATCGGCTTTACTCGTCATTGATATGCAAAATGGTCTATTTAGCGGCCAGTCTAAGCCATATAATGCTCAACTTGTACTTTCAAATATTCTTAGCCTTATTGAATATTGCCGCTTAAATGATAGACCCATTATCTTTATTCGGCATGTCGGTGAGAAAGGCACACCATTAGATCCAAATGGCCCGAATACTCAATTGATCACAGAGTTAGCTTTTAAACCGCATACAGATACAGTCATTGAAAAAATGTACCCTAGCAGCTTTAAGAATACTGTTTTAAAAGAAGTATTAGAGAAGTTTGATGTTGATGAAATCATCATTACTGGGATGAAAACTGAGTATTGTATTGATACTACGGTTAGGGCTGCTTCTGAGTATGGATATAAAGTGATACTCATCTCAGATGCACACACAACAACTGATTCAGCAGCTTTAAATGCTCAGCAAATCATTGATCATCATAACCAACTTTTAAGTAATGCTTTTGCTCAGTTAAAAACGACAGAAGAGTTCATTTCTGAAATTTAATCTAGAAATAAAGCGAACAACTTTATTCAAAAAATCTTATTAATTGTATCTATTAAGGCATAAGAAGCTCTGTTGAAGCTTAGTGATTGGTAGGTTTTTAGCGATGGCAAGAATTGAACCTGCATCAACAAAAAAGCTCTTTTGGGAGGGCTTTTTATCAAGACGGGGTAAGTTTCGCTAATTAATGGCGAATTGGCGTTGAATAAGCTGTCATAATTGTTAAAATGCCCACCTTGTCCTGTTTTTATTTTGCATTTATTTTGCGAGATCTGAGATAAAGTAACTGAAAACAGAAGCTTAGCTAAGGATTTTTGAATGCTCTCTATTTATTTAACAGATACCGAACAACATGTGCAATTTAATGATTATCCCGGTGATCAGCTTGTTAAGTTTCTGTTAAATCTTAAAAAGATTTTCCCAAGTACAGGTGACCTATTATTGCCAGTTTTACCTGAAGATAACGATCTAGAAAATGTAACATGGGAATCAACTTCAGAAGATTTTGATGTCTTTAAAAAGCTATTGGCTGGATGGGGTGTTATTGAACTCCGTTTAAATGCAATTACAGCTTATAAAGATAAAAACTTTGCGAATGAGTTAGTGAAACAAGCTCAAGCGAAACGTAAGAAAACAGCACAAAAAAATCATGAACTCTCTTTGGTTGCACTTGATTATATTTTTATGCACGAAGTTCACGCATTGATTGATGCAGAATTGGTCACTATTGGTGAGAAATTTTATTTACCAACCTTACGTGAGCAATGGAAGGGTACAGTTTCAGACCCAGTGCTCAATGGAAAATTCTAATTAAACACAAAAGGTGAATTTATAAAGATTCACCTTTTTTATTTTTATAATTAAATTAATGATTTATAGCTTGATAATTACTGGTACAAAAGTTTACAAGAAAAGAATGCGTTTTTTTTAAAGTGGCAGATACATTGCTTATATAAATACAAAATTATT
>Ga0207710_10000238_pt1 | contig 47168 bp, 37 predicted proteins | sample KBSS24metaG_FD_184400 | JGI IMG/M metagenome (GOLD analysis project Ga0207710, IMG submission 184400) | Switchgrass rhizosphere microbial communities from Kellogg Biological Station, Michigan, USA - KBS S2-4 metaG (SPAdes) (version 2) | ecosystem: Host-associated > Plants > Roots > Rhizosphere...
ACGCCGTCCGCCGGAACGGCGACGCCGCCCTGCGCTCCTACACCGAACGGTTCGACGGCGTCCGACTCGACAAACTGGCCGTGCCCGAGGAGGAGTTCTCGGACGCTCGGCGGGCTCTTACTCCGAATCAGCATGCGGCGCTCGAGCAGGCAATCAAGAACGTCCAGCAATTCCATTCAGCTCAATTGCCACAACCGTTATCCATGGAGACGACCCCGGGTGTCCGCTGCGAACGGATCATTCGCCCGATCTCTACGGTGGGTCTCTACGTGCCCGCAGGCTCGGCCCCCCTTCCCTCCGCGGTTGTCATGTTGGCCATCCCCGCGCGCATCGCCGGATGCCCAAACAGGGTCTTGTGTACACCGCCAATGCGCGATGGACGCGCAAATCCGGCCGTGCTCGTCGCGGCGCAATTGTGCGGCGTCAGCACAGTGTTCAAAGTCGGAGGCGCGCAGGCCATAGCGGCTCTCGCCTACGGCACGCAGAGCATTCCAAAAGCGGACAAGATATTCGGGCCCGGTAACGCCTGGGTGACGGCAGCGAAGCAACTGGCCGCCGCGGATCCCGCGGGCGCGGCCTGCGACTTGCCCGCAGGACCCTCAGAGGTGCTGGTCGTCGCGGACGAGAGCGCGCGTGCGGACTTCGTCGCAGCCGATCTGTTGGCCCAGGCAGAACACGACACACAGGCACAAGCCATCCTCGTAACCTCCTCACGCCAACTTGCCGAAGCGGTCAGCGCTGCAGTCGAGCAACAGACACAACTGTTGTCCCGGCGTGCCATCCTCGACAAATCGCTCGACTCCAGCCGTTGCATCGTGGTGGCGGACGTTGCAGCGGCGATCGATGTAGCGAATCTGTACGCCGCGGAGCATCTCATCCTGGAAGTGAAGGAGCCGCGGCAGTGGCTGTCCCGTATTCAAAACGCAGGATCGGTCTTTCTCGGGGCCTGGTCGCCCGAGCCGATGGGTGACTACTGTTCGGGCACCAACCATGTGCTGCCCACATATGGCTACGCGCGCGCCTACAGCGGTCTGTCGGTACTCGACTTTGTGAAAGGCATGACCGTGCAGGAGCTCTCGCCAAAAGGGTTGCAGACGTTGGGACCCGTAGCGGTCGAGCTGGCGAAACTCGAAGGACTCGACGCGCACGCGAGCGCGGTAACCCGGCGCTTGGACGCGCTTGCCTCGGGAGAAATGCTGTGAGTTGGGTCAATCAACTGGCCCGGCCCGACATCGTCGCCCTGAAGGCGTACGAGCACGCATCCTGGGAGCCTACACTCGAGCGCCTCCACGCCAACGAGCTTCCGTGGCGATCCTTTTCCGATGAATCCGAGGCCGGGCTCAATCGTTACCCCGAGCCACAGCCACGTGTATTGGTAGAGCGTCTCGCATCACTGTACGAAGTCAGTCCGACTTCGATACTCGTCGGCCGCGGCAGCGACGAGGCGATAGACCTGCTGATCCGGGGATTCTGCCGTGCCGGTCAGGACAGCGTCGTAATCTGTCCGCCCACGTTTGGTATGTATTCGGTCGCGGCGCGTATACAAGGGGCCAACGTCGTGACGGTTCCTTTGCAAGCGGACGCAGGCTTTGCACTTGACGAGCGGGCCGTACTCGATCACTGCGAACGCGACGTCAAACTTGTGTTCCTCTGCTCTCCCAACAATCCTACGGGTAACCTGCTCAGCGCGGATTCCATAATTGCACTGGCGCGTGCATTGGAAGGCAGGGCCGTCGTCGTGGTGGACGAGGCGTACCTCGAATTTTCGGGCGTCCAGAGCCTTGCCTGCCGGATTCCCGAGCTGCCGCATCTGGCCATCCTCCGCACCCTGTCCAAAGCCTATGCACTGGCAGGTGCGCGATGCGGCACCCTGATAGCCGATCCGGAGGTCATTGCACTGCTGCGCAAGGTGATCCCACCCTACGCCATTCCACAGCTCTGCATGGAAGCGGTGTTGAAAGCACTGGAACCTGCGCAAATCGTGGTTTCGAACCAACGCCTGGAGACGATTCGCTCCGAGCGGAGCCGAGTATTGGCGGCGCTTTCAACATGCTCCAATATCACGCGCGTCTGGCCAAGCGCGGCCAACTTCCTGCTGGCTGAGTTTGTGGACGCACCGCTGGCCCTGGCGCGCTCCCGCGGCGCACGCCTGTTGATCCGGGACGTGCGCGGCTATCCGGGGTTGGACCGCTGCTTGCGAATCACCATCGGAACTCCCGAGCAGAACACTCGCCTGTTGGAGGCTCTGCGATGAGCCCGCGAATTTTGTTCGTCGATCGCGACGGCACGCTGATCGAGGAGCCGGCCGATCATCAGGTGGATTCGCTCGACAAGGTGCGCTTCATGCCCGGAGTGTTCGCCGCACTGGCCGAGCTCAAGCAGCGCGGCTTTCGCTTCGTCATGGTGACGAACCAGGACGGGCTGGGCACCGCATCATTTCCGCGCCCCACCTTCGAGGCGCCGCATGAGTTCATGCTCCAGGCTTTCAGGTCGCAGGGCATCGAGTTCGATGCCGTGTTCGTCTGTCCGCACTTGCCGGCCGATGGCTGCGAGTGCCGCAAGCCGCGCATTGGACTCGTACAGGACTTCATTCGAGACGCCGCTGTTGATCTGGGAGGCAGCGCGATGGTCGGTGACCGCGAAACCGATCTCGAGTTCGCGCGCAATCTCGGCTTGCGGGGTCTGTTGATACGCATGAACGGCAGCGATTCGGAAACCTGGCCGCAGATCGTACGCACCCTCACCGCCCGGCAGGCGCAGGTGCAGCGGCGTACAAAGGAAACCGACATCCAGGTTCGTGTCGGATTGGATGCGACTGCGCCGCTCCAGGTCGTCACTGGCATTGGATTTTTCGATCACATGCTGGAGCAGCTTGCCAAGCACGGCGGCTTTGCACTCGAGTTGACGTGCCGCGGCGATCTGCAGATCGACGAGCACCATACGGTCGAGGACTGCGCGCTCGCCCTTGGCGAGGCCCTGCGCCGCGCTCTGGGTACGAAGGTGGGTATTGCACGCTACGGTTTTCTGCTTCCCATGGACGAGGCGGAAGCGAAAGTGGCAATCGACCTTTCGGGGCGAGCCTACGCGCAATTCGAGGGCCGGTTCAATCGGGAGCAGGTCGGCGGCCTGCCCACCGAGCTCGTGCCGCACTTTTTCCACTCGCTGGCCGAATCATTGGGAGCCGCCGTACACGTGGGCGTCACGGGCGAGAACTCGCACCACATGATCGAAGCCTGCTTCAAGGGCGTCGGCCGGGCGTTGCGCCAGGCCTTTCGACGCGAGAGTGACGAGCTTCCAACTACGAAAGGAGTGTTGTAGTGGACGCAGTCATCATCGACAGCGGCGGCGCCAACCTCGCATCGTTACAGTTCGCGTTTGAACGTCTCGGCGCGAGAACCCGTGTGAGCGCTGACCCTGCCGAGATTGCAGCGGCCTCCCGAGTCATTCTGCCCGGCGTCGGATCCGCGGTGGACGCCATGAGCCGGCTGCGCCAGAACGGCGTCGCGACGCTCCTGCCAGCACTCACCCAGCCCGTTCTGGGTATCTGCCTCGGCATGCAGCTTCTCTTCCAGCGCTCTGAAGAAGGGAATATTGACTGTCTCGGCATACTTGCCGACCAGGTGAAGCGGCTACAGCCCGCGCAGGGGCGCCCGGTTCCACACATGGGGTGGAATCAACTCGCCCCGCTGCGCGGCGATCCTATCCTCGAAGGCATCTCGGCCGACGACTATGTCTATTTCGTGCACAGCTTTGCCGTTCCGGTTTCCGACATCACGCTCGCCAGCACGGACTACGGAGCCGCCCTTTCCGCAATCGTCCGGCGCGGCAACTTCTGGGGCACACAATTTCATCCGGAGCGCTCCGCCGAAACCGGTGCCCGGATACTCGCCAACTTCCTGAGGCTGAGCTGATGTTGCTCATGCCAGCGATCGATCTGCGCCAGGGGCGCTGCGTACGTCTGTTTCAGGGTGACTTTGGAGCGGAGACCCGCTATGAGCACGAGCCGCACGAGCTGTTGCTCCGCTATCGAGGTCTTGGTGCTTCATGGTTGCACGTCGTTGATCTGGATGGCGCAAAGGACGGCGCGCTCGCGAACCGCTCGATCATCGTCGCGCTGGCCTCACACCGGGCAGTCCGGATACAGGTCGGAGGCGGCGTCAGGTCGGCCACGACGATCGATGATCTTCTGCTGCAAGGAGTCAGCCGTGTCGTGGTAGGCAGTACTGCCGTCGAGCGGCCAGAAGATGTCACAGACTGGCTGGTCCGCTATGGCCCCGAGCGCATCTGCCTCGCATTTGATGTTCGGCTCGATGGGGGTGGCGTGCCACGGGTACGGACGCGTGGCTGGACCGAAAGCACCGCGGTCAGTCTGTGGGACGCGATCGCCCGCTTCCCGCCCGATCGGATCAAACACATCCTATGCACTGACATCGAGCGCGATGGTGCCCTGACCGGTCCAAACATCGAGCTGTATCGCCAAGCCCAATCCCGGTTTCCAAACCTGGCATGGCAGGCTTCCGGGGGCATACGCGACGCCGCCGATCTGGCGGCGCTCGCGCAGACAGGCGTAGCCGGCGCCGTAAGCGGCAAGGCCTTGTTAGAAGAGCGAATCACTTCCGAGGAGTTGCGACCATTCTTGCACGACGCATCATCCCCTGTCTCGACGTCCGCGACGGCCAAGTCGTAAAAGGCGTCCGGTTTCGCGACCTCAAGGTCGTGGGCGACATCATGGAACTCGCCGCACGGTATCGTGACGAGGGCGCGGACGAGCTGGTGTTTTATGACATCACGGCCAGCCCGCAGGGCCGCTCCGTCGACCGTGAATGGGTGAGCCGCGTTGCCCGCGTGCTCGACATTCCTTTTTGTGTCGCCGGCGGAATCCGCTCGGTGCGGGATGCAGAGGAGATCCTGAATGCGGGGGCGGAGAAGGTATCGATCAATTCGCCGGCTCTGGCAAACCCGTGCCTCATCGATGCATTGAGTGCCCGGTTTGGAGCGCAGTGTGTCGTGATTGGTATCGACAGCCAACTGACCCCTCAAGGTTATCGCGCCTACCAATTCAGCGGCGATGCACAGGTGACGCACGATTCCGGCCGCGATGTGTTGGCATGGGTCCGCGAAGTCCAGGAGCGCGGTGCCGGCGAGATCGTGCTCAATTGCATGGGCAGTGATGGGGTGCGCAAAGGATACGACATCGAGCAGTTGCGCAAAGTTCGTGAAATTTGCCGGGTACCCCTGGTGGCGTCCGGCGGTGCGGGCACGGTCGAGCACTTTCGCGATGTATTCGCACAGGCTGCCGTGGATGCCGCGCTCGCGGCGAGCGTCTTTCACAGCGGAGCGATTGCAATCACCGCTCTCAAACGCGACTTGCGTGCGGCGGGTATCGCGGTGCGTCCTCCTGCAGCTGAGCTGCACTCATGAACGCGGGCGAGCCGCTCCGGCCAGCAGACATAGGCACGTTGGATTTCTCCAAGGGCGACGGCCTTATGCCTGCTGTCGTCCAGCACGCTGACACGGGTGCCGTACTGATGGTTGGGTACATGAATCGCGACGCGGTGCGCGAAACGCTGGAGCGCCGTCATGTCGTTTTCTTCAGCCGCAGCAAACAGCGCCTGTGGGAAAAGGGCGAGACGTCCGGTCATTTTCTGGAGCTCGATCAGATTCGCACCGACTGCGACCGCGATGCCCTTTTGGTTACGGCGAGGCCGCTCGGTCCTGTGTGCCACGAGGGCACCGCAACCTGCTTCGGCAATGCATCGGTCACGAACGCAGAACGTTTGGCGTTCCTCGGCACGTTGGAGCGCGTGATTGAACGGCGAATCGCCGAGAGCCCACAAGGAAGCTACACCGCTCGTCTATTCGCCGAGGGTCCGAAAAGGATTGCGCAGAAAGTTGGCGAGGAAGGTCTCGAAGTTGCGCTCGCCGCCGTAGTAGAAACGGACGACAAAGTCCTCGCGGAATCCGCCGACCTCATATTCCATATGCTCGTTTTGCTGCGCAGCCGCGGTCTTTCATTCCAGAGCGTGGTAGCTGAGCTGCAATCGCGTCACGCCACCAAGCCGTAAAGGCCGCGGTTCAGCGAGGCGACAACGCGTTAGCGCGCTTGTCCGCCTCCGCAGCTTCCTCATTCCGCCGCCGCGACCGCAGCGAATCAGCAATCAAACGCCAGGCAGATGCCTGCGACTGCGGATCACCCGTCGCAAGCGCCAGCGCCTTGTGGCCCATGCTATCCGCCTGACTGTAATCACCCGCGGTGTAGCGAACCCGGCCCAGCTCGATCCACAGCAGCGGATTATCCGGCTCGACGCGCATTGCCCGCTCGACAGTGGCTGCGGCCAATCCGAAATCGCCGCCGCCCATTTGCTTGTGCGCCTGCGCGACGAGCGCCGATGACGCTGCGCCCAAGCGATATTGCTTTGGTGGCGGCCGTGACGGCGCGCCCGGTGGCTGGCCTGGCGGAGCCGCCGGAGGTGGTTGCGCCGTGCCCGGGCCGGGCACGGGGGTCGGCCCCGAGGGCTGTTCGGGAAACGCCGGCGCGGGTGACCGTAAGGAGGGACACGCCGTGAGTAGCGTGACCATGACGGCAATTGCCAATATTGTTCGAATCAGGATCGCGCCCCTTCTGCGCTAGTCCATGGGAAGAAATCGCAGCGCCGTGACGTGCTCAATGCATGATATCGCGGAGCCACTCGCCAGCGCGCTTTACGATCTCGGCAATGCCATTGCCCTGCGGTCCGCACCCCGGCTTCATGGGTATCTGTGTGCCCACGGGCACGGCGATAGGTGCCGCCTCCGAGGAGCAACCTGCCTCCACCTGCAGCCCCGTTGGATAGTCTATCCACGTTTCTGCCAACGACTCCGGCATCGGCGCATTCCAGGAAGTCGTGCCGAGTCCCGCCATGAGCCGCGCCCAGACCGGCAGCGCGCCCGATGAGCCGGTGAACCCCGTAGGAAGATTGTCGTCGTACCCGACCCAAACGACGGCCATGTGAGAGCCGGAAAATCCCGCGAACCAGTTGTCGCGAAGGTCAGAGGACGTACCCGATTTTCCTGCCACCACCAGATTGGCCGGCAGCACAGATCGCGCCGGCTTGCCGGTGCCCCGCTCCATAACCTGCTCCATCATCCGATCGAGCTGGTAGATGTTCTCAGGCGTCGCAACAGGAGTGACCTGGAGCGGAAATGCACGGATGGTCTTGCCGTCTTCACTGATAACCGCACGTACTGCGCGCAGCGGCGTTCGAAAGCCGCCATTGGCCAAGCCGGTGTACATCTGCGCGGCTTCCATCGGAGTCACATCAATCGCGCCGAGCAACATCGACGGCACCTCCGCCGGCGCACGCGCAAGTCCGAAGCGCTGCAGAGTCTGCGAGATCTTCGGCAGCCCCACGTCCATCCCGACGCCCACCGTGGCGAGGTTCAAGGACTCGGCCAACGCTCGTACCACCGGAACCGGGCCGTAGGTCTGGCGCGTGAAGTTCTCGGGCTGCCACACCTTCCCGTTGACCAACTTGATACTGACCGGTTGATCCTGGACCACCGTGGCCGCGTTGTAGCGCCCAGTCTCGAGCGCGGTCAGGTAGATGAACGGTTTGACCAGCGACCCGAACGGCCGCCGTGCATCCAGTGCCCTGTTGAACCCGTCAAACCCAACATTGCGGCTGCCGACGATTGCAATGACATCACCGCTCTGTGACGAGGTCACAACCACGGCGCCTTCCAGCTTCGCATCAGGATATTTGTGGGCGTGATCGAGCCGTTCCAGCTCGCGTTCCAGAGCGTGTTCGGCCTGATCCTGCGCACGCGGCTCGAGACTGGTGTATATGCGCAAACCTTCCTGCGTCAGGTCTTCATTCCGATAGTCCCGACGCAAGGTCCTGCGCACGAAATCAAGATACGCGGGGTAATAACTGCCTGCCGCCTTTGCGGCCACCCCCAACGGTTTGCGTGCAGCCGCCTGCGCGTCCGCAGGCTTTATCATGTTCCGTTCCGCCATGAGCTTGAGTACGAGGTCCCGCCGGACCCGCGCGCGGTCAGGATGCCGCCGCGGATCGTAGTAGGAGGGGCCCCGCACGATCGACACCAGCAACGCGACTTCCGACAGGTCCAACTCGGCCAGCGGCTTGCCGAAATAGAACTGGCTGGCAAGCCCAAACCCGTGGATGGCCCGGTCCCCGTCCTGGCCCAGGAAGATCTCATTGATGTAGGCGTTCATGAGATCGGCCTTGCTGAAGTGCGATTCGAGGGCCAATGCCATGGCCGCCTCGCGCAACTTGCGCCCCGCCGTCCGCCGCGAATCCAGGAAGTAGCTCTTCACCAGCTGTTGGGTCAGCGTGCTGCCGCCCTGTTCGATCTGACCTGCGCGTACGTTGACCCACACGGCGCGCGCGATCCCTGCCGGATCGACACCGTGGTGCGAATCGAAGTTACGGTCTTCGACCGCCTTCAAAGCGGCCGGCAGCAGGGGCGGCACTTCCTGGGGCGTGACCACGATCCGGTCTTCGCCGTGAATCGGAAAGATGCTGCCGATCAGGAGCGGCTCGAGCCGCACGATGGCAACATCCTTACCGGCACTGTCGTGCAGGCTTTCGATGCCGTTGACGTCGACGCTGATCGAAAGGATGGATGCCGGACGCGTCTCATCAGCGAAGCGAGCCGGACGCAACGCGACATCCACCCTGGCTCCCTGCTCCCGATACGTGCCCGGACGCTCGAGACGCTCCACGCGGCGATATTGCAATCGCTGCAGCTCGTGCTCGAGATCGGCCTGTGACAACGGCAGCCCGGCATACAATTCGAGCGGCGCGGCGTAAATCTGCGCCGGCAGAGTCCATCTGCGCCCCTCGAACTGGTGCACCACCTCGCGATCGAGGTAAGTCCCGTAGAAAACCGCAGCCAACACCACCATGGCCACCGCGGCGAGCACGGTCCGCCAGAAAATCCTTCGAAACGTTCCGCGCTTCAGAGGTACAGCTCCACCGCCGGGTCCCGAAGATTGTAGTGCGAGCTCATTGCATTGCCATATGCGCCGGCATTGGCGATCAGGAGCACGTCGCCCTCCCGCGTCGGCGGCAGGAGGCGGTCATGCCCGAGTACATCCGCGCTTTCGCAGATCGGGCCCACGACATTGACCAGTTCAGTTGGAGCTTCGTCCGCACGCGTGAGATTCACGATTTCGTGGTATGCACCATAGAGCGCCGGACGTATCAAAGAGTTCATCCCGGTGGTAACGCCCACGTAGCGCACTTCGCCCTTGGACTTCAATTGCGTCACGCGCGCGAGCAGCACGCCCGCGGCTGACACCAGGTAGCGGCCGGGCTCCATCCAGAATTCGAGCCGCGGATACTCGGCACGCACGGCCGTCAACAAAGTGTCCAACTTCTGCAGATCCACGCCCGGCTGATCGCCGCGCTCGGGCACTCCCAGGCCGCCACCGACGTCAATGACCTTCACGTCGCTGAAATGCTGCGCGATGTCAGCAAGTTGACGCGCCGTGTGCTCCCAGTTCGTGACATCGAAAATGCCGCTGCCCACGTGCGCTTGCAGCCCGATGATTCGAACACCGAGCTCGTGGGAATGCCGTGAGAACTGTTTGAGCTCGGCCACGGGAACGCCGAACTTGGAGTGCGCACCGGCGGTGCGCACGTGATGGTGATGGCCGCGGCCGACGCCCGTATCGATTCGCGCAAAGATCTCGCGATCGCGGAATAGATCCGGCCAGGCGGTCAATGCATACAGGTTGTCCACGGTCACCCGTACACCCCGCTGGAACGCCCAGTCGTATTCAGCGCGCGGCGCGAAATTCGGCGTATAGAGAATCCTCTGCGGCTGCAGATCCGGGAACAGTTGCAGCGCCCGCTCGACTTCGCCGCGCGATACACACTCGAAGTCCACCCCTTGTGCGCGGATGGCCTGCAGGATCCGCGGGCTCGAGTTGGCCTTCATCGAATAGTGGACGCGGCCCAGCGACTGCATGCCACGCAACCCGCGTGCAGCAGAGCTGATCGTTTCCAGGTCATAGACGAATGCCGAGCTGTGGTCGCCTAAAGTCGCGAGCAGCTGTTCGCGTTTCTGCCGCCACCAGGGTACCGTCCGGACGCCAGCGCCCTTCGGCCTGACGAATAGTTGCTCCCAGGTCGGTCCCAGTACCGGGTCTCCCGGCACCGGGCGGATCAGCAGCTCGTGCAGCTGCTCGACCAGCCGATCCCCCTGGTTCTCATCCACCACGAACGTGAAATTCAAATCGTTGGCGGCCTGGCTCACCAGGTAGATCTTCTGCTCCTCGAAGAATTCAAAGGCATCGCCCAACTGGTGCAGGATGGCGCGGATATTGCGCCCCACGAGACTGACCGAGGCACACGGGCCGATGACCTGTACGCGGCACAGCCGCGACAAATCAGTCACCAGCGCGCTGAGCAACGTATTGTCCAGGGTGTTCGCGGCCGGATCGAGCGATACAGTGACGTTGGTTTCCGAGGTCGACACCAGGTCGACCGACATCCCGTGCGCCTTGAACACCTGGAAGGCATCGGCCAGAAAGCCGACCTGATGCCACATACCGGGGCTTTCCAGCGAGACGAGGGTGATGCCCTTCTTCGTACAGACGGCCTTGACCTGTGCACCCCCGCCCTCTGCGCCCTCAGCGCTCAGGACTGTGCCCTCGAGGTGCGGCGCCTGGGTGGCATACACGTGCAAGGGAATCCGATATTGCCGTGCCGGCAGGATGCATCGTGGATGCAACACCTTCGCACCGCTGGTGGCGATCTCCTGCGCCTCATCGTAGTGGAGGTTTCTGAGCAGCCGGGCCGTCGGCGTCGAACGCGGATTGGCGCTGAACATCCCGGGGACGTCAGTCCAGATCTCCAGGCGCTGAGCGCGGATCTTGGCGGCGAAATAGGCGCCCGACGTATCTGAGCCGCCGCGACCCAACAAAACGGTATTGCCATCGTCATCGCTGGCGATGAAGCCCTGCGTGATCACCACCTGCGCCAGCGAATCCAGGCGGGCCTCGAGCTCGCCGTCCGGACCAAATCCGCACGTGGCCGACAGGATGCTCGACTTGCTGTTGGCGCCACGACGCTCTTCGGACTTCAACATCGTGCGGGCATCGGCCCATTCGACGTTGAGTCCCTGCGTGCGCAGGTAACCGACGCCGAGCTGGGTCGCCATCAGCTCACCGGTGGACATCACGCGCGCGCGCGTGCGGTCGCTGACTTCCCCGATGAGGGCAACACCGGCCGCGATCTGCCGCAGTTCCGCGAGATACCGCTGTACTTCGGCACCGAGTGGAATTCCGAGCTCACGCGCAAGCTGTGCGTGGCGCTCTTCGATCGCGTGCAGATCCGGCTCATGTGTTTGTGCGAGCGCCGCATCGAGAAGCTTCTCGAGACGATCGGTGATACCGGTGACGGCGGAGTGCACAATCAACACGCGCGCGCCGCCATCGAGCCGGCTCCGGGTTACTTTCGCGATGTTGTGCCAGTTCGCGAGCGATGAAACGCTCGTACCGCCGAACTTGAGAACTATCCACGCAGAGGGGGTGCGCGTCACGGACTCTTTACCTCGGGCGCTACCACGCGCAGCGGCAGCCGCACTGTCGCCTCGTATGTTGACTTGCGTTGAGTTGGACCTCGAGCTGATCTAAAGCTCGTCGTCGAAGTCCAGCAGGTCCTTCTCGAGCTTCTTATCTGCCAGCACTTCCTCGAGCTTGCTCCAGGCGGCCTTACCCCGCTTACCCTGGTTGCGCACTCGTTTATCGACCCTGTCGAGCAGCCGGTCGTAGTCGGTGCCGTCTTCGGTGGGCCCGCTCAGGAATTCATCGTCGAGATCGAAGCTCTCGTTGTCTCGTTCCGACATTGCTTGGGGACTAAATTCGTAAGATTATCAATGACTAGCGCGGTGCATGCATGCGCCGCAAGGCTGCGAACTATAACGGATTCGCGCGCCGGATCAACTCCATTTGCGGCTAATTGCGTCGCGTGCCCTCCCGGACCACTATGGGGGCGCCCCGGCTCAGGCCCAAGCCCTCGGCCGCACTTTGTTCCGCCCGGGCGATTTCGAGGACCCCGAAAGAATTGACCAGGGCCAGGTAGTCCCCTGGCCGGGCGTCGCCGTAGGTGCGCAGAAGCGGGAAAGTGTGGTTGCCTGCCTGCACCAGGGGCTGACGGAAGCGGCTGATCAGGGGTCCATCGATATTGCTGATGAGGTTGCCGAAGTGATCGATCGTCATGACCACACCCGTGACTCCGGCTGAGTCCACCGTGGGCTCGTCCACCCAGGCCGGGACGAGCTGTCCCGCGGCGGGTCCCAGGTCGGTGGGGGCGCATCTTCCGGCCGCCAGCTCAGCCGCGATCGGCGCGAAGATATCCCGCCCGTGGAAGGTGGCGCTGGGCCGGTGCAGGCCGAACCGCGCCAAGTGCTGCGCATCGAGCCTGATCACGGCCGATTGCGGATATCGCGCGACGATGGGTGCGAGCAGCCCGTTGTCGGGCGCAAGGAAAACGTGGCCCTGCGCGGCCACCGCCACGATGTCCCGAGAGGTGCCGACGCCTGGATCGACGACGGCAATATGTACAGTTCCGGCCGGAAAGTACTCGAACGCGCGCGCCAGCCAGAAGCCCGCTTCCGCGGGCCAGTGCACGACGATCTCATGCGTGAGATCGATGAGCCGGGCTTCCGGGAAACGCGTCAATATGACGCCCTTCATGACCCCGACGAACGGGCCCTGGTGCCCGAAGTCAGTGGTGATGGTTATGACACCCGAAGGCTTTGCCGGACCGCTCATTGAGTGAAAACCTTGTTCGCATCGCGGCTGACTGTCAACTCCAGCGCCTCCAGCCCCTGGGCGGTGGTGGTCCTGCCGCTGTGCTTTGCGCTGAGCGGGCTTGCCGGCATCGTCTATCAGATCGCCTGGACCCGGCAGTTTGCGCTCGTATTCGGTACGACAGAAACGGCCATCACGCTCGTGCTGGCGGCCTATATGGCAGGACTGGGAGTGGGCGCCTGGCTGGTGCAGCGGGTCCTGCCCTTCATACAGCGCCCGATCCTCGCGTACGCCGTGCTCGAACTGATCATAGGCGCGAGCGCAGTCGTGCTCGTGCCAACCCTCATCGCAGCCAGCGACTGGCTGTTGCGCACACTCGGTGGACACCATGGCAGCCCCCCGGGTGCCGAGGAGCTCGGCTGGCTCTCATTTGTCTATGCCAGTGGCGCGTTCGCCGCGCTCGCGGTCCCGACGGTCTGCATGGGAGCCACCCTTCCCCTGCTGACTCGTCAGGTCGTCGAGAACGACCGTCAGACGGGCCGTCGTGCTGGTCTGCTGTTCACTTTCAATACCGCGGGTGCCGTGGCGGGCGCCCTGGCTGGTATCTATTGGCTCCTGCCCACCCTGGGGTTGCTCCGGACCGTATGGTCGGCTGCCGCTGCTAACGTTCTGGCAGCCGGGCTCGCCCTGACAGTCGCCCGGCATTCCGGCCGACGCCGGGCGGGTTTCTCGGCAGCCTGGGCAGCCGCAAGCCGAGCCCCTTTCTCCCGCCCGCCCGCGCCGGTGTGGGTTCTGCCGCTAATGTTCGTTTCGGGCGGCGTGGCGCTGTTTCATGAAGTCCTGTGGACGCGGTTGTTGAGTCACGTGTTAGGAAGCAGCCTGCACGCATTTGGCATCATGCTCGCCAGCTTCCTGGGAGGGCTCGCTGTGGGAGCCGCGGCCGGTTCGGCATTGGCCGGCAACCGGCGCTCGGCCGTACCCGGATTCGCGGTCAGCCAGATGGCCTGCGGCCTGGCTGCGGCGTCCGCATACCTCCTCGTCAACCGTCTCCTCCCGGACAGCCCGGGAATCGCCAGCAACACAATCCTCGCAGCCGCCATTCTCATCCCGATTGCATTCTTCAGCGGCGCAACGTTCCCGCTCGCCGTACGAATTCTGGCCCGCCGTACCGAAGATGCGGCACCAGCCGCTGCGCGTGTGTATGCCTGGAACACCTTTGGCGCCATCATCGGCGCACTGGCTGGCGGCTTTGTTCTGATCCCTGCCCTGCGCTTCGAGGGATCGATTCAGTTGGCGGTCGCTGCGAGTGCCGCGTTGGCTTTGGCCGCGGCTGTATTACTGGAACGTACGTACCGCGGTATATCCATAGCGGTGGGGGCCATCGCGGTGGCAACCATCGCAACTTTCTGGCCGCCCGCACCGTGGGCTGTGCTGCGGGCCTCGCCCCTGCATATCAACAATGCAGGCCGTATGCTCTACTATGGCGTCGGACGAAGCGCGAGCGTCGTAGTCCTGGAACAAAACGGTGTGCTGGCGTTCCGGACCAACGGACTGCCTGAGGCCCTGGTTGAAATGACGGGTGCCGCGCCCAAGGTGAGCGGCGAAAAGTGGCTCGTGCCGTTGGCAATCCTGACGCGGCCGGACACGGGCAGTCTGCTGTTGATTGGATACGGAGGCGGTGTTGTCCTTGACGACATACCGGCAAGCGTCAAGCGCATCGACGTGATTGAAATAGAGTCCCGTGTAATCGACGCAAACATGGCGACCCGCAGCCTGCGTCGTCACGACCCACTGGGCGATCAGCGCCTCAACATCATCATCAACGACGCGCGCGCTTCTCTTAACCTCACTGATCGGCGATATGACGCCATCGTCTCGCAGCCGTCACACCCGTGGACGGCCGCTGCCTCCCATCTTTATACACGTGAGTTCCTGCTCCAGTCCCGGGCGCATCTGACTGACAACGGCGTGTTCGTCCAGTGGATGAACCTGAGCTTCATCGATGAATCGCTACTGCGAGCGTTCGCTGCGACCGTGCTGGACGTATTCGCAGACGCAAGGCTCTACCGCCCCGACCCTTTCACACTCGTCTTCGTCGCCGGCAAGGGACTCGATCGCAATCGCCCCCTGCCCGCGGAAGCATTTCCACGATTCGGCATCAATACCCCGGAAGATGTCTTTGTTGCGTTGGCTGCTGACGGGCACGCTTTGCGCCGGCTCTCAAAAGGTACCCCGCTCATCACCGATGACCGTAACCGCATGGCCACCGCCGGTGCCTGGCAAACGGGACAGTCAATGACCCCGGAGGCGGCCGACCGGTTGCTTGCGCCCTACGATCCTGTGCGGCTCGTGAGCAACCCGGCGCTCGGGTTGCAACCGGGCTACGTTGCCCGGCGGCTGGGAAGCCTGACCGCAACGCATGCGGGTGCGCGGGCCCGCCTGGATACTCTCGCGAGCGGACTCGACCTCTCATCACCGGGAGGTTACGAAGCGAACGCCGAGCGGCTGATCGTGGACGGCGATCGCGATGCCACCCAGGACTTGCTCCAGCAAGGACTGGCCCGTTATCCGGACAGCGAGGAACTGCGGTTCGACTACATCAAGCCCTGGCTGACGCGCCTCGCCCGAGGAACAGCAACTAAGGAAGTGACGACGCAGGCAGCAAAGCTGACAGGCGCTGCCGACGCAGTCGTGCGCGGCACAATGCTGGCATCACAACGTCGCTGGGCTGACGTTCAGGCGTTGGATGACTTGTTGGGTGAAGCGAAGTGGACCGACCCCTGGAAGCTCGATGCAATCGTATTGCAGGTTCAGTGGCGGTGCGAGGAAGCGGCCACCGCCGATGTTCGCCGCCAACGGGGCAACGAAGCGCTCGCCATGATCGACGCAGCCGTAGCCGCGCGGCCAACGCTCCTGCTATACGCGCTCAGGGTCCAAAGCGCGCTTGCCGCTCGCCGTACGGAGGCTATTATCGAATCCATCTGGGAGTATGGGCATGGTTTGTTTGCCGATGCGGCAGCGGAACAGCCTGAGCGCAGGCAGACGCAAGCTGCCTTGAAGGAGCTGCTGCAATTGTTGGATAAGCAAACCGGTATCGACCACGCGCGCGTCCAGGAAGTGCGGGCAAGGCTGCTCAATGATCTTCGCAATCTCTCCTGAGTACTCGCTGTGAGCTCCGCCTATGACCGCCTGCCCCTGAATGCCCTGCGCGTTTTCGAAGCGGTGGCGAGCCGGCTGAATTTCAGCGAGGCAGCCGAGGCACTGCACGTCACCCCTGCGGCCGTCAGTCAGCAGATCAAATCGTTGGAGGACTACCTGCAGACTCCGCTCTTCAGGCGGGATGGCCGCAGAGTTCAACTCACCCCTGAGGGCGCGCAGCTATTGCCGGGCATACGGAACGGCCTCGATGAGCTCGAAGCGACCCTGCAGCGGGTGCGCCAGGAGCGGCAGACCGGCAGGATCAACGTCAGCACACTGGCGTCGTTCCTGCAGCGATGGTTGATGCCGCGGCTCGGCGACTTGCGCGCGAAGCATCCGGAAATAGACCTGCGATTGCACACATCGCCCGCGGCCGTCGATTTTGCGCGCACCGACTTCCACGCCGCCCTGCGATTTGGACTGGGTCGATATGGTGATCTGCGCACGGAGAAGTTCCTGAGCGACTGGTTGGTGGCCGTCGCCACGCCGCGGTTGGTAGAGAAACACGGACCCCTTCCAAGCACGGGTGATCTCGCACAATACCCGCTACTCCACGGCGACGATCTGGACTGGGCCGACTGGTCTACCGGTGATACCCGGTCCGCGAGTGCGCTGCGTGGCGCGTTCATAGACGACTCGGTCAGCCTCCTGAGCGCCACCATCGAGGGGCTGGGATTCGGGCTGCTGCGCTGGACCCTTGCGGCCGATGAGGTGAAAGCGGGTCGCGTTGTGCTCGCGAGCGAGCACATTGTGCCGCACCGATTCAGTTACTACTTTGTCTGCCCACAGGACTACGCGAGCTTTCCGAAAGTCGCGGCCCTGCGTGAATGGCTCCTGCAACAGGGGCGCGAGTTCGAGCCGCCACCGCTGCCCAAAAGCGCACCTGCGAGACGCAGGCGGTAGGTACAGTTCTTGCGGTCTTAGCGGCTCGAAATGCCACCGAAGAATTGCACAGCATGAATTCCAGGAATGTCACTGACAGGGAGCTGGCAAACGACACATTCGCAGTCGTGCTGGCTGGTGGCAACGGTACTCGACTCGGTGAGCTCACGCGCTGGCAGTGCAAACCCGCCATTGCGTTTGCCGGGCACTTCCGCAACATAGACTTCACACTGTCAAATTGCATCAACTCGGGTCTACGCCGCGTCGCGGTGCTCACCCAGTACAAAGCGCAGACGCTGATCACTCACATCACAGCGGGCTGGAATTTTCTCGCCAAGCCTCTCGGAGAGTTTGTAGAGGTGTGGCCTGCGCAGCAACGACTGCACAAGGCGTGGTACGCCGGGACTGCTGATGCCGTGCATCAGAATCTCGATCTCGTACTCGCACAACGTAGTCGTTACACGTTGGTGCTCGCAGGCGATCACATTTACAAGATGGACTACCACAAACTCATCGAGCGGCATGCCCGGAGTGGCGCCGACGTAACGGTGGCCTGCGTTCCGGTACCCGTGGAGGAGGCCAGCTCGTACGGTGTGTTGGGCGTCGCCACAGACCATCGGGTGCGCGGCTTCATCGAGAAGCCGGCGCCTGAGAGCTTGGGACCCTCACAGGAAACTGTGCTCGCTTCGATGGGTGTCTATGTGTTTACGACCGAGTATCTTGCCGATCGCCTGCGTACCGATGCGTCAAACCCGGACTCGTTCCACGACTTTGGTCGCGACATTCTGCCAGCCGCAGTGCGTGAGAATCATGTTGTTGCGCATCCATTCACCGATGCCCATGGCCGGCCTGGCTACTGGCGCGACGTCGGTACCCTGCATGCCTATTGGAAAGCGCACATGGAACTGCTCATCCCTGAGCCGCCCATCGATCTTTATGATCCGGCCTGGCCCATCTTGACTTTACCTGAGACGTTGCCGCCTGCCCGTCTGTTGTTCGATTCCGCGCGTCAAGGCTCAGTGGCCAACTCCCTGCTGGCGGGCGGCGTGGTCATCCGCGGTGCGGCGGTAACCAACAGCGTGCTGTCAAGCAACGTGCGGATTGGCGAAGGCTCGAGCCTTGACGAAGCTGTTGTGTTGCCGGGCGCGCGCATTGGGGCCAACTGCTGCCTGCGCCGAGTGATCATCGACGCGGATACGCAGATCCCCGACGGCACCGCCGTGGGCACGGGTGACGCGGGCGAGGAGCTCACTGTGGCCCTCCTCACCCGTAACTCATTCCTGACTCCGGCGGAAGCAGGCGATCTGCGCTCCGTGGCTTAGGACGCGCGCCGCTCCTCCAGCCATCCCTGCAGCTTATCGAACGGCTCGACGAATTTGCGCACGGCCTCCTTCTCCAACTCCTGCGCCACCTCTTCCAGGTCGATGCCGAGCTTGTTGAGTCCGTCGCGGATGCGGCTGGAATCGGACAGATGGCGCTTCAGGCTCTCCTGCGGGTGGCCCGTCTGCCGATAGGCATTGATGGTGTCCAGGGGCGCCGTGTTCACGGTCTCTGGAGCAATCAGCTCTTCCACGTACTTGATGGGACTGTAGCTCTTGTCCTTGGTCGAAGTGGATGCCCACAGCAGCCGCTGCGGCCGGGCACCGGCCGCAGCCAGAGCCTGCCAGCGTGGCGAAGCGCTGAGCTCTGCGTAGATCTGGTAGGCATGCGCGGCATTCGCGATGGCCGCCTGGCCGCGTAGCGCCTTCGCGGCCGACTGCCCACCGGCGGCCAGCTTGTCCAACTTTGGATCCACATTGCTGTCGATCCGGCTGAGGAAGAAGCTGGCAACCGAGGCCACGCGATCAATGGCCTTCTTCGCGGCGAGCCGTGCCTCCAACCCCGCACAATAGGCCTGCGCCACGGCTCGGTAGCGCTCGGGAGAAAACAACAGTGTCACATTGACATTGATGCCGTCGGTAATCAGCTGGCGAATGGCGGCGATGCCCGGCTCGGTGCCTGGAATCTTGATGAATGCATTGACGCGGTCCAGCCGGCCCCACAGCCGCCGTCCCTCCTCGATGCTCCCGGCGGTGTCATAGGCAAGGTGCGGTGAAACCTCCAGGCTCACGAAACCGTCACGGCCCTCTACCGAGTCGTACAGCGGCCGGAACAGATCGGCCGCGCCCCGCAGATCGTCGATCGCCAACGCTTCGTACAGGGCCATGCTGCTCGAGACCTTCGGCAGCAGTTCCTTGATTGCCTGGGCGTACTGGGGATCGCTGGTGATGGAATTCGCCAGGATCGCCGGATTGGAGGTCACACCGGCCACCGCATCCTCCCGGATCAGCCTTGCGAGGCTGCCGTCGGCCAGCATCCTGCGGCCAATATCATCAAGCCAGATGCTCTGACCCAGTCTGTGCAGCTCCACGAGCGGATTCGTTGCCACGGTATTCACCTGCGATTTTAACGACGATTCAGACCTTGGATTGTCCACCTTGGGCATTGCAGATGCGAGACTCCTTTGGGGGGAGTCCCACCGGGCGGGTGATTACGTCGCGCCACTTTCGTCACGTGCCTCCTGCCATACCCAGTCCCGCACCTCTGGCATGTCCTCGCCGCGCTGGACGATGTAGCGCTTGTGGTCGGTGAGCTTTCCGCGCATGAGCTGGCGCAGGTGGGCGGCCCGATAGCCCAGCTTCGGAACACGGTCCACGACGTCCATGACCAGATGGAAGCGATCCAGGTCGTTGCGCACGACCATGTCAAAAGGAGTGGTTGTCGTCCCCTCCTCCTTGTAGCCCCGCACGTGCAGATTGTCGTGGTTCCTGCGGCGATACGTGAGCCTATGGATGAGCCAGGGATAACCGTGGAATGCAAAGATAACCGGCTTGTCCGTCGTGAACAGCGCATCGAACTCACCATTGGTCAGTCCGTGCGGGTGCTCTTCCCGCGGCTGCAGGGTCATCAGATCGACGACATTGACTACTCGCACCTTCAGCTCCGGAGCGTGTTGCCTCAACAGGCTCACGGCGGCCAGCACCTCCATGGTTGGAACATCGCCGGCACAGGACATCACGACGTCCGGGTCGCCGTCGGCGTCGCTGCTCGCCCACTCGAAGATACCAATGCCCACGGCGCAGTGTTTGTAAGCTGAATCCAGGTCCAGCCACTGCGCTTCGGGCTGTTTGCCGGCGACGATCACATTCACGAGGTCGCGGCTGCGCAGACATTGATCAGCGACGCACAGCAGCGTATTGGCATCGGGAGGCAGATAGACACGAACGATGTCCGCCTTCTTGTTACACACGACATCGATGAAACCCGGATCCTGGTGCGAGAAGCCGTTGTGATCCTGGCGCCAGACGTGCGATGTCAGCAGGATGTTGAGCGAAGCCACGCTGCGGCGCCAGGGAATACGCTTGCAGGCTTCCAACCACTTCGCGTGCTGGTTGAACATCGAGTCCACGATGTGGATGAAGGCCTCGTAGCAATTGAACAGCCCGTGCCGCCCCGAGAGCAGGTAGCCCTCGAGCCAACCCTGACATTGGTGCTCGGACAGAACCTCCATGACACGTCCGTCCACCGCGAGATGTGTGTCATCGGACTCGAGCTCCGCCATCCACGTGCGTTGCGTCACTTCAAACACCGCATCCAGCCGGTTTGAGCTCGTCTCGTCGGGCCCCCACATGCGGAAGTTGCTCGCCTGTGCATTGAGCCGGAACACGTCGCGCAACCACGCGCCGAGGAGCTTGGTGGACTCGGCCGTATCGGCGCCCGGACGCGTCACCCGGGTGGCATATTCGCGAATGTCCGGCAGGTTCAGGTCGCGCAGCAGCACGCCGCCATTCGCGTGCGGATTCGCTCCCATGCGCCGCGCTCCCACAGGGCTCGATTCGCGTACAAGGGGCATTGGCGCGCCCTCGTCATCGAACAGCTCCTCGGGGTGATAGCTGCGCAGCCATTGCTCCAACATCCGCAAATGGTCCGGGTTGGCCTTTAGACCTGCCAGGGGTACCTGGTGCGCACGCCACGTGCCCTCGATCTTCTGGCCGTCCACGACTTTCGGCCCTGTCCAACCTTTCGGGCTCTCGAGAACGATCATCGGCCAGCGTGGACGGGCGAGCTTCGCCCCGGACGAGCGGGCTTCGCGTTGAATACGCTCGATCCGCTCGAGGACGCGGTCCAGGGCACCCGCCATCTGCTGGTGCATGGAGTCGGGCTCGTGACCGGCGACGAAACAAGGCTCCCAACCATAGCCGCTCAGCAGGCTCTCGAGCTCGCTGCGTGGAATTCGCGCCAACACGGTTGGGTTGGCGATCTTGTAGCCATTCAGGTGCAGGATGGGCAACACGGCGCCATCGCGCGCCGGGTTCAGAAACTTGTTTGAATGCCAGGCGGTGGCGAGTGGCCCGGTCTCGGCCTCACCATCGCCGATGATGCACGCGACCAGCAGGTCCGGGTTGTCGAAGGCGGCGCCAAAGGCATGCGAGAGCGAATATCCGAGCTCGCCCCCTTCGTTGATCGAGCCGGGTACATCCGGTGCACAGTGGCTGGGAATTCCGCCCGGAAACGAGAACTGCTTGAACAGGCGCTGCAGCCCCTGAGCGTTCTGGCGGATGTCCGGGTACATCTCGGTGTAGCTGCCCTCGAGATAGGTGTTGGCCACGAGGGCGGGCCCGCCATGCCCGGGACCGATGATTGCGAGTACATTGCGGTCGCGGGCTACAATGATTCTATTCAGATGCGCGTAGACGAAATTGATTCCTGGAGTTGTTCCCCAGTGCCCGAGCAGCCTCGGTTTCACGTGCTCGAGTGTCAGCGGCTCGCGCAGGAGCGGATTGTCGAGCAGGTAGATCTGCCCGGCCGCCACGTAGTTGGCCGCGCGCCACCAGGCGTGGATACGTTTCAGCTCGGCGGCGGACAACGGTCCGGTATGGTCAGCACTTGCGGGAGACATCGCGGATCCTTCGTGAATTGCTCGGCACAAGCAAGGAACCGTGGTGGGTAGCACGAAACATTCCGATCAGTCCTGCATCGTCGTGACGGTCAATAGCGGCAGCACTTCGGTGAAACTCGCCGCCTTCGAGGCCCGCTCGCAGGACGATGTCACACAAATTTCACACGAACACGTGTCGGGCGAGAACCTCGTCCCACGCGAGGTGCTGACCAGATTCCTCGCGGCCCTGCGCGCGGCGCCCACTGCCATGGCGCATCGCGTGGTCCACGGCGGCACGCGGTTCACGGCTCCGGTCAGGATCGACTCGAGCGTATCGGCAGCCATCCGCGAGCTGTCCGACCTCGCGCCGCTGCACAATCCGAAAGCCCTCGAGTGGATCGAAGCAGCCTGCTGTGTTGCCGGGCCGGACGTTGCGCAGGTTGCAGTCTTCGACACGGCGTTCTTCGCTTCTCTGCCCCGCGTGGCTGCGGAATACGCTATTGCCAGCCGGTATGGTGTCGATCAGGGCGTACGGCGGTATGGGTTTCATGGGCTCGCTCACGAGGCACTTTGGAGGCGCTGGTCGCAGCTGCATCCCGACCTGCCGCTCGGCGGGCGAGTGATCACTCTGCAGATGGGTGGAGGGGTTTCCGCTGCAGCGATAGAGCGCGGCAAGCCCTTGGACACTTCCATGGGCTTCTCCCCATTGGAAGGTTTCGTGATGGGCACAAGGTCAGGTGACATTGACCCGGCAGTGGTGCCCTACATGGAAAAACGCCTACGGAAGACCTCCGATGAGATTATCGCGCTGCTGAATCGCGAATCAGGAGTCTCCGGCCTGTCAGGCGGAGTCACTGACCTGGGCAAGTTGGCTGCGGACCCTGCGGCGCACGCGCAATTTGCCGTGGATCTGTACTGCTACCGGGCCCGCAAGTACATCGGCGCCTATCTTGCCGTCTTGGGCGGCTGCGATGGGATCGTCTTCGGCGGAGGCGTGGGCGAACACGTTCCTGCCGTCCGACAGCGTATCCTTACAGGCATGGGCTGGGCGGGAGTCGAAATAGACGCCACGGCGAATGATGCCGCGCGGGGCCAGGAGGCCCGCATCGATACATCGAGACTGCCTGTCAGGGTGCACGTGGTCCCTGTGGAAGAAGAAGGGGTTCTGGCCAGAGCAGCCTTGGCCCAAATCAGCCAATAGGATCACCGAGTAGAATCACGCATGGACAGCTTATTCGGGAACGATGCTTGCCCTCAGGACTTACGTGTATACCGATTACCAGGAGCGCTGAAATGACCGAGCTCAATGTTGGCCGACTCGCTGATGACCTGCAGTCCCTCGTCAGCGATGCCGAAGAATTGTTGCGCGCCACGGCAGGCGTCGCGGGCGAAAAGGCATCCGAAGCGCGTGACCGTGCCGAGGAATCCCTGCGCGCAGTGCGCAGCCGACTGAAATCCGTCGAGCGCGACCTGACGGGGCGCGCCCGCGTCGTCGGCGAATACGTGGAAGACAACCCCTGGAAGGCCATCGCCGTCGTCGGCGGAATCGCCTTGGCCGTCGGGCTCCTCATGGGACGCAAATGACCGAAGGAGCCGCCAGCGATCACGGGACAGAACAGCAGCCCCCATCAGGTCACTCCGGGTACACCGGTGTGTTCCGCGGCTTGTTCGATAGCGTGATCGAGGCGGCTCGGACTCGACTGGACCTCGCGGCGGTCGAGGCCGAGATCTTTCTCCTGCGAACGATCCGGATGCTGCTGTGGGCTCTCGCAGCTTTGGCGTGCGCTTTGCTCGCGCTTGCTTTCGCGGTGGTGGCCGTAGTCGCCGCGCTGTGGGATACCCATCGATTGGTCGGGGTCCTGGGCGGCGCCGGGCTGTTTGTCGTACTGGCCGCCATGTGCGGTTATATCGCCAGCCGCACTCTCAAAGGGCGGCCCTCCATGCTGGCCGGCACGCTGCAGCAGCTCGAGACCGACCAACACCGGGTGAGCGGAAAATCATGAGCAGCCGCCTGGAGGTGTTGGAAGCGCGGCGCCACTATCTGCTCAACAAGTGTGAGGAGCAGCGGCTCGAGCTGGCGTATCGCGTGGCGCAGATCAGACCCGCCGAGCAAATCACCGCATGGACGCGGCGCTCCGCGGCCGGCCGCGGGCAGAGCCCCCTCACCTGGATCGCGGGTTTGGTTGGTTTGTTATTGATGCTGCGCCGGCGCCGGGTTCTGTCTGGCGTGGGCTGGATGACGGGACTCGTTGCACTCGCGTCGCGTGCAACGACTGTGTTGCGGGTGATTGCACAGTTGCGCGCTGTCTATCGCAGCCTGAAAACAAGCCAGCGCCCCTAGTACATTGGAAAAATGCCCTGCGGGCTGGGCGCCCCCGGCATTTTTCGGACAGTACTCTCCGTGGATCGCCGGCAAAAAGCGCGGTTTTTGCCGGCTGCGCCGCACGGTCAGCGCAAGTCCGACGGGCTGCTAGGTGCGGGGCGCGGACTGGACTGCGGCGACGGGCGCCGGCGCAGCTGGCGTCACCGCTGCAGGCGGCGGCGTTGCGTCAGGGGCCGGGGGCGGTTGGTCAAGCTGAGCCTGCAGACCGACTACCGCGGGCATTCCATTCGCGGCCTGCAGCGTCTGGCGCGCCAGGTCCCAATGTATTGCGGCCGTATCCTGGCCTAAGGCCTTATCCAATAGCTGCGACAGCAGCTCCAGATTCGGCTCGGTGCTCTGCCCTTCGTTGTCCACCGGCGGATGTGCCTCGAGCAACAACTCACCGTCCACGTAGGCGACCTTCACGGGATCGTTGATCAGCCATACCTTCGTTCCCACCGGCACGAGGGGGAACAGCGCAGCAACATCTTCCGGGTACATACGGATGCAGCCGTGGGTGATGGCCATTCCAACCGCCATCGGATTGTTCGTGCCGTGAAGCATATAACTGCCGCCACCAACCGCGAGCCGCATGGCGAAGTCACCCAGGGGGTTGTCTGGACCTGCCGGGACGACTTTCGGCAAAGGATCGCCGTTTGCCTCGTGCTCTTTGCGGACCGATTCGGGGGGATACCAGGACGGATGTTTCTGCTTGGCGACGACCCGCGTCTCGCCGAGCGGCGTGCTCCAGTCCATCTTGCCAATGCTCACCGGGTAGGTGATCACGACGGGCTTTTCACCCTTCTTGGCTTTCGGAAAATAGTACAGCCGGTGCTCCGGCAGATTCACCACCACGCCCTCGTGCGGACCGGGCGGCAGGATGCGCCGGCCGGGCAGCAGAATGTCGGTGCCCGCACCGGGCAACCACATGTCAACGCCGGGATTGGCGCGGATGATCTCCTCGTATCCCAGGCTGTAGCGTCGCGCAATGTCGAGCAGCGTGTCCTGGTAGGTCGCCTTGATCCGCTCGTCGGTGCCGAACACGGCCGACCCATTTTCGGGAAGCTCGTACACAGTGGCCTCCGCGGGGCCGCAAACCGCCGCGAGCATGCCGATTACCGCTATCCAGCGCTTCATGTTACTTCTTTGAATACCTTATAACTCATTGATTATACTCAAGCATGCCTCCGGCCTTCCTCTCTATGGACGCATTTTAGACAAAAGCCCCGGCACCCGGTTCGAATCATGGGCATTGCTCTTGCTGAGTACAAGCCAGTCAGATGCAAACCAACTAACGACATGCGGGAGTATGTATGCGCACTTCTGTGAAGATTGTTGCCGTTACGGCAGTGGCCATGCTTGCGGCGGGCTGCAACGTGATGAAGGGCAAGGAGACGGCCGGACAGGGAGTTGATGACGCCACCATCGCAACACGCGCGAAGGCGGCGCTGGTGAAGGACGACACCGTGTCCGCGAGCGATTTCAACATTGATGTCTACAAGGGCAATGTGACTCTCACCGGAGTGGCCAAGAATCCCGACGAGGTCAGGCGCGCCATCGATGATATCAAGCGCGTCCCGGGCGTCGTGGGCGTCAAGAATGCCACCCGCGTCGCCACTGCCGACCGCGGGGAAAGTAAACAGGAATAATGTCAGCACCCGTAAACACGATGCACTAAAGACTTTTGGAGCGTGTCACACGACAATTCGTGTGACATGGTTAAAAAACTGCCGCGCTCCTTTTATGCCCGCGAAGACACTCTCCGTGTCGCGCGCGAACTCATCGGCATGCACCTGGTCCACGACGACGGCAGTGGAAGGAGCGTCGGCCGCATCGTAGAGACTGAAGCCTACATGGGCCCCGAAGACCTGGCGGCGCACTCGGCCCGTGGACGCACGCAACGGACGGAGGTCATGTTCGGCCCGCCCGGACATGCCTATGTCTATTTCATCTATGGCTTCTGGAATTGCATGAATATCGTGACAGCGCGCAAGGGAGTGCCGCACGCGGTGCTGCTGCGGGCCCTCGAGCCCGTCGAAGGCATTACGGACAAGACCTGGGGACCCGGGCTGCTGTGCCGTGCGATGCGAATCGACCGCAGGCTGAATGGCACTGATCTGTGCGCCGACCGTCTCTGGCTCGAACGTCCACCTGATCCGGCTCCCCGCGTGAGTCTCGGGCGCGGCCCGCGGATCGGAGTGGATTACGCCGGATCCTGGGCCAAACGCCCGTGGCGCTTCTTCGACAGCACTTCGCCGTATGTTTCCACCGCCTCAGCGCGACTGCGGCGCGCGCGCAGTGATCCGGCGGCACGCGTTGAGTAATAATGGGGGATTCGTGTTTCGTTCAGGGAATGTACATGAGAAGAATAGTGCCCCTTTTTGCGTCAGCAATTATGACAGCGTGCGCAGCCACGTCGAACAAGCCGGACGACTCAGGTAAGCCAGTCACACATACCCCGGCCCCAACCGCAACCTCTGAGTTCTACCCGTCCACCTATCACGTTCCTGCCAGCCCACCGACTCTGATCCGTCACGCAACAGTATTGACGGGCACGGGTACGCGACTCGATGACGCCGACGTACTCATTGTCAATGGCAAGATCCAGTCGGTCGGTTCCAATCTGCAGCCGCCACCACAGAGCCGCATCGTCGAGGGCAACGGCCGCTGGGTCACTCCGGGCCTGATCGACATTCACTCCCACCTGGGCGTCTATCCGAGTCCCGCGGTCGAAGCCAACGCGGACGGCAATGAAGCTACCTCGCCGACGACACCCAATGTCTGGGCGGAGCATTCCGTCTGGCCGCAGGATCCGGGCTTTCGCACGGCGCTGGCGGGCGGCATCACCTCGCTGCAGATTCTGCCGGGGTCGGCGAATCTCATTGGTGGCCGCTCGGTGATCCTGAAGAACGTACCGAGTGTGACCTACCAGGGGATGAAGTTTCCCGGGGCCCCACAGGGCTTGAAAATGGCGTGCGGTGAGAATCCGAAGCGCGTCTACGGCGAGAGGAACACCTTCCCATCGACACGGATGGGCAACGTGGCCGGATACCGGGCCCAATGGGTTGAAGCGCAGGAATACCTTCGCGATCAGCAGGAGTACGAGCGCAAGCATTCGGCCGGCGACAAGGATGCAAAGCCGCCGAAGCGCGATGTGAAACTCGATACGCTGGCCGCCGTGTTGAAGGGCGAGATCATCGTTCACATGCACTGCTATCGAGCCGACGAGATGGCGACGATCCTCGATATGTCACGGGAGTTCGGCTATCACGTAGCGGCATTTCATCATGCGGTCGAGGCCTACAAGATTGCCGACCTGCTGGCGGAGCACGGCGTGTGCGCGGCAATGTGGGCCGACTGGTGGGGCTTCAAGATGGAGTCCTATGACGGCATTCCCGAAAACATTGCCTTTGTGGATGCGGCTCCCAACGGGTGTGCCGTTGTTCACTCCGACTCGGATGAAGGTATTCAGCGGCTCAACCAGGAAGCCGCGAAGGCCATCGCCTATGGGCGGCGTGCCGGATTGGAGATTCCGCCGGAGCGCGCCATCAAGTGGGTGACAGCGAACCCCGCCAAAACAATGGGAGTGCTCGAGCGCACCGGCACCCTCGAGCCGGGAAAGATGGGCGATGTCGTCGTCTGGAATGGCAACCCGTTCAGCGTTTATGCGCTCGCCGACTTCGTCTTCATCGATGGCGTCCTGCGCTATGACCGCTCAAACCCTGCACTCACGCCACAATCGGACTTCACGTTGGGTCAGCCAGCCGCCGCAGGGGTGTACCCATGAGATCTCGCGCAATATTCACCGCGATGCTCGCATCCGTGGCCGCTGCCGCACTCATGCCATTGGCTGCCGCAGCTTCCGGCAGCGTTCTGATTCGGAACGCGACGATCCATACAGTCAGCGCGGCGGGCGTGTTGGAGCACACTGACCTGTTGATCTCCGCCGGCAAGATCGCTGACATCGGTCACGACCTGAAGGCACCCGCCGGCACCCAGGTAATCGACGCGAACGGCAAACCCGTCACGCCCGGATTGTTCGGTGGGATAAGCCACCTCGGCATCGAGGAAATCGGTCTCGAGTCCACCCAGACTGACTACTCCCTGAAGCTGGGCTCCATGCGTCCGGAGTTTGATGTCAGCCTGGCGTTCAACCCCGAGTCGGTGATTCTCGGTGTAGCCCGTCTCGGCGGCATTACCTTCGCAATGGTCTCACCGAGCGCCGAGGCTGGTGGCAAAGGTGCTCCCGGCGGAACCCTCATTGCAGGCCAGGGAGCCGTGGCAGAGTTGAACGGCAGCATTGATGCCGGCACGCATGCCTTGTTTGTGGATTTTGGTGGAGATGCGAGCGCGTTGTCTGGCGGCAGCCGTGCGGCGCAGTTCATGTTGTTTGAGCAGGCGATTGGCGAAGTGCGCACGCCGAAGGCACTCTTGCCGAACGATCAGCGGCTCTTGACGCCCGCGGGCAGGCAGACACTGCTTGCCTATCTCAATGGCAACGGACCCGTGGTGTTCGATGTGGATCGCGCCTCGGACATACGGCAGGTCATAGCCTTGGCGAAGCGCGAAAAACTGCGTGCCGTAATCAAAGGCGGCCAGGAAGCCTGGCGTGTCGCTCCGGAGCTCGCCGCGGCCCACATCCCCGTCGTGTTGAATCCTCTGGACGACCTGCCCCAGACCTTCGATGTCGTCGGCGCAACCCTCGAAAATGCTGCCCGGCTCAACCGCGCCGGTGTCAAGATTGCCTTCACCCTGGATGATCCGCAGGCACATAACATCCGCAAGGTGCGCCAGACGGCGGGCATCGCAGTCGTTCACGGATTGCCGCCGGAGGCGGGCCTCGCGGCGCTCACCAGCAATCCGGCGGAGATCTTTGGGGTGGCGAGCCGCAACGGCTCAATCGCCCGGGGGCGTCCGGCAGACCTGGTGCTGTGGAGCGGCGATCCCCTGGAGGTCACGACACTTGCGGAACGAGTGTTCATCGAGGGCCAGGAGACATCCATGCAGTCACGGCAGACTTTGCTGCGCGACCGTTACCTGGAGAAATTGCGGGCACACGCGGCCCGATGAAAAGCTACAAGTACTATGACCTGATCCTGGGCGCCTACGTCTGCGTATTGCTGTGCGCGAATCTCATCGGCCCGTCAAAGGTATCCACGGTGAACGTCCCCCTTGTCGGGGGCGTCACATTCGCAGCCGGTGTGTTGTTTTTTCCGTTCTCGTATTTCTTTGGCGACGTATTGACGGAAGTCTACGGTTACGCGCGTGACCGGCGCGCGGTGTGGAGTGGGTTCGGGGCCCTGGTGTTCGCCTCCGTGATGGCAACGGTGGTCGTGCACCTGCCCCCGGCCGACTTCTGGAAGAGCAAACAACCCGCCGTCGATGAAATCTTCGGTAGTACGCCGCGGATCATTGCCGGCTCCATCATCGCATTCTGGTCCGGCTCGTTCGTGAACAGCTTCGTGCTCGCCAAGATGAAGATCCTGACTGAAGGCCGCTGGCTCTGGACCCGCACGATTGGCTCCACGCTCTGCGGCGAGCTCGTGGACTCCGCGCTGTTCTACTCGATTGCATTCTATGGAACGTGGCCCACGCAGCAGTTGGTGGGCGTGACGATCACCCAGTACGTTCTGAAGTCATCGTGGGAAGTCATCATGACGCCCGCCACCTACAAGATCGTCGCTTTTCTCAAACGGGCGGAGCACGAAGACTATTACGACCGCGGCACAAACTTCACACCCTTCTCATTGCAGGCCTGAGAGCAAGCGAGACAGGGTCGGCGGCGTTGCAGCCAACCTGGACCAGGGTTGTACCGATGCCAGGCTGATGACGTGGCCTCAGCGCCACGTCATCAGCGCCTTGCGTTCACCCTTGCTGCTGGCTTGCCTGCGACGGCAACTGCCTGAGCAATGGCCCCGAGTCCTGTAACGCCGTCAGGTTGAACAGTTCCGGCCGTAACGTCCGGTACCGCTCCACTGCCACGAACAGCGTCGAAGGATCTCTCTGCAGGCGACGGGCTACTTCGGCGAGAGTCGCAACCCCACGCTCAGTCGCGTACCAGGTGATCAATGCGCGCGCCAGAGCAAGCCGGCGCTGTCGCGAGCGCGAAAGTACCTCGCTGCGCTCCAGTCCCAACGTGCAGGTGACCGTATCGATGACCTGGTCAAGCGAGTACGTACTGCGATAGACGCGCATATTCCGCGGGATCGCCGCCATGAACTCCCTATCGCCCAGGACGCGCGGATCATCGGTTCCACCGTGTTCGAAGCTCGCACCCTCCCCGTCCGCCGGTGTCTCGAACATGAGGCGGCGGTAGGCGAAGCGGGCCTGCTCGGGACGCTGCGCCAGCATCCGCAGTGCAACATTCGTGGTGAGCCACGGAGTATTGGCCGTTCCCGCGTATGCGAGATGACTACTGAAGGCGTAGTCACCCGGATCCGTTACCTTGCCTGCCCGCACCGGCAACATATGAACGTGGCGGAGCAGCCTCAACAGGTAGACATCCGGATCGATCAGCAGGGCGTGATAGCGCTGCTGAAACAGATGTCCGAGCTCACCCGCGCGCCGGTGCACGCGGCGCGCGTACTGGCTACTGAGTCTTTGCATGAGCCGCCCGACGGGCATGTCGGATATCTGCAGGACCAGATGGATCGCATCTGTTTCCCAGCAGTACGCGTGCGCACGCACGCGGCATCTGACGAGCATCGTAGAGAGCAGTCTCTCGAACGTTGCGTAGTCGGCTTCTTCGGTAAAAATAGGTTGACGTGCATTACTGCGCTGGACGACGTAATACACGCCGCCCGGCACGTGAAGTCTGGATCGGCGTGACATCCTTGCCTCCCCACAGCCATGTGCGATTCATATCGCTTCCGTGCAGGCCGAACGTATGAGCTCCCTGCTCCACGTACGACCCCCCTTCGCTTCCCCGGTTGCGCTTGCGGACATCCGCCCGCGTGCACCGGTTCACGATACCTCAAAGACCCCTGCGCCGCTTCAGCGCGGCGCTGCTCCCTTGTTAGTACACCCGATGCGTGAGTTGGTTCCTGCTGTCCCTGACATGTTTGTTACCCCGTCCTGGTTGGCGGCGTGCTCAACATTTGAGCGGCGCGCTGCGTGCGATCCTGCAACATCACGCCATCGCAGGCAAGCTCCAGCGCGGGCACACGCGCGAATTATTTTCCGCGCGGGCCATGCCGCCGCCGATATTCCAGTGCCTGTCACAGCGGCGTAAGCAGTTACTGTCACCCACCAAGGGCCCCTGGAAGAAAATCCCGTTTCAATCCAGGCGCCGAGAAACGCTAGGTCCCTATCGTACGGATGAGCGGTCTGCACGTATTCCTTCGACACCATCCGATCGACAACGCTCACGCGGGAGACAGTAACTGCCACAGAATATCTGCTGCACCCCAGCGAAATATCTCAGCAGGTGGGCGATTTATTTTGCGGCGGTGAGTTCGGCGGCAAGCTCCAACAGCGTGCTGCCCTCCGGGACACGGTCGCCGCGGGCAAAATGGATGCTCTGCACGGTGCCCGCGTAGGGAGCGGTAATCGTGTGCTCCATTTTCATCGCTTCGATCACCATCAGGACGTCCCCGGCGGCGACTGCCTGTCCTGCGGTAACCGCCACGGCAGCGACCACGCCGGGCAACGGAGTCGTGAGATCCCCGCGCGAAGCCGATGCCGAAAACTCCTTCGAACGCGGATCCTCGTGCAGAAACTCGTAGTGCTCGCCGTCGAGCCACACGTGAACGTGGATTTCGTATACGAAAGCGCGTGCCTTAACGCGCACCCCTTCGAGGGAAGCAGCGATGGAACCATCCGCGCGACTCACGTGCGCGACTTCCATCGTTACTTCATCGACTGTAATCGTTGTTGGCTCCTGCGGTCCAGATTCGATTGCGGCCGACCGCTGTTGAGCGCGAAGCTGCAAAGGCACTTGAACAATTGCCGGCAGGTTCGGCGTGAATCCATCGCAGACGGTCCAAGGACTCCCAAGTGCAGCTGCCGACGGCGCCGGCGCTGCGCGTGAGCCCTGAATCGCGAGCGCCGCGAGAGCTATCGCGCGCCGCTCAACGGTTGGCTTCGGGACGACACCCTCCTTGAGCTCCTGCCCGTGAGCTTCGAGAAATGCGATGCTGTGCCGCACCTCCAGGAACGTCGGGGTGGCCAGAATCCGCGCGAGCCAGCGCTCATTCGTATGGACTCCCGCGCAATAGGTCCGATCCAGGGCCGTACGAAGCTTCGCAGCGGCCTGCGTGCGTGTAGGTGCCCACGCGATCACCTTCCCCAGCAAAGAGTCATAACTGTCTGGGACCCGATCACGGGTCGCGAAACCTGCATCCACGCGCACGTCATCGCCGTCCGGCCAGTCAAGCAGCCGCAGATCTCCGGCGCTGGGCAGGAAATCGCGCTCCGGGTCTTCTGCACAGACTCTCGCTTCGATAGCGTGTCCGGTCAGGCGGATTTGTGCTTGCTCGAGCGGAAGGCGCTCGCCCGCAGCGACACGAAACTGCCATTCAACCAGATCGAGGCCCGTTACCCGCTCGGTTACAGTGTGCTCGACCTGTAACCGGGTATTCATCTCCATGAAATAAAACTCGCGGCCGTCGAACAGAAACTCGACCGTGCCCGCGCTGACATAACCTATTTCCCGCGCGACGATCAGGGCCGCGGATCGCAGGCGGTCGCGTACGTCCTCGGGCAACGCTGGCGCGGGTGCTTCTTCGATAACCTTCTGATGCCGGCGTTGAATCGAGCAGTCACGGTCGCCCAGATGCACGAAATTGCCGTGCGAGTCAGCGAAAATCTGTACCTCTACGTGTCTTGGAGCCGGCAGGTAACGCTCCAGCAACAAAGAGCCGTCGCCGAAGCCACTCTCGGCAAGACGCCGCGCGGCCGTCAATGCTTCCGGGATCTGCGCTGGATCGCGAACGATCTTCATCCCCTTTCCACCACCACCTGCCGCGGGCTTGATGATCAAGGGCATTCCCAGACGCCGCGCCTCTCTGTGCAGATGCTCCAGATCCTGATCCTCTCCCTCATAGCCGGGGAGAACCGGCACGCCGGCCGCACGCATGCGACCCTTCGCGACTATTTTCGACCCCATGGCAGCGATTGCCGAGGCCGGTGGACCGACGAACACCAGTCCAGCGTCGGCACACGCCTGTGCGAACTCCGCGTTCTCGGAAAGGAATCCGTAGCCGGGATGAATAGCCTGCGCTCCCGTCGAACGAGCCGCGTCGAGTATCCGCGCCACATTCAGATAGCTTTCGCGCGGTGCAGCAGGCCCGATACGGATCGCTGCATCCGCTTCCCTGACGTGCTGCGCCAAAGCATCAGCGTCCGAGTACACGGCGATGGTCCGGATTCCCATACGCTTGGCTGTGCGGAAAATCCGGCAGGCAATCTCGCCTCGATTCGCAACCAGAAGAGTTTCAATCACGGACAGACCCTCACATGCGGAACACGCCGAAACGTGTCTCCTCTCCAGGTGCGTGCTTTGCCGCGGCAAGACACAGCGTAAGGACACGCCGGGTTTCCGCAGGATCAATAACACCGTCGTCCCACAGGCGCGCAGACGAGTAGTAGGGATGACCCTGCGTCTCGTATTGCTGCCGGATTGGTTGCTTGAATGCCTCTTCGTCCGCGGCGGGCCACTCCTGACCGGATGCCTTCAATTGGTCACGCTTTACAGTAGCCAACACACTCGCGGCCTGTTCCCCGCCCATGACCGAAATACGCGCATTCGGCCATTGAAACAAAAATCTCGGTGAGTAGGCCCGGCCACACATCGCGTAGTTGCCGGCACCGTAGCTGCCGCCAATGATCACGCTGAGCTTGGGGACATTTGCGCATGCCACGGCCGTGACCAATTTTGCGCCGTCCTTGGCGATGCCCCCGGCCTCGGCGCGCCGCCCCACCATGAACCCGGTTATGTTCTGCAGGAACAACAAGGGAACGTGCGCCCGCGTGCACAGCTCGATGAAGTGAGCCCCCTTCAGGGCACTCTCGGAAAACAATATGCCGTTGTTAGCGAGGATTCCGACGGGATAGCCGCCAATGTGCGCAAAGCCGCACACCAGTGTTGTTCCATAAAGCTGTTTGAACTCATCCAGCTCGGAGGCATCAACGAGGCGAGCGATCACCTCCCGGACGTCGTACGGCTTACGCAGACTCGCGGGAACAACACCATAGAGCTCAGCAGGATCATATTTCGGCTCACGCGGAGCCAACGGCGGATTCGTATCCGCGGCGGGCGCCAGCCGCGAAACGATTCGCCGCGCAATCGCCAAGGCATGCGTGTCGTTTTCCGCGTAATGGTCGCAGACGCCCGACTCGCGGCAGTGCACGTCCGCACCCCCAAGCGATTCGGCATCAATATCCTCACCTGTTGCTGCCTTGACCAGCGGCGGACCACCGAGGAACACGCGCCCCTGATTCTTGACTATCACGTTCTCATCCGACATCGCGGGAACGTACGCTCCGCCAGCCGTACACGAACCATGAACGACGGCAATCTGCGCGATGCCAGCGCCCGACAGCGTCGCCTGGTTGTAGAAGATGCGCCCGAAGTGCTCGCGGTCGGGGAAAACGTCGTCCTGGGCCGGTAGGAACGCGCCCCCACTCTCAACGAGGTACACGCAGGGTAGGCGGTTGTCGCGCGCAATCTCTTGGGCGCGCAGATGCTTCTTGACGGTAAGCGGGTAGTACGTGCCGCCTTTGACGGTAGGGTCGTTCGCAACGATCACGCATTCCCTGCCGGTGACCCGACCTATTCCCGTGACGATACCCGCCGCTGCGATCTCGCCTCCGTACATGCCGTGGGCTGCGAGCTGTGACAGCTCCAGGAATGGGCTTCCCGTATCCAGCAGAACGCGGATGCGTTCCCGGGCGGTCAGCTTGCCGGCCGCCTTGTGCTTGCGCGTGGCGGCCTGCGAGCCGCCCAGCGCCACCCGTGCAACCTGGCGGCGGACATCGGCCGCCAGCTCGCTCATTGCACGCTCGTTGTCGCGGAATTCCTGCGAATGCACATCCACGCGGGAAGAAATTGCAGCCATACTTGCCACGGTTGCCGGTTTGTCCGACAATCATACGATCGTACAGAATGGGAAGGCAAGCGCATGGCTGCCATAGATTGTGATTTCGGGCTCGATACGAGCCTCGAGGAGATTCGCTCCCAGGTCCGCCGTTTTGCCACCGGGCAGATTGCGCCGCGTGCGGCCGAGATCGACCGGACCAACGAGTTTCCCCGCGACCTGTGGCCGGCCCTCGGGGAGCAGGGACTGCTGGGCGTCACCGTCCCGGAGCGCTGGGGCGGCGTGGGCCTCGGCTACCTGGCCCACACCATCGTCATGGAAGAGATCTCGCGGGCATCAGGGGCCGTGGGCCTCTCCTACGGCGCGCATTCCAACTTGTGTGTGAACCAGATCCGCCTGAACGGCACGGATGCGCAACGTGACCGCTACCTGCCCAAGCTCGTCAGCGGCGAGCATGTTGGCGCACTCGCCATGTCTGAGCCCGGGTCGGGTTCCGACGTCGTGTCGATGCAGCTGCGTGCCGAGTTGCGTGGCGAAACGTATGTGCTCAACGGCCGCAAGATGTGGATCACGAACGGCCCGGATGCAGACGTGTTCGTGGTCTATGCGAAAACTGACATTTCGGCGGGCCCACGCGGCATCAGCGCTTTCATCGTGGAGCGCGGCACTCCGGGGTTTTCGACCGCGCAGAAACTCGACAAGTTGGGCATGCGCGGCTCGGGAACGTGCGAGCTGTTGTTCGAGGACTGCCCCGTGCCGGCGGCGAACCTGCTGGGCCAGGTGAATCGCGGCACGGCCGTGTTGATGAGCGGCCTGGATTACGAGCGCGTCGTGCTGGCGGGCGGGCCGCTTGGCCTGATGGCAGCGGCGCTCGATCTCGTGTTGCCCTATGTGCGCGAGCGAAAGCAGTTCGGCCAACCCATTGGAACCTTCGAGCTCATGCAAGCGAAGGTGGCGGACATGTACGCCGCACTGAACGCCAGCCGAGCCTATGTCTACTCCGTGGCGCGCGCGTGTGATTCAGGTACGGCCAAGCGCCGGGATGCGGCGAGCTGCATCCTCTTCGCAGCCGAGCATGCGACGCGGGCCGCACTCGAGGCGATCCAGGCGCTGGGAGGCAATGGGTACACGAATGACTACGCGGCCGGCCGGCTGCTGCGCGATGCGAAGCTGTACGAGATCGGCGCCGGCACCCAGGAGATCCGGCGCATGCTCATCGGCCGCGAGTTGTTCGAGGGGGCGGCCTAGGCTTGCGCCGCCTGGCCTTCTGCCCGCATGAGCATCGAATTCGATCAGATCCAGATGGAGCCGGCCTACCGCAAGGTGGCCGCGGCCATTGGGGGCCGGATCCTGAACCGCACGCTGCGCGACGGCGATCGGCTGCCGCCGGAGACAGAGCTGGCGCGGCAGTTTGGTGTCAACCGCTCGACCGTGCGCGAAGCGTTGCGTGAGCTCGAGAGTCACGGACTGGTCATGCGCCGTCCGGGCTCGAAGCTCATGTCCGTCAGCCGGCCGCAGCACCTCGCCATTGCCGAAGCGGTCACGCGCGGGCTGGTGCTCCATGATGTCACCTTCATGGAAGTTTGGGAGGCGTTGACACTTCTTGAGCCACCGATTGCCGAGATCGCGGCCCGCGCCCGCACTGCCGAGGATCTGTTGGAAGTCGGCACGGCCGCCGCGCAGTTTGCAGCGGACAACGTGGAGACGGCGACGGCGGTTCACCGTGCGGCGCAATTCTTCCGCACTGTGGGGCGCGCGGCCCACAACCAGGTACTCGTGCTGGCGCAAGAGCCGCTATTACAGCTGCTCGAGCCCTCGCTGGGCGTGATGATCGACAAGGTTCCTCAGGCGCGCTCGCGCATCATGACCGCACAACGCAAGCTCAGCGAAGCATTGCAGGAGCGCGATACTGATGGCGCGCGGACCTGGATGGCACGGCATATCCGCGACTTCCGCAAGGGATTTGAAATCGCAGGAATCGATTTGCAGCATCGTATAACCGGCAGCTGAGGTAAATTGTTGTCCGCGTACCATTGAATTCACATAACGCGCCGGCTATGTTCTCGCCCCCAACAACACCACAAAGAGCGGGGGATGAGGTCGTTCGTATTGTTGCTGTTTGCCTTGGCTTGCGGCCCGCTGCTGGCGGCTCAGGCGCGCGCCGGCTGCCTGGAGCCGCTCGAAGTCGGCGAGTGGGCCAATGTTAGACCGGACACCCGCGCCCTGGTGAGCATCGATCTGCGGTTCGTATGTCAGGACAGGGTCCTGAACGGCGCCCCCTACCCGCCCGGCCCCGCCTGGTACGTCCACGCCGTAGGTAGGTGCGAGCCGGTTGACTGTGACTGGCATGAAGTTGGGGCGCAGAGGCTTGCAACGGCGCACATCTTCGCCATGTACGAACAGGAAGGCGCGCGCCGCTACGTATACCTGCGCATGTCGCAGGCACGGCCCGATCTGCTGTGGGCGTGGATCTACACCGACTTCAAGGACCCAACACGTACCAACTACGGTGAGTACGCTTGGTTCAGGCGAGTCATACAGTGACGCGTGGGGTGCGCCTGCTGGCGCTGCTCGTGGGGATCGTTGGCTGCTCCGGGAGGGCCGAGCCTGCCGTGGACATGATGGAAGCTGATCAGGATCATCGTCCGGGAGCGGCGCCGGTAGCCCGGCCGCATGAGCCGGCCCCGCTACCGGAGGAACCCGAGGCTCCTTCGGCCCAGCAATAAAAAACGTGCGAGGTGGAAGCACCTCGCACGTCCTAACGCCGCGGCGACGAATGAGGGGGTCAATCGCCACTGCGAACGTGGCCTCACGCGAACACTAAAGCCGGAGTCGTCATGCTCGACGTGAAGCTCACCGCCGGGATATATAAAGCAAAACACGTGCCAACTCATGACCCCGGTATTCGTGCGCTCCAGGGCCTTGGAGAACGGCTGCTAGTGAAGTTACTGCACCATTCGGGTGCGGGGCATCCCTGTCAGGGCGCCACGGTTATCCAATCCATCACGCGGCCGGTCTGCCGGGCCAGGATGCGCCCAAAGTGGGGCTGCAGCCGGTCCAGCAGATCGAGCGGCAACTGCTTGGGGTTGTCGGGCGGAACGTATTCCGACCATTCGTCGGTGTAACCACCGCCCCATTCACGCGCGCTGAGTGCCGCACCGTCCGGCTCTATGCCGATCAGAAGGACCTGGGTCATATTGAAGAGCGCGGGCTTCTCGTCCGTATCGCCCGTCACAAAGCCCCAGCCACGCAGGTAGTCCGGCAAGTTGCGCCTGACGGCGCCCCCGGCCTGCGATGAGTTGTTGAGAGCGGGCGCAAGTACGATCAAGGCATCGAGGCGCTCCGAGGCGGCGAGCTGCGCAAACTCCTTCGCGGCCTCGCGAGGCAGTTTCTTTGCCACCGAGTTATTCACAAAGAAATCGTCCCGGTTACGCATAAGGGCATCGCTCGCTCCCATGGCCACCGGGACGAGCTCGAGCTGGGTCAGGCGCTGGGTGGCAGCGTCACTCAGCATGGAATCCACCTGCCAGTTCACAGGCTGCGTCTTGAAGAAGCTCTGTGCGAGCACCTTGCTCGCGTGGAAGTGGGTTACCTCGGGATCCATCATGTTTACGACGCCGACGCGCGCCCCCTTATGCAGCAACAACTGCGTCGGATCTTTGGCCAGGGCCGGTGGGCCGGCCAAAGCGCAGGCCATCAGCAGACAGGCAGCGAACACCACCTTGGTCATGCGTCCCCCATTTATTTTGATTTGCAGCCAAAGTCTACGTCGGTCGCTGGCCTGTAGATAGCCCTCCGCCGCACTGAAAGAGGGCGCGGAGCGCAGTTTCCGGCTGCTCAAGTTTCCCAGGCCGGTGTCGCTATCCTGACCGATGTCCCGATTGACGAAATACATGCCCGCGGTGGTGGGCTACAGGGAAAGGCTCGCGACGCTGCAGGGAGCCTGGGATAGCCTCGCCCTGCTTTCCCACCTGAGTGATGACGGGACCAACCTCAGCAACACCCGCGAGGCGTTCGAGTCACTCGCAGCCGACCTCGTCACTCATCTGGAGACCGAGACACATAGGAAGGCGCTGCTCGCAGCGCGCGCCCGTGCGCAGGTCGTCATCGACATTCTCGTGCGCAATCTGTTCGAGCGAACAGCCGATGTAGGCTTCCTTGCCGCCGACGACGCCATCAGAAGTTACGCCAGCAATGCCCTGGCGTTGCGGTCCTCGGAAAATTCGGGCGGTGCCGCTGTAGACGCGGCCACAACCACCCTGAACTCGGACACGCGGACGATGCAGCGCCGTCTGGCCGAGTACGTATCGAAATACTCCGTCTACCAAAACGTCATCCTCCTGTCTCCCATCGGCGAGGTCCTTCTTCAACTGGACGGCGGCAATGCCCCGCCAGTAAGCCGCGATCCGCTGATCTCCACGACCGTTGCAACAGACGGCTACGTGGAGACCTTCCGCCGCAGCGACCTCGTACCGGATGGCCGCCGGGCATTGATCTACTCGCATCGAATCACCTCGGACCGGCAGACACTCGGAGTGTTGTGCCTGTGTTTCCGCTTGGAAGACGAGTGCGAGAGCATCTTTGCGCGCCTGCAGAGCGAGGCCGACTGGACCGTGCTCTCATTACTCGATGCCAGCGGCGAAGTCATTTTCAGCAGCGATGCCTGGCAATTGCCCGTGGGCGCGAAGTTGACGGGAGGCGGCGATGCCAGCGGCGACATCCTGCGCTTCGCCGGCCGCGAATTCCTGGCTGCCACCTGCAAGGCGCAGCCGTACCAGGGATATGCCGGCCCCGACTGGCGCGGACACGTGATGATCCCGCTCGAACGCGCCTTCGAGACCCATGCGGGTGGAGAGCAAACCGCGTGCGCGGCTGACGTGCTTGCGGACTTGCGCGCTACGGCCTCGAAGTTTTCGGCGGCCTTGCGCGAGATCCCGCGAAAAGCCGATGCCGTGCAACGCGACCTGAATCGCTCCGTGTGGAACGGCAGCGTACGGCTGTCACTCGGTACTGGCAGCAACGGCACCTTTGCCAAGGCGCTGTTGCGCGAGATCAGCAACATGGGCCGCAAGACCAAGGAAGTGTTCGAGCGCTCCATCGAGGAGCTGCACGAGACCGTGGTCTCCGCAGTCATGCACGACAGCCGCTTCCTCGCATCGCTGGCGATCGAGTTGCTGGCACGCAATTGCTACGAACGCGCGAACGACTGCCGCTGGTGGGCTTTGAATGCAACTCTAAGTGGTCATCTGGCGGAAATGCCGGACTGTGATGCGGAAGCGGCGACCCGCGTCCTGCGGCACATCAACTCCCTGTACACGGTTTATCACGCCATCGTGTTGTTCGACTCGCAGCGGCGAGTCGTCGCGACGTCGCGTCCCGACCAGGAAGAGACGTTGGGTACGGTCCTCGAGGACTCTTGGGCCGCAGACACGCTGGCACTCTCCGGTACTCAGGCGTACAGCGTTTCGCAGTTTCGCCCCAGCCCGCTTTACGGTGGTCGCCCCACGCTGATTTTCGCCGCGGCGGTCCGCTCGGCCGAGGGCCGGTGCATCGGTGGAATCGCGGTTGTATTTGATACCGCGCCACAACTTGCCGCGATGTTGCAGGATGCGATTCCAAAAGACGAGCGCGGCCAGCCACAGGCGGGCTGCCTCGCGCTGTTCCTGGATCGTGAGCTGAACATCCTGTCGTGCACGGATCCGGGGGTGGATACAAGCAAACTCGGTTGGGTCCGAGAGACTGCGCACGCTGGAGATGCGCGCATCCTGCGCCTGGGCAATGAATATCACTCGGTGGGTGCCAAGCGCGACACGGGCTATCGGGAATTCGAGGGTCTGGGCGGATATGCAGTCGTGTTGATGCCCATCGGGACGATTACCCAGCAAGCTGCCGCGCGCGCCCCACTGACACACAAACCCACCGCTCGCCAGGAGCATGGCAAACAGGACAGCATCGAGTTCGCAACCTTTGCTGTTGGCGAGAACTGGTATGCGCTTCCAACGGCCAATGTGATTGAAGCCGTGGATGCCCGCTCACTCCAATCGCTGCCCAAGACGCAGGCGTGGTGCGCCGGGTATCTCATGTTCGGGGGCGAGCCCATTGTTGTAGCCGACACTGCGCGCCTGCTGGGCACGACGTACATCGAGACGCCTCGCATGGTGGTCGCCATCCGTGCGCCGGGCCAGAAGCGGCCATTCGGTCTACTCGTGGAGTCACTGGGGGACATTCCCGAAGTGCCCCGCGAAGGGCTTCTGTCTATCAATGGGCTACGCGCTGAATCAGGCTCCGCGCTGGTCGAGCAAGCCATCGAGATCGGCTACGGCGCGCCCGCAGATCCGCGTGATCCGTTGGTGATGGTGCTGAACGCGGCACGGCTGGCCGCGCTGCTGCGCGGCGAATCGGTCGAGGAGATGGCTGCCTAGCTCGGCGGCTCGAGCGCGCCAAACGCAGCGCAGCATCAATTCGTTCAGCGGCCGCGCGCCGCATCGGTTTATCCTTCCCCTCGCAACAGGGAATTGCGAGCGATCAGTCCATTGCCTACTCCTTCGCAACCGTCCGCCGTCCGTGGCGAGATGGCGACACGATTCAGGGAATTCGACTGGGGCACGACGCCACTCGGTCCAGTTGAGCGTTGGCCGGAGAGTTGGCGCAACGCGGTCAACATTATTCTCGATTCGAGCTTTCCGACCGCGCTCGGACTGGGCGACGAGCTCATCTACTTCTACAACGACGCCTTCATTCCGCTCGCAGGTCCATCCCGGCACCCGCACGGCTTGGGCGTTCCAGTGCGGATTGCCTGGAAGGAAATCTGGCCGCAGATCCTCGAGCCGCGATTCGCCTACACACTCAGCACTGGCGTACCCACCGGCGAGGCCGATTTGCTGATGCCGCTCGAGCGTAGCGGGTATCTCGAGGAAACCTTCGTCACCTTCTCCTTCGCGGCTCTCCGCGATGAGCTGAAGGTGCCCAACGGGATCTTCTGCACCGCGATTGAGACGACCCCGCGCGTCATTGCCGACCGGCAACTTGTGTGCCTGCGCGCACTGGCTGCGCAAGGCTCGTTAGCGGAGACACCCGAGGGCGCGTGTCACTCTGCGGTCGTCACGCTCGAGGCCAACCCGCGCGATCTACCATTCGCCCTTCTCTATCTTGTGGAGCGTGGCAGCCGGCGGGCTCGACTTGCCGGATCGGTGGGACTCGTGACGGTTCCTGACACCGTACCAACGTTTGTCGATCTGACGACTGGCAACGATCCATGGCGTCTGTCAGTTGTGGCGGCGACGCGGGCAGCCGCCTCGGTTGACCACGTGCAGGCGCTGATCGGTGGGGTCATCCGGGTGGCGGATATGAGCCCAACACGCGCCGTTGCGTTACCCATTGCCAGCCGCGGGGAATCGGACCTGGCTGCCATATTGGTTGCAGGCGCCAATCCCATGCGGCCGCTGGAGGAATCGCGAACGTTTCATAGCCTCATTGCAGGTCACCTGGAGACCGCAATTTCCAACGCACGCGCGAAACAATACGAGCGCGAGCGTGCCCAGGCGCTTGCCGACCTCGACCGCGCGAAGACTGTGTTTTTCAGCAACATCAGCCATGAGTTGCGCACGCCTCTTACTCTATTGCTCGCACCGCTCGATGAGGCCCTCGCGCGCGACAGGCTCGACGACGTTGACCGCCAGGCTCTCGAGATCGCGCGCCGGGGCGGCAGCCGCCTACTCAAGCTGGTCAACTCCCTGCTGGAGTTCTCGCGGATCGAGGCAGGCCGCATCGAGGCCGCTTTCGAGCCAGCCAACCTGGCGGCGCTCACCACCGATCTCGCCAGCATGTTCCGCTCGGCCTTTGAGCGCGCGGGGGTTACTCTCACGATTGACTGCGACCCGACTCCCGAGCCGGTGTACGTGGATCGTGACAAGTGGGAAAAGATCGTTCTCAACCTCATTTCCAACGCGCTCAAGTTCACCTTTGCGGGCTCGGTACGGGTCATTCAGCGTACGCAGTCAGACCACATACAGTTGGAAGTTACGGATAGCGGTTGCGGGATGGCGCCAGAGGACCTGGCGCGGGTGTTCGAACGCTTCTTTCGCGGCAGGGTGCTGCAAACGCGCACTCATGAAGGTTCGGGCATTGGACTGTCCCTGGTCCAGGAGTTGGTGAAACTGCACGGCGGAACGATCTGTGCGCGCAGCGAGCTTGGTCAAGGTACGACCATGACCGTACGGATACCGCGTGGCGCGGCGCATCTGGACGCCAATCGGATTGTTGCGCCACGCCCCTCGCCTGCTTCCCCGGCTGGCTGGCATTCGTTCGTCGAAGAAGCCTTAGGTTGGTTGCCCGACAAAGCACTCGTGGGTGCGGCCATCGATTTGCCCCGGAACCGTTCACTGCGCCATGAGCTGCTCGCGGACATCCTCGTGGTCGATGACAACGCCGATATGCGCGCCTATCTGTGCCGCCTCCTGGAGCAAAGATGGCGGACGGAAGGAGCTACCGATGGGCTCTCGGCCCTCGAGCGCATTCGACGGCGCGCCCCCGACCTCGTGATCGCCGATGTGATGATGCCGCGCCTGGATGGCTTTGGGCTGCTGCAGGCGCTGCGCGAGGAGCAGTCAACCGCGCAGATCCCAATCATGTTGCTGTCCGCGCGTGCCGGCGAGGAAGCTTCGGCCGAGGGTCTGCGCGCCGGTGCCGACGACTACATCATCAAGCCTTTTTCCGGCCGTGAGTTGATTGCACGAGTCGAGGCGCGTCTCGCGCAAGCAAGGCTACGCGCAGCGGAACGGCGCGGAAGGGATGCCGCAGAGAAAGCGAACCAGGCCCGCGACGAGTTTTTCGCGATGCTGTCGCACGAGTTACGTACGCCGCTGATGGCGGTGTTAGGTTGGACGGCCCTACTCAAGGGGAGCCGGCTCGGGCCGGAAGACATGGCGTATGCAGTGGATATCATAGAGCGCAATTCGAGGACGCAGCGGCGGATGATTGACGATCTGTTGGATGTCTCGCGCATCGTCACGGGACGTTTGCGGATCGATGCACGGCCAGTTCCGTCGCTGGCACCGGTCATCGCCATGGTCGTTGATTCATTCCGCCCGGTCGCCCACGGCAAAGGGCTAACTGTAGTCACGGACCTGGCAAACGATGCCGGTCCGCTCAGGGCGGATCCAGAGCGGTTGCAGCAAGTGGCGTGGAATCTGCTTTCGAATGCCATCCACTTTACCGCGCCGGGCGGCAGGATCGATGTCAGCTGCGCCCGTCAGGGTTCCCAGACGGTGTTATATGTGCGGGATACGGGTCGAGGTATCAGTCCTGAAGCCGTTCCTCACATTTTCGAGCGTTATTGGCAGGCAGGAAGCACGCGTCCGCGGCGCCAGGGTCTTGGGTTGGGTCTGGCAATCGCACACAAGATCGTCGAGTTGCACACTGGCAGCATTGAAGCGGCGAGCGAGGGAGAGGGAAAGGGATCTGTGTTTACCGTACGCCTGCCGATTGCCGAACAGCTCCAAGGTATCGAGCCGGGCCTCGCAGTGGGGCCGGCCGACTTCGAGCCGCTCGCAGCGGCCAGCGCACGCATCCTGGATGCCGCAACCGCGGCTGCCGAGCGGGATCCGGACTCGGTGATGGGTGGGGCATCAGCGCTGCAGGCGCTCGGCATGACGACACCGCTCACGAGCGCTAACAGCGACTGGAACCGCGGCAGCGGCGACCGAGCGGTCAGCGAGGGAACCCCCAGCGGGGGTGACGTCCCCAGCGGGGACTACAGCGATATATCGCTGCGAATTCTGCTCGTCGAAGATCACGATGGAATCGCCCGGGCCTGCCAGAGGCTGCTCGTAAGCCACGGTCACTTTGTCATCCGCGCCGCGGGAGCGGTCAGTGCACTCGCTGCTGCGGAGCGGGAGAGATTTGACTTGCTCATCTGCGATCTGAGCCTTCCGGATGGCAGCGGAGTCGAGCTCCTGCCACAACTGCGTTCATGCTCACCGTGCCGCGAAAGAAGCATTCCCGCGATTGCGATCAGCGGAAGTGTTTACGAGGATGATATTGCCCGTTGTCTGACCGCCGGGTTCTCGGCCCACGTAGCGAAACCGTTTGACGAAGATCGGTTGCTAGCCGTGATCGCAGAGGTGATGGCACAAGTGCCTGCGGCGAAAAGCGTTGCAACCGTTGGGAACGGGGGCATCCCTGCCCCCGTTCCAGCCCGTCTACGGTGACCTATAGAGGCACCGCCGCCGTAGGCCACCTCACGGATTGCGCGTCCCTGGCGCATTAGCTGACTGTGCGATCGACGAGCCCTCGAACTACACACACGGGTCGCTGTGACACAGACCCCCATTGCCATCATGCGCGCACCTGTCAGTCGCACAATTGGCCCCTGGTCCAATACGCGTTGCCACTACTGGCGACTATGTCCAGGCTCAGGCTCAGGTTGAATGTTGAGATTGCGGCCCTGCGGCGGTTCGCAACCCGGTACCGGCCGGGTGTCAACGCCTACGAGGGAGGCGAGATGAACGAGCTCGAAGATCGAGCCCGCCTGCATTTTCCGCATGACGCGCGCGCGGTGAACCTTGATCGTCTTCTCGACGATTCCAAGCTCCGCGGCAATCTGCTTGTTGAGTCTACCCACGACGACTTTCTCAAACACCTGGCGCTCGCGGCGTGTCAACCTGCTCAGCCGTTCGCAGACCGAATGGCGGGTACTCCAGGCGGCTCGTTCCCTGGCATCGACTCTGAGCGCTTCTTCCACGGCGGCCAGCAAATCACGGTCATTCACGGGCTTCGTCAGGAAGTTGAGGGCTCCGGCGCGCATCGCGTCCACGCTCTTTGAGATATCACCGGCACCTGTCAGAAAGATGATGGGCCGATGACATTCGGATGCCGCGAGGCGCTGCTGCAGCTCGAGACCGTTCAACCCCGGCATTGCCAGATCGAGAATGATGCAACCCGCCGAGAGTTGCGCCTCGCCGCTGACGAGGAACTCGTTTGGCGACCCGAACGGGCGAGTCGTGTAGCCCGCCGCTCGCAAGAGTCGCCCGAGCGCACGCCGCACTTCTGGATCGTCGTCAACGATATACACAACGGTCGGAATTGCATTCACTGCGGACGCTCCTTGCGAACGCCGGAATTATTTACGGAGTCATCCTTTGAGCCAAGACCAACCCTCGAACTCGCGCCCTCCTGCAGTATGGCGCCAATGCGTCGGACTATGCTGGCTGCGCGCTTGTCGTCGGTGACGATGTCATCGAGGATGGCACGGAACTCCTGCAAATCCAGCTGACCTGATGCCAGGAAGCGTTGTGCCGCCTGGGCGTTGCTCAAGATTGCCGTCAGAGGCTGGTTGAGCTCGTGAACCAGCTCTCCGGTGCGCTCGTCAGTGCCCGCGCGTTGCTGGGCGAGCAGCTCCAGCCCGCGCCGGCCGCGTCGCCACTGCGCTGCGAGCGCGGCGATCAACACCAACTGAATGACCGCCACCGCGGATAGCAGCGAAAGAGAGTTCGGCATGTAACACCACTCTCATCGGACGGGAACAGTGGCCCGCCGTTCCTATTGACTCATTGTCGAAAGTCGCCGGGCGCGCCTGGCCGGCCGCGCCTGGCCCCGGGCGTGCAGCCTTAGGCGCTTTTGATCAGTCCCTGATTGTGCAGCCGTGGGTGCATACCGCTCAAGAGGCGCACACGCTCATAGGAAGAAATCCGGCAGAAGGTCTTCCTCACGCACGCCCTCGTAGCGATAACGTGCCAGGTCGGTCTCGCCCGCACGGCGCAATACCTGCTCATCAACGCAGAAATTGCCCGTAAATTCACGGCTGTTGGCACACAGAATCAGGTAGGCGGCGTCCGCCATGATCTGCGGCTTGCGGACCCGGCGACGCTCGTTATTGTCATATTGCGCGAGGGCTATCCTGAGGGCGGCCGTGTCAATGACCGTGCGCGGCCAAAGTGCGTTTACAGCGATTCCCTGGGCCCGTAGCTCGCCCGCCAGCCCGAGCACGCACAGACTCATGCCGAATTTGGC
>Ga0207710_10000239_pt1 | contig 46663 bp, 37 predicted proteins | sample KBSS24metaG_FD_184400 | JGI IMG/M metagenome (GOLD analysis project Ga0207710, IMG submission 184400) | Switchgrass rhizosphere microbial communities from Kellogg Biological Station, Michigan, USA - KBS S2-4 metaG (SPAdes) (version 2) | ecosystem: Host-associated > Plants > Roots > Rhizosphere...
CGGTCGAAAGACCGGTGGCACTGGCCGAGTTGCGCAGCGCCGACGAGGTCTTCCTCACTTCTTCGCTGCGAGGAGTGCGCCCGGTCCGCCGGCTCGACGGAGTCGAGCTCGACAGCGCCGGCGATCTGGCCGAGCGGATCGCGCTGGCATTGCGCGAGCGCTGGCTCGGGACCCACCTCGACCGCTGAGCCGTTCGCTCAGTGCACTTTCTTGAGCTTCGCCCTTTCCTCCTGGCGTTCGACGACCTGGGCGATCAGCTTCAGCACGTTGGAGTCGCCGGAGGCCTTGATGTGGCCTGTCTCGACCGCCTTGCGGTAGCTCTTGATCGTGCCTTTCTCGGCCAGCTCGTTGAATTGGGGCCGATCGATTTCGACCAGGACCCGCTCGTCCTGGGCGAGGTCCTTGCTGATCTTCGGACCGGGAACCTCGACCCGGTAGAGCTGGATGTCGTGTTTGGCTTTGAGCTCGAGTCCGAAGACCAGCTTCAGCTTCGCCAGCGCCGGGACTTCCGCCTGAAAGCGCTCGACGGCGGTGCGGATCAGGTCGGCGGTCGATGCCATCCGTCTAGATCTTGTGCCTCTGCAGGAGCTTCCTGCCGATCACCATGCGCTGGATCTCCGAGGTTCCCTCGCCGATCAGCAGCAGCGGCGCGTCGCGGTAGAGGCGCTCGATCTCGTACTCCTTCGAGTAGCCGTAGCCGCCGTGGATCCGGAAGCAGTCCTCGACGCACTCCTTGCCGGTCTCCGAGGCGAGCAGCTTGGCCATCCCGGCCTCCAGGTCGGAGCGCACGCCGGCGTCCTTCATCCGCGCCGCTTTGCGGGTGAGCAGGCGGGCCGCCTCGATCTTGGTCGCCATGTCGGCGATCTTGAACTGGATCGCCTGGTGGGCGGCGATCGGCTTGCCGAAGGTCTTGCGCTCCTGGCTGTAGCGGAGGGCAAGTTCCAGCGCCCGCTGGGCGATGCCGACGCCGCGGGCGGCGACGTTGACGCGGCCGACCTCGAGCGCATCCATCATCTGGATGAAGCCCTGGCCGACTCCCGCCTCCTCGCCGCCGAGGACGCGATCGGGCGGGCACTTGTAGCCGTCGTAGACGAGCTCGGTGGACTCGACGCCCTTGTAGCCCATCTTCTTGATCTTCGGCGGCACGACCAGCCCCTCATAGGCGCCGGTGTTGGTTTCCGCCCAGGGCTCCTTCTCAGTGATGAAGCAGGTCATCCCCTTGTAGGGCGGGTCGGCCTTCGGGTCGTTCTTCATCAGCACGAAGACGACGCCGGAGCCGAGGCCGTTGGTGACCCACATCTTCTGCCCGTTCAGCTCCCAGTTGCCGTCCTCGCCCTTCTTGGCGGTGGCCTTGATGCCCTGCACGTCGGAGCCGACCTCGGGCTCCGAGAGCGAGAAGGCGGCGCGGATCTCGCCGGTCGCCATCTTCGGCAGGAAGTGCTGTTTCTGCTCCTCGGTGCCGAACTTCATCAGCAGGTAGGAGCCGATGAAGTGGGTGTTGACGACGCCGGAGATCGAGATCCAGCCGCGCGAGAGCTCTTCGACGATCATCGCGTAGGTCGTCAGGTCGAGCCCCATGCCGCCGTACTCCTCGGGGATCGTCACTCCGAAGAGGCCGAGCTCCTTCATCTGCTCGACGATCGGCTCCGGGAAGGAGTCCTCGTGGTCGTAGTGCTCGGCATTGGGGATGATCTGCTCGTCGACGAACTGGCTCACCATCTCGGTGATGTCGCGCTGGATGTCGGTCTGCTCGCTGTAGGCGGCGGTCTCTACGGCCATGGCTCCTGCTCGGTCGAAGTTCTGGAAGGCCGGCGGCTCAAACGGCGGCCGGCTGCGGATCTCTCAAGGATATAGACGCCGGCTCGAGGCCGGGATCGACGGCCCGCAGCGCCGCCGCCGCCTTCAGCAGCATCTCCTCGTACTCGGCGGCGGGATCGGAGTCGAGCACGATCGCGCCGCCGGCGCCGACGCTGGCGCGCCCGTCGTCGAGGACGATGGTGCGGATCGCGACGCTGAGATCGCAGCCGCCGCCGAGTCCGAAGTAGCCGACCGCGCCGGAGTAGACGCCGCGCGGCGCCCCCTCCAGCCCATCGAGAATCTCCATCGCCCGCCGCTTCGGCGCCCCTGTCATCGAGCCGGGCGGGAAGCAGGCGCGCATGCACTCGGCCGCGCCGATCTCCTCGCGCCGGCGCCCCCGCACCGTGGTGACCAGCTGGTGCACCGTCTCGTAGCTCTCGACCTCCATCAGCGCCGGAACGGTGACGCTGCCGACCTCGCAGACCGAGCCGAGGTCGTTGCGCATCAGGTCGGCGATCATCAGGTTCTCGGCGCGGTTCTTCTCGCTGGACTGGAGCTCCGCGGCGAGGCGGCGGTCCTCGGCGGGGTCGGCCGATCGCCGGCAGGTCCCCTTGATCGGGCGGGTCTCGACGCTGCCATCGGCCCCGATCCGCAGGAAGCGCTCCGGCGAGGAGCTGAGCACCGCGAGGCCGCCGAAGCGCAGGTAGGCCGAGTAGGGCGCCGGGTTGGCACGACGCAGGCGGCGGTAGAGGTCGAGGGGATCGCCCTCGTGGTCGAGCTCGAGCTGGTTGGTGAGGCAGAGCTCGTAGGAGTCGCCGGCGAGCAGGTGGTCGTGGCAGGTCTGGATGTCCGCCAGGTAGTGAGCTCGGGAGCGGGCTGTGCGGATGTCTGCGGTTGGGGGCGCGGTGGCGACAAGGTCGGCATCGCAACAACGGGGAGGCTCCGGCGACCTTGTCGCCACCGCGCCCCCCACGGAAGCGTTCGCCAGTTCGCCGAGACGGGTGGCCGTGGTGGAGAGCCAAGCCCGGGCGGTCGTCTCGGCCCCCTCTCCATGTAGGTGGAGGAGGTACACGGCCTCCTGCTCATTGTCGAAGGCGAGAAGGCGGTCGGCGAAGATCAGGGCAGCGTCGGGATGGGGGGAGCTGTGGGCGCGGTCGCTGCCGCACTCGGCCTTGAGCTCGTAGCCGAGGTAGCCGGCGAAGCCGCAGCGGAAGTCGAAGGGCAGGGCGGCGGCGTCGAGGTCGCTCGGGCTCAGGCGGGCGAGCTGGCGGTCGAGCCAGGCGAAGACGCTCTCCGAGAGGACCTCTGCCTCCCTCCCGCCCCGCCGCACGGTCAGCTCGCCGGCATCGACGTCATAGGTGGCGACGGCCGCGAGTGGACCCGAAGCGTCGCCCATGAATGAGAAGCGCGCTTGCGCCCGCGGAGGCGAGCCGTCGAGCCAGAAGGCATCCTCGCTCTCGCCGTAGAGCGAGACGAAGGCGCGTTCGGGATCAAGCCTCAGCGACAAGCGCTGCCAGGAGAGGCGCGGGGAATCGATCCGGAGGGACGATGGGCTGCTATCGAGCTCAGCCCCACCGAGTTGTGGCGACTTACCCCTTCCCTGGAGGGATAAGTCGCCACAACTCGCGGGCCGGACCACCGGCGTCGGCGGCGATCCTCCACCAAGGTCGCGGAAGTTCTCGAGCAGGCGGCGGCCGTGCTGGCTGGCGACCGACTCGGGGTGGAACTGGACGCCCCACTGGGGGCGGTCGCGGCGGGCGATCGCCATCGTCACGCCGTCCTCAGCGGTAGCAATCTCCTCCAGCTCGGGCGGCAGCGGACGCTGCAGGCAAAGCGAGTGGTAGCGGACGGCCTCGAAGCTGGTCGGGATGCCGGCGAAGAGCGGCGCGCCGCGGTGCTCGATGCGGCTGCGGCGGCCGTGAACGGGCGCCGGTGCCGGCCCGACCTCGGCGCCGAGGACCAGGCCCAGGCCCTGGTGGCCGAGGCAGACGCCGAGCAGCGGCTTCTCGCAATGGGCGATCGCGTCGGCGCAGACGCCGAAGTCGCGCCGATTGGCGGGGTGCCCGGGACCCGGCGAGAGGACGACGTTGTCGAACTCCAGGGCGGCGAGCTCGTCCCACTCGGCCGCGTCGTTGCGAACGACCAGCGGCTCGCACCCGTTCACCTCCGCGAGCAGCTGGAAGAGGTTGAAGGTGAACGAGTCGTAGTTGTCGATCAGGAGGGTCCGCATCGCCTTCGGCGCCGGGGGAGCAAAATACCGTGACGATGATGAACCGCCGCCCCGATCCCAGCCTGGGACTGTTCGAGACGCTGCTGATCCGCGAGGGAGAGCCCGTCGCCCTCGACGAGCACCTGGCCCGGCTCGAGGACAGCCTCGGCGCCATTTACGGCGCGGCTCTGCCGGACAGCGCCGGCGAACTGGCGCGAGGGGCGGCGGACGGCGTCGAGCTTGGGCGGCTGCGACTCACGGCCGTCGCCACGGCAGGCGCAATCGACCTCGAGGCCGAGGCGGCGCCGATCGGACCCGAGCTGGTGATGCCGCACTGGGACGACGGCGCCCGGCTCTTGAGCTTCGAGCTGCCGGGTGCGCTCGGCGCCCACAAGTGGCGCGACCGTTCGGTGCTGCCGGAGGGGACCGCGACGCTGCCGCTGATCCTCGACCGCGGGGCCGAGGTGCTCGAGGCGGCGCGCGCGAACGTCTTCGCGGTCCGCGGCGGGGCGCTCTTCACACCGCCGCTCGACGGCCGCATCCTGCCGGGCACGACCCGGGCAGCTGTGCTCGCGGTCGCCGCCGAGGCGGGCTTCGAGGCGATCGAGCGGGGGCTGCGGCGGGAGGAGCTCTGCGACGCCGAGGAGGTCTTCCTGACCGGCTCGGTGCGGGGAGTCGAGCCGGCGACGGCCCTCGATGGCGCCCCGCTGGGCGTCGGCGATGTCACGCCGCTGCTGGCGGAACGACTCGCCGCTCGCTGGGGGCTGCCGGCCCCGGCTCACCGTCGCTAGGAGGGAATGGCGAACCCCGCGGCCCGGAACGCGAACCGGCCGCCAGATGGCGGCCGGTTCGCATGCATCGCTATGTCCTATTTGGTTGTCCCGAATGGCTAGCCGGTAACCAACGCGGTCCAACGGACCGACGTCACGCTCGGACTGCTGTTCGGGGTAATCCGCAACGTCAGCGTGTCGCCGGCCGCGAAGGCGACCGTGTGACTCGTGTCGGTGCAGGTGGTGCTGTTGCTGTTGATCGAGCAGGTGACGCTGCTCGCCGTGTTGTTGATTTCAACGGTCATCGTGTAGCTGTTGCTGGGACCGGGCGAGACGCCAAGGGTGACGCCAAGCTGGGACAGGGTCCCCGCCGTCGGCATCCGCTGGGTGATCGTCGACTTGGTGGTGGAAGCTCCGTCCTGGAACGGGCTGGTGTAGGAGGTGGACGAGGTGCTCGGCTGCGTGTCGTTGCCGCCGCCGCCGATCATCATCAGCGTCGGACCGGCGGGGCCGGTGGCGCCTTTTTCACCCTGGGGGCCAGTGGCGCCAGTCGCGCCTTTTTCACCCTGGGGGCCCTGCGGACCGGTGCTGCCGGTCGCGCCTTTGTCGCCTTTTTCGCCCTGGGGGCCCTGCGGGCCGGTCGCGCCTTTTTCGCCCTGCGGGCCCTGGGGGCCGGTGTCGCCGGTCGCGCCTTTGTCGCCCTGGGGGCCCTGCGGACCCGTGTCGCCGGTCGCGCCTTTTTCGCCCTGCGGGCCCTGTTCGCCCTGGATGCCCTGCTCACCCTGTGGGCCGACCAGGGAGGTGCCTCCGGTCCAGGAGCCGTTGTCCTTGGGGCCGTAGATCTTGTTGGTCGTGGTGTCGAGGTAGAAGTCACCGTCGACGCCGTCGGCTTCGGCGGGCGGGTTGATGCCGCTGAGGATGGTCTTGCCGTCGGCACCAGCGGGGCCGGCCGGGCCCTGTGCGCCGGATTCACCCTGGGGGCCCTGCTCACCGGGTTCGCCCTGCGGGCCTTGTTCGCCAGCTTCACCTTGCGGGCCCTGCTCGCCCTGCTGGCCCTGCGGGCCGACCAGAGAAGTTCCTTCCGGCCAGTCGCCGTTGTCCTTGGGGCCGTAGATCGTGTTGGTGACGGTGTCGATGTAGAAGTCGCCGTCGACGCCATCGAGCTGGGTCGGAGCGGTCATCCCGCTGATAACGGTCTTGCCGTTGGAGCCATTGGCGCCGTCGGCCCCAGCGGGGCCGGCCGGGCCCTGTTCGCCAGCTTCGCCCTGCGGGCCCTGCTCACCGGGTTCACCCTGCGGGCCTTGCTCGCCCTGGGCACCCGTGTCGCCCTTGGGGCCCTGCTCGCCCTGCGCGCCGGTGTCGCCCTTGGGGCCCTGCTCACCCTGGGCACCGGTGTCGCCCTTCGGGCCTTGCTCGCCCGGCGAGCCGGTGTCGCCCTTCAGGCCCTGGTCGCCCTTGGGACCGGCGGGACCGGCCGGGCCGGGCTGGCCCTGCGGGCCCTGAGCGCCGGTGGCGCCTTTTTCGCCCTGCGGGCCCTGCGCGCCCTGCGCGCCGGTGGCACCCGTGTCGCCCTTGGCACCGGGAGACCCGCTGCTTTCGCTGGCCCCGAGCACGCCCTGCTGGGCGGCGGCGGGGGCAACCTGGATCGCCTGCTGGCCGGCTTTGCATTTGGTGCCGGTCGCGATGCGGACGATGCCCTTTTCGGGGCCGCTCTTCTGCACGCAGAGAGTGATGGTCGAGGCCGACTTCGCCTGAGCGGAAGCGGCGCAGAGAAGGCCCAGGCAGCCGAGGATCGCCAGAACGGCGAACGTCGGCCAGCCGAGCCGGATCTGGTTACGCAGCGGGGCAGTCATCAGAGGGGTCTCCTAACGGGGTCTGTAGCGATTGAGAATCCGAGCGGATGCCTCTTCCGGCCTCCGCAGCGAGGCGAAAGTAGGACTTTCGGATGAGGCCAGCGATCAGACATACGGCTAAATCCGAGGCCGGAGATAAAGTCCGAAGGCACTCTTGCCAGCCCGATCGAGATGCCCGCAAACCGGCTTCCGATGCGGAATTCCGCGGGGTCTGGCGATGCCTATCCAGGCCGGGTCGGGCACTGGGCTCGGACGTACGTCCAAACCGCATGCCAAGGCGGAGATTCAGCCAGCCAACCAGCCGACAGAGGTCAGGTGAGACGACGCGCCTTGATCTCCCTCTTCGCCTCGCTGGGCCTGCTCGCGGCGTTGCCCGCGGCCGCCTCGGCGAGCCTGGTCGCTCCGCACGCCACCTGCTCGGAAGGCCTCTCCCCCAGCGCCGCCGCCGCGGCCCAGGAGCAGGAAATGCTCTGCATGGTCAACTACGCCCGCGCCCAGGTCGGCGAGCAGCCGCTCAGCGACGCGGGCTCGCTCTCCGAATCCGCCAGCGACAAGTCACGCGACGTGATCGAATGCGACAGCTTCAGCCACACCGCCTGCGGGCGCGAATTCACCTACTGGATGCGGGCCACGGGCTACCTCTCGATGCCCTGCTGGCACGTCGGCGAGAACCTCGCCTGGGGCGCCGGCGAATTCGGCACGGTGCGCTCGATCTTCCGCGCCTGGATGCGCTCGCCCGAGCACCGGGCCAACATCCTCGGCGACTACGCCGAAACCGGGATCGACGTCCGCACGGGCACGCTGGGCGGCGTCGCCGGCACCCGGGTCTGGGCCGAGCACTTCGGCAGCGACAGCTGCTGAGTGGGGCGACTTCCTCCCGTGCGGGTGGGAAGAAAGCGCCCCAGCTAGCCGCGCGCCGGGGCCGGTCGCTGCTCGACCGCCTGCAGCCGCGCCATCACCCGGTCGGCGCGCTCGGTGAAGCCACGCAGCCAGGCGTCTTCGAGCGGGCTGGTGGCGGCCGCGGGCGGGGTCGCGGCGGTTGCGGCGGTCAGGGCGGCGGCGCTGGCGCGCTCGGCAAGGTCGGCGGCCCGGCGCGCCTGGGTGGCCGCGTCGACCGCCTGGGCGCCGATCGCCTCGGCGCGCGCACCGATCACCCGCACCGCCTCCTCGGAGGCACGCGCGATCGTCACCGCCTCCTCGATCCTCGCCTCCAGGTCGCCGACCAGGGGCGGCGCCGCCTCGGCGGGCAGCAGCCACTCCTTGGTGCTGTCACGCTCCGTGCTGCCGGCATCGACTTCTGAGCCCTCCATTTGCGCGCAATTTACGGATGCGACAGGCGGCAAATCCGACGGGGTGGCTAGATTCCCGGCGCCAACCGCGAGCGAACGACCCCGAGGAGCAGCGTGAGAAACCCCAGAGACTTCTTCCAGCCACAGGCAATCGGCGCGCCGGAGCCCCTGCGCGAGATCCCGGTGAAGCCGTCGCGGATGATCCACTTCCTCGACTTCTCGAACGAGAAGATGGTCGCCAAGGCGGCCGACATCGCCAAGCAGACCGACATCCTGCTCGGCAACCTCGAGGACGCGATCCCGGTCGACCGCAAGGAGGCCGCGCGGCAGGGCCTGATCCAGGCCGCCCGCGAGTCGGACTTCGGGCAGACCTCCCTCTGGACCCGGGTCAACTCGCTGGAGAGCCCCTGGGTGCTCGACGACCTGACCACGCTGGTCACCGAGATCGGCGACAAGCTCGAGGTCGTGATGGTGCCGAAGGTCGAGGGCGCCTGGGACATCCACTACGTCGACCGGCTGCTGGCGCAGCTGGAGGCGAAGGCCAAGCTCGACCGCCCGATTCTGATCCACGCGATTCTCGAGACCGCCCAGGGCGTCGTCAACCTCGAGGAGATCGCCGCCGCCAGCCCGCGCATGCAGGGGATGAGCTTCGGTCCCGCCGACCTCGCCGCCTCGCGGCGGATGAAGACGACCCGCGTCGGCGGTGGCCATCCCGGCTACCGGGTGATGGAGGACCCGGCCGACCCGGAGAACCCCGAGGCCGACCGCGTCAGCGCCCAGCAGGACCTCTGGCACTACTCGATCGCCCGCATGGTCGACGCCTGCGCCGCGACCGGGATCCTCCCCTTCTACGGCCCCTTCGGCGACATCAAGGACACGGCCGGCTGCGAGACCCAGTTCCGGGCCGCCTTCCTGATGGGCTGCGTCGGCGCCTGGTCGCTGCACCCGGTGCAGATCGGGATCGCCAAGAAGGTCTTCAGCCCGCCGCCCGAGGAGGTCAAGTTCGCCAAGAAAGTCCTCGAGGCGATCCCCGACGGGCGCGGCGTCCACATGATCGACGGCAAGATGCAGGACGACGCCACCTGGAAGCAGTGCAAGGTGATGGTCGAGCTGGCCGAGATGCTGGCGGAGAAGGACGAGGAGCTCGCCGCCGCGTACGAGCTCTAGCTGCGCCGGAAAGGGGTCTCGGCGATTTGCCGGGCCCCGCCGCGACCGGTCAGGTTTACCTAACTCTGCAGATTCGCCATACCGCGCTAACGTGGATGGTCTGCACTGCCGATACGGGGGGCGACCCAAGGTGTTCCAGAGAACACCGACCTGAACGACTGAACTCGACAACCCTCAATCCCGTACCTAACCCATGCACTCCTCGCCCGATACCGTCGCCCAGGGCTTCCAGGGCCATCACCAGACCAAGGAAGCAATCGTCCAGGATCGCCCGACTCTGGGGACGATGCCACGTGCGCACCGCAGCCTTGGCTGGTGGCTGACGCCCCTGATCGACCTGCTCGTCTCTTCGTTCGGACTGATTGTCGTCGTCGCTCTCAGCGGCGCCTCGCTCTTCCCCGCCTTCCCGGTGGCGCCACTGCTGCTGGTCGGCGTCTACGGCGCCCTCGGCGTCTACGGCCCCTCCGCCAGGCCCACCGCCGGTGACGAGGACGGCCTCGGCTGGCCCGTCATCCGCCTCCTCGTGGCGGCCCTCTTCGCTTGGGTCGCATCGCTCCTCACCAGCCTCGACGGCCCCGCCCAGCTGGGCCTCTGGGCCGGCTTCATCGCCCTCGACGTCAGCGCCCGCCGCCTCAGCGCCCCGCTCGTGCAGCGCTTCGACCAGCCCGAGCGCTGGGTCCTGGTCGGCGACGACGCGACCGCCGACCGGCTGCGGGCCTACGCGCCACTGCGGGCCTACGCGACCGTCGTCGGCACCGTGCCCGCCGGCGAGGACCGCGAAGACAACCACAGCAGCCAGCGGATCGCCGCCCTCGAGGTGGTCGACCGCTACCACGCCGACCGCGTTGTCATCGCCACCCAGCACGCCGACGACGAGGGCCTGCTCGACCTGGTCCGGGCCTTCAAGTCGATCGGGGTCCCGGTCAGCCTGCTGCCGCGCCCGCTCGACCTGCTCGAGGCTCCGGCCGCGACCCCCAGCCGGGTCGGCGGCGTGCCGCTGATCGAGGTCGAGGCGCTGGCCGCGCGCAGCTCCGCCCCCTACGCCGGCCCCGATCGTCGCCGCAGCCGCAACACCAAAGTCTCCGTCGTCGTGCCGGCGATGAACGAGGAGGGCAACATCGCCCAGGTCCTCGGCGAACTTCCCGGCGAACTGCACGAGGTGATCCTCGTCGACGGCAACTCGAAGGACGAAACGGTCGAGGTGGCGCGCCGCGCCTACCCCGAGATCCGCGTCCTCACCCAGAGCGGCCGCGGCAAGGGCGACGCCTTCCGGACCGGCTTCGCCGCCGTCACCGGCAACGTCGTGGTGATGCTCGACGCCGACGGCTCCGCCGACCCGGCCGAGATCCCGCGCTTCGTCGCGGCGCTCGAGGCCGGCGCCGACTTCGCCAAGGGCTCGCGCTTCCTAGAGGGCGGTGGCAGCACCGACATCACCGGCCTGCGCAAGCTCGGCAACGCCTTCCTCAGCGGCAGCGCCAACCTCCTGCACGGCACCCACTTCACCGACCTCTGCTACGGCTACAACGCCTTCTGGACCCGCTGCCTCCCCTTCATCTCGCTCGACGTCCCGGGCTTCGAGGTGGAGACGCTGATCAACGTCCGCATCGCCGCCGCCGGGATGAAGATCACCGAGGTGCCGAGCTACGAGAAAGACCGGATCTCCGGCGAGAGCAACCTCAACACCTTCCGCGACGGCTTCCGGGTGCTTGGCACGATCCTGCGCGAGTCGCGCCGGCGCCGCTCGATCGGCGCCGACCGGGCCCCCGCCGAAGCGGTGCGCGAGGAGCAACCAGCCGAGGCATCGGCCGCCTGACTGCACGGAGCCGACCCGTCCGCGCCGCAACGGGGCGGCGGCGGCAACCGACACTACCCTCGCGAGATCGGTGACGGGCGATGAGCGATAAGAACGCGACGGTGTCGGTGGTGGTACCGACCTGGAACTACGAGCGGCGTGAGGAACTGACCGCCTGCGTGGGCGCGATCGCCGCCCAGACCGTGCCGGTGGCCGAGACAATCGTCGTCGTCGACCACAACGAGGAGCTGCTGGCCTGGGCTCGCGAGGCCTTCCCGGAGGCGATCGTCGTCGCCAACGCCCACGAGCGCGGCGTCGTCGGCAACCGCAACACCGGGATCGAGACCGCCACCGGAGAGCTCGTCGTCCTCACCGACGACGACACCGAGTCGGCGCCGACCTGGGTCGAGAACCTCGCCAGCTGCTTCGCGGACGAGTCCGTGATCGGCGTCACCGGCGAGCTCTTGCCGCGCTGGGCCGGAACCGAGGCGCGCTGGTTCCCGACCGAGTTCTACTGGGTCTTCGGCTGCAGCTACACCGGCCTGCCGACCGAGCTGGCCCCGGTCCGCAACCCGATCGGCGCCAACATGGCGGTGCGCCGCGAGGCGCTCGAGGAGATCGGCGGCTTCCGCCAGGGCGCGGCGCCGCGGCAGCTGCGCCACCGCGGCATCGTCGTCGCCGGCGGCCACGCCCTCGAGGACACCGAGCTGGGGATCCGGATCGGCCGCCGCTGGCCTGAGAAGCAGTGGCTCTACCAGCCTCGCGCCACCGTGCGGCACACGGTCGAGCCCGAGCAGGCGACCTTCGGCTACCTGCTGCGCCGCTCCTTCGAGGAGGGGGCCGCCAAGGCCGTGCTGGCCGCCACCGTGGGCTCCGAGCAAGGGCTCGAGTCCGAGCGCCGTCACCTCTTCGCGATCGTCCCCCGCGGCGTCCTCCGCGGCCTCGGCGACGCCCTGCGCGGCGACCTCAGCGGCCTCGGCCGCGCCGCCGCGATCGTCGCCGGCATCGGCGCCGCCGGTACGGGCTTCATCCTCGGCTCCCTGCAGACGCGGCTCGCCCGCCCGACCGCCGCCCCCGCGGCCTAAGCCGTGGTTCGCGCCGACGCCGTCCTGCCGCGCGCCCCCGGTGCGCGCGGCGGCTGGATCGGGCCACTCGTGCTCAGCGCCGGCGCGGGGCTGCTGCTCTGCTCGATCGCCAACGCGCTCTCGCGAGCCACCGACGGGCCGGCGATGGCCCTCTACTGGCTGGGGATGATCGTGATCGCGGCGCCGATCTTCTACCGCCTGACCAGCCGCGAGGCGAGCACCGCCGAGCGGCTCGCCCTGGTCTGCCTGCTCGGGCTCGCCCTGTTCGGGGTCAAAGTCGTCCGCGACGCGCCGATCTTCACCTTCTCCGACGAGCTGATCCACGCCTTCAACGCCAACCAGATCGGCCTCCACGACCACCTCTTCGACGCCAACCCGGTCCTCAAGGTGACGCCCTACTACCCGGGGCTGGAGGGGGCGACCTCGGCGCTGATGAAGATCACCGGGCTCTCCAGCTATGCCGCCGGAACGATCGTCGTCGGCGCCGCCCGCCTCACCCTCGTCGCCGCCCTCTTCTTCCTCTTCCTGCAGGTCAGCGGCTCGGCCCGAACCGCCGGCCTCGGGGCCGCGATCTACGCCGGCAACTTCAACTTCCTCTTCTGGGGCGCCCAGTTCTCCTACGAGTCGGTGGCGCTGCCGCTGCTGCTGGTTGTGATGATGATCCTCGCGATCCGGGAAGCGACGCCGCGCGAGGCGCTGCGCGAGTGGGTGCTGCCGCTCTGCCTCGGGATCGCGGCGATCGTCGTCACCCACCACCTCACCTCCTACGCCCTGGTCGCGGTGCTGGCGGGGCTGGCGCTGACCGTCTGGTTCCTCAAGCGCAGCTGGCAGGCGCCGAACCCGTGGCCCTACGCGATCGGCGCCGCGGTGCTGGTCGCCTTCTGGCTGGTCGTCGTCGCCAGCGCCACGCTCGGCTACCTCTCGACCCCGCTCAGCAACGCCTTCGACGCGATCGGCAACACGATCGGCGGCGAGTCGCCGCCGCGCGGGCTCTTCCAGGGCAACACCACCGTCGGGGTGACGCCAATCGGCGCACGGGCGGTCGCGCTCGGGGCGATCGTGCTGATGGCCCTGGCCCTGCCGCTGGGCCTGCTCGACTTCTGGCGCCGGCAGCGGCGCAACCCCTTCGCGATCCTCTTCGCGCTGGCCTCGCTGGCCTTCTTCGTCAGCCTGCTGCTGCGCCTGGCGCCGGCCGCCTGGGAGACCGGCAACCGCGCCAGCGAGTTCTTCTTCATCGGCCTCGCCTTCGTGCTCGCCTCGGCCGGGATCCAGAACTGGCGGCCGCGCGGCAGCGCCGTGCTCGGCAGGCTGGCGGTCACGGGGGCACTTGCCGCGATCCTCGTCGGTGGCGCGATCTCGGGCTGGCCCTGGGACTCGCAGCTGGCGCGGCCGCTGCGGATCGCCACCGGCGACGGCGGCAGCATCGTCTCGCCACCGCTGGCGATGGCGGAATGGGCTGACCGCCAGATCCCCGACGGCAAGTTCGCCGCCCAGACCGCCGACGCCAACCTGCTGCTCGCCCAGGCCGACAAGGACGTCTCGACGGGACCCAACCCCAACGTCGAAGACACCCTGGCGGAACCGACCCTCGCCCCCTGGCAGCTGCAGCTGCTGCGCGAAAACGACCTCCGCTACGTCGTCTCCGACTATCGCGAAATCAGCGCCGACGGACTGCGCGGCTACTACTTCCCGGTCGACGACGCCACTGAACCGCTCTTCCCGAGCGCGGCGGTGACCAAGTTCGGCAAGGTGCCGGGCGCGGCGCGGGTCTACTCGAACGGGACGATCACCGTCTACGACATGGGGCCGGGACGATGAAGGGCCACCGCGACCTGCGCCTGGCCGGGACCGCCGCGATCGTCTGCGCGGCCTGCGCGCTGGCGATCCCGGTCGAGTTCCTCAGCCTCCTCTTCGCGGCTCCGCTGGCCTTCTTCCTGCCCGGCTACGCGATCGCGGCGGCGACGCTGGTCCGCAACCGCCCCGGCCGCCTGCAGACGGTGCCGCTTTCGCTCGGCCTCAGCCTCGCCGTCCTCGCCCTGGGCTCGCTGCTGCTCAACTACCTCGGCGGCCTGCGGGCCGGCTCCTGGGCGCTGCTCCTGGTCCTGGTCACCGTTGCCGCGGCGCGAGCGGCGGCGCTGCGCCGCCCGGCCGCGAAGGGCGGAGGCCTCGGTTTGCGCCGACCGGCCGCCGCGACGCTGGCCGCGGCGCTGGCCGGCTTCGCCCTCGCCGGGGTCGCGATCGCGCTCGCCTACGTCCCCTTCTCCGCCGGCCACGCGATCGGCTACACCGAGCTCTGGATCCAGCCGGAAGGCAACGTGGCCGTCCGCGTCGGGGTCGGAAACCAACAGCACACCGCCACCGAATACGAGCTGCAGGTCAGGTTCGGGCGCCGCACCCAGCTGGTCTCACGCTCCCTGCGGCTGCTGCCCGGCGAACAGACCGTGGTCCAGCTGACGGCACCGAAAGCGCCGACCGCGGCGCCCCTGCGCGTCACCGCCACCCTCTTCCGGTCCGATACCCCCGGCGTCGCCTACCGGCGCGTCGACGCCTGGCTGCCGCCACCGGGAGGGAGCGGTCCGTGAGCGGTGGCGACGGCGCCGGCGTCGCGGTCGACATCGTCGTCAACAACTACAACTACGGGCGCTTCCTCGCCGCCGCGGTCGAGAGCGCGCTGGCGCAGACACACGAGCGGACGACGGTGATCGTCGTCGACGACGGCTCGACCGACGATTCCCGCGAGGTCCTGGCCGGCTTCGAGGAGCGGGTCTCGCTCGTGCTGAAGGAGAACGGCGGCCAGTCCTCGGCCCTCAACGCCGGCCTGCGGCTCTGCGAGGGCGACGTCGTCCTCTTCCTCGACTCCGACGACGTCCTCCACCCCGACGCCGCCGCGGCGGTGGCGACGGCCTTCGCGGCCGAGCCGGCCGTCGCCAAGGTCCAGTTCCGGATGGAGGTGATCGACGCCGAGGGCAAGCCGAGCGGCGAGATCAAGCCGCCCCTGCACCTGCCGCTGCCGCAGGGAGACCTGCGCCGGGCCGAGCTCGCCTACCCCTTCGACATGGCCTGGCTGCCGACCAGCGCCAACGCCTTCCGGCTCGGGCCGCTGCGCCAGATCCTGCCGATCCCGACCGCCGAGTACCCGGTCTGCGGCGCAGACTGGTACCTGCTGCACCTGACGACGCTGCTCGGCGAGGTGCGCTCGCTGGATCGCGTCCACGCCTCCTACCGCGTCCACGGCGGCAACAACTACGAGTCGGCCGAACCGCGGCTCGATCTCGACCACGTGCGCGAGACGATCGGCTTCTCGCGCGCCACCGCGGCCTCGCTGCTGGCCCTGGCGGCGCGACTCGACCTGCCGAGGCCAAAGCGGATTCTCTCCCTCGCCGAACTCTCCAACCGGCTGATCTCGCTGCGACTCGATCCGGCCCGGCACCCGGTGCCCGGTGACAGCGCCGTGGCGATCCTGCGCGACGCGGTCGGCGCCTGCCGGCGCCGCGACAACGTCTCGACGGCGCTGAAGGCGATCTTCCTCGGCTGGTTCGCGGCGATGGCGGTGGCGCCGCGGCCGCTGGCGCGCGGCCTGGCGACCCAGATGCTCTTCCCCGGTCGGCGCGGCGGCCTCAACCGCCTGCTCGGCCGCCTGCAGCGGCGCCGCGATCCCAAGCCCAGCACCGCCTGATGCGGATCCTCCTCGTCACCTCGATGGTGCCCGACCCGGAGGGAATCGGGGCGATCCCGAAGCTCCTCCACGCCCAGCTCCTCGGCCTCCGCGAGCGCGGTCACGAGCTCACCCTGGTCGCTCCCTACGGCGAAGACCCGGGGCAGGCCGAGGCAGCGGCGACCCTGATCGCCGACCCGTCGCTGGACGCCCACCTGATCGACCGCCGCCGCTCGGCGAGTGTCAGTCGCCGCTGGCGGGTACGAGCGGAGTTGATGAAGAACTGGGCTCGCAACGACTGGCCCTGGCGGGTCGTTCTCGGCGCCACCGGCCTGCAGCCGGCGATCGACGAACTGACCGCCGAGCAGCGCTTCGACGTCGTCGCCGCCGAGGACAACCCGGTGGCGGTGCTGCGCTTCCCAGCGGCGCTGCCGACCGTGCTGACCGAGCACGAGGCGGTGCGGGCGCCGGCCTCCGACCGGGGCGGCGAGAGCCTGCGCGACCGCCCCGCCGCGGCGCTGCACCGACGCGACTGGCGCCGCTGGGACACCTTCCTGCCGCGCGCCTGGCGGCGCTTCGACCTGCTGCAGGTCTTCAGCGAGGGCGATGCCGCGGCGGTCCGCTCGCGCGCCCCCGAGCTGACCGAGCGGCTGCGGCTCAATCCCTACGGCATGGTCCTCCCTCCCGCCCTCGACCCCGGCGCCGAGGAAGCGGACACTCTGCTCTTCACCGGCACCTTCGCCCACCTCCCCAACCGCGACGCCGCCCGCTGGCTCGCCACCGAGATCGTCCCGGCGGTGCGAAGGCGGCGGCCGGACGCACTGCTGCGGATCGTCGGCCACCGGCCGCCGCCGGAGGTGCTGGGGCTGGCCGGGCCCGGCGTCGAGGTGATCGCCGACGCGCCCAGCGTCGAGCCCTACCTGGCCGCGGCGGCGGTGGTGATCGCCCCGGTCCGCAGCGGCGGCGGCATGCGGATGAAGGTTCTGGAGGCCTTGGCCAAGGGCAAGGCCGTCGTCACCACCCCGCTCGGCGCCGAAGGGTTCACCGGCTTCGCGACGGAGCCGCCGCTGGCGATCGCCGCCGATGCCGCCGGGCTCGCCGAAGCAGCCGCGGACCTGCTGGCAGAGCCGGATCGCCGCCGCCAACTGGGCGCCGAGGCACGCCGCTTCGCCGCCGCGCACCACAGCCCCGCGGCCTGGGCGGAGCGTCTCGAGGGGGTCTACGAGGAAGCGGTCGTCGCACACCGCGCAAGCAGGCCTGCAGCCCAAGTTAATTTCGACGGCTGAGCGACCGATAGGGACACGAGTGGATCGTCCAGCCAGGCCAGAGATCAGCGTCGTCATCGCCACCTACAACCGCCGCGAGATGCTGGCGACCTGCCTCGACGCGCTCGCGAGGCAGACCCAGGACCCCGCCACCTTCGAGGTGATCGTCGCCGACGACGGCTCCAGCGACGGCACCTCTGAGATGGTCGAAGCGATGGAGACGCCGCTGCGGCTGCGGGCGCTGCGGCTCGAGAACGGCGGCTGGGCGGCGGCGGCCAACGCCGGCGCCCGTGCCGCCGAGGCGCCGATCTGCCTGCAGATCGACGACGACATCATCTGCTCGCCGGGGCTGGTCGCCGCCCACCTCGCCGCTCATCGCGAGGCCGAGGGTCCGGTGGTCGGCATCGGTCGCCTGATCCAGCGCCAGCCCGAGAGCCGCGACTGGTTCGTCCGCGCCCAGGCCGACGACTGGAACCGCGGCTACGCGGAGCGGCCGGGGAAGCGAATCGATTGGCCGGACTGCTACGGCGCCAACTTCTCCGCCCCCAGCGAGACGCTGGCCGCAGTCGGCGGCTTCTCCACCGACCGGCCCACCGTCGCCGACATGGAGCTCGCCTACCGGCTCGCCCAGGCCGGCTGCGGCGCCGTCTACATCCCCGAGGCCAGCGCCCTACACGACGACGAGAAGGACCGCGCCCGGCTGATCCGCGACATCGAAGGATTCGGCGGCTTCTGCGCCGAATTCGCCGAGCGCCACCCGGAGACGCAGGGACAGCTGCTCGGCTGGTTTGGCGAGACGACCCCGCGCGAGGTATTGCTGCGCCGGCTGCTGATCGCGCTGCGGGTGACGCCGGCGGCGCTGGCGAAGCTGGGGCCGCTGGCCCCCTCCGGCCGCAGGCGCAGGGTCTGGTACGGCTTCATCGCCCGCTTCAGCTTCTGGCGCGCGGTTCGCGCCAGCATGAGCCGCCGCCGCTGGCTGCAGACGACCCGCGGCCTGCCGGTCCTGATGTACCACGCCTTCACCGACAACGGCGAGCGCGACCGCTTCGTGATGCCGGCCGCGTCCTTCGAGCGGCAGATGCGGCTGCTCTCGCTTCTGCGCTACCGGGTCGTCTCGCTGGAGCAGGTGGCGGCGACGCTGCGCAACGGCGAGCCGCTGCCGCGCCGGGCGGTGGCGATCACGATCGACGACGGCTACGCCGACAACCTGCGGCTGGCCCAACCGGTGCTGCGCCGCCACGGCTTCCCGGCCACCCTCTTCGCGGTCAGCGACCGGCTCGGCGCCCGCAACGACTGGGACGAGAACGAGGGCCCGACCAGGGGTCGGCCGCTGCTCGAGCTCGAGGAGATCGAGCGGATGCGGACAGAGGGGACCGAAGTCGGTGCCCACACGCGCACCCATCGCTCCCTCGCTGGGGCGCCGGCCGCCGAGGTCGACGACGAGGTCGACGGCTCGCGGCGCAAGCTGGAAGCGGTGCTGGGCTCCCCGGTGACGACCTTCGCCTACCCCTACGGCGAGATCGACGAGGGCGCGGTCAAGGCGGTCGCGGCGGCCGGCTTCGACGGCGCCTGCACGACCCGCGCCTCGCTGGCCCACCTCGGCGACGACCCGCTGCGCATCCCCCGCCTGGAGATCGAAGCCACCGACACGCTGCCGCGCTTCCTGCGCAAGCTCTGGTTCGGCGGCCGATAGGAGAGATGGAGAAGATGAGCGTCAGCGATTTCGAGATCGTCGTGATCGGGGCCGGCCCGGCCGGGCTCTGCGCCGCGATCGAGGCCCAGCGCGCCGGCAGGAGCGTCGTCGTGCTCGAGGCCGACGAGGAAGCCGGCGGCCTCACCCGCAGCTTCGAGCAGGACGGCTACACCTTCGACTGCTCCGGCCACCTCCTCCACCTCTCCCACCCCGACGCCGTCGCCCTGGTCGAGGAAGTGACGACGCCCGAGGACTGGAACCGGATCCCCCGCAACTCGGTGATCTACCTCGGCGAGACGATCATCCCCTACCCCTTCCAGCAGCACCTCGCCTACGCCCCGGAGGAGGTGCGGCGCGAGTGCATCGAGGAGCTGCCGCCCGCCTCGCCCCCGCCCGGCACCGAGTTCGCCAACTTCGGCGAGTGGATCCACGCCAACCTCGGCGACGGCATCGGCCGCAGCTTCATGGTCCCCTACAACGAGAAGCTCTCGACCGCCTCGGTGGAGGAACTGACCTGCGACTGGCTCGGCCGCTTCGTGCCGCAGCCGAGCCTCGAGGAGATCCGCCGCGGCGCCGAGGAGCGCAAGGAGGTCGAGACCGGCTACAACCGCTCCTTCCTCTACCCCTCACGGCACGGCATCGCCACGCTCAGCCGCGGCCTCGCCAGCCTCGTCGAGGACCTCCGCGTCAACACCCGCGTCAGCGAGATCGACACCGAGGCGAAGCTCGTCCGCACTGAGGACGGAAGCGTCTTCCGCTACGAGGATGGCGTGGTCGCGACGGCGCCGCTGCCGCAGCTCTGCGCGATGGTGACGCCGACCCTGGCCGGGGTCGAGGAGACGGCGAAGCTGCGCGCCAACACGGTCACCTGCGTCAACCTCGGCCTCAAGCAGGCCAACCCGGAGTTCAGCCAATACCAGTGGATCTACCTGCCGGAGGGCCAGTTCGCCGCCTACCGGCTCGGCTTCTACGCCCGCTTCGCGGAGACGATGGCTCCCCCCGGGCGCGAGAGCGTCTACGTCGAGATCGCCCACGACTACGAAGCCGAGGAGGGCGAGGTGGTCGCCGCGGCGATCGCCGACATGGTCCGGCTCGGCGCGATCGAGAGCGAGGACGACGTCGAGACGGTCCTGCCGGTGCGGATCGAGGGCGCCTACGTGATCCACGACCGTCACACCGCCCCGACCCGGGCGCTGCTGCACGAGGCGCTGGCGGAGCGCGGGATCCTCACCGCCGGTCGCTACGCGACCTGGGAGTACTCGGCGATGGAGGACGCGATCGTGCAGGGCCTGACGACGACGCGGCAGTTGCTGGGCACGCCGGCCGAGGCCGGCAGCCCGCGTGCGTGAACCGCTACCAGCGACGCTCCGTAGGTGTTTGCGGTGAGAATGCACCGCTTGCGCCCCTACCGCCTCGTCCTCGCCGGCATCCTCGCCGCGCTGCTGCTCGCCGCCCTGCCAGCGGCGGTGCTCGCGAAGCCGTGGATCGGCGTGCGCGGCAACCAGCTGGTCGACGAAGCCGGCAGCCCGGTCCGCCTGCTCGGCGTCAACCGCGCCGGCAGCGAGTTCAAGTGCGTGCACCGCGAAGGCTTCTTCGAAGGCCCCACCGACACGGCCTCGATCGAGGCGATCAAGCGCTGGCACGTCAACGCGGTGCGGATCCCCCTCAACGAGAGCTGCTGGCTGGGCATCAACTGGGTGCCGCCGGCCTTCGGCGGCAGCGCCTACCGGACCGAAATCAAAGGCTTCGTCGAACGGCTCGAGGCGGCCGGCATGTACGTGATCCTCGACCTGCAGTGGGCGGCGCCGAAGACCTTCCCGGCGGAAGGGCTGCTGCCCCTCCCCGACGCCGAACACTCGCCTGAGTTCTGGCGCACCCTGGCAACCGAATACCGCGATGACCGCAGCGTCCTCTTCGACGTCTTCAACGAGCCGCGGCCGGGAGTCAGCTGGGACTGCTGGCAGTACGGCTGCGAGATCGACGACCACTGGATCGGCCTCTACCAGGCGGTCGGGATGACCCAGCTCGTCGAAACGATCCGCGGCACCGGCGCCGAACAGCCGATCATGGTCCCCGGCATCGACTGGGCCCGCGACCTCTCCGGCTGGCTCTCCCACCTGCCGCCCGATCCGCTCAACTCGCTGGTCGCTTCCAACCACACGTACAACACCAACCCCTGCAAGCAGACCTGCCGCGGCGTCCTCGCCAAGATCGCCGCCAGCCACCCGGTCGTGACCGGTGAGATCGGCGAGGCCGACTGCCGCCACCGCTACATCGACGGCTACATGCCCTGGGCCGACCGCAACGGGATCTCCTACCTGACCTGGGCCTGGACCTCGGGACCGGGCTGGAGCTGTAAGGAAGGCCCCTCGCTGATCAAGGACTACGCGGGGCGCCCGACCAACTTCGGGCTCGGTTTCCGCGAACACCTGCGCGGGCTGGTCCGCGAAGGGCGCACCAACTAGTCGCTCGATCGCCGCTCAGCGCGGCGGCAGGCGCCAGCGCTGGGCGAGAACGACGTCGCCGTCGGCCCCGGTGGCGGCCATCGGCCGGCCGTCGATCAGGCCCGGCTCGACGTCGAAGAATGACGCTGCCTGGAGGTTGTCCTGGACCTCCTGGCGGCCCTTGAGGCTGACGTCGATCCGGTAGCGGCCGGGAATCAGGTTGAGGCCGGGGATCTCGCACTCCATCCGCTTCTCGAGCTCGGGGGTGCGTTCGTCAGCGGTGCTGGAGAGCTGGCTGTCGAGCGTGGTGATCGGGTGCCCGAGGCTGTTGAGGATCGTCAGCGAGCACTCCATCATCGGCAGCAGCTCGGTGAACTCGACGACGATCCGGGCCGGACGGCCGCCGATCAAGACGTCGGGCTGGCCGGTGGAAATATCCTCGACGTAGAGCCGCTCGACCAGCGTCTCTTCCCAGCCGTTGCGGTCCTTGCGGGTGAGCAGGTCGTCGCTGGCGGCCCGCTCCAGCGTCCGCAGGTACTGGTCGACGGCCTCCTGGACGGGGGCGTCGGCGATCACGCGGCCGCGTTCGAGGAGGATGCCGCGAGAGCAGAGCGCCTGGATCGTCGCCAGGTTGTGGGAGACGAAGATCACCGTGGCGCCGGCTTTCGCGACCTCGCCCATTTTCGCCAGCGACTTGCGCTGGAAGGCGGCGTCGCCGACCGCCAGCACCTCGTCGACGAGGAGGATCTCCGGTTCGAGATGGGCGGCGACCGCGAAGGCGAGCCGCACCGACATGCCGCTCGAGTAGCGCTTGACGGGCGTGTCTAGGAAGCGTTCGACGTCGGCGAAGGCGACGATTTCGTCGAAGCGGGAGCGGATCTCCGCCCGCCGCATGCCGAGGATCGCGCCGTTGAGGAAGACGTTCTCGCGGCCGGTCAGCTCCGGGTGGAAGCCGGTCCCGACCTCGAGCAGCGAGCCGACCCGACCGGTCACGTCGGCCCAGCCGCCGCTCGGCTCGATGATTCGCGAGAGCAGTTTCAGCAGGGTGCTCTTGCCGGCGCCGTTGTGGCCGATCAGGCCGATCGTCTCGCCGTCGGCGATCTTGAAGGAGACGTCGTCGAGGGCTTTGAGGATGTCGGACTGGCGGTCCTCGCCGCGGCCGACGAGGCGCTTGGGGATGCTCGTGAGGGCGCCGACGAGGCTCTCCCGCAGCGTCCCGTAGCCCTGGTTGGAGAGCCCTAGCTGGAATTCTTTGCTGAGGCCCTGGGCCTCGATCGCGATCTGCTCGGCCATCGCTAGATCACGTCGGCGAAGCTGCGCTCCACCCGGTCGAAGTAGGCGAGCCCGACCAGCAGGAAGATCACGGCGCCGACCGCCGAGATCCCCATCTGCGCCCAGGGGGCCGTCGCCGTGTCCAGCACCGCCCAGCGGAAGCCTTCGACGACGCCGACCATCGGGTTGATCGCCGAGATCAGCCGCCACGGTTCGCTGATCAGGCTGCTCGGATATGCGATCGGGGTGATGAAGAGCCACATCTGCACCGCGAAGGGGACGACGTAGCGGACGTCGCGGTAGCGGACGTTGACGGCCGAGAGCAGGGCGCTGACGCCGAGCGCCGCCATCGCCGCGATCAGGATCAGCACCGGCAGCATCAGGATCGCCAGGCTCGGCACGATCCCGTATATGAGGACCACGGCGAGCATGATCGCGATCGAGATGCCGAGGTCGACGAAGCCGGCGGCCATCACGCCCATCGGCATGAAGATGCGAGGGAAGTAGATTTTCGAGACCAGCTCGGTGTGCAGGATCAGGCTTTCCGAGCCGAGCAGCAGGGTGCTCGAGAAGAAGGTCCAGGGGACCAGCGCGACGAGCGCGAAGAGCGCGTAGGGCAGGCCGTCCGAGGAGACGCCGGCGACGCGCCCGAAGAAGAGCGCGAAGACGATCATCAGGGCAACCGGCTGGAGGATCGCCCAGGCGGCGCCGAGGGCGGTCTGGCGATAGCGCAGGGTGATGTCGCGCAGGGCGATCTGCAGAGCCAGATCGCGGTAGCGCCAGAGTTCCCTTGGCGAGAGGACGCGGCTGAAGCCGGAGGTCTTCTCGAGGCGCACGGTGACCGCCTCGCGCGAGTCGTGCTCGGCGGCCGGGGAATGCCCGGGGGCGGGCTTCTCGGTGGTGGTCGTGGGCGGCATCTGGGGTTAGTTCTGCATGCAGGGCCGTGGCCCTTGCGCTCTATCGGCTAACGGGCGGCAGACGTTGAGGCCTGGCGCGACTCGATCGCGGCGCGGTAGGCGTCCTCGAAGAGTGGCACGACCGCCTCGGGGGAGAAGGCCTCCTGCACGCGCTTTTGCGCGCCCTCCCCCATCCGGTCGCGCTCGGCGGGGTCGGCGAGAAGTCGCTGCAGCGCCAAGCGCAGGGCACCGCGGTCGCCAGGCGGGACCAGCAGGCCGGTCTCGCCGTCGACGACGACGTCGCGCAGGCCGCCGATGTCGGAGGCGACGACGGCCTTGCCGGCGGCGCCGGCCTCGAGGGCAACGATCCCGAACGGCTCGGCCCAGATCGAGGGGACGACGCTGAACAGCGAGCGCCGCAATGCCTCGATCACGACCGCGTGCGGCATCGGCCCCGGGGCGACGATCCCATCGCCCGGCTCGAGGCCGGGCAGCACCCGGCGGCCGATCAGGACCAGCGGCGGGGGCGACTCCAGCTCCCGGTAGGCCTCGATCAGCAGGCCGGCGCCCTTGTCCTCGCCGACGTCGCCGAAGAAGAGCACGAAGGGCTCGTCGGGCAGCACCGCCAGCGCCTCCTCGGCCTCGGGCGGCGCCGGCGGCAGCTCGCCGACGAAGTTGGGGATCACCCGGTGCGGGGTCGAGCCCTCGACGCGGCAGAGCTCCTCGACCGCGGAGCTGACCGAGAGGAACATGTCGACGCGGCGCCGCAGCCAGGGCTCGGCCAGGCGGGTGCCGACCCCGACCATCGCCCCTTTGCCGGTGCCGTAGAACTCGAAGGAGTGGGCCAGGCACTTGCGCGCCCCCGGGCCCGAGCAGACGGCACCGTCGAGGAAGAGCCGCTTGGTCGGGCAGAGCAGCGAGTAGTCGTGCAGCGACATCAGCAGCGGCGGAGCGGCGCGCTTGGCCAGCGGCAGGTAGGAATCGACCAGCCAGTTGTGGGCGTGGACGACGTCGGGGCGCTCCTCGCGGAGGACGCGCCGCAGCTGCGCGGTGGTGCGCGGGTCGGGCAGCGGCGCCGCGTAGCGGCGTTCCTCGTGAACGGGGATGCCGGGGATCTGGTGCACGGAGCTGTCGAGCAGGTGGACGCGGACCCCGTCGTCGCGAGCCGGCGGCTCCCCGACCGGCTGGCGCAGAGTCGCCACCGCCACCTCGTGGCCGCGGGCGGCAAGCCGGACGCTGAGATCCTCGACGAGGCGCTCCTCGCCGCCGTGGACGGGGGCGTAGGTCTGGGCGAGCATCAGGACCTTCACCGGCGCCATGTTAGGTTGCCGGCCGTGCGGATCCTGATGGTGACCCCGCGCAGCCCGCTGCTGCAGGGCGGCGTCGAGCGCCACGTCGCGGAGGTCAGCCGCAGGCTGGTGGACGCCGGCAACGAGGTCGAGGTGCTGTGCGGCGAGCCCGGCGGCCCGGCCGAACGGGTCGAGGAGCGCGATGGCGTCACGATCCGCAGCGTCCGCGCCCACCCCGCGGGTCGCGACTGGTTCTGGGCGCCGCGGATCTGGCGGGCGATGGGTCGCCAGCGCTGGGACCTGATCCACGTCCAGAGCTACCACACGCTGGTGCCGCCGCTGGCGATGCTGCGGGCGCTGACCCTGCGCACGCCGTACGTCCTCACCTTCCATGGCGGCGGTCACACGCTCGGCTTCCGCAACCGCGCCCGCGGGCTGCAGCGGCAACTGCTGCGGCCGCTGCTGGCCCGCGCCGCCCGCCTCGTCGCCGTCGCCCGCTTCGAGGTCGAGGAGTACGGCCGCGAGCTGCGTCTGCCCCCAGAGCGCTTCGCGCTGATCCCGAACGGCACCGACGTCTCCTTCTCGGCCGCGGCGCCGATCCGCGACGGCGCCCCGACCGTCGCCTCGATCGGCCGCCTCGAGCGCTACAAGGGCCACCACCGCGCCCTCGCAGCCTTCCCGGACGTGCTCGAGGCCCGCCGGGAGACGCGGATGCTGATCGTCGGCAGCGGCCCCTACGAGGCCGATCTGCGCGCCCAGGCGGCGGCGCTGGGGGTCGAGGAGAGCGTCGAGTTCACCAGCGTCCCGGCCACCGAGCCGGGGGCGATGGCGGAGCTGATGCGGCGGGTCTGGGTGATGATCCTGCTCAGCGAGTTCGAGACCCACCCGATCGTCGCCCTCGAGGGCGCTGCCGCCGGCTGCCGGCTGCTGGTCGCCGACCAGGGCGGCCTCGCCGAGCTGGCCGCCGACGGCTTCGCCCGCGCCGTGCCGCTCGAGGAGGAGCCAGCCCGGGTCGCCGCGGCGGTGCTCGAGGAGCTCGCCGAGCCCCCCCAGGAGCGCCGTCCCAGCGTGATCTCCTGGGAGGAGTGCACGGAGCGGCTGCTGGAGCTGTACCGCTCCGTCACCCCGTCCTAGACCCGCCTGGGGCGACTTTCCCATCGCATGGATGGGGAAAGCGCCCCACTTCTAGAGGCCTATCCGTCCAAAGCGCCGTCAGCGGCCTGCAGCCGGCCCCGGCAGAGCCCGATGGGGTCGCATGCACCTCGTCAGGCCAGCCCGCACCGCCCTTCTCCTCGCGCTCCTCGCCGGCGCCGTCCTGGTCCCCGCCGCATTCGCCAAGTCGCCGGCCCAGCGCTCCCACGGCAACCAGGCCAGCGCCCGGGTCGGCCACGCCGTCGCCTCGCACGCTCGCTCGACCCGCAAGCGCGGCCCGAAGAAGCCGCAGATCGCCCCCGCTACCGTCGGGGGTGCCCAGACCACGCCCAGCTCCGCTCCCCAGCCCAGCCCGACCCCGTCCCCCGCGCCGGAGCCGGGCCACAGCCCCGCGCCCGCCCCAAGCCCGACCCCCGTCCCAGCTCCAACGCCAACGCCCAGCCCCGAACAGCCCGCGGCCGCCAGCTCGTCCCTCTACTGGGGCGCCTGGGTCGGCACCCAGTACACCGGCACCGAAGCGCCCTGGGACATGAACGCCCTCGCCGATTTCGAAGCGCTGGCCGGCAAGCAGGTCTCGACCGTCCACTTCGCGGCGCCGTTTGCCGACTGCTCGCGCAAGCCGTGCTCCTTCTACGGCTTCCCGACGACGCCGATGGAAAGCATCCGCAAGCGCGGCGCCATCCCCTTCTTCAGCTGGAGCTCGCAGTCGACGCCCTCCAGCCTCAACGAGCCCGACTTCCAGCTCGCCGACGTGATCGCCGGCACCTACGACTCCTACATCCGCAGCTTCGCCACCGCCGCCAAGAACTGGGGGCACCCCTTCTTCCTCCGCTTCGACTGGGAGATGAACGGCAACTGGTTCCCCTGGTCGGAGGGCGTCAACGGCAACAAGGCGGGCGAATACGTCACCGCCTGGCGCCACGTCCACGACATCTTCACGCAAGTCGGCGCCACCAACGCGACCTGGACCTGGTGCCCCAACGTCGACGCCAAGAGCGAATTCCACGACCTCGCCTCGCTCTACCCCGGCGACGAATACGTCGACTGGACCGGCCTCGACGGCTACAACTGGGGCGGCTCGGGCTGGGCCAGCTTCAAGGACCTCTACGGCTCCACCTACCACCGCATCACCGACACGATCGCCCCTTCCAAGCCGATGATCGTCGGCGAGGTCGGCTCCAGCGAGAACGGCGGCTCCAAGGCCGCCTGGATCGCCGACATGCTGAAAAGGCTGCCGACCGAATTCCCGAAGATCCACGGCCTGCTCTGGTTTGACAAGTACGTCGACGGCGACTGGCCGATCCAGACCTCCAGCGCCGCCACCAGCGCCTTCGCCAGCGGGATCGGCAGCCCCTCCTTCCTGACCGGCAGCTTCGCCGGCCTGACCGGCAAAGTCCCGACCCCGCAGTAGCCCCGGCGGGCGCCGGCTCGCTCGGCGCCCTGCAAGGCGCCTGTCAAGAGCGACTAGAACAAACGTCCAGTCGGCGTCCGGTCGGCTGGACCGATGGCCATCTCCGCCGATGGGCTGTGCATGCTCGCCAGCCCCGCACACCACCGTCGCAGCCGTCCCACGGCGCTTGCCCTCACCCTGATCGTCGCCCTCGCCGCCAGCCTGGCCCTGGCGAGCGCGCCGGCCAGCGCTCGCATCGGCCTCACCACGCACCGCGCCCTCCCGAAGGCCTCTCCCTGCTCACCGCGCGTCCTCGCCCGCAAGGGCCCGGGCAAGCGTCAGGCGCTGCGACTGCGCTGCGCGCAGAGTTCCCAAGCGACCGCCTCGGCGGCCCCTTCGAGCCTCTACTGGGGCGCCTGGCTCGGCGACCAGCTGACCGGCACCGAAGCGCCCTGGGACATGAACGCCGCCGCCAAGTTCGAATCTCAGGTCGGCAAGTCGATGTCGATGATCCACTTCGCGGCGCCGTTCGCGGACTGCTCGCGCAACCCCTGCTCCTTCTACAAGTTCCCCTCCGAATCGATGGAACGGATCCGCCAGCACGGCGCCATCCCCTTCTTCAGCTGGAGCTCGCAGTCGACCCCGTCGAGCCTCGACGAGCCCGACTTCCAGCTCGCCGACGTGATCGACGGCAGCTACGACTCCTACATCAGCGAATTCGCCCACGAAGCCGCCGCCTGGGGCCACCCCTTCTTCCTCCGCTTCAACTGGGAGATGAACGGCAACTGGTTCCCCTGGGCCGAGGGCGTCAACGGCAACCAGCCCGGCGAATACGTCGCCGCTTGGCGCCACGTGCACGACCTCTTCGCCGCCGCCGGCGCCACCAACGTCACCTGGACCTGGTGCCCCAACGTCGATTCCGAAGGCAAGATGGCCGACCTCGCCTCGCTCTACCCCGGCGACGAATACGTCGACTGGACCAGCCTCGACGGCTACAACTGGGGCGGCTCCGAATGGACCAGCTTCGGCGAGCTCTACGGGGCCACCTACCAGCGCATCGTCGACAAGATCGCCCCCTCGAAGCCGATGGTGATCGCCGAGGTGGGATCGAGCGAGAATGGCGGCTCCAAGTCGGCCTGGATCGCCGAAATGCTGCGCGACCTGCCGACCGAGTTCCGGCAGATCCGCGGCGTCCTCTGGTTCGACAAGTTCGTCGACGGCGATTGGCCGATCGAAACCTCGGCTAGCGCCACCCAGGCCTTCGCCGCCGGGATCCAGAGCAGCCCCTTCCGCGGCGCCGACTACGGCAACGTCGGCGGCGGGCCGGTCGCACCGCCAAGCTGACCGAGTCGACCGACGGCCTTCCGTAGACTGCCCCGACCGGCCGCCCGGCGGACCGGCTCTGGATGAGAGCGATTCGCAAGACAGTCGTCAGCGTCATCGCCGTGCTCGCCCTCGCGGCCGGCGCGAGCGCTCCCAGCACCGCCGCGGCCGTGACCTCGGCACCGGCCAAGGCGCCGGCGGGGAAAGGCCTCTACTGGGGCGCCTGGCTCGGCACCCAGCTGACCGGCACCCAGCCCCCCTGGGACATGTCGGCGGTCTCCCAGTTCGAACGGACCATGGGTCGCGGCCTCTCGATCGTCCAATTCGCCTCCCCCTTCGCCGACTGCTCGCACCCCGCTGCCTGCTCGCCCTTCCCGTTCCCGACCGCGCAGATGCGCAACATCCGCAACTACGGAGCGATCCCCTTCCTCAGCTGGAGCTCGTCCTCGCTCTCCTCGGACCCCAACCAGCCCGAATTCCAGCTCGGCGACGTGATCCGCGGCAACTACGACGCCTACATCCGCGAATTCGCCCGCGAAGCCGCCGCCTGGGGACAGCCGTTCTTCCTGCGCTTCGACTGGGAGATGAACGGCAGTTGGTTCCCCTGGGCCGAGGGAGCGAACGGCAACAAGCCGGGCGAGTTCGTCACCGCCTGGCGCCACGTACATGACCTCTTCGCCGCCGCCGGCGCCAGCAACGCGACCTGGACCTGGTGCCCCTACGCGGGCAACAAGCACGCCGCCGCCGGCCTGCGCCGCTATTACCCCGGCGCCCGCTACGTCGACTGGACCTGCATGGACGGCTACAACTGGGGGCGCGCCCGCGGCAACGCCACGCCCTGGATGAGCTTCGACGAAATCTTCGGGGCCAGCTACTGGTCGATCCAGGGCTTCGCCCACAGCAAGCCGATGCTGCTCGGCGAGCTCGCCTCGAACGGACCGACGCGACGCAAGGCGGCCTGGATCAGCGACATGTTCAGCGCTCTCCCCCGCTACCCGCTGGTTCGCGGCCTGGTCTGGTTCGACCAGTTCGACCGCGGCATCCAGTGGCCGGTCGAGACCGCCCCCAGCACCGCCAGCGCCTTTTCCTCGGGAATCAGGGACAATCCTTTCCGCGGCAACCAGTTCGGGTCGATCTCGGCCAGCCCGATCCCGCCGCCCCGCTGATCCGCGGCGGCCTGGAAGCCGTATCCCGCACGCAAGGTTCGCAGCAAAGCTGGACTCCCCGGGTTTAGGAGCCGAGACAACCATGATGAAGCGCAGTCCCAGCAACGCTCGCCGCATGCCCGGCGCCATCCTGGCGCTGCTGACGGCGCTCGCCTGCCTCTGCCTGCTGCCTGGCGCGGCCGCCGCCAAGCAGAAGCAGAAGCCGACGCAGCCGCTCTACTGGGGCGCCCAGATCGGCGCCCAGTACACCGGCACGCAGCCCCCCTGGGACATGTCGGCGCTCGACCAGTTCGAAGCCAAAGCAGGCAAGAGCGTCTCGCTGCTGGCCTTCTACTCGCCCTTCGCCGACTGCACCGTCTCGCCCTGCGAATTCTATGGCTTCCCCGCCGTGCCGGCCCAGCACATCCGCGAACACGGGGCGATCCCGTTCCTGAGCTGGTCGTCGTCCTCGACCGACAAAGAACTGGTCCGCCAGCCGAACTTCCGGCTGGCGACGATCATCGATGGCAAATACGACGAATTCATCGAAAGCTTCGCCGAAAACGCCCGCGAATGGGGGCACCCCTTCTTCCTCCGCTTCGACTGGGAGATGAACGGCTTCTGGTTCCCCTGGAACGAGGACGTCAACGGCAACAACCCGGGCGAATACGTCGCCGCCTGGCGCCACGTCCACGACATCTTCACCCGCATGGGGGCAAACAACGCGACCTGGGTCTGGTGCCCCAACATCGCCCTCGTCAAGCGGCTCAAAAAGCTCGGGCGCTACTACCCGGGCAACGAATACGTCGACTGGACCTGCCTGGACGGCTTCAACTGGGGCAACACGCAGTACTCGGCCGGCTGGATGAACTTCGAACGCGTCTTCCGCTCCACCTACAAGGAAGTCACCAAGATCGCTCCCCACAAGCCGATGATCATCGGCGAGACCGCCTCCGAAGAGCGCGGCGGCTCGAAGGCCCACTGGATCAAGAACGCGCTGAACATCATCCCCCGCAAGTTCCGCAAGGTCCGCGGCCTGATCTATTTCAACGAACAGTGGCAGGGGATGCACTGGCCGATCGAAAGCTCGAAGTCGGCCCGGCACGCCTTCGCCAAGGGGATCAGCCGCAAGGTCTACCGGCCGAACATCTACGGCGGGCTGGTCAACGGCAAGATCCAGCCGCCGACCTGGGGGCTGCCACCGACGGACCCGGTGCTGGGCCCGCCGGCGCCGACCTCCTAAGCAGCTGAGCTAGCCGAGGCGCTGCTGCAGCGCCTCGAGCTGGGCGTTCAGCTCGGGCGGCAGCTTCTCGCCGAAGCTGGCGAGGTGATCGCGCAGCTGCGGCAGCTGCTCGCGGACCAGGTCCTCGTCGACGGAGAGCAGCTCGACCATCGCCTCGGCGGAGATGGTGAGGCCCTCGGTGTCGATGCCGCCCTCGGGGGGCAGTAGGCCGATCGCGGTCTCGACCGCCTCGGCCTTGTCCTCGCAGCGGCGGAAGACCCACTCGAGGACGCGGCTGTTCTCGCCGAAGCCGGGCCAGAGGAACTTGCCGTCGGCGTCTTTGCGGAACCAGTTGACGTAGAAGATCCGCGGCAGCTGGCCGCCCTCGCGCTGGCCCATCTTCAGCCAGTGGGCGAAGTACTCGCCCATGTTGTAGCCGCAGAACGGCAGCATCGCCATCGGGTCGAAGCGCAGTTCGCCGACGTTGCCGGCGGCGGCCGCGGTCTTCTCCGAGGACATCGTCGCGGCGAGGAAGACGCCGTGCTCCCAGTCGAAGGCCTCGTGGACGAGCGGCACGCCGCTGGCGCGACGGCCGCCGAACAGGAAGGCGTCGATCGGCACGCCGGCCGGGTCCTCCCACTCGGGGGCGATCGTCGGGCACTGCGAGGCCGGGGTCGTGAAGCGGGCGTTGGGGTGCGAGGAGGGCGTCTCGGAGGCCGGCGTCCAGTCGTTGCCGTGCCAGTCGATCAGGTGCTCGGGAGCCTCTGTGGTCATCCCCTCCCACCAGACGTCGCCGTCGTCGGTCTTGGCGCAGTTGGTGAAGATCGAGTTGCTCTCGATCGTCCGCATCGCGTTCGGGTTGGTCGCCTCGCCGGTGCCGGGGGCGACGCCGAAGAAGCCGGCCTCGGGGTTGACCGCGTAGAGGCGGCCGTCCTCGCCGAACTTCATCCAGGCGATGTCGTCGCCGACCGTCTCCACCTTCCAGCCCGGGATCGTCGGGATCAGCATCGCCAGGTTGGTCTTGCCGCAGGCCGACGGGAAGGCGCCGGTGATGTACTTCACGGCGCCCTCGGGCGAGGTGAGTTTGAGGATCAGCATGTGCTCGGCCATCCAGCCCTCGTCGCGGGCCATCGCCGAGGCGATCCGCAGCGCGAAGCACTTCTTGCCGAGCAGGGCGTTGCCGCCGTAGCCGGAGCCAAAGGACCAGATCTCGCGCGTCTCCGGGTAGTGGACGATGTACTTGTTCTCCTCGTTGCAGGGCCAGGAGACGTCCTCGACGCCGTCCTCGAGCGGCATCCCGACCGAGTGCACGCAGGGGACGAAGTCGCCGTCCTCGCCGAGCACCTCGAGGGCGGCCCTGCCCATCCGGGTCATGATCCGCATCGAGACGGCGACGTAGGCCGAGTCGGTCAGCTGCACGCCGATTTCGGAGATGTCCGAGCCGAGCGGGCCCATCGAGAAGGGCACCACGTACATCGTCCGGCCGACCATGCTGCCCTTGAAGAAGCCGTTCAGCGTCTCCCGCATCTCGGCCGGGTCGCGCCAGTTGTTGGTCGGCCCGGCGCCGTCCTCGGTCGCCGAGCAGATGAAGGTGCGGTCTTCGACGCGGGCGACGTCGGCCGGGTCGGAGAGGGCGAGGTAGGAGTTGGGCCGCTTGGCGTCGGAGAGGCGCTCGAAGGTGCCGGCGTCGATCAGAGCCTGTGCCAGGGCGTCGTACTCCTCGGCGGAGCCGTCGCACCAGTGGATCGAGTCGGGCTGCGTCAGCGACGCGATCTCCTCGACCCAGGAGAGCAGTTTGGCATGGGTGGTCGGCGCGGGGGCCATGGTCAAGTCGCTCATTCGCCTCTCTCTATTTGCTCGGTTCGAGACGCACGAAGCTGATATCGGCGTCCTTATTGAGGATCTTCAAAGTCGCGGTTGCCTGCTTGCCGTTGGAGAAATTCACTACGCAGGTGAACGTCTTGCCGGCTTCAACCTTTTGGTCGGAGGGGCAATCGACTGACTTGATCTTTTCATGTAACGGCTTTTCGAGGCCGGATCGAATCGCCCCCTCGGTCTTCTGGTCGTCGATCACGGTTTCTCCGCAGCCGGTCGCGGCAAGAGCGACGGCGGCGAGTGCGGCGGCCAGGAGGGCAGCGCGGAGCGAGACGGTCATCTTCCTCCCTTGGGGGCGGGCTTCACAGCCAGGGAGTATTCCAACCGGCGAGGCGACATAACTCGGCGCCGGGCGCGCGATCGCCGCCGGCTCCCCGAAGCCCACCTCAGGGAGCGGCTCAAATCGAGCTCGTGTCCCCCTCGAAGTGGATCGGCGTCGCCGTTTGGTCCAGCGGGACATCCCAGGGGGGCGGATCCGGCTCGACGTGCGGGATGAGCGGAGGGGTCTTTTCCCCGAAATATTTCTTGAGCAGGCCAAGCATCAGAACGTAACCACGGCAACGAGGATAACCAGGGCGGCCGCGACCGCCAGAAGACCGGCGAGGAAAAGTCGCACGGCCCAGCGAACAGCGTCCGCCGCCCTGTCGCCCTGCGTGGTCGTCATGGCCATCGAGGCCAGAAGGCCATTCAGCATGCGGACATGGACGCGCCAGAGGTCTGGCTCATGCGTGAAGCGCTCGGTGGCGTAGTTGGCAACCTCCTGCGCTGAGGCGCCAGAGACGACGTTTGGAACCAGAGTGCCGCGCAGGGCGATGGCGAAGGCAATGACGAGAACGAACGTTCCGGCCAGCAGTGAGATGCCGACGGCGATCCGGGCAGCGCCATGCACGGCGCCGAGCATCGACCCGGCGTTGGCGCCGACGAGGGCGATGACCCCACCCGAGAAGCCGGCGAGCTGGCCTCCCCGCGTACGCAGCGACTGGATACGGTCGTTCAGGTCGTCGAGCAGGTCCTCTGCCTGCTCGACGTACCAGGCGATCGCCTCCGGATTGGGCTGTCGCGCCGGCGCAGCTCGCTCTGGGTTGCTCCGCGTCATGCGGTTGGACAAGTCCCCGGCCCGGTCGATCACCGGCGCCGACGGCACACAGCGGACACACTCACGTGAGCCATTGGGATAGGGTTCCGCGCCGCTGATGCGGTTCTACGAGTTCGAGGCACGCAAGATCGTCGAGCTGGCGGGGATTCCCGTCACCAAGTACGGCTTCTGCAAAACCGCCGATGAGGCACGCAGGGCCGCCGAGGAGATCGGCGGGCCGGTCGTGATCAAGTCGCAGGTGCTGAGCGGCGGCCGGATGAAGGCCGGCGGCGTCAAGTTCGCCGACACGCCCGACGAGGCGGCAGCCCACGCCGAGGAGATTCTCAAGCTGGAGATCAACGGCCACATGCCGCGCGGCGTCCTCGTCGATCCCAAAGCCGAGGTCAAGCAGGAGTACTACGCGAGCGTCGTCTGGGACGGCACCGCGAAGCGGCCGCTGATGCTGTTCAGCGACATGGGCGGGATCGACATCGAGGAGGTCGCCGAGAAGCATCCCGACCATGTCGGCAAAGGCCACGTCTCCAACCTCTTCCCGATCCCCGACTTCGAGGCCAAGCAGGTCGTCGCAGCCACCGGAGTCACCGGCTCGCAGCTGAACCGGGCCACCCCGGTCCTCGCCCGCCTCGCCCGCCTCTTCCGCGAGTACGACATGACCCTGGCCGAGATCAACCCGCTGGCCGAGCTCAGCGACGGCTCCTTCGTCGCCCTCGACGCCCACATGGAGATGGAGAACGAGGCGGTCGGGCGGCAGAAGAAGCTGCTCCGCAAGCAACTGGAGATCGCCGAGGACGACACCCGCGAGACCTACGAGCCCTCCGACTTCGAGCGCAACGTCGCCGCGATCGACGCCGCCGACCACCGCGGCGTGATCCAGGGTAAGGACCACGGCTTCACCGGCAACCTCGGCCTCGTGATCGGCGCCGGCGGCGGCTCGCTGACCCTTACCGACGCGGTCCGCAACCAGGGCGGCCAGCCGGCCAACTACTCCGAGATCGGCGGCAACCCCTCCGTCGCCAAGGCCTGCGGCCTGGCCAAGGAGGTGCTCGAAAAGGACGGCGTCGAGAAGATCGCGGTGATGATGTCGATCGTCTCCAACACCCGCGTCGACATCGTCGCCCGCGGCGTCATCAAGGCCTGCCTGGAGCTCGGCAAGGACCCCGGCGAGACGATCGCGATCTTCCGCATCCCCGGCGCCTGGGAGGACGAGGGCTTCGAGATCCTCGAGCAGTACGGCGTCGAGTACTGCGACCGCTCGGTCTCGATGTGGGAGGCCGCCGGCCGCGCCGTCGCCAAGATCCAGGGGACGCCGGCATGAGCATCCTGCTCAGCAGCGAGACGACCTTCATCGTCCAGGGGATCACCGGCCGCGAGGCGGTCAACCTGACCCGCGAGTGCCTCGACTACGGCTCCAAGATCGTCGGCGGCGTCACCCCCGGCCGCAAGGGCCGCGAGGTCCACGGCGTGCCGGTCTTCGACACCGTCGCCCAGGCGGTCGAGCACCACGGCGGCCCGATCGACGGCTCCGTCGTCACCGTCCCCCCCGCCTTCACCAAGGACGCCGTCTTCGAGGCGATCCTCAACGGGATCAAGCTGGTCGTGATCGTCACCGAGCGGATCCCGCGCGGCGACGTCGCCCAGATGGTCGAGCTGGCGGACATGAACGGCGCCCGCATCATCGGTCCCAACTGCCTCGGCCTGATCGTCCCCGGCGTCTGCAAGATGGGCGGCATCGGCGGCCCCGCCAAAGACGCCGCCAAGGCCTACGCCCCCGGCCCGGTCGGCGTGATGAGCCGCTCCGGCGGGATGACCACGGAGATCTCCTCCTCGCTGACCCAGGCCGGCCTCGGCGTCTCCACCGCCGTCTCGATCGGCGGCGACGCGATCATCGGCTCCACCTACGCCGAGCTGATGCCCTACTTCGAGGCCGACGAGCAGACCAAGGCGATCGTCATCTACACCGAGCCCGGCGGCCGCATGGAGGCGCAGCTGGCGGCCTGGGTCAAGGACAACGACAGCCGCCTGCCGATCATCGCCTTCATGGCCGGCAAATTCATGGACGACGAGGAGATGAAGGGGATGAGCTTCGGGCACGCCGGCACGATCGTCGAGGGCGCCGAGGACACGGCGACGCAGAAGATCGCCCGCCTCGAAGCCGCCGGCATCCGCGTCGTCGAGCGGATCGACCAGATCCCCGACGCGGTCAAGGAGCAGCTGGGAGTGACCGCCTGATGGCTGAGCAGCTGAACGCCGTCTTCATCGACGTCGAGGTCGACGCCTCCGTCGCCAGCGATGCGGCCATGGCCGCCAAGCTCGAGGAAGTCTGCCCCGTCGACATCTTCAAGGACGCCGGCGGCAAGGTAGAGGTCGTCACGGAGAACCTCGACGAGTGCGTCCTCTGCAAGCTCTGCATCGAAGCCGCCCCGGCGGGGACGGTACACGTGAAGAAGCTCTACGACGGCACCGAGCTGAGCTAGCGGGCCCGCGCCTCCGCCCTTTCGCCAGGGCCCCAGAATCACGACGACCCGCCGAAGCGGGTCGTTTTTGTGAGGGGGAGCTACCCCCGAACGGCTGATAACCACGCCGAGCGTAGCACCGAGTGGCGCCGGAAGCTGGTTTTTGCGACCCCTCGGTGAGGTATTTTGTCTGCGGAGGGTGAGGCGGCAAGGTGCCGTGAATGGCTGATAACCGGGAGTTCGGGGTTAGCGCTTCGGATGGGGTTCGAGTCCCCCGCTCTCCGCCACAGTTTGCCGAGAAGTGCGAAGAACCACGGATGGGGCGCAACCATCACGCGCCAGCGAGTAGCTCTCGTCACGCAGCCGCCTTCGCGCTTCTCGGCTTTACTAACCGCGGGTTCGTCGGTTCGCGATGAAAATCACCCTTCGGGGGAAGGGAAAAAGTGGGAGGCGGGCCAGCTTTCGCAACTCCTTATCAAGTAGTTCACACCCTCGATTCAACGAACCGAGAGGGTCCGGCCAGCCGTTCGCGTTTCGCACCCTAGGAACGGCACAGCCGCCTTGTCGAACCCGCGCCTCACACAGAGAAAGGCCAAGAGCCCCGCGCTCGAGTGGGTCAAGGACGTCCTGGGCGGTGTCTGGAAATTCCTCAGCCGCGACCCGCTCTCGACGCTGCTGCTCAGCGCCTCGCTGATCATCATCGTCCTCTTCTTCTCGCTGCTCGGCTCGCTCGGTTCCGAGGGCAGCGGCCAGAAGGTGCCTCTCTCGACGATCGACGGGCTGGCCGAAGCGAAGCGGCTGCGCAGCGCCGAACTGCTCGACTACGACCATCAGGTGGTGGTCCGGACCGACACCGGCTTGCAGATGTACGCGGATTACCCCGCCTCGGACTCGGCGACCCAGCAGCTGCTCGCCGAGATGTCGAGCGGGCACACGCGGGTCTCGGTCGACCCCCAGGCCGGCAAGTCCGAGCGGATCGTCGTCGTCCAGTTCCTGCTGCCGATCCTGCTCTTGGTCTGCCTGTTTGCCTTCTTCATGCGCCAGCAGGCCGGCGACGGCTCCGGCGGGATCGGCTCCTTCTCGGCCTTCCGCGGCAAGGGCAAGCGCCGCAAGAAGGGCCAGAAGGCCCCGATCACCTTCGACTCGGTGGCGGGTGCCGGGGAAGCGCTGGCCGAGCTGAAGGAGATCCGCGACTTCCTCGAGGACCCGAGCAAGTACCTCGATGCCGGAGCCGCGGCGCCCAAGGGCGTCCTTTTGGTCGGCCCTCCCGGCACCGGCAAGACGCTGCTGGCTCGGGCCACCGCCGGCGAGGCCGACGCCGCCTTCTTCACGGCCTCCGGAGCGGAGTTCGTCGAGAGCCTGGTCGGGGTCGGCGCGGCCCGGATCCGCGATCTCTTCGCCAAGGCCCGCAAGTCCGCCCCAGCGATCGTCTTCATCGACGAGCTCGACGCCGCCGGGCGCAAGCGCGGGGCGGGGGTCGGGCAGGGCAACGACGAGCGCGAGCAGACCCTCAACCAGCTGCTGGTCGAGATGGACGGCTTCGGCGGCGACGCCGGGGTCTGCGTGATGGGGGCGACCAACCGACCCGACATCCTCGACCCCGCTCTGCTGCGCCCCGGGCGCTTCGATCGCCAGGTGGTCGTCGACGTCCCCGATGTGCACGGGCGCCTGGAGATCCTCGAGCTGCACGCCAAGGGCAGGACCTTCGCCCCCGGCGTCGACCTCGGCGAGATCGCCAAGCTCTGCCCGGGCTTCTCCGGTGCGGAGCTCGCCAACCTCGTCAACGAGGCGGCGCTGCTCAGCGTCCGCGAAGGCTACGGCGAGATCGACCAGCCGACCCTCGAGGAGGCGATCGACCGGGTGATCGCCGGGCCGGCCAAGAAGACCCACGTGCTCACCGAGTCGGAGCGCTGGACGATCGCGATCCACGAGGCCGGGCACGCCGTCGCCACCCGCTCGATCGGCCAGGTCGTCTCCGCCCAGAAGCTCTCGATCGTCGCCCGCGGGCGCCAGCTCGGCACCGCCGCGGAGATGCTCACCGACCGCGACGCGGTGATGCACGTGCAGTCCGACCTGGAGCGCCACCTGGTCGCGATCCTGGCCGGGACCGCGGCGGAGTGGGCGGAGTTCGGCGAGGGCTCGACCGGAGCCTCCGACGACCTGCACGCGGCGACCAAACTGGCCCGCCAGATGGTCACCTCCTTCGGGATGAGCCCGGCCCTGGGCCCGGTGACGATCGGCGAGGCCGGCGGCGAGGTCTTCCTCGGCGCCTCCCTGCAGGACATGGGCTCGGTCGGGCCGCACACGCTCGACGTGATCGACGAAGAGACCGAGCGGATCGTCCTCGAGGCCAAGGAGCGGGCGCTCTTCGTGCTGCGCGCCAACTGGGACTCCGTGCAGGAGACCGCGCATGCCCTGCTCGAGCAGGAGACGCTCTCGGGGGTGGCGCTCGACGCGGTGCTCTCGACGGTGAAGACGGTCGGGATCGAGGAGATCGAGCTGCCCGACCACGAGCGCCGGCGCCAGCCCGAGACCGAGGCCTAACCCTCCCGGCTCTCCGGGCCGCTCCCCTCCCGCGGCTTTCCGGCTTCACCGCCGCCCACCCACAGCGCCAGCAGCGCGAAGAACCAGGTCGAGGCGACCAGGGCGCCGCCGACGACGTCGCTGGGGAAGTGGCGGCGCAGGGCGATCACCGACCAGCCGACGGCGAGGCTGAGCACGACGCCGAGGACCAGCGTCGCCGGCAGCCAGCGACGCGGCACCACCATCGCGAAGGCCAGCGCCATCGCCACCATCGTCGTCATGTGGCCGCTCGGGAACGAGTTGGCGCCGACCTGTTCGAAGCCGAGGACCGAGTGGTAGCGGGGGTCGCCGAAGGCGTGCTTGAGCGTCTGGGTGGTGAGGTCGGCGCCGGCGACCAGGAGCAGGGCCGGGAGGATCCAGCGCCGGCGCCCGGCGACCAGAGCTACCCCGATCGCCAGTGCCAGCAGGACCAGCTGCGCCGGCGGATCGCCGAGCCGGACGACCAGGTCGGCGAGTCCGGTCGGCTGGCCCGGCGCCGAGAGGCGGGCGACCAGGCGCGCGTCGCGGCCGGCCAGCGCCCCGCCGCCGAAGGCGAGCGCGGCGACGGTCGCGAAGGCGAGGGCGCTGGCGAGGCAGGCGGCGAGCGCCGCCTCAGCTGGTCTTCGACTGCTTGGGACGTCCCTGGAAGCCGCTCGCATAGGCGCAGCGAAAGCTTTCAGGTTTGCTGACGGGAAGGCCACCGGCGAAGCCGCCGTGGTTGTGGTTGTCGTAGACGGTGACGTAGTCGAGCGTTTCCGGTTCCGGGTTGGCGGGCGCCGGGGTCGGGTCCGGTTCCCCGGTCGAGGTGTTGCCGCGAGCGCCGGCGCTGACTCCCTCCGACCCGGCCGCTTCGGAGCCGGCGGCGGTGGTGAAGAGGTCACCGCTCATCTCCCGCTTGTCGAGGATGCCGCGGTTGGCGTTGGGCGATTCTTCGGCGCCGGAAGTGCCGGGGTTGTCGTCGATCGTGCTCTGCAGCGGCGCCTTGTTGGCCGCCCCGATCAGCTGCGCGGCGCTGGGCAGCCAGCCGCCTTCTTCGGCGCAGGCGCGGGTCGCGTAGAAGTAGTCGTTCTTGCCGACGTCGCCAGCCGGGATCGCGTGCGGCGTCGATTCCAGGCACCAGCTGCCGAAATCGACCGCGTTGGCGATCGGGCAGCTGACCTTGAGCTTGGCCAGCTGCCGGGAGAGGCGCTTGATCTGCCCCTGGGCGCCGCTGTCGACCTTGGCCGCCGCCCCACCGCCGAGCGAGGAGATCAGGGCGACCAGGGCGACCAGCAGGGCCGCGTAGGCGATCGGGTCGCGCCGGCGCGGGCTGGCGGGCGCTGGGTTGGAGCTCATCGGCTGTACCTCCGGGTAGTCGTGTCCTGGTAAGCGAGTCGGCGCGGCCGCGGCCGGCGGCGGGCGCTGCCGGCGCCCAGGGCCAGGCCCAGCGCCGCCATCGCGACCAGGGCCGGGACGAGGGCGGGAAGGCTGTTGACGACTGGGCCGCGCCGCGGCGAGGTGGGCAGGGCCGCCATGTTGTGCGCCTGCTCGATCGCCTCCTCGTCGTCCTCTTCCTTCTGCGGCGAGCTGACCGGCGCGGTGCCGCTCGGCGGGGTCGGCTGCAGCGCCGGCGTCGCCGGCGGCGGGATGAACGGGATTGGCGGCGGTGGCGCCGGGGTCGGCGCGAAGAAGGGCGGCGCCACCGCCGGCACCGCCACCGGCGGCGGGGTTGGGGCCGGCGCTGGCGGGACCGGGGCCGGCGGAGTCACCGGCGCCGGAGGCGGCGGGGGCGGTGGCGTCGGCAGCGGCGCGGTCGGGGCCGGGGCGGGTGCGGGCGGGGCAACCGGGGAAGGCGATTCCGCCTGCGTCACCCGGCTCAGCAGCGGCGTCGTCCCGCAGGGTCGCTGGACGCTGCCGGCGAGCACGGTGACCCTGGTCGAGTAGCTGAGGCCGCCGGCGCTGACGGTGACCGTGGTGGTGCCGGCGTTGAAGGCGCAGAGCAGGCCCGAGGAGGAGTCGGCGACCGGCTTTTCGTTGACCAGCAGGACGTTGCGCGGATTGCTCGAGGCGGGGTCGTGGGCGACGAAGTTGGCGACGTCCGGCTGCGAGGAGCTGAAGCTGTATTCGGGGAAGACCGCGGTCGCGCACTTGCTGCCGAGGCAGTCGCTGGGGATCTGGACGTAGGGGTCGGGGTTCATCACTTCGCAGCCGACCGGCGCCGCCGGGCCGCGGCACTCGCCGCCGGCCAGGGGCCGCCTGGCCAGCGCTTCGAAGAGGGCCGGGCGGCTGCGGCGCAGCAGCGTCCCGTCGGTCGCGTCCATCGCCAGCGAGCCGACGTTGGGGATCAGCCGCACCGTCACCGGGGCGACGTTGCTCGCCGCGTTGCGGGCGGCGACGTCAACGGCGGCGATCAGGAAGCCGCTGGCGCCGACGAAGTCGGTTTCGCGCTGCCGCGGCGGGTCGACGTAGCCGAGGGTGCCGGTCCCGAAGGCGGGGATCGAGCGGCCGCCCGAGGTGAGCGAGTAGGCGCGGTTCTGCTGGGGGAAGTCGAAGAAGTAGGCGGAGGCCCCCCACGCTTCGCCGCTCGGCGGCGGGCCGCATTCGCTCGGCCAGGCGCCGCGGACCAGGATCGGCAGCACTTCCCCGGCGTCGGCGGCGGCGTTGGCTTCGACCTGGCCGGCGAGGTCGCGCTGGCCGAGCACGATCGCCGGCACGCCGCCGGCACCGGCCCCCTGCAGTTCCGAGGCGAGCCAGCAGCGCTGGGCCTGCCCCAGGGCCGGGGCCGAGTAGTCGAGCACGATCACCCGCACCTGCCCCTCGGCGCCGCTGGAGAGAAACGAGTAGTAGCCCTTGCCGGCGCCGGCAGGCGAGAGCGGCTGCACCCCGGGCGGCGGTGCGCCGGCCCCGAACGGTTGCGGGAAGCCGGCGAAGGCGCCGGCGAAGGTCGCCAGCGAGGCGGAGCCGTCGAGGTCGGAGGGAGAGGGCGCCGCGAAGACCGGCAGCGCTCCGGAGCTGCCGCTGAGCCGGCTCGCGTAGGCCTGCTCCTCGCGGGCGAAGCCGGCGGCGTCGAGCGTCGAGCCGAGGCCGTCGGCGACGCCGGCGCCGGCGTAGAGAAAGCCGCGCAGGCCGGCGATTCCGCCCGCCTTGCCGAGCGCCGCTCGCAGCCAGCGGTCGGGCCCGATGCCGGTGCCGGCGAGGTCTGCGCAGGGCCCGGCGCACTGGGCGCCGCCGCCGACCGCGAAGTCGACGGCGCCGGCAGTGGCGGCGAGCGGCGCTTCGGTCGCGTTGCTCGGCGGCGCGGCGCTGGCGCCGTAGCGCATCACCCCGGCGGTCTGGACCGCTTCGCCCTGGAAGCGCACGAAGGTCCCGGTTTCGCCGCCCACCGCCCAGCCGCCGGAGCCGTCGGGGCTGAGCAGCAGGGCGAGGACCGGGTCGGGCCGCACCGGCAGGTCGTATGCGGACTGGCCTTCGCTGTGCGGCAGCGGAAAGGACTGGTGCTGCTCATCGCGCCAGCCGCTCGGCGTCTGCCGCAGGACCAGGCCGCTGCCCGGCAGCGGGTAGGGGTCGGTCAGCAGCGGCGCCTGGCCCGCCGGTGGCGGTGCGAGGGCCTGCTCCTGGTCGGTGCCGATGTCGCGATCGCCCTGACCGCGCGAGACGGAGACCACTGCCCGGACCTGCCCGTCTTCGCGAAAGGCGGCCAGGGCCGCCGGGTAGCCGACCGTCCCCCCCGCCGCTCGTTCCCAGGGCGCGCCAGAGCCCTGCCGCTCGATCACGCCGTCGCCGCTGCGGCTTTCGCCGGTCGCGATCGCGGCGCCGCCGTCCGGCAGGCCGGCGACGAGCTGCGGGACGCCGCCCGCCAGCGCCATCGCGGCACCCGTGTCGACTTCCCAGCCGGTGCCGCCGTTGACCAGGACCCCGCCTTCGTAGACGGCGAGGCCGTTCTTCAGCACCGGGTACTTGTAGGTGACGATCGCCTCGCTGCCGGCGAAGGCGATCGAGGTGAAGTCGGCTTCGCTGGGGACGCCGGCTGGTAGCGCTTCCTGCGTCCAGGAGCGCCCGTAGCCGAGCAGCAGGCCCTGCTTGCCGACGGCGTAGCCGCGGCTGGGGCGGTTGGGGTCGAAGGCGATCCCGGTCAGGTTGGCCCGCAGCAGCGTCGGCGGCATCGCCGGGTCCGGTTTCCACAACTGCGCTTCCTTCTGCCAGACCCACATCGCGCCGCCGTCGCCGACCGCGAAGGCGCGGTTCGGCAGCGGCCAGGCGACTGCCCGCAGGGTCGGCGTCGCCCGTTTGCCGGAGGCGGTGAAAAGGAATTCCGGTTCCCAGCCGCTGCCGGGCCGGTAGCGGGCGATCTCACCGTCGCTGCCGACGGCCAGCGCTTCGGAGCCCAGGTCGCCGGCCGGCGCCCCTGGAGCGGGCGCGATCGCGGTGAGTGGGCGGCGGAACGGGACCGGCCAGGGCAGCAGCCGCGTCGGTTCCGGTTCGTGGGTGAGGCGCAGCGGCGTGCTGGCACCGAGCCAGCCGGATTCCGGCGTGGTCAGGGCGGCGCCCTGCAGGGCGCCGGCGGCGCCGCCGGAGAGTGGGATCCGCACGAACGCCGACCCGGTGAGGTCGAGGATCGCCCCTTCGCCGACCCCCGTCACCGCCCGTGCCCCGAAGGGGCCGTAGCCGGCCGACGGCGGCCAGGCAAAGCTGCGGCCGTCCCCGGCCGGGAGTTCGGCTTCGAGCGGCCGCGTGCAGAGGCCGGCCGGTTCGCCGAGGTCGCACCAGGCAGCGACGACTTCGGATTTGGCGAGGTCGAAGTAGAGGGTCGCCTCGTGTTCGGCGCCACCGGCCTCCAGCTCGGCGTCGATCCAGACCCCGGCGCTGCTGACCGTGAGCGGCTGGCCGGCGGCACGGATGGCGACCGCGACCCCGAGCGGTTCTTCCTGGCCGTAACGGGCACCAAGCGATCCTTCCAGGCCGAGGGGCTGCTGCCGCCAGACGGCCCCGGCCGCGTTCGCTTCGCGATGGAACAGCTCGATCCCCTCGCCCGGGGCGGCGCCTTCGGCCAGTAGCCACGCTTCGCCGCCGGCGGCTTCGATCGCCAGGGCCTTGAATGCTTCTGGCGGTGCCGTGCAGGCGGGCGGCGCTGCGAAGCCGGCGCAGATCTCCTCACGCGACCATTGCCCGGCGACGTAGGAGAGCACGGCCGGGGGCGCCAGCGAGCCCGCTTCGACGACCGGCACGACCAGGGCGCGGGTGGCGTTGTCGGTCCCTTCGGTCGCCGCCAGCAGGGGCGGCGCGCCTTCGGCTTCGAAAAGCTCTTCTTCCTCGCCGAGAACTGCTTCCGGTGGTTCGGGGGCCGCCTTCAATTCGCCGCCCGGTTCGCGGACGATCAGCAGCAATTGCCCTTCGGCGGCACTCGCCGCGGCGACGACGCCACCGCGCGCGGTGGTGCGGCCGGAGTCGGGCCCGCTCACCCATTCCAGTTCTTCGAGCGGCTGGCCTTCGGCGCCGAGCGGCGGCGGCAGCTTTTCCCAGCCGCCGGAGTCGGTGTACCGGGCCAAGGTGCCGCCTTCGGAGGCGGTGGCCCAGACCTCGCCGGGGGCCTCGAGGGGCGAGGCGCCGAGCAGCGTGTTGGCGGGGGCGCCGAAGGAGGGCTGGGCGACCAGGGTTCCTCCTTCGGCGGCGCCGGCACCGCCGGCGCCGAACAGCAGCACGGCGGCGATCGGTCCCAGCAGGAGCAGCGCCAGCAGGGCGCCTTCGAAGCTGCTGGCCCGCCTCACTTGGCCTTCCCCTTCAGGGCGTGGACGCGGAGGTCGAGCTTGGTCGGCCAGCGCCGCGGGTCGAGCGGCAGCCGCAGGCTCCGCTTGCCCTTCGCCATCGTGTACTGGGCGGTCTTGGCGACGACGCTGCCCTGGCGCTTGGCGACCAGCTGCACACGCGCCTTCGCGTGGAGGACGAAGCTCATCTCCAGCACGTGGCCGGCGACGATTCGCTGCTTGATGCCGCTGAGGACCGGCGGCTTGTGCCGGGGCAGCGGTTCTTCGAGGACTTCCGGCGTTTCCTGGCTGTTGTCGGCCGCGGCGCCGGAGTCGTCGATCGGAAGCGAGGTCGGCGGCACCGCCGGCAGGCTCGCGTCCGGGGGGCGATAGGTGACCAGGGCGTGCAGGGCCGGGTCGCCGTTGCGCGGCAGGTCGGGACCGAGGTGGAAGAGCCAGCCCTGTTCGGTCGCCAGCCAGCACTGGCCGGGGGCCGGACAGGCGAGCGGGCCGGCTGGTCCCTTCGGCCCGATCCCGGCACCCGGGCCGGGCAGCAGCTTCGAGCGTTCAACCTCTCCTTCAGGCCCGATCCAGGCCAGGCGGGCTTCCGAGCCGGGGAAGTCGTTCTGATGGCGGAAGCCGACCCAGGCGCCACCGCTGCCAGGGTCGGCGGCTAGTCCGCCGACGCGATCGCCCGGCCCGAAGGCCGCTTCGGGGTCCTGTAGCGGCACGCCTTCGAACCCGGCTTCGCCGAGGCGCAGCGCCGCGATCGCGGCGGTCGAGCTTTCGGCGGCGCCGGCCACCGCCCACAGTTCCCCTTCGTCGCCGCTCAGGTGCAGGCCTTCGAGCTGGTCGGGCGCGACTGGAGCACTCGCTTCGAGGTAGAGCGGCACGAAGCTGAGCGGCCCGCCGGCGGAGAAGATCTGGTGCAGGGGGCTGGCTTCGGTTTCCGCTTCTTCTTCCAGCGGTTCGTCGTCTTTGCGGATCGCGACGCTCTCGTAGAAGGCGCCTTCGTGGAACGCCAGCGCGGTCACCGAGCGGCCCGGGTCTTCGATCTCCGGCTGCGATTCGGTCAACGCCGGGATCGGCGTCAGCGTCGAGCCGTTCCAGTGCAGGTGGAAGGCGCCGACGTTGGTCGAGCCGGGCAGGCGCTCACCGGCGAACCAACAGTCGTTGGGCCCACCGCAGGCGGCGGCGCTCATCGGCAGGTAGGAGCCGGCGACCCCGAGCGGCTCCGCGTAGGAGGCGACGACGGCGCCGTCGACGAAGTGGCAGAGGGAGATGTGGGTTGCCGCCGCGGTGCCGGTTTCCTGGCCCGCCTGCTGGTCGGAGATCGTCCAGAAGTCGTTCGGCCCGGCATAGGCGATCCGGCCTTCGTGGCCGCCGCAGACCGTCGCGTAGCGGTACCAGCCGCTGCCGTCGAAGGCGAAGAGCCCGGCCCCCACGCCTTCGTTGCCGGCGGTGATCAGCATCCCCCGGTCCGGCGCCCAGAACTCGACGTCGCCGATTTCCCCGATCGTGGTCGGCACCCCGATCCCGGCCGCGACCGGCTGCTGGGAGCGCCATTCGCCAGCGCTCGCCGCTGCAGGCCAGGCGAGCAGCAGGGCGAGGGCGACGAGAACGGCAGCGTTCCCGACTTTGTGGTCGCTATAGCGCGTACAAAGTCGGAAACGCGGCGGGTTCGAGATGGGAACGCTCATCGCTTCGGCTTCGGCTTGGGGTGGTGGGCGTGGAAGCGGAGCTGGACCTGCGCTCGGAGCAAGCCGCCGGCGTGGGTGCGGAAGGTGGCGTGGGCGGTCGCGTAGAGGCCTTCGCGCGTGCGCGCCAGGTGGCGCAGGCGCGGGGGCAGCGCCAGCGTCATGGCCAGCGGTCCGCCGGTCGCGGCCCGCCGGCGCGCCGCGACCAGGCGCCGCCTGGTGCCGAGCGCGAGCGGGGCGGCGACCCGCGCCCGCAGGCGGCCGGCGGCCGGCACCACCGCGACCAGCTTGACGTCGCCGTCGGGAAGCGAGAAGGCGCTCAGGGCGAGCCGGCGGCGGGCCTTGGCCCGCGGCCCTGGCGGCGGCGGCGAGATGCCGACCGGTGCTTCCCGGGCTCCCCCCTGGCTGTCGCTGACGAGGAAGACATCGCTGGCGTCGTTGCCGTCGCCCGCGACCAGGTTGGCGGCGGTCGAGGCGAAGGCGAGCAGGTCGCCGCCGGCGTCGAGGCTGGGAGCGCTGGCGCCGTCGCCGTTCGCCCCCGCGCCCGGCCCC
>Ga0207710_10000240_pt1 | contig 46582 bp, 39 predicted proteins | sample KBSS24metaG_FD_184400 | JGI IMG/M metagenome (GOLD analysis project Ga0207710, IMG submission 184400) | Switchgrass rhizosphere microbial communities from Kellogg Biological Station, Michigan, USA - KBS S2-4 metaG (SPAdes) (version 2) | ecosystem: Host-associated > Plants > Roots > Rhizosphere...
CTCTCCCCGACGCTGACTCCGGAGCCCTCGTCGTCGATCACCGTGTCGTAGCCGTCGGGCAGAGTACGTATGAACCTGTCGGCGTGGGCAGCCACGGCCGCCGCGACGATGTCCTCGTGGGAGGCGTACGGCCTGCCGTAGGCGATGTTCGCCGCGATCGTCCCGCCGAACAGCCACGTGTCCTGTAGAACCATTCCCACCTTGGATCTCAGCCGCGACCGCGTCAGGCTCGTGATGTCGACGCCGTCCAGCAGGATCCGGCCCGCGTCGATCTCGTAGAAGCGCATTAGCAGGTTGACCAGCGTGGTCTTGCCGGCACCCGTCGGGCCGACGATGGCCACGGTGTGGCCAGGCTCGGCCACCAGCGACAGGTTCTCGATAAGCGGCTTGTCAGGGTGGTAGCGAAAGGTCACGTTCTCGAAGGTGACCCGGCCCACCACTGGCGTGTCCTGGACGGGCACGGCCGGATCGGGCGTCTCCTCGGGAGCTTCCAGGAGCTCGAAGACCCGCTCCGCGGACGCGATGCCGGACTGCACCATTCCCACCATGCTCGCCAGGAAGACGAGCGGATTGCTGTACTGACGTGAGAACTGAATGAACGCCTGAATGTCGCCGACGGTCATCGCGCCGGCGGCGACCCTCACCCCGCCGACCACCGCGACGAGGACATAGCCCAGATTGCTGATGAACATCATGGCCGGCTGGATGGCGCCCGACACCGCCTGCGACCGCCGAGTCACCTCGGCCAGCTCGTCGTTGCCCTCGACGAAGGCCGCCATCGTCTGCTGTTCGCGGCCGAAGGCCCTGACTATGGCGTGGCCCGTGTACATTTCCTCGATGTGGCTGTTGAGGCGGCCGGTCTGCTTCCACTGCTCCACGAAGTAGGGCTGCGCTCGACCGGCCAGCCACCTCACGACCGCCACGGACAGCGGCGCGGAGACGAGCGCGATGAGGGCAAGCGGCCAGGAGACCCAGAACATCACCGCCAGCGTCACCACGATGCTGAACAGCGGGATGACCAGCTGGCCGAGCACCTCCTGCATGGTCTGGCTCAGGTTGTCGAGATCGTTGGTGACCCGGCTGAGGATCTCACCGCGACGACGTCGGTCGACGTAGGCGACGGGCACTCGCGAGATCTTGCTCGCGATGTCGGCACGCAGCTTCCGCACGACTCGCTGCACCGCGAGATTGGCGAGCCAGGCCTGGGCGTACGCGCACAGGCCGGCGATCGTGTACACCAGCGCCGCGGACAGCAGCACCCGCCCCACCGCGGCGCCGTCGATCCCGCTGGACCCCGCGCGCGTGGCGCCGAGCGTGCCGGTCAGGATGAGGTCCGTGGCATGGCCGAGAAGCAGCGGGCCCGTCGCCGTCAGGGCGACGCTCGCGACGCCGAGGATGCCGCTGCCGACGAGCAGCGCGCGTTGCCGGCTCATCGACCGCCAGAGGCGCCAGGCGGTATGACGGACTTCCGCCGACCTGTCGGGCAGCGGGGCGCCGCGCCGTTCGGCGGGCAGGTCGCCAGCGCGGAGGCGCCTTTCCCTGGTCATGCCGCCTCGGCCTCGGCCTCGGTCATCTGGGACAGCACGATCTCGCGGTAGGTGACGTTCGTGGAGAACAGCTCGTGGTGGGTGCCCGTGCCGACCACCTGCCCCTCGTCGAGGACGACGATGCGATCGGCATCCCGGATCGTGCTCACGCGTTGGGCCACCACGATGACCGCCGCACTCGAGGTATGGCGGGCCAGCGCAGCCCGCAACCGTGCGTCGGTGACGTAGTCCAGGGCCGAGAAGGAGTCGTCGAACAGGTAGATGTCGGGCCGGCCGACCAGGGCGCGCGCGATCGCGAGCCGCTGGCGCTGGCCTCCGGAGAGGTTCGTGCCGCCCTGGGCGACCGGGGCGTCCAGCCCCTCGGGAAGCTCCTCGACGAACGCGCGCGCCTGGGCGATGTCGAGTGCCTGCCACAGGTTGTCGTCGGTGCTTTCCGGATCCCCGTAGCGGAGGTTCGAGGCGATGGTGCCCGAGAACAGGTAGGGACGCTGCGGAACGTATCCGATGGCCCGGCTCAACTCCGTGCGGTCGAGACGGCGGACGTCCACGCCGCCAACCAGCACCGTGCCCTCGGACGCGTCGGCCAGCCGCGGGATGAGGCTGAGCAGGGTGCTCTTGCCACTGCCGGTGCTGCCGATGATCGCGACGGTCTCGCCGCCCTGGACCGTGAGGCTGACCCCGCGCACCACGAAGGCCTCCGCGCCCGCGTACCGGAACCCCACGCCGCGCAGCTCCACCCGCCCGGGGCGGAGGACGGACGGCGCGGGCGGCGCGGGCGGCCTCAAGGTGCTCGTGGTCTCGAGGACCTCGGCGATGCGCCGCGCGCACACCTGCGCGCGAGGCAGCACCCGTAGCAAATAGGTGGCCATGATGGCCGCCGCGAGGATCTGCATCACGTAGCCGAGAAACGCCGACAGCGTGCCGATTCCGATCGCACCGGACTCGACGCGCCGCGAGCCCAACCAGACCACGGCGACGCCCGAGACGCTGGCCACCGCGGTGAACAACGGGAAGATCAGCGACATGAGGCGACCGACACCCACCGAGGTGACGGTGAGCAGGGTATTGGCCCTCTCGAAGCGCGCGTGCTCGTGGTCCTCCTGGACGAACGCCCGGATCACCCGGAGCCCCATGATCTGCTCGCGCATGATCCGGTTCACGGCGTCAGTGGTGTCCTGGAGCGTGGCCGACAGTGGCGTCATGCGCCACAGAACTCCCCAGACGGCCCCACCGAGTACCAGCGCCACGACAACAAGCAGCACGGACAGTCGGACGTCCTGGGCGACCGCGAAGACGATTCCACCGGCGCACATGATCGGAGCGGCCACCATCAGGGTGAGCGTGGTCTGCACGATCATCTGTACCTGTTGGATGTCGTTGGTCGTTCGGACGATCAGCGAGGACGCCCCGAAGCGGTTCAGCTCCCGCGCGGAGAACGCCTGCACGTGGCCGAACAGCGAGGCCCGCAGGTCGCGCGCCAGGTAGGAGGCCACCCGGGCCGCCACGATGCTGGCGCCGACGGCACACACCAGCTGCACCAGCGAGACGCCAGCCATGACCGCGCCGAGGCGCCAGACGTAGCCGGTGTCGCCCGTCAGGACGCCCTTGTCGATCAGGTTCGCGCTCAGGTCGGGCAGATAGAGGGAGGCCGCGGTCTGGACGAGCTGGAGTGCCATCACCGCGGTAGTGGGACGCGCGTACGCCCGCGCATGGGGCCGCAGCAGTCTGATCAACAAGGGTCTCGGCCAGCCCAGGCCGCGTCGCCTCGCGTTACCAGCTGACGGGTAGGTGCGTCATGGGCATGGACAGGTGGTCGTAGTTGACGACGGGTTCGCCGGCCAGGGCCAGATCGGGGATCCGCTTGAACAGCTCGGCGATCGCGACCTGCATCTCCATCCGCGCCAGCGGAGCACCCAGGCAGTGGTGCAGGCCGTAGCTGAGCGTCATCTGAGGGTTGTCCACCCGGCTGATGTCGAAACGCTCCGGGGACTCGAACACACCCGGGTCATGCCCCACGGCTATTGGGTCGATCGCGATCGCCTCGCCGGCCGCCACGAGCTGCCCGTCGATGACGACATCCTCGCTGGCCACGAACGGCACCAGGTTGCCCCCACCACCCACCGGCTTCCCCGACTCGAACATCCCGTGCCGCAGCACCTCCTCGACCGCCGTCACCGACAGCCCGTCCGGGTCGGTCAGCAGCAACGCCCGCTGCTCGTCGCTGTGCAGCAACGACACCACAGCGGTCCCGATGAAGTTCGCGGTGTTGTCGAACCCGCCGATGATGAGCAGGAAGGCGATCGGGAAGATCTCCGCGTCGGTGAGCGAGTCGTCCTTCTCGTGCGCGTGCGCAAGCGAGCTGAGCAGATCCTCCCGCGGCTCCTTGCGGCGCTGCGCGATGAGATCGGTCATGTACCCGGCCAGCTCGAGCATGTCCGAGGCGATCTCCTCCTCGGTCTTGCCAGCCACGGCCAACGTCGAGGAACTCCACCGCTCGAACGACGCCCGGTCCGAGGACGGAACCCCCAGCAAGTTGCTCAACATCTCGATCGGCAGCGGCAGCGCGTAGTCGTGGATCAGATTGGCCGGAGCGCCCTTCTCGAGCATCCCGTCGATCAGCTCGTTAGCGAAAGCAACCGCCGACTCACGCATCTCCCGGACCCGCCTGGGCGAGATGGCCCGCTGGACCAGCCGGCGCAGCTTCGTGTGCCGCGGCGGGTCCTCGAACTGCAACGTCGTACGCAGGAAGTCCGGGAACTGCACGAAGAACGGCACCACCCGCTCACCGGTCCGGAACGGCTCCCGCACAAAACGATGATCAGCCAGCAGGTCCCGGGCCGCCTGATGACGATGCACGACCCAGCAGTCCCCCCCGAACGGCATCGTGACCCTCGTCATCGGCCGATCAGCGATCACCCGCCCATACTGCTCGACCGCCTCCCGCGCCGGCCGGGGACCAAACGGATAACTCGCGTCCGCGACCACCGCGGCCCCGCCAGCCGCACCGACATCGGACATCATCTTCTCCTGTCTACTCAGGACGCCCGCGCCACCGGCACGGCGACGACCTGAGGCCGGGCGTCGGGCGTGACGGCCATGACCTCGCCGAAACGCTCCGCCACCGTCTCGACCGTCACCCACCGTCAACCACCGTCTCGACCGTCAACTCGGGATCATGGAAGCCGGCCGTGTTCACGATCGCCATCCGGCTCAGGAAACCGCCAGCCACGTTGAAGGTCTCACCGGTCACCGAACACGTCGGAGACCTCGACCACCTCCGGCAACGTAACAGAGTGCATGCCATACATCAAGTATCTGCATCGGCAGCCTCACCCTAGTGGCAAGATCGGCTAACGTCGGGTGGCACTGGAACCTCGGCACATCTCTACATGCCGCTGGGCGGCGCCCACCTCTGCTGCCCGCTTTCGGCGCTCACCGGGCTCGCCCTGACGAATTTACGTTCCCAGATACAAGAACCTGGCCGCGGCCGGGGCCCCGACTCGGCGCCTGTCACGGCCAGCACCCATAGATGATCAATGCCCCTGGGCGGGGCGTCCTCAACCGGGCCGCCCTCAGCGCGCCCATGGCACGTCTGGGCGCTCCGGGTAGCTCACCTCCGCCAAGGGCCTGGCTACTGCACGCACGAGTACATCGCTCGTGTACGACACCTGGCGCCGTCCGTCAGGACCGGGTCCCGATGACCGGGACATCAAAGATCCGAGCCGCTACACCCGCCAGCCGCGCGAACCGCATCCTCGCTGCGACGCCTGGGCCACCCCGTACCGTCTCCGCCAGCACGATCGCCGCAAAGTGAGACGGATATGTGACAATAGTCAAGCTATGTTCTACCCTCCTCAGGACCCGCCTGGACAAGGTAGCCAGGGCCAACGGGTCCCCTGAGGAGGTCACATGGCGAGCCCGACCTCGCACGCGGAGATAACCCCCCACGAGGCCCAGCAGTCGGGCCAGAGCAACCGGTTACGCAGGACGCTCTTCAGTCGGGAGCTCCCGCACTACCCCCCGACCAGCAAGCGGCTCTGGTACCTCTTCGTCGTCATCGCGGCGACGGTGCTGCTGTACTACCAGCTGTACATCCAGGGCGCGGTGGGGCCCTCAATCCTGCGGCACTACGGGATGTCGTTCAAGTATTACGTCTACATCTCGGTCATCGGGAACGTGTTCGGCGCCCTCGCCTCGGTGGTCGCGGGCATCGCGGACCGCGTGGGCCGTGCCAACATCATCGCCTGGGGACTTGGGGTGACCAGCGTGCTGGTCGGGTTCGTGCTTCCGCACATGCCCAACAAGTGGGCGTTCGCCGTGGTCGTGGCCGCGGTCAGCGGCGTCGAGGGTTTGATCCTCGTCGCGACGCCCGCGCTGGTGCGGGACTTCTCGCCGCAGCTTGGGCGGGCGTCCGCCATGGGGTTCTGGACCCTCGGTCCGGTGCTCGGCAGTCTGTGCGTCTCGGCGGTCTCCTCGAATACTCTAGATCATCTGCCCGCCTGGCAGGACCAGTTCGTCATCGCTGGCGTTGCCGGGCTGGTCGTGTTCCTCGTCGCGGTCATCGGCCTGCGTGAGCTCAACCCAGCGCTGCGCGACCAGCTGATGGTGAGCGCTCACGACCGCGCACTCGTCGAGGCTCGCGCGAAGGGCATCGACGTCGAGGCCAGCCCGCGGCGCCCGTGGAGCCAGATGCTCACTCCGCGGCTCGTGCTCTCGTCGCTCGCGATCAGTCTCTTCATGCTCTACTACGTCACCGCCGTCGGCTTCTTCGTCGTGTACTTCACGTCGACGTTCGGCTTCAGCGAGCACAAGGCGAACAGCCTGGGCAACTGGTACTGGGGCTTCAACGCGCTCTCGCTCGTCCTGGTCGGCATCGCGTCGGACCGGCTACGGGTTCGCAAGCCGTTCATGCTCGTCGGGGCGCTGGGCGCACTCGTGATGACAGCACTGTTCGCCACGCGCACCAATCACCCAGACACCAGCTACAACACCTTCGTCCTCTTCATCACGCTGAACGCGATCTTCCAGGGCCTTGTGCTCGCCCCGTGGATGGCCGCGTACACCGAGGATGTCGAAGACCGCAACCCGGCGCTGATGGCCACCGGGATGGCTGTCTGGGGTCTGACCTTCCGGCTCACGGCCTGCGTGGCGACCTTCCTCCTGCCGATAGTGATCACTGCCACGACTCCGCTCACCAACTATGGAGCGCGGGTCCAGGCGATCAGCACGAAGTACGCCAACGAGCTGGCGACCGCGTCCGCGATCAAGCCGAACACCCTAGCCACGCTGACCGCGCACCCCGACAACACGGCCGCCGGCATCGAGGCCGTCAACGAGGTCTCGCGGAAGTTCCACATCACACCTGCTCAGGCGATCGCGAGGATGCAGAAGCTCGCGGCCGTGCCGAAGGCGGACATGGCCTACCTCCAGGTACATGGCCCAGAGCTGCAGGCAGCAGCCACCCGCAACCCGCACGAGTGGCGGCGGTGGTGGTGGGGCGTGTTCGGCGGCATGGTCGTCTTCCTCCCGCTCCTTACCGTGATGGGCGGCTTCTGGAGCCCAGCGGCGGCCCGTCGCCGGGCCCAGGAGCACGAGCGCGCTGTCCAGGCAGAACTCAAGCAGATCGAGGCTACGGGCTAGGCCCTCCCCGAGGTCACTTTTCCGGCGGAGGGTGCACGACCAAGTGCCATCCTTCTCCCGCTTGGACGGGCCGCTTTTCTTCCAGGCATAGTAGCCCTGCGGGGACACAGAAAGGCCATCGTGACAAATCGAAATCCGGTTCTCCCGCCCGACATCTGCATCCCGGATGGAGAAGCGCACGTCATGCCCGACGGACGCCTCTACGTCTACGGCAGCTACGACCAGCACGACGACGTGTGGTGCAGCAACGAGTACCGCGTTGTGTCCACCGGCAACCTTCGTGATTGGACAGTGCACGGCACATCGTTCACCATCGGCCGCGACGAGTGGGAAACAGTCTCGGCCGGTGACGAGCCCGTCCCGACCGGGGGCAGATGGATGAAAGCAAAGCATCTCGTCAAGACCATGAACCAAGTCCGGCGAGCCAAACTCGGACCAGCCTTCCTGCGGGCCGGAAAGGCCAGCCGACTTATACAAGGACCGTTGCTATTCGCGCCGGACTGCATCGAGCGAGACGGCCGCTACTACCTCTATTTCGACTTGTCCGACGGTAGCGAAGGCGTCGCGATAAGTGACCATCCGGAAGGTCCTTTCATCGATCCGGTCAGGCTTCCCGCCGCCGGCATCGACCCTGCGATCTTCATTGATGACGACGGGGCAGCCTACTACTACTGGGGACAGTTCCGCGCCAGCGGGGTTCGACTAGACGATGATCTGCGGGGCTTCGACACCAACGCCGTGCGCCACAACCTCATCACGGCGGAGAAACACCACTTCCACGAAGGGTCCTCAATGCGTCGCATTGGAGACACCTACTATCTCGTCTTCGCCGACACCTCCCGAGGAAAGCCGACGAGCCTGGGATACTGCACCAGCCCGACCCCTCTCGGCCCGTTCACCTATCGCGGCGTGATCATTGACAACGACGGATGCGACCCCGCTTCATGGAACAATCATGGATCGATCGAGCAGTTCGACGGGCAATGGTACGTCTTCTACCACCGTTCCAGCGGCAACTCCCCTGCCCGACGACGCCTCTGCGTCGAACCGATCACCATCGCGAGCGATGGATCAATCGCAGAAGTTCCGATGACATCACAGGGAACCGGCGCGCCCCACGCCCCCGGCGAGGTCATCGACGCCTGGCGCGCGTGCCAAGTCACTGAAGGGGCGTATGTGGGACCGTCGAACGACGGGCAGGAAAAGCTATTCCTCCCCCGCCCCGGCGCGTCAGGCGCCTTCCGATATGTCGAAAGCGACGACGACCTCACGCACGCGCGCATCGATGTCGACGGCCCAGGAGTGCTGAACATCTCTCTAGGCGCGCACGCCACAGAACACTCGCTGAAGTCAGGACCGCACGACCTTGACCTCGGCTACGTGCCCGCCGGGCGATACGAAATCACCCTCACGCTCCGATCTGGGTCTGACCTACAAATCCGCTCACTTTCGGTCGACTGACCGCTCGCCGGTCACCCCTTCATCAAGGGGTACGAAGACGACACCGTCACCATCATCGAGACTCTGCGGAGCGCCAGCCACGCCGGCGTCGGCGACCGTCTACGGGAGGGGTGGGTGGTCGGAAACGGTGCCCGGCCGGTTGAGATAGCGCCCGCTGGCGTCGGCATACCGGCGCCTGACAGCGGCGTCGGAGCGGTCTGGGGGGAGGACGGTGCGCCGGGTCCCCCATTTCGGCGGGTGATCCCCGTAGGGGTTCAGGGCCCAGGCTGCTTGGCGGGCGGCGCCGATCGCGGCGTACTCGGCGGGTTTGGGCAGGACGACGGGGCGTTCGAACAGTGCGGGGGCGATGGCGGCGACGGCAGGAGACCGCGCCGCGCCGCCCGTCAGGAGCACGCGTCCGGTGGCGAGGCCTGATGCGGTGAGGGCGTCGAGGGCGTCGGCCAGGCCGCACAGCATGCCTTCGACCGCGGCGCGGGCCAGGTGCGCCGGAGTCGAGTTGCGCCCGGTCAGGCCGTGCAGGGCCCCGGTGGCGTCGGGGAGGTTGGGGGCACGCTCGCCCTCCAGGTACGGCACCAGCACCAGGCCGTCCGCACCCGGCGGCGCGCACACCGCGAGCTCGGCCAGCCGGTCGTGGTCCACGCCGAGAATGCGGGCGGTCGCGTCCAGGACTCCGGCGGCGTTGAGCGTGCACACCAGCGGAAGGAACTCTCCGGCGGCGTCGGCGAACCCGGCGATCACACCAGTCGCGTCCGCGGCGGGGAAGCGGGTTGTGCCGTACGCCGTGCCCGACGTCCCCAGCGACACGACCGCATCCCCGACCGCGGCATCCAACCCCAGTGCGGCGGCCATATTGTCACCGGTCCCCGCCGCGACCAGGACCCCTTCCGGCGTGGTGCCGGCGGCCTGGCACGGTCCCAACACCCGCGGCAGCGCCGGAACACGACCGAACGCCAAGCGCAGGATGTCGTCGCGGTAAGCGCCCGCCGCGGGCGACCAGTACCCGGTGCCCGATGCATCCCCACGATCGGTGCGGAGATCGGTGAGGTCACCGGCGCCGCACAGCCGCCAGGTCAGGTAATCGTGCGGCAGGCAGACGGCCGCCACGCGCGCCGCGGCATCGGGCTCGTGCTCGGCGAGCCAGCGAAGTTTGGTGACGGTGAACGACGCGACCGGGACGCTGCCGACCGCGTCCGCCCACGCCTTCGGCCCGCCCAGTTCGGCGACCAGGTGGGTGGCAGCCCGCGCGGAGCGGGTGTCGTTCCACAGCAACGCGTCCCGGACCACCCGGCCATCCTCGTCGAGGCAGACCAAGCCGTGTTGCTGGCCCGCGACGCCCACCGCCGCGACGTCGGCGAGGCCGCCCGCGTCGTCGATCGCGCGTCCGAGCGCCTGCCACCACGCGCCGGGAGCCACCTCGGTCCCGGGCGGGTGCGGCGCGCGCCCGGAACGCACAACGGCGCCGCTGCCGGCATCGCAGACTACGACCTTGCAGGACTGCGTCGACGAGTCAACCCCCGCGACCAGCGGTGCTCGGCCCGGCATGTCAGCGCGCGCCGAGAATATGCTCGACCGCCAGTTGGTCCAACCGCTCGTAGCCCAGGCCACGTTCGGCGGCCGCCTCCGGATCGAAGTCGTCCTTGCCGAGGTCGGCGTACGTCTCACCAGGGGCGAGCGTGGGCACCGCCAACTGGTCCAGCCCGGCCGCGGCGGCGGCCTCGCGCACCTCGGGGTCGGCGCGGAACGCCTTCGCCCGCTCGCGCAGAAGCAGGTAGGTGCGCATGTTCGCGGCCGCCGACACCCATACCCCGGAGGCGTCCTCGGTGCGCAGCGGTTTGTAGTCGAAGTGCCGCGGCCCGTCGTAGCCGCCGTGTTCGAGCAGGTCGACCAGGAAGAACGCGCTCTTGAGGTCACCGTGCCCGAAGACCAGGTCCTGGTCGTACTTGGGCCCGTGCTGGCCGTTCAGGTCGATGTGGAACAACTTGCCCGCCCACAGCGCCTGGGCCACGCCGTGGACCATGTTGAGCCCGGCCATCTGCTCATGCCCGACCTCGGGGTTGAGGCCGACCATGTCCGGGTGTTCGAGACGCTCGATGAAGCCGAGGGCGTGGCCGATCGTGGGCAGGAAGATGTCGCCGCGCGGCTCGTTCGGTTTCGGCTCCAGCGCGACGCGCAGGTCGTAGCCTTTGTCGCGGATGTAGCCGCACACGGTGTCGAGGGCTTCCTTGTAGCGGTCCAACGCGGCCCGCACGTCGGTCCCCGCGTCGGACTCGCTGCCCTCCCGTCCACCCCAGAAGACGTAGGTGCGCGCGCCGAGTTCCGCGGCCAAGTCGATGTTGCGGATGACCTTACCCAGCGCGAATCGGCGCACCGAACGATCGTTGGCGGTGAACGCGCCATCCTTGAACACCGGATGGGTGAACAGGTTCGTCGTCGCCATCGGCACCACGAGACCGGTCGCGTCGAGCGCGGCCCTGAACGCGGCTGTCCTCTTCGCGCGCGTGTCATCGTCCGCGCCGAAGGGCACCAGGTCATCGTCGTGGAACGTCACACCGTATGCGCCCAGCTCGGCGAGACGGTGCACAGCCTCCACCGGGTCGAGGGGCGCCCGGGTCGCGTCGCCGAACGGGTCGCGGGCCTGCCAGCCGACCGTCCACAGACCAAAGCTGAACTGGTCCTCGGGCCGCGGAGCCAAGTCAGTCATGGCACTCCAAACGAATAAGTCTAATGTATGGACTAAAACCCAGCTAAGCCCCGCGTGGCCGCGATGTCAACACCCGGTCGCCCCAGCGGCCGGGTCCGGGCGCGATGAAAGGATCGCCGCATGTCCCCGCCGCGCCGCCCCACCCACATCGCCACGATGCGTGAGCGGAACCTGGCGCTGGTCCTGCGGGAGATCTCCCGGCGGCAACCCGTCACGCGTGCCCGGCTCGCCGAGCTGACCGGGCTGACCAAGACCACGGTGGCCAGCCTGGTAGCAGCCTTGGAGGAACTGCATTTGGTCACCAGCGCGGGCCCGGTCCGCGGCGGCACCCGCGGCCGCCCGGGCGCACCGGTCTCACTCGCGCCCAGCCCCGTGGCGGGGCTCGGCCTGGAGGTCAACGGCCACTACCTCGCCGCATGCGTCCTCGACCTGACCGGCGACGTGCGCCTGAGCGAAACCATCGCGTGCGACAACCGCGGGGGCGACGTCGAGGAGACCCTGGCGGCATTGGGCACATTGGGGCAGCGGCTGATCACACGGGCCGCTGACGCCGGCCTGGACGTTGTCGGAACGGCCGTCGCGCTGCCCGGTGTCATCACCCAGGACCGGATCAACGCGCCCAACCTCGGCTGGGAATCCGTTCCCGCCGCGGCCCTCATCCGCGAGACCCTACCGGTGCAGCCCTTTGCTCTCGCCGTGGACAACGAGGCCAACCTCGGCGCGCTGGGTGAACTGTGGTACGGAGCCGGCCAAGGCGCCGGGAACTACCTCTACCTGTCCGGAGAAACCGGCATCGGCGCCGGGATCGTTGCCAACGGCGAGCTCTTCCGCGGCGCCCACGGCGCAGCCGGTGAACTCGGCCACATCGTCGTCGACCCCAACGGACCCGAATGCCGCTGCGGCGGTAGCGGCTGCCTGGAACAGGCCGCCGGGCTCGATGCTGTCCTGAACACCGCTGGCATCCCCACCGTGCCGGGCTCATCCGAATCCGGGCTCTCGCAACTGCTGCACCGTCTCGCCGAGAACGACCGAGACGCGCTTCGAGCCGTCGACGCGGCAGGGCGCGCACTCGCGGTCGCGCTTGTCGCGGCCGTGAATCTCCTGGACCCGGACACCATTGTCCTCGGCGGCATGCATGCCCGCCTTGGCCCCTGGCTCATCCCGCCGATCGAAGCATCCATCTCCCAAAGCACCGGCAAACTACGTGGGCACACCCCCACCCTTCGCGTGTCAACACTCGCGGCCGACAGCGCGGTACGCGGCGCGGCGGGAACCGTCCTCGACAGCGTTCTCACCAGCCCACTCAGGGTCAACATGACCATCAATGCCGATCACCACTCCGGCGCTCAACCACCGACCATACGTGGGGCCTGAAAGCTTGATTTTTAACCTTTCCGCTGCTGGTGGGCAGACACCGGCTTCTCACCTCACCATCCGCCGGCGCGACCGGCTCGGCGGCATCCTGCACGAGGCGTACCGGATCCTCGAAGCGGAGATGCTGATCAGCGTCCGACCTCACCTACCAGTTCCACGACCTGATCCTTCGCCGCTGGAAGACCTCGTTGCCGGACAATTTCGCGCTCGATCGTTCTGGGCCCCGCATCAGCGGGACGCGCGTACGCGGCGGCTGAGCGAAATGATCGTTTCGGCCACCTCCCGCGGCGAGTCGAGCGGCAGGTGGTGATAGCCGTCCTCGACACAGACGATCTCCGCGGTGGGGACGACGGCGGATACGCGCCTGGCCGCCTGGCGGCTGGGAAGCGCGCTTCGCCCGCCGAACATGTAGGTGACCGGGCAGGTCACCTGGTGCAGGGCCGCGTCGACGATGGAGTCCTGATAGCGCCCCAGCGCTTCGGGATCGAACTTCCAGGCCCAACGGCCGTCGCGTTGGCGCAGGGCGTAGTCCGCGATGGCCGTCAGCTCGGACGGATGCGGTCTCGGCTGCGGCGGCATGAGCCGAAATCGTTGCCGTGCGGTGTCCCGGTCGTCGTAGGTCGACAGGCGGCGCCTGGCGTCGGGACGCTCGCCGCGGGTGCCGGGCTTGGGAAACACGGTGTCCAGGAGCACCAGCCCCGCTACCCGATCCGGCGCGGCGGCCGCGGCGATCGTCGATCCCCGGCCGCCCATCGAGTGGCCCACGAGCACCACCGGGCCGGTCGCCAGTCCCAACGCTCGCTCGATCTCGCGAGCGTGCACCGACGGTCCGTAGGCCGGTCGCCAGTCGCTGTCGCCGTGGCCACCGAGATCGATGGTGAGGACCTGGTGGTCGGGGGTCAGCGCCGGTGTGACGAGATCCCACCACATCCGGTGCGCGCCGGCACCGTGGACCAGGAGGACTGTGATGTCACCGGCCCCCTCCCTGGCGACTACGTTGCGGTGGCCGTCCACGTCGATCTCCACGAGGTCCGGTCCCGCGTCGCGGTGCCGGTCAGGTTCTCGGGCGGGCGGCACGTACTCATAGAGGTCGCTTACGGAGAATCCGGCCGCGGGGTCGGCGGCATCACCCGCACGTTTGCTCAACGCTGTGTGCTGCCGGTTCAGCACCGCTCCACCCGGACCGCGGTAGACGATCCCCGCCTCGTCCAGATCTTGCCCATCACAGGCATCCTCCCGGTAGCCGGCCCGCCACGGTGGCGTCGCCCTTATGCCATCCTTCGGATTTTAATGCGATGTGCGTAGATTTTTCTATTGATATTTCTATTGATACCATAGAGGCCCCGGGAAGCCAACACGTCGACAGAACCTTCACAGAGCTTGCGAGGATGCGTGGTATGCCCCAGAGGCCGGCGGCGGCGGACGGCACCAGCCGCCCGAGGAGACCGCACACCGGCGGGTCCGTTACGCGGGCGCGGCTGCTGGACGCCACGGAGTGGCTGATCGCCGAACGCGGTGTCGACGGAGTCACCCTCAACGAGATCCGCACCCGCGCCGGGCAGGCGAACTCCTCCGCCATCGCCTACCACTTCGACTCCAGGGACGGCCTGCTGCGGGCCGTGGTCCTCGACCGGCAGAGCCGCATCGACACCGAACGCGCCACAATGATCGACAACCTGGTCCGCGCCGGCACGCAGCACGACCCCCGCTCCGTGGCGTGGGTCGTCGTCCGCCCCCTCGCCGACAGCGTCCGCGCCGGCAGCCGCTACTCCGCGTTCCTCGCCCGCCTCTCCGAACACCCCGACGTGCGAGCCCGGTACTGGCCCCACCAGATCACCTCGGCGTGGAGCAGCTACGACCTGCAGCGCCTGCTCGAGGACTGCCTGCCCCACCTGCCCGAGCGGGTACGCAGAAGCCGGTCCTTCCAGACGACCAACAGCGTGCTCAACCTCCTCGGCGAACACGCCCGCACCGGACGCAACCTCAGCGAGGCCCGGCTCCACAGCTACCTGGATGGCTGGGTCGGCATGCTCACCGCCCCGGTTTCCCTCAACACCGCCACCCGACTCCCCGACTGACCCAGTGCCGTCACCGGTGCGCCGGTTCCCCGCGGGTCAGTGAGCTGCCGCCGTCGACGGGCAGCACGGCCCCGGTGATGAACGACGCACGGTCGGAGGCGAGAAAGAGCACGGCCTCGGCGATCTCGTAGGCCAGCCCCTGCCGTCCCAACGGAGTTCCGTTCAGCTTCGACGACTTTGCGAGTCCGACCCAGCAGAAAGAGATTGCCAATCTTCTCGCCACCCTACGGGAGCTCGAGGAGATGGCGCAGGCGGCGCGGGGAAACACGGAGACGCTCGACCTTGTCACCGGGTTGAAGACAAAGGCTTCGGCCATGTATGGCAATATCTATCAGGACATGATGACCCACTCCGCGGCCGCGGAGCAGGAGTTCGCGCGGCGTGACTATCGCACCGCGTTCACCAGCGTGTCGCTCGGTACGGCGGAGGAGCTGCCGGCGTTCGTCATCGGCTCCTGGCCCCGTCCAGGATGCTCCTATGGATGTCAAGCAGCTGGGGCTTTATCTGATCTCGACGGTGAGTCGCTGGTGGCGGCGGGCCAGCGCGCGCAGCGCGAGACGGGTCGCCACCGTCGGGTCGCCGGCCCGCTCCGTGTCCGGGGTCGGCGCCGGCCGCCGGGTTGCGGGGGCGGGGGGCGGTGCCCCTGCCGAGTGCGGTGACGACGTACCGCGCGGGTCCGGCGACGAAGGTAAGGAACGACCGTTCGTCGATGGTGGCGACGTCGCCGAGCGTGCAGGTCGGCGGGACGGCGCCCGCGAGCGTGCTGGCGAGGTCCAGCGCGCTCACACCCTGGTCGACGGTGCCGGTCAGGTCCGGCTGAATGCGGCCGGGTTGAACGGCTGGCAGCTTGCGTCCGAGGCGGCCGCGACAACCTCGTCGCGCCGGCGGTCGAACTGCCGGCGGACCGTCGCCGCCAGCGCGTCGAGTGCCCTATGGGTAACGGGCGTGAGCGGGCGATCTTCTACGGGAACCCCGTAGTCCTTCCCGCGGCATCACGGGGCCGCGGTGAGTCGGCGGTAACTGCTGGCATGGAAGACCAGCGGTTCGACGCTCGGGTCGCCGCGGAAGCCGAGGATGCGCAGCAACACGATTTCATGATCCCCCGCCGGCAGGGTTTCCTCCAGCCGGCACTCCAGCCACAGCGTGGAGCCGTGCACGAGGACCGCGCCTCCCGCGGTCGCTTCCCAGGCGACATCTTCGAAGCGGTCATTCTTTTGCGATGACAACGATGTGGCGACCGGTTCGTGATGTCCGGCCAGAACGCTCAGGCCGATGTATGGGGCCTCGCGCAGAGTTGGCCACGTCTTGGACGCCCTGGCGATGCACACCGACGCGAGGGGCGGGTCGAGGGAAACGGAGGTGAAGGAACTGGCCGCCATACCCACCGGTCTGCCGTCACGCAGAGCACAGATCGCCGCCACGCCGCTGGGGAAGCATGAGAAGGCATTGCGCAGCGCCCTGCCGTCGGGTGCTTTGGCCCAGGAGCCCGCGTTCGTTGCGTCCGAAGTGATCACGCCTGCTCCTGGAGGAACGGGATGGCACGGCGCGATCGTTCGATCCAGGCATCGGGAATCGCTTCTGGTGACACATTCGAGTCGAGCAGGTAAAGGGCCGGAGTCGGGCAGCTGCAGCCGATCTCGACCAGGACCGGCTTTAGCGTCAGTTCGGGTGCCAGCGAGTGATGCGGCGCGGCACCTAGCATCACTGGGATCGCGACGACACCAACAAGCTCTCCAGCACCGAACTGGTCGAGGAAGAGCTTGAGAAGTCCGGTATAGGTGGCTTTGAAGGTAGGGCAGGCCACAACAATAAGGTCGGCGTTCTGAACGGTTCGTCTCGCCGCCTCGACTTCCGGGGCTCCCCAGCCGAGAAGGTGTGGGCCGAGCTCGGCGACCTCGATCACCTGAGCCGCTCTGGCGCCAGTCAGTCGTTCGGCGACGCCTTCGGCGGCGGCGCGCGTCCGCGACGCGACCTTCGGATTCCCGACTATGACTACAACGTTCACGCGACTCTCCCGTGCCCGGGGCCGTAACAGCATTGATGCCTCATCACATCCGGGCGGGGTTTCCGGCGCGACACGTCCGGATTACGCCGTCGCTGCGCCGCCTGCGCGACTGCCCCCAGGCCGGCGGAAGGCCGGGCGCTCTTCCTTGAGCGCCGGTGGATGCCACCCCCGCGCCGTCTGGCGCGGACCGGGGCACGGCGATCAGGCTGGCAAGGCACACATGACGGCCGAGCCGCCCTGCCGGTCAGACGTTCAATGTGTTGCGGGGCTTCCGCGCGTCCTTACGATGACGCCCCGGCGGCGGCGTGTCCGTCTGCGAGGTCGGCGTAGCCAGGCGCGGTGACGCGACCTTTCGCCTACCATCCGGGCATCTCGATCGGCCAAATCCGGCGTAACAACGGCGCGGCACTGTCCACATCGAGGAGAAACAGCGTCACCCCAACATTGTGGCCGGCCCACGGTTGTGCCCATCGAGAGTTCCGGAGAGGTGGCGAGACTCGACGGCGCCATAGAGCCTCGGCTCGATCTGAGCTGGCGACGCGGCCCGCTGACCTTCCGCGGCCACATAGTCGGTCGCGCTCCGCTCGGCGCCCTGCCAACGCCGCGGCGCGAGCCGGGTCCTGCCCATCTCGATTCAGGTTCTCGCCCCGACGACAAAGGACACGCTATGGAATTCGGAGTCTTTCTTCCGATCGCCAACAACGGGTGGATCCCGTCCAGGACCGCGCCGCAGTACAAGCCAAGCTTCACGTTGCTGCACACGATCACCGACAAGGCTGAGAGCTACGGATTCGAGTTCGCGCTTGCGATGACCAAGCTGCGCGGCTATGGCGGCCCGACGAAGCACTGGGACTACGCGCTCGAGTCGATGACTCTGACATCGGCGCTCGCGGCGACCACCAAAAAGATCAAACTGTTCGCCACGGTCGCGACGCTCAGCATTCCGCCGGCGCTGGTCGCCCGCATGTGCGTGACCGCGGACTCGGTCGCACCGGGGCGGTTTGGCCTGAACATCGTCGCCGGCTGGAACCGCAGCGAGTATGCCCAGATGGGGCTGTGGCCCGGCGATGACTTCTACGAGTACCGGTACGAGTTCGCCGCCGAGTACGTGACGATTCTGAACGAGCTGTGGGCGAATGGTCGGTCGGACTTCAAGGGCAAGTTCTTCGAACTCGACGACTGCCGGTGCGAACCACGGCCGCCGGCGCGCATCCCGATCGTCGCGGCAGGCGCCTCGCCGCGCGGACGCGAGTTCGCCGCGGAGTTCGCCGACTTCAACTTCACCGGCGCGGCGAGCCAGCAGGCTCTCGCCGCGCAGGCCACGGCGCTGAAAGAGGAAGGCGCCAAGCGGGGCCGCGACGTCGGCACCTACGGCTTGCAGATGGTCATCATCGCCGACACGGACGAGCAGGCGCGCGCCAAGGTCGACTCGTACAACGCGGGAGCTGATCAGGAGGCGATGGCATTCATGATCGGCCAAGCCGCGCTCGACGCCAAGTCTGAAGGGACCTCCAAGGCGACGACGCAACTTATCAACGCTGTTCCGCCCGGCGCGATCGTCGGCTCGCCCGACAGCATCGCCCGTCAGATCGACGACCTGTCTCGCGACACCGGAATGGCCGGGATGATGCTCATGTTCGACGATTTCGTCGATGGTGTCGAACGGTTCGGCCGCGACGTCATGCCGCTGCTCAAGGGCGACTGACCATGACTGCCGAACTGACCACGAAGCCGACGCCCGTGCGTTCGTCCGACACGCCCGGTCGTGCGCCACGCCGGCTCACGACCCGGTCGGTGTTGACCAGGTACGGGCTGGTGCTCGTCTGGATCGCGCTGATCGTCGTCTTCGGTGCGCTCAAACCGGACACGTTCCTGACGTGGCTGAACTTCCGCACCATGTTCAACTCGCAGTCGATGCTGGTCATGCTGGCCCTGGGGCTGGTCATCTGCATGGTCTCCGGCGACTTCGACCTGTCGCTGGCAGGTGTCTACAGCGTCAGCATGGCGATTATCGGCCGGATGAACATCACCGAGAGCATCGCCATCGGCTGGGCGATTCTTGTTGCCATGTTCTTCGGACTTCTTGTAGGCGCGGTACATGCATTCTTCGTCGTCAAGATCGGACTGCCGTCATTCATTGTCACGCTGGGTTCAGGCACGGCCTTCCTGGGCCTCGCGTACGCGCTCAGCAACGCTACGATCTCCGGCGTCAGTTCCCCGTTCGCCGACTTCGTGAACAAGGACATCGGCGGCCTGCAGATCTTCTTTTTCATCACGCTCTTCCTGGTGCTCGCGCTCTGGTATCTGTACGGCTACACGCCCCTGGGCCGCAAGCTCTACTTCGTCGGCGCCTCGCGCGACGTCGCACGCCTCGCGGGCTTGCCCGTGCAGGGGCTGCGGGCCGGGTCGCTCATAGCGGCGAGCATGGTCGCCGCGCTCGCCGGAGTGCTCTCCGCCGGCTACCTTGATGGCTCTGACCCGTCGGTCGGCGGCAGCCTGCTGTTGCCGGTCACCTCCAGCACGCTCTTGGGCGCCACCGCCATCTGGCCCGGCCGCGCGAATCCATGGGGTGCGCTCATAGCGTCGTACTTCCTGGTCACTGGCTACACCGGCCTGCAGGATCTTGGCCTCAGCGGCTGGATTCAGCAGGTCTTCTATGGCTGCGCTCTGGTCGTGGCGATCGCGGTTTCGCATTTCGCTGGCCGTGGTGCGACCAGTGAACTCGATGTAGGCGTCTGACGCCCCGGCCCCGTACACCCGTAGCAACGCCGCTACGCCGAACGCAGGGCTTGCCCCATTCAGTACGAAAGGAAGACCCATATGCATATGCGACTTCGGCGAGGCCGCCACCTGATCGCGGCCGGAGCTTTCGCGATCAGCATGAGCTTGTTGGTCGCGGCCTGCTCGTCCTCCGGTTCCGCGGCCCACAGCGGTGGTGGCGGAGCCTCGAGCACCGCTACCGGCAGTTCCGGTTCGGCGGGCGGCTCTACCTCGGGAAGTGGGCTAACGCAGAGTCAGAAGAATGAGCTCACCAAGAAGATCGAGGCGGCTCGGCAGCAAGTTCAGTGGAAGCCTCCCGGGCCGGCGATCGATGTTTCGTCGCTCAAGGGAAAGACGATCTTCGCGGTCGTGGCGAGCCAGTCAGATCCTTTCCAGAAGCAGCTCGCCGACGGGATCAGGGAGGGGGCCGAAGCGGCCGGACTGAAGGCGAATATCGTCGACCCGGGGAACTCGACGCCGCAGCTCGTTCAGAATCTTGACGCCGCGGTCAGCCAGCGTGTCGCGGCGATCGTCCTCGGGACCACCAACCCCGAGACCATCGCCAAGAGCCTCAAGGCCGCGAAGGCCGCTGGCATACCGGTGATCGCGTCAATCAACGGCGACGCCACGTACCTGCCGGACGACCAGAAGCGCGACATGAACATCCTCGCGAACTCGTCCTACTGCTTCACGTGCGCCGGCCAGGTGCTCGCCGACCAGATGATTCTCAAGACAAACGGAAACCTGCACGCCGCCTATCTGCAGATTCCCGGCGGCTACCCGTATTCAGTGGATCAGCTCAACGGCCTGAAGAAGGAGATCGCCACATACTGCCCGGGCACCTGCACGGTCGACGTGTCCACCCTCACGGTGGACAACCTGGTCCAGAGCGTGACGACGGCGGCGCAGAAGGCAGCCAGAAACCCGAAAATCAATTTGGTCTACCCGGACGCCGAGTTCCAGATCTCGCTCGCGCTTCCGGCAATCAAGTCGGCCGGCGCCGCTGACCGGATCTGGCTCGCGGGTACGAACGGCAACCTCGCTCCGCTGCAGTCAATGGCCGCCGGCGAGAAGATCATCGACGTCGGAAACCCAACGGTGTGGGACGGCTGGGGTGCGGTGGATGCCGCGCTGCGTGCTCTTACCCACGGGGACGTGCCTCTCGAGGAGGCGCCGTACCGGCTCTTCGACGAGTCCAATATCAAGTCGCTGGACCTGAAGGCGGATGCCGGTACCTGGTACGGGCCTGCTGACTTCCGCGCCGAGTTCAAGAAGCTCTGGGGCGTCGGCAGCTAGCGGCATCGTCGCGGGCTTCATCCGCGTGGATCGCATCCGGTGACATGGTCAAGGAGCAGCCACATGCCATCCGAAATCAGGCTCGAACACCTCACCAAGAGCTTCGGTCCTCGGCGGGTATTGGACGACGTCGGCTTCAGCATCCCGCGCGGCGGCGTCGTCGGGTTGCTCGGCCACAACGGGTCAGGCAAGTCGACACTGATCAAGATCCTGACGGGCTACCACCGCCCCGACCACGGCAGCGACGCGGCGGCCGTGGTCGGCGGGGCCCGGATCGCGCTGCCGGCGCACGTCGACGAGGCGCGGTTCCAGGTCGCGGCCGTGCATCAGGACCTGGCGCTTCAACCGCTGATGAGCGTGGCCGAGAACCTCCTGGTGGACCGCCTCGCCCCCACCGACCTCAGCCTTCTGCGGTGGAGGCAGGTGCACAGGCGTGCCGCTGAGATCCTCGCACGAAGCGGAGCCGGCGCGATCGACACACGCAAACTTGTCGCCGAGCTACGTCCCGTCGAGCGAGCACAGCTGGCGATCGCCCGGGCGGTCGACGAGCTGCGCGGCACCGAGCACGGACTGCTGATCCTGGACGAGGCCACCGCGTTCCTGCCGCGGGACGCGGTCACACACGTCTTCGACCTGATACGCGGGCTGTGCGCCGAGGGCCTGTCCGTGCTGTTCGTCTCGCACCGCATGGAGGAGGTGCGCGAGATCTGCGACCGTGCCGTCGTTCTCCGCGGCGGCCAACTCGTCGCCGAAGAGTCCGTCGCCGAGGTGAGCGACGACGCGCTGATCACCCAGATCGTCGGTTCCCCGGTCGAATGGCTGTACCCGGAGAAGCACCCGGCACAGGAGCAGGTGCGCGCGTCCGTCCGGCTGCGGAGCGCCCCGGGGCTCGGCGGCGTCTCTTTCGACGCGACGGCCGGCGAGATCGTGGGTCTGACCGGTTTGAAGGGGATGGGTCACGACGGCCTGATCTATGCCCTTTTCGGTGAGCTGCCACATGCGCGCGGAAGTCTCGCCGTCAACGGTCGGGAACTCGATCTCGCGACCATGAACCCACGTGTCGCCGCGGCCGTCGCTGTCAGGCTGGTCCCATCCGACCGTCTGCGGCAGGGCGCGGTCGGCTCGGCGACGGTGCGTGAGAACGCGACCTTGCCACACCTGCACACCTTCTTCAGGGGCGGCCTGCTGCGGCGCCGGGAGGAGCGTGAATGGGCTGGCCACCTCGTGCGCGGCTACGAGGTCCAGCCCACCGACACCGAAACCGTCTACAAGACGCTCAGCGGCGGCAACCAACAGAAGGTCCTGATGGCCCGCTGGCTCGAAACCAAGCCACAGTTGCTTCTGCTCGACGAGCCGACGCAAGGCGTGGATGTCGGCGTACGCCGCGAGATATTCCGCCGTCTCGTCGAGGCGGCGCGGGCGGGAACGACGATCTTCTACGCAACGACAGAGACCCAGGATCTGGCCGAACTGTGCCACCGCGTACTCGTCTTCCGCGACGGCAACGTTGTCGCGGCCGTCACCGGCGACGACGTGACTGAAGAGAACATTTCCAAGCTGTGCTGGGGAACCACCGTGGAGGACTTCGTGCATCAAAAAGAGGCTTCATGAGCAACCAGCCGGCGACGCAGCCGTGGCAGCTCGGCGCCAGCGACCTCGTCACGGCCGTCCGCAAGGGCGAACTGTCCCCGGTCGAAATTGTGGACTCCCTGCTGCAGCGATGCGCTCAGTTGGATGGGGACATACGGGCCTGGGTGACGATGGACGGCGAGCGCGCGCGTGAACGTGCGTTGTCGCTGACGAAGCGGATCGCGACCCGGCCAGACGAACTCGGCGCGCTCGTCGGCGTGCCGGTCGGGCTGAAGGACGTCATCTACACAGCAGGCCTGCTCACCACCGCGTCCTCTCGCTCGCTGGCCGACTTCGTCCCGGACTACGACGCGGCGGCGACCGAGCGACTTCGCGACGCCGACGCGGTCATCCTGGGCAAGCTGCACACCGCGGAGTTCGCCTGCGCCGACGCGCCTCCGACGCGCAACCCGTGGAACCTCCAGCACACGCCCGGCGGATCGTCGAGTGGCTCCGGTGCCGCGGTCGCCGCTGGCATGCTGCCGGTCGCGCTCGGGACGCAGACGGTGGGCTCGACCTTGCGCCCGGCGATGTTCAACGGAATCGTCGGCTACAAGCCGACCTACGGTCTGGTCTCGAACCACGGCGTCATCCCGCTGGCCTGGACCTTTGACCACGTAGGGATCCTCGCTCGCGGCGTCGAGGACGTCGAAATTGTGCTGGCGGCCCTGGTGGGGCACGACCCACGCGACCCAGCGAGTGTCGTCGACGCCGCGCAGCGCTTCCGCACTGAGCGCGTCGCCCGCACGGACGCGCCCCGGATCGGCCTCGTGCGTGACTTCTTCTTGAGCACCTGCGAGCCGGACGTACTCGACGGCCTCGAACGGACCGCCGCGCAGTTCACGGCGGCCGGCGCGCAAGTCGAGGAGGTGGGCTTGCCACCGTCATTCTCGTCGATCTCGAAGACGATGCAGATTATTCTCAAAGCGGAGACGGCCGCTTACCACCGAGAGGCGTTCGCAACCAGGGGCGAACTCTACGGCCCGAAGATCAGTACCTTGATCGACGAGGGTATGCGCCTGTCCGCGGCGGAGTATGTCGGCGCGGTTCGCGAGCGACCAGCTCTGGTCGCCGAGCTCGAGCAGTGGCTGTCGGGCTTCGATGCGCTGCTGACGCCCACGGCGCCCGCGCCCGCCCCGCGCAATCTTTCGATCACCGGCGATGCGTCCTTCCTCGCGCCGTTCTCGTTTGCCGGACTGCCCGCCGTGTCCATCCCGACTGGCCTCAACACATGGGGACTACCGCTGGGGGCGCAACTGGTCGGCGCGCGCTGGCGCGACCGCGCGTTGTTGGCGACCGCGGCATGGTGTGAGTCGGCCGTGGGCTTCAGCGCGCACCCACCGAGCTGGTGAGGCCCCACCAGGTCCGCGGGACGGTCTCGATCAACGTTGCGGTCCTCGAGCACTTCCCGGAGATCTGCCGGGCGATGGTGGACCGGGGCTGGGACTTCATGAGTCACGGCGTCCACAACACGCGCTACCTGCACGGGATGCCGGAAGCCTGGCCGGCCTGGCCGGCCTTGCCGTGTCGCTGGCGCGGGGGCAGAGCGCGGGACTCGTGCCGACGGCTCAGAACCCGGAGGCCGGGGCGGCGAACTGAACTTCGTGCGAGACGGGGTGCGGAAAGGCCGTGCGAAAACGGACGATGTCGCCGCGGGACCACGAGAGAGAGAAGTTCAGCAGCGCACCGCTGGAGGAGTAGAGCCGCTCCTCGGTCCAGGTCACCGGCGTTCCGACCGGGACCGTCAGCAGTGCCGCGATGCTCTCCTCCGCGACCTTCGGCTGGCTGACCGTGTCATGCAGGCCGATGGAGATGCCCGCATCGGACAACAGTGCGTAGTAGTCGTCCCGGACGGGGAGCTTGGCCACGGCGTAGGCCTCGGGCGCCCGCAGGTAGTTGGTGACAACCGCGAGGGGCTCGCTGCCGGCAACGAAGAGTGAGTCGAACAGCAGACCCTCCGACCCGGGTGCCACCTCGAGCTCGGCCGCCACCGGCGCGGGCAGCGCAACGAGTCGCTTGTCCAACAGCAGCGACGCGACAGGGCCGAATTCGCCGCGCTGGAGGCTCGACTGCGCGCCAGGTGGCGGCCTCAGCTCGAAGAGCCTCGGCCGGCCGAGGACGAGCGTGCCCCGTCCCTGAAGACGATCGAGCATCCCTTCGTGACGCAGCAGGCTCAGCGCCTCACGAACAGCCGCGCGCGAGCACCCATAGGCACGCATGAGATCGGACTCACTCGGCAGCCAGGCCTGCTCGCCGAGGAGTTCAGACTCGAATTCGCCCCGGCAGATCTGCATCGCGAGCAGATCGCGAAGGCGCCTGGCTTCGAACTGCACATTTGCTCGCCGCATGTAACTACATCATCCCCGAATCATGGCATGGCGGACGGTGATAAATCAGCAGGTTCATGATGCTACCGAAAGGGGCCGCGATATGTATCTTCTGTATGCAGATCAGGTAACGGCTGCTGCATAGCGTCACTTCTCGGCGACCGGCGGCCCGTCAACGGACGTTGTAGCCACCGTCCACCACCAACGCGGCGCCGGTCATGAAGCTGGACTCGTCGCTGGCCAGGAACAGGGCCGCCGCGGCGATCTCCTCAGGCCGGCCGATCCTGCCGAGCAGGATCAGCTCTGCCGCGCGTGCGCGCGTCCGGGCGCGCTCCCGCTCGGTCATCGAGCTGAGCTGCGCGGCGCCGAACCCCGTCGCCGTAGGGCCGGGACACAGCGCATTGACGCGGATGCCGGCGTGCCCGAAGTCAACGGCGACGCCTCGTACAAGCCCGACGACCCCGGCCTTGGCCGCCAGGTACGACGTGTAGCGCGGAATCGCGGTGAAGGACAACTGCGAGGCGACGGCGATCAGCGAACCCCGCCCCGCGGCGACCATCGCCGGCAGCGCTGCGCGGAAGGTCAGCCAGGCTCCGCGCAGCATCACCTGCTGGTGGGCGTCCCACTCGTCGATCTCGAGCTCGAGAGCGTCGCCGACGAGCGCGTAGCCAGCATTCGCGACAACCACATCGAACGGGCCGCCGGCCTCGGCTGACGCGGTGATCCAGTTATGCAGTTGCCCGGGATCCCGGACGTCGACCGCTGTGAATCGGGCGCCGTGAGCCTCGACGACAGCACCGCGCGCGGGGTCCAGATCGCAGGCCTGGACGTCAGCGCCTTCTTCGACGAAGAGCTTGGCGATCGCAAGGCCGATGCCCGACCCCGCACCGGTGACCAGCGCCCGTCTGCCCGCCAGCCTCGGGCCGCTCACAGCTTTGCTTCGGATGCCATCGTCAGCACAGGTTTGAGGGTCTTTCCGGATATCAGGTCCGAGACCGCCGCGTTGATGTCGGCCATGTCATATGTCGTGACCATCGCGGGGAAGTCGAAACGACCCTGGCGGTACCACTCGATCGCCCGCGGGATGAACTCGGCGGGATTGCTCGATCCGAGCGTTGCCCCGCGAACGGTCCGTCCGATGAGCAGCGATCCCCAGTCGACGGTCAGTGGAGTTCCCCACTCGGGGATACCGGTCAGCACACAAGTGCCCAGCTTCGCCGTCGCCGCGACCGCCTGCGTGCCGACCGCACCGACCCCAGCGGCCTCGACGACATAGTTCGCGCCGCCGCCGGTGAGGTCGCGGATCGCCGCTACCGGGTCGTCCCGCACCGCGTCGATGACCGCCGTCGCGCCGAGCTGCCTGGCTATCTCCAGCCGCCGCGGCTTGACATCAACGGCGATGACCTTGTCGCATCCACATAGCTTGGCCGCCAGCACCGCGCTCATGCCCACCGCGCCGACCCCGAACACGGCCAGGCTCGACCCGGGCTCGGGGCGGACGTCATTGAGTACCGTCCCTGCACCCGTCTGTACCCCGCAGGCGAGGGGGGCGAGCAGCCGCAGGGGGATATCGGCGGGCACCCTGACCAGGCTCAGACCGCGCACGACGGCGTGCGTGGCGAACGACGACTGCCCGAGAAAGCCGGCTGCCACAAACGACTCGTCGTCGCCGCGGACGATCCACGAACCGTCCAGCCGAGAACCCAGTCGCGATGTCGCGGCGAAATTGTCGCAGTAGCTCATGCGCCCACGCCGGCACCATGTGCAGGCGCCGCAGTACGACTGGCCGATGAGCACGGTGTCGCCAGGAGCCACACCGGTGACCTGTGAGCCGACCTCGAGAATGATGCCCGCGCCCTCGTGCCCCGCAATGGCCGGAAACGGCATTCCGAACATGCCGTCGCGCGCCGACAGATCCGTATGGCAGATGCCGGCCGCGTGAATCTGCACGAGCGCTTCGTCCGGACGAAGCGAGGCGAACTCGACAGGCTTCAGGACGTAGGGGCCGCCGGCCTGCTCGACGAGTGCCGCGGACCCCCATGCGATCGCCGCCGTCACAAGAAGACCGCCAGGTTCACCATGTTCAGGCTGGACCTGTCGAGTTCGACGACCCGGCTGGCAAGCAGCAGGCGTCCGTCGTCGCCGCGCCGCAGCACGTCCCGCCGCTCACCGGACAGGATCTCGTAGTCGAGTTGCTGACCGCGGTGGCGCAGCAAGACCAGGTAGCTCTCAGCGAGCACGTCACCCGACTCGAGCCGCGTGACGCGCAGATTGCTGACCAGATGCCGCGTGGTCGAGCGGGGATCCTCGGCCCAGGCAGTCGGTTCCGCGATACGCCGCAGCCGCACCGCGAGTGAACTCCGGGTCTCGTCATAGTGGAAGTATTCGCCCGTGCGTCGCTCGGTCGTATCGAAACGGGACCTGATGTCGCGCACCGGGACTTGATACGTGGCGTCAGGCGTCAGCAGGTCCAGCCACTCGGACAGCAAGCCGCGGTCAAGCAGCACGGACTCGTCCACGAGCCAGTCGAAAACCTCGCCGTACAGTTGCTCGGTCGATGCCACCCGCGTGGTCGTCGTGATCAATGTCATCGTTTCCCCGTCCTAGGTAAGGTCCGAGGAGGACATCAAGTGGGCCCAGCGCCTGTAGAAGTGCCATTGGTTGTCCTCGGTCTGAAAGCCGGTGTGCGCACTGCCGGGACCTGGCCACGTCGGGTCGGCGTCGGTGCGCGACAGATAGCGCAGCCAGCGGGTCTGGCCCTGCGACCCGCTGAGGCCCCGCTGCATAAGGGTCCAGATCTCCGCATCGTCGGCCTCGAGCATCCCGGTCGAACCGAACGTGCGCGCGACCGCGCGCCCCGCGTCCCTCCGCACCTGCTCGGATGTGCCGCGGTGCACCAGCGCCCACGACCACACCTCGGTCCTGTCCACCGCGAGCGGATGCCAGATCCGAATGGTCGTTGCCGGCGCCGGAGCGCCGCCGATGTCGCCGGGCAGCGGAGCGCGAAGCCAGCTGAAGTTCGGGAAGATCGTCCCGACGCCCGGCGGGAAGGTCGCCAACATCTCGACCTGTTCGCTCATGAGGTTCTTCTGGATCTCCGCGACGGACTCGGGAGGCAGCCGGAACATGCCAACCAGGCTCTTTAGCGCCACATCAGAGGGCGTTCCCGGTTCGAAAAGCCGGTTGCAGCCCACCGCGTGACCGCCAGCGACATCGGCGACGTTGGCCATCGTTCCCTGGGCGTCAGCCATGCTGACAGCGCGGACCAAGCCAATGGTCGCCACCGATTGATGCGCGGTGTAGACGTGGTAGGCGTCCGCCGCGAAGTTGTCCGAGGCGAACTTCCAGTTCGCGTTCACGACCCATCGCTGCGGCGGGCCGAGGACCTCCATACCCTCGTCGGTCAGCCCGAAGACGGTGTCGAGGTAGAACGCCATGTCGCCCAACGAGGTGAGCAGGTCTGGGATGTCAGGGTCCCAGGTGGCAAAGACCAGGCTGTGATAGGTTCCGACGCGTGCGTTCTTGAGGCCGAGCCGCGTGCGGTCGAGTTGTCGTCCGTACATCTCGCGCTCGGCAGGCACGCCGACGAGTTCGCCTGTGCCTCGGTAGGACCAGCCGTGATACGGGCACCGGAAGGTCCGGGCGTTCCCGCTCTCCGCGGCACACACCTGGCTACCTCGATGCGAGCAGCTGTTAAGCACGACGCCAACCTGTCCGTCGCGTCCCCGAGACACGATGACCGGGTCGCGACCGATGTGGCGGGTGACGAAATCCCCGGCCTGGGGAATTTCTGATTCATGCGCAACGAACACCCACGAGTGGCCGAAAACCCGATCCGACTCCAGCGCGAACAGATGGCTGTCACACATGATCTTAGCCGAGATCTTTCGTTCCTCGCCATCGACGACGAGGTCCTCCACGACTACCACCTGAATCTCCCTCACGCGCAGCTTGAGCGTCCGCGGTGAGTATCGGCCCAGCGACGTTTCGGCGGACGATCCGCTGTGATACGCCGCAGTTACGCCGATCGGCCGCGCTGCTCGTCACCGCCGCGCTGCTGATCGGCATCTTCGTGGTGGTGCGGGCCACCGCCCGCGGCTGGGTGTCGCTGAGCACCCTCGGTGGCGGCGCGGTGGCCCTCGTCCTGCTCGCCTGTCTCGTCAGGGCCGCGCAGCGCCGACAATTCACCCAGGCGACGCGCCGCCCGGCTACCGGATCGGCCGCCAGCTCCGCTTCAAGCCGGCAGACGTGGACCAGTGGTTCATGGAACGACGCGACGAAAAGTGACGCAGATCACATTCATCCGCGGGTTCGGCAGCGTCGGGCAGCCGCGCCATCGCGGGAGCACCGACCACTCGGCGGACCACCGCGCCCCATGGTCACGGCGCACCTCCTCCAGTGACCCGACCCCCCTGATCCCTTCTCTCAAAGCGTACTGTGGGCTCGCCGTCCAGCCCGGGGCTCACGCGTCGTGCCTCGGCGAATCCCTCGTCGAGCCGATCAGGGCTGATCTGGCCGCAGCTCGACGAAGAGCGCGGACGCCTCGGCCGTCACGGCGTCCCCGTCGTACAGGGCCGCGCGCAGGAACCGTTTGCGTCCGTCGACCCGATCCACGGTGGCGACGACGGACAACGGGCGAGCGACAGGTGTGACACGACGGAAGTCGACGGTGAGGGACGCCGTCCGGGCCATCCCCCGACCGACGTTGGCGAGCCGGCCGAGGACTTCGTCGAACAGCAGCGGTATCGCGCCACCGTGCACGGCACTGTTGCCGCCGATGTAGCGAATCGCGAAGGTGACCTCGCCTCGCAGTTCGGAGTCGGACACCGTCACCGACGTGAGCTCCGGCGCGAGGAACCGTGTCGAGGCGGTGCGCGCGAGGTCGTCCCAGCTGGGAGGCTCCAGCCCGGTGATACGGAACGGGTCGAGCGCTTCCGATGCCCGTTCGAGCTGCTCCGCCACCGCGGTCACCGTGTCCGGCGGGGCCTGCGTGCCGATGACCCGGTCCTGCAGATCACGGATGGCGCGCACGAGCCGCGCCAGCTCCGGGGACGAGTCGGTCGAGATGTCGGCAGAGACCGGGAACCTCCCCGCTGCCGCGGGGGGCGCCGAACTGGTCGCGTCGGAGACGGTCACATCAGAGTCCTTCCACTACATGGATCGCGACCGGGTGAACTGGGCGTGTACAGCGGCGCCGCGATGCGACGAGCGCGGCGGGCGCCCTACCGGCGTGCAGCGCCCGCTGCTCCACTGGTTGACACTGTATATCTGAACGGTCTTTAGTCCGTACAGACTGATTTCGCACTCGAAATGAGGCGCCCATGACCTCGGTCACGCTCGGCCCGCTGCACCCGCGGCACGGAGTCCACGCGCCGACCTCTGGTACACCCGGCCGGGCGCCTGGTTCCGTGCGCCGGACGGCGACGACGGACATGCTGCGGCCAGAGGGTCTGTCCGGTCCCCTGATCCTGCTCGGTAGGGCCAGGGACCTGGTCACAGACCGGGATGCACGTCCGCGCGTGGCCGCGGCGGCGACGATGCGGGCGCGGATCGATTACACCGGCGGCCGCACCGTCGAGCAGTTGACGACAACCCCGGACCGACCAGCTCTGCGGGCCGTGCTCGGCCGGCCCGCCGCGGCGAACTTCCGGCGCGCCGTGCTGGCCGCCGATCCCGCGGTGCCCGAGGAGGAGGGCCTGCTGAACCTGTTGCTCGACGACATCCCGGTGGCAACCCTCGTCTCGGGGCACGCGTCCAGCGCCGGCCGCGTGGCTCGCACGCGGCAAGCGCTGACGGTCACCACCTTGATCCCCGACCAGTGCGCGGGCTTCGCCTCGGGCGCCACGATCATGGCCGAGACCGCGCGCAGCGGGCATCCGCCGATCGTCACCGGCCCCGCCGCCCCGGCACTGGCGAACGGCGACCCGCTGGCCTGGCACGACCTCGAGCCACTGCCCGCGCACGCCATGCGCCGCGCACGCCGGATGGACGTCCATCCCGGGACACCGACGACCATCGACGTCCTGTTCCGCGACTCCTACGTCCGCCCGGACGGGCTTGAGACCGTCATCCACGAGTACACGGTCCTCATGACCGTCGACGCCGAAGCCGGGATCGTCGCGTCCTGCGAGGCGACGCCTCGCGTCCTGCCCTGGGTGGAGTGCCCAGCTGCCGCGGCGTCGGCCCGCCGGCTGGCCGGGCAGCCGCTGGCCGGGCTACGGGCGCACGTGCGGCAGACGTTCGCGGGGACGTCCACCTGCACGCACCTCAACGACACGCTGCGCGCGTTAGAGGACGTCTCCGCGCTGCTCTCGCTACTCGCCGACTGATGAGATCACGCGGCGCTGCTCGTCAGCGCACGTGGAAGCCGGCATCCACGGGCAGCTGTACTCCGGTGATGTACCGGGCCTCGTCGGAGACCAGCCACGCGACGGCGTTCGCGATGTCCTCCGGCTGCAGGATGTCGACGGGAAGCGCGTTCTGCATGGCGGAGAGCACGTTGTTGCCGCCCTTCGCCGCCTCGGCCATGAGCGCGGCCATCGAGGGGTTCTGCGTCATCCCGCTGACGACACCCGTCGGGTGCACTGTGTTCACCCGAATCCACTCGGGAGCCAAGGTGACAGCCAGCGCTTCCATCAGTCCCACCAGACCCCGCTTCGAGGCGGAGTAGGCCTGGCTGCTGGCCAGCGGCGAATTTGATCCCTTCAGCCCGGCGGTGGAGCTGGTCATCACGATGGACCCGCCGCGGCCGCCCTGCTGCATGTAGGGCAGCGCGGCCCGGACCGCGTGCCAGGCGCCGGTCAGGTTGGTCTCCAGCGTCTCCGTCCATTCGAGGAGCGGATCGACCTCCGGCCCGAGGCGGATGATCCCGGCATTGGCGATGATGATGTCCAGACGCCCGAAGGCCGCGAACCCCTCCTCGACGGCACTCGAGACCGCGGCGAAGTCGCGCACGTCGGCTTGCCTGGCGACGACGCGTCGCCCCTCCTTCTGGACGAGGGTGGCGGTCTCCTCGAGATCAGCGGGCGAGGCGTTCGGGTAGTCCATAGAGGGCATGTCGTGGCAGATGTCGATCCCGATGATGTCGCAGCCCTCACGCGCCAGCCGAACCGCGTGGGCACGTCCTTGGCCACGTGCCACGCCGGTGATGAAGGCGACCTTGCCTTCGAGTCCCTCGGCCATGCCAACCGTCCTTCGTAGTCGAGCAGCCCCGGCGGGGCGTGCGGGTGATGTATCGGTCAGGCGATAACGTTACGGCTGCGCAGATCGGCGATGCGCTCGTCGCTCAGTCCCAGCTCGCGGAGCACTGCGTCGGTGTGCTGCCCGAGGGTGCACCCCGCCAAGGCCTGAGTCGCGGAGCGGGAGAAGTGGAGCAGCGGACCGACGCGCTCGTACTCGTCGAAGATGGGGCTCTCGACGGTGGCGAGCCAGCCGTGGCCGCGGCCGAGGTCACCGAGCCAGTTGTCCTCGGTCCCGGCGGTCTCGGCGACCACGCACCCGATGCCCCGCGGCAGCAGTTCCGATTCCCACTTCTTCGCCGTCTGCTGGGCGAATATGCCGGACAGCAGCTTGGCGATCTGAACGTCCTCGGCCTGGCGTCCCTCCTCGGTGGACCAGGCGGGGTTGTTGACCGGACCCCAGGGCGACAATGCCTCAGCCAGGCGCAGCCACTGACGGTCTGTCGGTGCCGCGAGGAAGACCCACTCGTCGGCGGTCTCGTAGAGCCGGTAGGTGGCGCTCATGCCGAACCCGTCCGGGTCGACGCGGGCGTCCTCGGGTTTGCCCTCGTACTCGACCATCGTGTCGCCGAGCGCAAGTGTGGCGCTCAACAGCATCGTCGTCAGCATGCGCTGGCCGCCGGCGCCCCGACGCCGTGCATACAGCCCCAGCAGTAACGCCGTGGCCACGGCGAGAGCGGCGACGCCGTCCGGCGAGGTGCCGTGGCTGTTGGCGCTTGTGGTCAGTTGGACCGACATCCGGCGCACATCCGGAGTGGACATGGCCGCCGCCTGTTCCGGGGTGGTCGCGCGCGGCATGTTGCGCATGGACACGCCTGTGCCGGCCGACATGGTCGGCGCGAAGGCGGGGCGCTTGCCATACGGCCCGCCGATGCCGTACCCCGGGGCGTCGAGGTAGACGAGATCCGGATTGACCTTCAGCAAGGAGTCGGCGTCGAGGCCGAGCCGCTCGATCACGCCGGCCCGGAAGGACTGCAGCACCAGATCGGATCGACGGGCCAGGTCGTAGACGATCTCGCGTCCGTCTGGTGTGGCCAGGTCCAGGGCGATGCTCTCCTTGCCCTGCAGGACCTTGGCCGCACCGGCCTCGGGGAAGGAGGCGATCATGCGCAGCGGCTCGCCCTCGAGCGGCTCAACCTTGATCACACGGGCACCGAGGTCCGTCAGCAGCGTCACGCCGTAGGGAGCGGCGTAGAACGTACCCAGCTCCAGCACGGTCACTCCCGCGAGCGGAAGATCCGGGCCCCGCGCCCGCGGGCCGTCGTCGCCGCCCGCGGCCCACTCCTCGGACAGTTCGGCGCCCTCGCCGAGCCGGGGTGCCGGTCGCGGAACAGGAAGTGGCGTCGCGCTGAGGGAGACGAGCGGCGCCGGCTGCCGCGTGGGCCCGACCACGGGATCGGTGATCTCGACCACCTGCCCGGCGTAGCGCAGCTGGGGGTGATGCAGCACCTCGGTCCCCCGTCGAAAGACCTCGGCGGAGACGTTGGGGTTGCGGTCGAAGACGTCCTGCCACTCGCTCAGCGTTTTCGCCCGCACCGCGTCGAGGAGCATCTCGTTGGCCCGGACGCGCTTATGCACGTCCTCGAAGGCGGGCACCGTCTTCCATTCCGGGTCCTCGCGCATCCACGCGAGGCCTGCCTCCTCCAGTAGCGCCTGGAACAACCGGGGCTGCGACTGGGAGAACTGCAGCCAGTGACCGTCCTTGGTCACCGCGACCAGCAGGATGAGCGGGAATGGCGAGGCGGGGTAGCCCTCCTCGGTGAAGGGAGGCGCGCCGACGAGCGCGTCAGGGTACTTCATGGCCAGCGCGCGCAGCATCTGGTGCCACGGGTCCAGCGCGGCGAGAGCCAGCGCGAGGCTGGTGTCGACCACCTGACCACGTCCGGTCGTCTCGCGGTCGTACAGAGCGGCGAGGATGCCCTGCAGGGCGACCTGAAGGGCCGACCACGACGCGTAGGGCACCGAGAGGAAGGCCGGCCCCGGCCGGTCGGTCATGAGGCTGTACTCCCACATGCTGCCCAGCTTGGCCATGACGAGCCCCTCGTAGCCCGGCATGGCGGCGAAGGGGCTGTCGGCGCCGAACGCCGAGATCCGCGACCAGATGAGGCGCGGGTGCGCCGCGGTGAGAAGAGCCGCGTCCAGTCCGAGCCGCGCGGCGACACCGGGGCGCCAGGCCTCGAGGACGACGTCGGCTCCGGCGATCAGCCGACGTGCCTCGTCGGCTCCTGTGACGGACTTCAGATCGAGAACGAGGCTGCGCTTCCCGCGGCCCCACAGCGGATAGGACGGGTGGCGGCGTAACGGCGTGCCGCCCGGCGGCTCGACCTGGACGACGTCGGCCCCGAAGTCCGCAAGCATCTGTCCCAGCTGGGCATTCGTCATCCCGCTGGTGAGTTCAACGACTCGAAGCCCGTCAAGTGGTGTGTCCAACGAAGGCCTCCGGCAGACGGTTGAGGGGCTGAGCGTAGGACGGCGCCGTGGTACAGTCCAGCATTTCGTAAGACTTTCGACAATGCATACCGTAATGTGGCCTCGGCTCTCGCGTCCGCCGGCGGGACTCAGGTTCGTCCTACCGGCGGCCCAGGCGGAGGGCTGCCGTGAGCCGTTCCATCGCGGCGGGCGGTTGTCGCCCCAGAGCGGCCCCCATGGGCCACGACTGGCGGCGACCCCCGCCGGAGCGACAGCGCGCCTCGCCAGGCGCCGAAAGGAGTAGCCGTGAGCTTGAAGGTCGGAAGCAGACTGCGGACGCCGACGTCCACGGTCGAGGTCATCGTCGTCAAGGGCGGCGACGGTGACGGCGAGCTGGTCTGCGCGGGCGCTCCGATGGTGACTACCGAGGTCTCCGTCGAACCGGTGGCCGGCGAGGTCATGGTGCAGCTCGGCAAGCGCTACGTCGATGACGAGAGGCGAATCGAAGTCCTCTGCGCGAAGCCTGGCGTCGGACCGCTCGAATACGCGGGGCGCCCGCTCACCGTCCGCGGCGCCGCGGCGCTGCCAGCCTCGGACTAGGTCACATCTGACAGCCTCCGGCCGCGCGAGGCTCCGCCATCATCGCGCGGCCTTCGGCCTAGGCCGCGTCTGACAGCCAGAACACCGAGGACGCGCTCGAAGGGCCCAAGGCCTTCGCCGAGAAGCGCAAGCCGGAGTGGAAGATGCGCTGACCCTGTCAGCCAGATTCAGCGCTGGTGCACGATCACGGGGCCCCGATCGCACGCAGGTGCGATCGGGGCCTGTGTCGTCCGCCTGTCCCTCGGGTAGGCCGACGGGTCGCGACGCCCCGGTCGAGCACGAGCGTGCCGGCGCGCGTCCTGGTGACGAACAGTATCTGCTCGTCCTCCTCCCACACCGAGGTGTGCAGCACGTCGCCCCCGACGACGGGCGCCACGAAGCGGGCGCTCATGGACCCGAAGTTCTCCGGGTCCCCGCCGAAGGCGGTCTGGAGCAGGGCGCGTCCGGCGAAGCCGAAGGTGCAGTCCCCTTGCAGCGGCGGTCGCTTGAAGCCGCCGCGAGCAGCGATCTCCGAGTCGGTGTGCAGCGGACTGCGCTCGCCCGACAACCGGTAGAGCAGTGCTTGCCACGGCATCGTTGCCTGCTCGACGACGGCATCGGGGCGCCGGGTCGGTGCGAGCCATTCCGGCGCTGACCCGCGCTCCCCGCCGAATCCACCATGACCGCGCAAGTACACGCCAGCTTCGGTTTCGGCCAGCAGCCGGCCATCGTCGTCGAAACAGCGATGCCCCACCTTGACGAGCGCATCCGCCCCTTTGTCATAGATCTTGCCCACTCGCCCCTGAACGGTCATGACGCCCTGTGGAGAAAGCCCGGCGTGCACGACGATCGACTGCGAGACCAGCAGGAAACCGCCTGCTGGTACGTCCCGCCACGGCATCGGCACGTGTGGCCCGAGCGCGATGGGAAAGGTGGGGAGGACTCGCTGCCCGATGCCGTCGGTGTTCTCGGTCGTGTACTCGAGCTCGAACTCCGGGTCGTCGCTGCCGGCTCCCACGCCGAGGGCGTAGACGATGGCGCGGGTGGGATCCCACGAAACGGTGACCGCCTCGCTGTCAGTCTCTGCCCTGTCAAGATCTAACGACATAATGACCTTCCTCGCCACAGGGACAGGCGTACCGGCCGACTCTCATGGCGCGCTCGGCCGGGTGAGTCGAGTCATGCTATGCGGCCCGCGCGCCCAGCGGAATGCCAAACGCGAGCTGTCACCACCTCGCTCAGCGCGCCCGCATCGGCCGACTGCGCCGTGAGCACCCGCATCCGTCCAGGATGTCGGAACAGCGACGAGCGGTGGTAGGGAGCACGCCAGTCGGGGTGCGCGCCCCGCTACCGGTTGAGCGGGTCACGAGGCAACCCGAGGATCCGCTCGGCGATGACGTTCCGGGTGATCTCCGAGGTGCCGCCCGCGATCGTGCTGGCGCGCGAGCTGAGATACTGGCCGACGAGCTCCTGCTCCGATCCATCGACAACAGCCAGGCCCGCGATGCGGATGGCCAGCTCGGTCAGCCGCTGCGCGTGCTCGGCGCCGGCCAGCTTGGTCACGTTGCCTTCTGGGCCGGGCGCTGCTCCCGCGACCGCGCGAGCCACGGCCCGGAGATTGACGAGTTCGAGCGCCTGCTCGGCGGCGATGAGGCGGGCCACGTCGGGGCCCCATGTCTGGAGGGCGCCGTGAGTCTGCGCCAGCTCGAGCAGCCGGAACGCGGTGAAGCGACCGGGAAGGCCACCGCCGATGCTGACGCGTTCGTTGCCCAACGTGGTCCTGGCGACCGACCAGCCCTGATCGACCTCGCCGACGACGTCGGAGTCGGGTACGAACACCTCGTCGAAGAACACTTCGTTGAAATGGGACTCGCCATTGATCTGACGAAGTGGCCGGATCTCCACTCCGTCCGCGTGCATGTCCACGACCATCGCGCTGATGCCCTTGTGCTTCGAGGCGCCGGGGTTCGTGCGAACGGTCGCCAGGCCGAGGTCAGCCTGATGGGCGCCGCTGGTCCACACCTTCTGTCCGGTGACCAGCCAGCCCCCTTCGACCTTCACCCCACGCGTCGTCACCGCCGCGGCGTCCGACCCGGCGGACGGTTCGCTGAACAGCTGGCACCACACCAGCCCCGCGGCGAGGGTCGGCTTCACCCAGCGCTCGATCTGCTCCGGGGTACCGGTCTGGATGAGCGTCAGCACCACCCAGCCGGTGATCCCGAGGTCCCAGTCGTCGAGCCCGGCGAACTCCTCGTCGATCACCAACTGCTCGACCGCCGACGCGCCGCGCCCGAACGGCTCAGGCCAGTGCGGCACGAGGTAGCCGCTCTCAAAGAGGAGCCTCCGCCGATCCGCGGGGTCCGCCGCCGTGTAGGTCTCGCGGAACGCGCGGGCGGCGCTCCGGTAGGTGTCGGCCTCGGGTGGGAGGTCGATCCCATACTGCCGGCGGGTCCCGGCCGCGGTCAGCGCCAGCAGGTCTGTTCCCGGATCGCCCGCGCCCGAGACAAGCTGACGCAGGCTGATCGCCCGCCGCAGGTAGAGATGAGCATCGTGCTCCCAGGTGAAGCCGATGCCGCCATGCACCTGGATGTTCTGTTGCGCGTTGGCGCAATAGGCATCGAGGGCCAGTTCGGCGGCTGCCGCGGCGGCCAGCTCGCCCTGAGCGCCGGTCCCTGCCCGTGCGGCGTCCCAGGCCAGGGCGACCGCGAGCTCGACGCGCATCATCATGTCGGCCAGCGTGTGCTTGACGGCCTGGAAGGTGCCGATGGTACGGCCGAACTGCTCGCGGACCTTCGAGTACCGCAGCGCCTGGTCGAGCACGGCTTGCGCACCCCCGGCGGCTTCGGCGGCCGCGATGGTGCGTAGCACGCGCCGCGCGACCCCGGCTCCGCCGTCGATGACCTGGACGCGCTCGAGCGGGACCCGGTCCAGGGTGACGGTCGCGATGCCGAGACCCGGGTCGAACTGCTCGTGGGGCTGCACCGCGGCGCCCAGGGCCGACGTCTCCACCACAGCGGCGTCGGTCCCGACCGCGACCAGGAGCAGCGTCGCCTCGCCGCCGGCCAGGAGCCCGACGGCCTTGCCGGACAGTGCGCCGTCCCGCGCCTGGACGGTGGAGGCGAGCGCGGCGCCGACCGTGACGGTGCCGTCGACGACCCCGGGCAGCCAGGCCTTTCGCTGCTCATCGGTGCCTGCCTCCGCCAGCGTCGCCGAGACCACGACCGACGGCAGGAACGGTGCGGGCGTCAGTTGGCGCCCCAGCTCCTCGGTGACGATCGCGGTCTCCGCGAGCGAGTAGCCGGATCCGCCGTACTCCTCGGGGACGTGCAGGCCGAGCCAGTCCTGGGCGGCGATCCGCCTCCACAGCGGGGCAACGTCCGCTCGACCGGACAGTGCCGCGCGCGCATACGCGCGCAGACCGTTGGCGTCGGCGAAAGCGGAGACGACCGCGGCCAGCTCACGATGGACGTCGGTGATGGCGAGCGGCATCGGGCCACCCCTTCCTCTGGATCGTGATCGCCTCACGACGAGAGGCGCCACTGGCGAACAAGCGTCTCCTACGGAGCATGTCGGCGCCGCCGCGGCGGCCGTTCACCAGCCCGCAAGCGGATATCGCCGTCGGAAGGGACGTTGTCCACGATTTACCGAAAGTCTTACCATTCACGGTGCGACAGGCCAAGTGATCCGCGCCGCGCAGCCGACGGACCTAGCGCACCGTCCCGCTTTCGCCGCGCGCGACCAGAGCCCGGACGCCACCGATGATCACATCGAGCGCGAGATCGCGATCTGCTCCGTCCGGGTCCGGGCTCAGCACGGGCCAGGACTGCTCATATCGCTCGCCCGGCCATTCCGGGTGACGCTCGCGCGCCGGCGCCCGGTCCCGGGCGTCCGCGTCACCGTGATCCCGCAGGAATCCCCGCACGGCCGCCCGCCCGAGACCGTAGGAGTACAGGACACCGAAGACGCCGACGGCATCGCGATCACTCAACCCCGCGTCGAGCAGGATCTGCACGTACCCCCTCATCAGCCGGGTGCCCTCCGCCGTGGGCGGCAGGCCCCAGATGACGCGATCCAGGCTCGGGTAGCGCCCCATGGTCTCGCTGTTGCGGCGATGGAGCAGCCGAAGCCGCTGTTCCCAGTCGCCGTCGGCCTCGGTCGGGAGCTCGACCTCTCGCAGGACGGAATCGACAACCACCGCGAGAAGCCCACGCTTGTTGCGCACGTGGTGATACAGAGCCATCGTCGAGACCCCGAGCTCGCGAGACAGGTTGCGCATGCCGAGGGTCTCGAAACCATCGCGAAGGCCGATCCGAAGGCCGACCTCGACGATCTCGTCGACGCTGAGCGCGCGCAGGCTGGACGTCGAGCGATCGGCGGCGACCGGTGGGTCGTCCACCGCCGCCGACGACACATCGCCTGACGTGCTCATGTCACCCCTCCGCTCGTTCCCGCACGATCCGGTGTGCCTCGTCGCGGTTCGTAGGTATACACCGTAAAGTACGAGGTATACATGGTCAACACATCGGTCACCCGGACACCTTGTCGGGCGGCCATCACATCGGCGCCCCCAGCTACTCGCCAGCCACTTGCGAAGTGAGTACCGTAAGCCATACTGGAATGCTGCGGCCAGTTCATCCCAACGCAGCTGGACCGCCACGACCGCGGTCGCTACTCCAGCCAGGTCCGCTGGTCGGTACGTCCCGTGCTGCGCACATGTGATGACGACCGCACTGCTTGTCGAACCCGTAGGTCGGACGCCGCCCGCAACCGGGCGTCGCCTACCGTGGGGGGACTGATGAGGGGAGAGGATGATCGCGTGTCGGTGTCCCCGGGAGAACGCTCCGTGCGCAAGAGGCGTGCCCGGGGGTCCATCAGCGCGGACGAGATCCTGCACGGAGCGTACGAGCTGGCCTCAGCCGAATCTCTCGACTCCCTGAGCATGCCGCGCCTCGCCCAGCGGCTGGACGTCGGCGTAACCAGCATCTACTGGTACTTCCGCAGCAAGGAAGAACTGCTCGACGTGATGACCGAGCGGGCGCTGACGGAGTTTGACCAGGCCATCAACGTGCCGGTCGATCTCGCGTGGGACGAGTACCTGACGACGTACTTCACCGCATGCCGCGACGTGCTGCGCGACAACAGCCTGTGGTGCGACCTCATCGTCATGCGCGGCAGCGCCCTGAGCCCCAAGGCCCTGCGTGTCGCGAAACAGCGGGTGGACGTGGTGGTGGACATCCTGGCCAGGGCCGGGTTCGCGACCGACGACGCCCTCCGCGCGCACGCGGTTCTGTCGGTGTACGCGCGCGGCGCCGTCATTCACCACCGGCTCTGGGCTTCGCCGGACAGCCGCCCGGGCACGGACGCGGAGTTCACCGACCAGATCGACCCGTTCTCCGTGACAGCTGACGAGGCGTTCGCCTTCGGGCTCCAGAACACCATCCGCGGCCTGCGAGCCCTGCTCGCCGAGACGGTGAAGCGCTGACGCCGGCCGCGGCGCATCTCGGTGCGGGAGTGCTCGGGGCCCCAGGACGCGCGCCCGCCTCGTCAGGTCGGATCAGGCCGCGGTGGCCGCGCCCAGATAGCGGTGCAGGAGCTCCTCGCGAGCCGCATCCGCCGGACCCGTCCAGGCCAGGCGTCCACGGTGCAGGATGACGCAGCTGTCAGCGAACGCCAGGGCCCGTCCGGCGAACTGCTCGATCATCATGACGGCGACTCCCGCCGCTCTGGCCCGGCCGAGACTCTCGAAGACGACGTCCACCATCTTCGGCGCCAATCCCAGGGACATCTCGTCGGCGATCACCAGCGAGGGCGACACCATCAGCGCTCGCGCCAGGGACAGCATCTGCTGCTCCCCGCCGGACAGCGTGCCAGCGAGCTGACGGCGGCGCTGAGAAAGGACGGGGAAAATGTCGAAGGCCCTGCGCCAACGCGGCTGCTCGCTCGCGCTTGTGCAGCGTGAGCGCCATGTGCAGGTTATCGGCGACGGTCAGGCCCGGAAAGACACCGCGGCCCTCGGGCAGGTGCACCAGCCCGGCGCGACGGATCGCGGCCGCGGACGCCTTGGTGATGTCACGACCGCCGAGGCGCACGGTTCCGCCCGTCGAGGGAACGAGACCGGACAGGGTTCGCGCCAGGGTGCTCTTACCGGCGCCGTTCGGCCCGAGGACCGCGAGGGCGGTGTTCGGCCGCATGTCGAAAGTGACCCCGAACAACGCTTGCGCGGCGCCGTAGCGGACAGACAGGTTCTCAGCCCGAAGCAACGGTTGTGGTGCGGTCATGCTCGCTCCTCGCGGGTGTTGTCGCCGCCGGCCACGGCCTCGGTCTGCTCTGTCCGACGCGGCTCGGCCCGCTCGATCTCCTCGCCGAGATACGCCGCGCGGACCGCCGGATCGGCACGGATGAGCGAGGGTGCGCCCTCGGCGATCTTGACGCCGAAGTCGAGGACATGGACGACGTCGCTCATCCCGATCACCATCTCCACGTCGTGCTCGACGATCAGCAGCGAGACACCCCTCTCGCGCACGACCTCCGTCAACGTCGAGACGAGTTCCTCGGTCTCGCGCACGTCCAGCCCGGACGACGGCTCGTCGAGCAGCAGCACTGTAGGGTCGACCGCGAGCGCTGAAGAGCTTCATCTCTATGACCGGGTACGGCGCCGACATCCTCGCGTCGCCGGCGGCCGTCCAGGCCGGCCAGGGCATGTCCTTCGCCACCAACTACGCCCCGACCGAACTGAACAGTGCCGCGACCCGGGCGCAGTCGGCGGCCCTGAAGCAGTACGCGGGATCCACCTCGGGTCTTCCCTCGTTCTCCCAGGCTTACGGCTGGCTGGCCGCCGACGTGTTCCTGTACGCGCTCGAGAACGCCGGATGCGACGCCTCTCAGGCGGACATCCTCAAGTTCATGAACACGAGTGACCAGTACGACGCGGGCGGCCTGCTGCCGGACAAGCAGGACTTCACCAAGCCCGGGAGCGGCGGCAAGTGCTACTTCTCACCACCCTGAAGGGCAACGGCTTCGTCCTGGACCCGAACGGGAAGCCGGTCTGCGGCGAGCCGACCGGCCAGAGCCTCGCCGGCCACTGACGCTCGGTCGGGGCCGCGCGTGCCCCGGGCACGCCTGCGTGCCCTCGCGGCGTCACAGGCGCGCCAGTTCCGCGCAAACCAGTCCCGATAGACTTTCGGTAAACTTTTCTATAACGTGCTGACGATCGGTCAATCCGCGCCAGCGGACAATCGTGAATCTGGCTGGAGCTTCAGCACTCATCATCGGGGGCGGCCCGCTCCGGGTCGCCGTCGTCGTCAACGGCGGCCCGGGCGGGGCCCCGCTCGGGTGGAGCTGTCCCACCATTGAGATTGAGAGTCATCCATGACCGAGGTAGATCGTTCGACACCTCCGGTGACCTTGCGGATCGGCGGTGAGAAGCTCACTCGTGGATCAGGCGGGGTGCACGGCCACATCAACCCCTGTAACGGCCGAGTGGACGCCGAGATCCCGCTGGCCGGCGCCGAGGAAATCAACGCCGCCGTGCAGGTGGCGCACCAGGCCTTCCAGAGCTGGCGCAACGTCAGGCCCGCGGAGCGGGCGCGGCTGCTCCTCAAACTGGCCGACCTCATCGAGGCCAACGCCGAGGAGTTCGTCCGCCGCGGCGTCCTGGACAACGGCACCGCGATCGCGACCACGGTCGGCTCACCGATCGCGGCGCGGGACTGGACTCGCTACTACGCCGGGTGGGCCGACAAGATCGAGGGGCAGACCACCTCGACCTTCGGGCCGGACGGCGAGCTCAGCTACACCTTGGCGCAGCCCTACGGCGTCATCGGCATCATCATCACGTGGAACGGCCCGTTGATCTCGCTGGGGATGAAGATCCCGGCCGCACTGGCCGCCGGCAACACGGTCGTCGTCAAGCCGTCCGAGCTCACACCGTTCTCCGGGGAGCTCTTTGCCGACCTGGTCGCTCAGGCCGGCATTCCCGACGGGGTGGTCAACATCCTGCCCGGGGATCCGTCCGCGGGCGCCGCTCTCGTTGCCCACCCGCTGGTCAAGAAGGTGACCTTCACCGGCGGCCCGGCGACGGCGCGGAAAATCCTGGCGTCCTGCGCGGAGACGATGAAACCGGCCGTGCTGGAACTGGGCGGCAAGTCGGCGAACGTCGTCTTCGACGATGCCGATCTCGGCTCGGCCTGCTTCCACGGCGCGCTCATGTCGGTCGGGATGATGGCCGGTCAGGGCTGCGCCTTCCCCACCCGGATGCTCGTTCAGGACACGATCTACGACGAGGTATGCCAACGCGTCACCGCGATCGCCAAGAATATCGTGATCGGCGATCCCTTTGATCCCGGCACCGGGTCCGGCCCGCTGGTCAACGAAGCCGCGCTGACGCGAGTACTCGGGATGATCGAGCGCGCGAAGGCCGACGGCGCGCGGCTGATCGCCGGGGGTGCCCGGCTCGGGGGCGAGCTGGCCGACGGCTACTTCCTCGAGCCCACCGTGTTCGCCGACGTCGATCCGGATTCGGAGCTCGCCCAGACCGAGGTCTTCGGGCCGGTGCTGTCGATCATCCCGTTCCACGATGACGACGACGCCATCCGGATCGCCAACAATACCCAGTACGGGCTGTCCGGTTACGTCCAGACCACGTCGCTGCGCCGCGCGCTGCGCTTCGCCGAGGAGCTCGAGACGGGCGAGGTGCTCGTCAACGGGGCGACGAACATCGCGGTCTGGCGCCCGTTCGGTGGTTTCGGCATCAGCGGGCTGGGCAAGGAAGGCGGCCGCGCGGGCTTCGAAGAGATGCTGCGGGTCAAGGGCGTCGGCATCAAGATCTCAGGGACGGCCGTCCCGAGCTGGAGCTGATCGGCCCGGGGGGAGAGAGCGCTTGCGTCGGGCGAGCGCCTCCTCCCCCCGGCCCGGCGCAGCGCCGCGGCCCGCGTTCTGCCGGGTCAGCGGCCCTGCCAGACAGGCGCGCGACGCTCAACGAAGGCGGTCGCGCCTTCCTTGGCGTCCAGGCTGTCAAAGACCGCCGGCTGCAGCTGATCCTGCAGCGCCCATACCGTGGCGGCGGGCTGGACTGCCGCGGCCCTGACCAGCCGCTTGGTCACTGCCACCCCGAGCGGGCCGTTGGCCGCGACAGCCTCCGCCAGCGCGACGGCTTCGTCGAGCACCGTCGCCGGATCCACCAGACGGTTGATCAGCCCGAGCTGGAAGGCGCGCTCGGCGGTGATGTACTCGCCGGTGAGCGTCAACTCGAGCGCCACCGCGAGCGGAATCCGGTTACCGAGGAACACCCCGCCACCAGCGGCGAACAACGCACGCTTGACCTCAGGTAGTCCGAACTTCGCCGCCCACGACGCCACGACCAGGTCACAGGCCAGCAGCAGCTCGAATCCGCCGGCGACCGCCGTCGCGTTCGCCGCGCCGATCACCGGGGTACTCACGCCGGAGCGCACGAAGGCCTGGTACGCGGCCAGCCCTTGCTCCCCCTCCGCTGACCAGAGCCCACTGTGCCCTTCCGCGAAACCCCGCAGGTCCATGCCCGCGCAGAACGCCTTGTCGCCGGTTGCGGTGATGACGACGGCCCGGACGTCGGGATCGGCATCAGCCGCGGCGACACCGTTGCCGATGCCGGCGATGACCGCTGCGTTCAGGGAGTTGCGCGCCTCGGGGCGATTGATGCGAAGAATCTGCACCTGGCCGCGACGTTCCTGCTCTACCTCTGCCATTGCCGTGCCTCCTGGCGCGGGTTCGGTCCTACCTGTCGTTCGACGTTCTGACACGTTCTGACGTGGCGGACGCCCGCGCGCGCCGTTTCCGGGTCGGTGGGCTACCGGGTCGAGTCAGGTGTGCGCGCCGCGTTCAGACCTCGACCAGCATTGCGCCAGCCTGACCGCCACCGGCGCACATCGCCGCGATCCCGAGGCCCCCACCGCGTCGACGCAGGTCGTTGACAAGCGTGGTGACCATCCGGGCGCCGCTTGCCGAGATGGGGTGGCCCAGGCTGCATCCGCTGCCGTGGATATTGACGGTGTCCTCGTCGATGCCCAGGACCTTGCAGACCGCGACCGGCACCGACGCGAAGGCCTCGTTGATCTCCCACACCGCGATGTCGGACTGCTGGACCCCAGCCCGCTCGAGCACCTTGGGAATCGCGCGCAGCGGGGCCATCCCCGTCTCACGCGGGTTGATGCCGGCCGACGCCCACGCGCGCACAGTCGCCACCGGCCGCAGACTCTCGCTACGCGCAAGATCGTCGCTGACGACCGTCACGGCGGCCGCGGCGTCGTTGAGGCCACTGGAGTTTCCGGCCGTGACGGAGAAACCCTCGATCTCGGGGTGCAGGACCTTGAGCGCGGCGAGCTTCTCCATCGTGGAGCCGCGACGCGGGTACTCGTCAACGGAGAACTCGACGTAACCGCCGTCCTTACGCCGCGCCTTCACCGGGACGATCTCGTCGACGAACAGGCCGGCGTCGATGGCCGCGATGGCGCGCTCATGCGACCGCAGCGCCCAGGCGTCCTGGTCCTGTCGCGAGAGCCCGGCGATCCTGGCCGTGTTCCACCCGACCGTGATGGACATGTCGAGGTTCGGCGCCTCGGCGCTGTCCGGGTGGGTCGGCGGGTACCACGGAACGAACTCGTCCTCGGTGCCCGGTACCCGGCGCTGGAGCCGTGGGCTGAGCGACGCGGAGTGCACACCGCCGGCCACAATGGCACGGTCCATGCCGGCACGGATCTGCGCGGCAGCGATTCCGATGGCCGTCAGGCTGCCGGCGCAGTGCCGGTTGACCGCCTGGCCGGGGACATCGAGCAGGCCCACCTCGATCGCGGCGTGGCGAGCGACGGCGCCACCCCCGTACCCCGATTCCGCGAAGACGACGTCGTCGATCAGCCGGGGGTCGATGCCCGATCGTTCGATGGTCTCGTTGAGCACCACCCGAGCGAGCTCCTCGGGAGTCGTATCCGCCAGCGTGCCCTTGCGGGCGGTGCCAATAGCGGTACGGACGGCGTTGACAATCACGGCGTCGGGCACGGGCACCTCACAGTTGCGAGAATCGGCGACGAAGGCGGGCGACCCCGCGTACGTCCGTCTCGGCGGGACGCCACCGCGACTGACATGAGTATAGAACGCCTTACGGTAAGGTCAAACCTTCGCCTGACGCAACGCCCGCGGTCAACCGGCCGCGCGCCACCCCGCGGAGATCGACGCGAAACGCCCCGCCACGCCTGAGGGATGTAGCGGGTTCACCGACGCATAGAGGAGTGCCCGTGCCGGAACCGCGGCCCACCCGTCCCCTCCCCCAGCCCACGCTCGCCAGCTCTGGGTTCTGGTCGTCGGGCAAGGATGGCGTTCTACGCCTCTCGCACTGCGCGTCGTGCGACCGGTGGTTCCATCCGCCGGGGCCGATGTGTCCCTACTGCCGCGGCCGGGAGGTCGCGCTCGCTCCCGTGTCCGGACGCGGGACGATCGTCGCCTTCAGCGTCAACCACCAGCAGTGGCTGCCGACGTTCCCGCCGCCCTACGTCGTCGCGATCGTCGCGA
>Ga0207710_10000243_pt1 | contig 46286 bp, 37 predicted proteins | sample KBSS24metaG_FD_184400 | JGI IMG/M metagenome (GOLD analysis project Ga0207710, IMG submission 184400) | Switchgrass rhizosphere microbial communities from Kellogg Biological Station, Michigan, USA - KBS S2-4 metaG (SPAdes) (version 2) | ecosystem: Host-associated > Plants > Roots > Rhizosphere...
CGTGGTCGGTCCCCTGCGAGCCGTTCTCCTCGGGGCGGCGGCCGAACTCGCTCCAGAGCTCGATCAGCACCCGGTCGGCCAGGCCGCGCGCTTCGAGGTCGCGCTGGAAGGCGAGCAGCCCCTCGCAGGTCTTGCCGAGGCTGTCGGCGAGGTCCGGCGCCTGGCCGGCGTGGGTGTCGTAGCCGCCTTCGGCGCGGACGGTGACGACCCGCATCGGCAACCCGGCGGCGATGTAGGCGGACAGCCCGGCGAGCTTGTGGGCGAACTGCGTGTCCGGGTAGGCGACCGGGCTGGTGAAGTCGCTGAGGCCGCCGAGTTCCTCGCGCAGCTTCTCGGTCTGCGAGGTGGCGCGGCGGACCTGGGTGAGCCCCGGCGAGTCCGAGGGCAGCGAGCCGAAGCGGGCGAAGCTGCGCATCATCTCGGTCTCGATCGGGTCGCTGACCGGCGTCCAGAGGTCGTAGCCGTCGACGCTGTCGATCGCCGCCACCGGGCGGTCCGCGGTGGCGATCATCGGCGAGAGCGTACCGTCCATCGAGAGGCCCTGCAGGGGGTTTTCCTCGTCGCCGACGAGGTCCACGTAACGACCCAGCCAGCCGGTCCTGAAGCCGACCTCGAGCTCGCCGATCTCGTAGTAGTGGCGCGAGGTGAAATGCGACTGGTCGGGGTGGTCGTAGCCGATCGCCGGGAAGGCGCTGACCTTGCCCTCTTCGTGCAGGGTCGCCAGCCCGGCCGCGGCGGGGTGCCACTGCAGGCGCGTGTCCTCGCTGAAGGTGGCGCCGGCGCCGGGGGCGAAGGCGAGGTTGGGACGCAGCTGGGCGTAGCGCGGGTCGCCAACCGGGGCGAGGACGCTGAGGGCGTCGATGCCGCCGTCGAAGAAGACCGAGACGAGGATCTTGTCGGCCTGCGCGGCCTGGGCGATCCCAGTCTCGAAGGCGGAGATCGGGATCCTGCTGGCGCCGTAGACCGCCAGCGCCATGCCGGCGGCACGCGAGAGGAAGGTTCGCCGCGAGAGCCCGGAGCCGGCCGGCTCCGGCATCCCCGGCTCGATCGCCGGGAGGCCGCGGCCGGCTTCGGCGGCGGCCGAGCGAAGCAGCTGGGCGCGGGTGTAGTCGTTGCAGCAGTTCTGGCTCATTGCAGGATCGTGTCGGGGCTGATTCCGATCAGCTGCAGCAGCGCGTTCTGGCGCATCGCCCGGTAGGGGCCGCGCTGCCAGCTGGCGATGACCTGCGCCTCGCAGCGGCGCCCGAAGTCGAGCAGCTCGGCGCGGTGCTCTTCGCGCAGGGCCGGCGAGCCCCAGCTGACGAGCGCTCGCGCCAGCCCTTCCTCGGCGGTCTCGGTTTCGCTGTAGGAGTCGTTCCAGGCATCGACGGCGATCGGGCTGACGGCGTAGCCCACCGTGTTCCAGCGGGCCCGCAGCCGCGAGGTGTCGAGCCAGCGCGTGTCGTCCCAGCCGGAGACGTTGGGTGGCCAGAAGAGCTGCTGGCCGGCTTCGTCGCAGAGCCAGATCCAGGCCTCGGTGTCGATGCCGCGCCCGAGCGTCCGCAGCATCCCCGCCAGCTGCACCACCGGCGGCTTCACCATCGGCGGGCCGAGGTAGAGATCGGGGCTCATCAGGATCATCTCCAGCACCGGTCGGATCGCCCAGCCGTTGTCGTGGTAGGTAGCGATCAGGGCGTCCCGGGTCGCGTCCGAGGGCGGTTGCGGGACGAAGTAGCTCCACAGCTTCTCGACGAAGAAGGAGGGGTGGAGGGGGTGTTCGACGCAGAGCCGGCAGGAGTCTTCCCAGCTCCAGTTGCCGCTCTGCCCGAAGACCGTCTTCGTGCCGGCGTCGTGGCGTTTGGGATCGAAGCGGAAGTTGTAGGCGCCGAGTTCGCCCGACCAGTCGTAGCGCCAACCGGTCAGGGCGCGGGCCTGTTCGCGGACGTCGGTCTCGCTGTAGGCCCCGCGGTCGGCGCCCAGCGAGAACAGCTCCATCATCTCCCGCCCATAGTTCTCGTTCGGCGCCTGCTTGGTGTTTTCGGCGCCGTTCAGCCACTGCAGCATCGCCGGGTCGACGGTGACGGCCCGGAAGAGGTCGAGGAAGGACCCGAAGCAGGCGGAACGGAAGAGGTTGGACTGGTCGATCATCTGCTGCTGGCGCGAGACGCTGGCGCTGGAGGTCGCGAACCAGTCGTGGAGGACGAGCGCCATCCGCTCGACCAGCGGCTGGTCGCTGCGGACCATCCGGTCCAGCCACCAGAGGTGGTCGTGCCCCCAGGCGTCGGCGGGGGCAATCGGGGCGCCGTCATCGTCGACCGGAGCCGGTCCGCGCAGGTTGGCCGCGCCGCTGGGCCGGGTCAGCGACTGCACGGCGGCGACGAGCCCGAGCGAGGCGAGCTGCTCGGCCTGGCCGGCGATCGGGCCGAAGCCGGCGCGGTTGATCAGCCGGGTCGCCTCGGCGACGCCGAAGGGCCCCTGGTAGGCGCCGGGAGGAAAGGCGGAGCCGCTGCCCGGCGCGCTCGCGGGTGCGGCCGCGGCTGGCGTCGAGGCTCGCGCCGGTTTCTTGCCGGGGCCACGGAAGTGGTGTGGCTTTGGCTTGTGGTGGTGCTTGTAGATGTAGGGCTGAACGCGCCAGTCGCCCTGGCCGTCTGCCACCCAGCGGTAATGCTTGTCCTTCCAGACGCGGCGGCGCTTGTGCCGATGCGTCGGCTTCTTCTTGGCGCTCGCTGTCGCTCGGGGAATGGCCATGCCTGGTCGTCCCCGTTGGAGGGGTTGGTCAGTTTTCGGTATTGGGGCAGCAGTCTTGAGGCGGGGCAACCGGACTGGACAAACGACCCATTCCGCCGAAGCGCGAGAATGGGCACGTGGGTCTCGAGTACGTCCCGATCGTCTTCTTCTTCGGCCTCGCCACCGGCATCATCGGCAAGGGCAAGGGCAGCTCCTTCTGGATCTGGTTCATCGTCGGCGCGGTGCTGCCGCTGCTCGGCCTTGTCGCCGTGATCCTCTACCGGGTCGAGAAGAACGAACCCGAACGGCAGTGCCCCAATTGCGGCAAGGCCCTGAAGCTCTACGTCCAGGTCTGCCCCCGCTGCGGCACCGACCTCTATCTGCCCGACCCGGCCGCGGTGCGGCATCCCGGCGTCGAGTAGGCGCTCAGCGCAGCCAGGTGCGGACGATCGCGTTGGCGAAACCAACGCCGTAGCGGAAGACCGCCGGCTTCTTGGAGTGGCCGTGGAGCCGTTGTTCGACGGTGATCGCCACCTCCTTGGCGGGGATGCCGCGCTTGATCGCCTCGATCATGAACTCGGAGGTGTGGAACTGCTCCTGGCGCAGGACCAGCTGCGGGAGCACCCTGGTGCGGACGGCGCGGTAGCCGTTGGAGCAGTCGGTGACGTGGGTGCGGGTGATGAAGGAGACGAGGCGGTTGAAGAAGACGATGCCGAGCTCGCGGGCGAAGTGGTTGCGGTCGGCGTGGCCGAGCACGCGGGAGCCGTGGGCGACGTCGACCTCGCCGTCGAGGACGGGTTTGACCAGCCGCTCCATCTCGTCGGGGCGGTGCTGGCCGTCGGCGTCGAGGGTGACCACGACCTCGGCGCCGGATTCGACCATCAGCCGGTAGCCCGTGCGCAGGGCTGCACCGCCGCCGCGGTTGGTGACGTGGCGGGCGACCGCGGCGCCGTGCTCGGCGGCGACGTCGCCGGTGCCGTCGCGGGAGCCGTCGTCGACGACCAGCACCACGGTGGCTGTGCCGCAGACCTCCCGCGGCATCTGCTCGAGCACGTGGCCGATGTTGTCGGCCTCGTTGTAGGCGGGGACCAGGATCGCGACCTTGCCGCGGAAGCGCTCCGGCAGCCCGGCCTGGCGGAACTCCTCCCAGGCCAGCCCCTCCAGCGCCGCCGCCAACTGCCGCGAGTTGCGGGCGGCGACGGAGAGCGCCCGCAGGATCAGCAGGAAGAGGATGAAGATCGCGAAGACGGCGAGGCCGAGGATGCGGCCGCCATTGCCCTTTTCGAAGGAGAAGGCGGAGAGCAGCTTGTCGGTGATTTCGGTGCCGGCGACCAGGGCCAGGCCGACTCCAGCGAGGAGCAGGATCAGCACGTCGCTGTTGCGCAGCGAGCGGCGGCGGGCGATCGCGTAGACGACGATCAGCGCCGCGACGACGAGGCCGGTGGCGCGGAGCGCCGTCAGCTCGGCGGGGAAGATGCCTGCTCTGGGGACCATTCGCGGCCAGAGGATATGGCCGCGAAGGTCGAGACCAGCGCCAGGGCCACCGCTGGGAAGACAAGCGTCATCAGCACCTCGTTGCGGCGCGGCGCCGCCAGCGAGATCGCGCCAACCGTGGTGACCAGCGCGACCGGGGTCGCCAGGGCCAGCAGCTCCCACCAGCGCCGGCGCCGGCCGAGCACGACCAGGCCGCCGATCCCGAGCGCGACGAGGAGGATCTGGATCGCCCTGCCGAGCCCGCTGCTCATCGCTTCGCCGACGCCGCTGCCCCACATCCGCCCGACCTTGCGGGCGGTCATCCCCAGGTACCCAAGCGGGTCTTCGCCGAAGTACTTGGAGAAGTTCTGCTTGCCGACCTTGCCGAGCGCCGAGTCGCGCGGCAGGTCGGGATAGCGGGCCGCGACCTTGTCGAAGAGGGGAGTCGGATCGACCTCGTTGAGGGCCTCGGACTGGGGCGGCAGGCTGATGTGGTCGTAGCGCTCGTAGAGGATTGCCTTGACCCGCTGGTATTCGCCGTCGGCCGGCAGGAAGGTGCCGACGTAGAGCGCCTTGCCGCCGCCGGTCGAGATCGGCACGACCCGGTCGAGGACGACGTAGTTGCGAATCGCCCAGGGGAGGATGAGGACGAACAGGGCGGCGATGAAGACCGCGGCTGCCGCGAGGGCTCGGCGCCAGTCGTAATCAATCGCGATCCGAATCGCGGTCAGCACGATGAAGGCACCCCCGACCAGCAGGTACTCGGGCCGCATCATCGCTAGCGCCCCGAACAGGAGGCCCGGGACGAGCCACCGGGCGAGCGGGTCCTGGCGCGGGGAGAGGGGGGTTGCGGGCGCGGTCGTCCTCACCCCCCTCTCCCCGCGCCACCCGCTCGACGGGCGTCCCCATCCGACATTTCCTGCCCAGAGCCATGCCAGCACCGCCGCGGGGAGGAGCAACATCGCCGGGGGCTCGCTCATCAGCTCGCCGGTCGAGTGGATGAACGGGGGGTAGACGGCGACGCCGAGGGCAGCCAGGAGTCCGACCGTGGCGGCGAGTCCGGTTGCCGGTGGCTCGCCCTCGTGAGCATGCTGGTCACTGTTCTGTCTCCGCAGTACAGCCTGTCCCAGTCGCTCGGCGAGCGCGAAGACGACCAGGATCGCCGCGATCCCCAGCAGCGCCTCGACGATTCGGGCGGTTCCTTCGCGGGCGCCGCCGGTGGCGTAGAAGGAGGCGGCGTAGAGGAGGGGGGCGCCGGGCGACCAGTCGCTGGAGTCGCGGAAAGTCGGTCCGCCGAAGCTGCCTTCTTCGTAGAGCGCCTTGGCGAGGCCGAAGTAGGCGTGCGAGTCGTCGGCTGGTTCGGCGACCGGATGGGCGACGGCGTAGGCGCGCAGGCCGAGGCCGAGGAGGGCGATCAGCGCGAGCAGGACGAGCGTTCGCCGCCCGTAGCGGTCGGGCAGAGCGCGGAACCGGGCGGCGAGAGCGGTCAAGGCCGGGTCAGGCTACCCGTGGTGCCCGATCTCTCCCGTCCGGCCAACCTCCCCGCCACGGGTTCGGGCCACCTCGCCTCCCAGCTTGGGGGAGGCCGGTGCCCGACGCCCGAGCGCAGGGCAGCGGCCGCCCGCGGCGAACTCTGCCGGGCAAGCTCAAATCCGACCGAGGAGAACCTCAGATGCGCCGATTCCTGACAGCTGCCTCCATCTCCGCCCTCGCCTCGCTGGCGCTGGCGAGCGGCGCCAGCGCCAAGCCGATGACGCAGACCTGCACCGCCAGCTCGCCGAACGTGATCGGCAAGACGATCACCGGCAGCCTCTTCGCCACCAACGTCGATCCCTCCCAGGCCCGCTTCGCCACCTGCGCCCAGGCCAAGAAGGTGATGACGAAGACGACCGAAATCCGGGTCGAGGAGCCACGCGTCACCGCCGCCTTCCGCTGCACGCCGACGGTGAAGAGCACCAACCCCGACGTCGTCTCCTACAAGTGCGTCTTCAAAGGCGCCGACACGGCGACCTTCATCAAGCTCACCTTCCAGGTCAAGTACGACCAGGACTAGCCCGACCCGATGGCGCCGGCCTCCTGCGGCCGGCGCCGTTCGCGCAGCGCCGTCCAGGCCCAAACCGCGCCGAGCCCCGCGCAGGCCGCCAGCAGCGGCAGCATCACCAGAGCCCGTCGCGGCGAGGCGACCAGCAACGTGCTGAGGGCGGTGATCGAGAGAAAGACGGTGCCCAGCACCGCCGCCTCCCGGCGCCGCCGCCAGGCGAGCAACCTCAGTCCGAGCAGCCCGAAGGCCAGGAGCGCCCAGTGCAGCAGCTCCCAGACCGGCTCTCGCATCACCTCGCGCGGCCCGTGCCCCCAGATGCGCCAGACCTTCCTGGCGACGAACCCGGCGAACTCCGGCTCGGCGCCGAGGTCGTCCCAGAGCTGCTCCTTGCCCATCTTGGATAGTGCCTGGTCGGCTTCCATCCCCGGGTGGCGGTGTGCCGCCAGGCGGGCGAGGATCTGCTCGAGCCGCAGCCGTTCGAGAGCGTGCGGCCCGAACAGTTCCGGATGCCGCTCGACCACCTCGGCACCGACCCGTTCGGGATCGCCGTTCGAGGGCAGATAGGTCCCCGCGAACAGCACCTGGCCGCCGCCCGTCGAGATGGGTACGAAGCGCCCGAGCGCCTCGGCGTTGCGGATCGTCCAGGGCGCGATCACGACCAGCGACGCGGCGAGGAGCACCAGCGCGGCCGCGAGCGATCGGCGCCAGTCGTTGCCGCCGGCGTCGCTCCTGGCGAAGCCGGCGGCGAACACGAGCACCGCGAGCAGCACCGCCACCCCGAGGTACTCCGGTCGCACCAGCGCCAGCGCTCCGAGCAGGACGCCCGGCAGCACCCATCGCGATCGTCCCCCGCCGTCGTCCCCGGCCCAGAGGAGTGCCAGGACCGCACCGACCAGCAGCGTCGCCGCCAGCGGCTCGCTCATCAGCATCCCCTGGTACTCGAGCAGCGCTGGGTAGATCGCCACCGCTAACGCCCCAATCAGCCCCGCGATCGTCGCGCTGTGCAGTTTTCCCACCCTATGGCGGGGGAAAAGTACGCAGCGCGCGAGGCGCAGTCCCAGCAGGTAGGTGAGCAGCACCCCAAGCGTCCCGATCAGCGCCAGGAGGACCCGGGCGAGGCGTTCGTGCACGCCGCCCGTCACCTCGTACACGCCCGCCACGAGGAGCGGCAGGCCCGGGGAGTAGTTGCTGGAGGGCTGGGTGGCGCCGGGGCCGACCGTGAAGCCCCCGCCGCGGTCGAGGTTGGCGGCGATCGCGGCGTAGGCGGCGGCGTCGTAGACGGGGGCGCGGCCGTCCCAAGCCTCGCCGAGGCGCAGGCCTAGGCCGAGCAGGAGGATCGCGACCAGGACGGCGACGCCGGCCCGGCCCCCGTTGCGCGCCGCCAAGCCGTCGAGCATGGGGCGGATGCTATGTCGATTGGCCTCGCCGTCACCCCGGGCAGCTACGATGCCGCGCCTATGCGCATCCTCATCCTCGGTGGCGACGGCTACCTCGGCTGGCCCACCGCGCTGCGATTCTCCGCCCGCGGTCACGAGGTCTCCGTCGTCGACAACTTCTCTCGCCGTCGGTGGGTCGAGGCCCAGGGCAGCGATTCGCTGACCCCGATCGGCTCCTTGCACGATCGGATCGCCGCCTGGGAGGAGATCTCCGGCAAGCGCATCCCCAGCTATGTCGGTGCCGTCGAGGACGGCGACTTCCTCGACTCGGTGGTCGCCGAGACCCGTCCCGAGGCGGTCGTCCACTACGGCCAGCAGGCCTCGGCGCCCTACTCGATGGCCTCCCGCGAGCAGGCGGTCGAGACCCAGCACGCCAACGTGATCGGCAACCTCAACCTGCTCTTCGCGATCCGCGACCACGTCCCCGAGTGCCACCTGGTCAAGCTCGGGACGATGGGCGAGTACGGCCAGCCCGAGATCGACATCGAGGAGGGCTACATCGAGATCGAGCACAAGGGGCGCCGCGACACGTTGCCCTTCCCGAAGCTGCCGGCCTCGCTCTACCACTGCTCGAAGGTCCACGACTCGACCAACATCCACTTCGCCTGCCGGACCTGGGGCTTGCGCGCCACCGACCTCAATCAGGGGGTCGTCTACGGGATCGAGACCGACGAGACCGCCAGCGACGAGCGCCTGATCACCCGCTTCGACTACGACGAGGTCTTCGGCACCGTCCTCAACCGCTTCTGCCTGCAGGCGGTGATCGGCCACCCGCTGACCGTCTACGGCTCCGGCCACCAGACCCGCGGCTTCCTCAACATCCGCGACACCCTCAACTGCGTCGAGCTGGCGGTCCAGAACCCAGCCGACGCGGGTGACTTCCGCGTCTTCAACCAGTTCACCGAGCAGTTCTCGGTGCTGGGGCTGGCCGAGCTGGTCAAGCAGGCCGGCGAGCACCTCGGCTACGCGGTCGAGCTGCAGCACTGCGAGAACCCGCGCGTCGAGAAGGAAGATCACTACTACAACGCCGTGCACACGAAGCTGCTCGACCTCGGCCTGCAGCCGACCCTCCTCGGCGAGGAGCTGGTCGAGTCGATGATCCACAAGATCGAGCGGCACAAGGAGCGGGCGGTCGAGAGCGCGATCGACCCCCGCACTCGCTGGAACCCGGCGAAATCCCCTGCTGGGCAGGCCTAACCCGAGCCCATCCCGCCCCGCCTGACGGCGGTGGCGCGCTGGTAGCATCGCCAGTTCCATGCGAGCCGCTGACGCACTGATGGAATCGCTCAAGGCCGAGGGCGTGAAGCACGCCTTTGGGATCCCCGGCGGGGCCAACCTGCCGATGTACGACGCCGTCGTCGACGCCGACTTCCGCCACGTCCAGGTCCGCCACGAGCAGGGCGCCGGGCACGCCGCCGAGGGCTACGCCCGCGCCTCGGGCCGGGTCGGGGTCGCCTTCGCGACCTCCGGGCCGGGCGCGACCAACCTGATCACCGCGATCGCCGACGCGATGCTCGACTCGACCCCGACCGTCTTCATCACCGGCCAGGTCAAAACCGAGCTGATCGGCACCGACGGCTTCCAGGAGGCCGATGTGCTCGGTGCCACGCTGCCCTTCGTCAAGCACTCCTTCCAGGTCACCGACGCGCGCCAGATCCCCGAGTACGTCCACGAGGCCTTCCACGTCGCCTCGACCGGCCGTCCCGGACCGGTGCTGCTCGACATCCCCAGCGACCTCTTCCGCGCCGACATCGATTACGCGCCGCGCACCGAGCCGGTCGAGCTGCCCGGCTACAAACCCTCGACCGAAGGCAACGCCAAGCAGATCCGGATCGCCGCCAAAGCGCTCGCCAACGCGCGCCGGCCGATCCTCTATACCGGCGGCGGCGTCATCAACGGCAACGCCTCCGAGGAGCTGCGCGAGCTGGCCGGCTCCGACCGCTTCCCGGTCACCTCGACCCTGATGGGCCTCGGCGCCGTCCCGGCCTCGCACGAGAACTGGCTGGGGATGCTGGGCATGCACGGCACCTTCGCCGCCAACCACGCGATGGACCAGGCCGACCTGATCGTCGCGATCGGCGCCCGCTTCGACGATCGCATCACCGGCAAGCTGAGCGAGTTCGCGCCGCACGCCAAGGTGATCCACATCGACATCGACCCGGCGGAGATCTCCAAGAACGTCGGCGCCCACATCCCGATCGTCGGCGACGTCAAGCAGGTGCTGCCGAAGCTGACCCGCGAGTACCGGGCCCTGCAGACCGACTCCTCGCGCCTCGAGGCCTGGTGGAGCACGCTCGACTCCTGGCGGGACCAGCACGCCCTGCATTACACGCCCGGCGAGAACGGCGAGATCAAGCCGCAGTACATGATCGAGGCGCTGCACCGGGCCACCGGCGGCGACGCGATCATCACCTCCGACGTCGGCCAGCACCAGATGTGGACCGCCCAGTACTACGGCTTCGAGCAGCCGCGCCGCTGGATCAACTCCGGCGGGCTCGGAACGATGGGCTTCGGGCTGCCGGCGGCGATCGGCGCCAAGGTCGCCTGCCCCGACGAGACGGTCGTCTGCGTCGCCGGCGACGGCAGCCTGATCATGAACGTCCAGGAGCTGGCGACCTGCGTCACCGAGGGAGTCGACGTCAAGGTCTTCCTGATGAACAACGGCTACATGGGCATGGTCCGCCAGTGGCAGGAGCTCTTCTGGGACCGCCGCTACAGCTCCGTCGACATGGGCTTCGACAGCCCCGACTGGGTGAAGCTGGCCGAGGCGTTCGGCGCCACCGGGCTGCGCTGCGACAACGCCGACGAGCTCGAGGCGACGATGAAGCAGGCGCTGGAGACCGAGGGTCCGGTCCTGCTCGACGTCCGCGTCGCCCGCGAGGAGAACTGCTACCCGATGATCCCTCCGGGCCAGGCCGCCCGCGACATGGTCGAGTCGCCCGAGGCGGTGCGCTGATGGAGGCCGGCACCCCCGACCTGCTGAAGCTCGAGGATCTGCACGTCCCCGGTCAGCTCAGCGGCCGCAAACACGTGCTCTCGATCCTGGTCGAGAACAAGCCGGGCGTACTGGCCCGCGTCGCCGGCCTCTTCTCGCGACGCGGCTTCAACATCGACACGCTCGCCGTCGGACCGACCGACGACCCCAGCGTCTCCCGGATCACCCTCACCCTCGACGGCGCCGTCCACCCGATCGACCAGGTCACCAAGCAGCTGCACAAGCTGATCAACGTCCTGAAGATCCGCGACATGGAGCCGGAAGAGACGGTCGCCCGCGAGATGGCCCTCTTCAAAGTCTCCTCGGCGGTCGAGAACCGGGCCGAGATCATCCAGTTCGCGGAGATCTTCCGGGCCAAGATCGTCGACGTCGCCCGTCGCACGATGACGATCGAGGTGACCGGCTCGGCCGAGAAGATCGAGGCCTTCGAGCGCATGGTGCGCCCGCACGGCCTGGTCGAAATGGTCCGCACCGGCGAGATCGCGATTGCGCGAGGCAGCGACTAGCCAGCTGCTCAGCGGCCTGCGCGATGCCGTGGGCCGGGCGACCGGGCGCCGTCACCGGACCCTGGTCAGCGTCACCGCCGAGGTCGAGCTGGCCGATCCGTGCGCGGCGGTCTTCGCCTCGCGCCTTGCCTCCGATCGCTGGTTCTGCTGGGAGCAGCCGGATCGCGGCTTCGCCCTGGCCGGGCTCGGCGTCGCCCATGAATCCGTCTCACGCGGTCGCGGGCGGTTCGCCGAGGTCGGCCGCGAGTGCCTCGAGGTGGGCCGTGACAGTGTCGTCGACGAGCCCGCCGGGCTTCCCGCCGGTGCCGGCCCGGTTTGGCTGGGCGGCTTCGCCTTCGCGCCCGACGGCAGCAGATCGCCGACCTGGTCCTCGCTGCCCCCGGCCTCGATGGTGCTTCCCGAGCTCTCGCTCTGCCGCAGCGGCGGCTCGACTTTCCTGACCCTGAACGTCGTCCTCGGCGCCTCGGATCGGCTCGGCGAGGATGAGGAGGCACTTGCTGCCGCAGCCGCTCTGGAGGCGCGGCTCGCCGGGCTACGCGAGTCCGGCCTGCCGCTGCTCGACCCGCACCCGACCGCGCCGGCGACGATCCGCAGCGCTCGGCCGCCGCGCGAGTTCGAAGCCGCGGTCGAGGCGGCCACAGCCCGGATCGAGGCGGGGGCGATGTCGAAGGTGGTGCTGGCCCGCGAGGTGATCGTCGAGGCCGCCTCCGCCCACGACACCGCGGCCCTCTTCGGGGCGATGCGCGAGCAGTTCCCCTCCTGCTTCTGCTTCTGCTGCGGCACGCCCGAGGCGGCCTTCGTCGGCGCCAGCCCGGAGCTGCTGGTGCGACGCTCCGGGGCGAGCGTCTCCACCGTGGCCCTGGCCGGCTCGACCCGGCGCAGCTCCGACCCCGCCGTCGACGACCACCTCGGCGAGCAGCTGCTGCGAAGCGACAAGAACCGGCGCGAGCAGCGGATCGTCGCCGACCGGATCGTCCGCGCCCTGCGCCCGCATGCCGTCTGGGTCGAGGCGGCCGGGGAGCCGGAGATCGTCAAGGTGGCGAACATCCAGCACCTGGCGACGCCGGTGATCGCCCAGCTCGCCGAGCCGCACTCGGCGATCGAGCTGGCCGGGATGCTGCACCCGACGCCGGCGGTGGGTGGCGAGCCCTGGGGCGTCGCCGAGTGGGCGATCGCCGAGCTCGAGGGGATGGACCGTGGCTGGTACGCGGCGCCGGTCGGCTGGATGGACGCCACCGAGGACGGAGAGTTCTGCGTCGCCCTGCGCAGCGGGTTGATCCGCGACCGGGAGGCTCACCTGTTCGCGGGGGTTGGGGTGGTCGCCGGGTCCGAGGCGGCGGCGGAGTTGGCTGAGACCGAGGTGAAGCTGCAGGCGTTGTTGCCGTTTCTGGCTGAGTAGGGGCGGGCCGAGCCCGGGGACCCCTCCCCGGCAGGCCGTTGCGCAGCTGGGCGAACCCGGCGATTCGATGGGTCGCCGCTTGAGCCTGCCGGGGAGGGGTCCCCGGGCTCGGCCTGGCGCCTGCTCAGAGTGAAGCGATTGCGGCGCCGACGGCTTCGGTGATGTGGCGGTGGGACGCGACGTTGGTGGTGCGGTCGGTGCGGATCTCGATCAGGGAGGTTCCGGCGGCGAGGGCATCGGGGAGTTCGGCTAGGGACGTGAGGTGGCGGTGGGGCACCTCGAATAGTGCTGCTGCCTTCTCCGTGCTGACGCCGCGGGGCGTGCCGAGGAGGCCCTCGAACTCGTCGCTGGCAAGTGCTTCCTGCTGCGGGAGGAAGTGGAAGATGCCGCCGCCGTTGTTGTCGATGGCGACGATGCGGACGGGGGTGTCGACGTGGCGAAGGGCGGCTAGGGAGCCGAGGTCGTGGAGGAGACCGAGGTCGCCGGTGATGATGGTCGTGGGGCGGCCGCTGGCGGCGGCGGCGCCGATGCCGGAGGAGATCAGGCCGTCGATGCCGTTGGCGCCACGGTTGCAGAGGAAGAGGGCATCGGCGGCGCCGGTGGCGACGAAGGCCTCCTGGTCGCGGATCGGCATGCTCGAGGCCGTGTAGACGAGGTCGCCGTCGCGGTGGGCCGCACCGAGGGCGCGGTGCAGAGCTGGCTCGGTGATGCGGGTCGCTCCCGCTGCGCCGAGAGCCGCGTCTGCGGCATCGGTCTCGACGCTCCCTGGGACGGTGCCGAGCGCTGCCTCGATTGCCTCCTGGGCGGTGCGCTCAGCGGCGAGCCAGCGCTCCGGGGCCGGTCGCGGTTCCTTCTCCAAGCGGGTCGCCCAGCCGGCGGCAAGCTCGGTGGGGTCGGCGCGCAGGAGGGCTGCCGCCCGGCGGGTGGGCTCGTTCCAACCGCCGCGGGGGTCGATCGCGATCTCGTCGGCGCCGCTGGCGGCGAGCCAGGCGCGCAGGGGCTTACTGGTCGGCATCTCGCCGAAGCGGATCACCAGGTCGGGGACGACGGAGCGGGCGAAGTGCTCTTCGCGCAGAAGCAGGTCGTAGGAGGCGACGACATGGGAGCGGTCGTGGGAGCCGCAGCGCAACTGCGAGGTCGGCTCGGCGAGGATCGGGAAGCCGGAGGCACGGGCGAGATGGGCGAGGGGCTCGCGCAGCTCCGGATCGACCTGGCGGCCGGCGACGATCACCCCGGCGATCGCGTCGCCGAGGTGGCCGGCCACCTCGTCGAGGAGGAAGGCCGAGGGCTCGACGTCGACTCGGGTCACGGCGGTGAGCGGTCGTCCCTCGCGCCCGTGTAGCGCCAGAGGGTCAGTTGCGGTCACCGCGCCTGCAACCGGGATCGGGGCGAGCGGCTCGCGCCAGGGGAGGTTGAGGTGGACGGGCCCGGGCCGGATCTCCCCCCGGGCACCGGCCAGCGCCCGCGCCGCCACCGAGCGGTAATGCAGCAGCCCCTCGTCGTCGGCGAGATGGGTGCCGACTTCGCAGAACCAGCGGACCGAGGAGCCGTAGAGCTTGACCTGGTCGATCGTCTGCCCGGCGCCGACCCCGCGCAGCTCCGGGGGGCGGTCGGCGGTGAGGACCAAGAGCGGCAGCGCCGACTCGTCCGCCTCGCAGACCGCCGGGTGGTAGTTGGCCGCGGCGGTGCCGGAAGTGCAGAGCAGCGCCACCGGCTCGCCGCTCGCCTGCGCCGCGCCTAGCGCGAAGAAGCCTGCCGAGCGCTCGTCGACGATCACCGTCACCTCGATCTCCGGCTGGCGCCAGAGCGCCACCGCCAGCGGCGTCGAGCGCGAGCCGGGGGAGACGACCGCCCGCTTCAGCCCACCGCGCGCCAGCTCCTCGGCGAAGGTGGAGGCGAGGGCGGTGTTGGCGTTGGTGGAGTCCACGGTGGGGCGACTTGTTCCCTAGCGGGGAGGAAGAAGTCGCCCCGCAGGCTAGAGGCGGTGCGCCGCCAGCGCGTCCTCGTCGATCTCGACCCCCAGCCCTGGCCCCGGTGGGAGGTGCAGCAGGCCATCGCGCAGCTCGCACTCGACGGCGGCGACGGTGGAGGCGAAGAGGCGCTGGGTGGCCAGGCCGTGGGCGAGATCGAGTCGCTCGGGGTGCTCGCTCGCGGCAAGCGTCTGCGCCACCTGCGCGGCTGCGGCGATTCCGACCGGACCGTCGAGAGCGCTGGAGACGTAGGCCGGCAGAACGTCGGCTATCGCGACCGCTTCCTCCGGCCCGCCGACCTTGGAGAGCTTGATCCCGGTGAACTTGCAGGCGCCCATCGAGGCGGCCCGCTCGGCATCAGCCCAGCTGGCGACGCTCTCGTCGGCGGCGAGCGGGATCGAGGTCGCCGCGGCCAGCTCGGCCATCTCCTCGAGCGAGTCGACGGGCTGCTCAGCCAACTCAAGCGCAAACGATTCCAGCGCCGCCAGCGACCGTTTCGCGGTCCTCAGGTCCCAGGCCGCGTTGACGTCGACCCGGATCCGCGCCTCCATCCCGATCGCCTGGCGCACCGCCCGCACCTGCTCGACGTCGTCCCCGCTGCCGAGCTTCAGCTTGAAGGTGGTGAAGCCCTCTGCCGCCCAGGCCCGTGCCTCCTCCGCGACCGCTCCCGGCTCACCGGCAACGAGCGTCGCATTGCAGGGCACCGCCACGCCCCGATCCGGTGGGGTGCGATCGACCTTTCCTTCGGATAGCGGAGGAAAGGTCGGTCGCACCTCCCCTGGGGCGCTTGCGAGGTGGTCCCCGGCCGCCACGGCGCGGCTGCGCAGGTCGAGCAGTGCCGTCGTAGCCGCGCAGCGCGACGGCGCCGAAAGCGACGGCGCCGCTGCCTCGATCGCGGCCTCGTCGAGGACGTCGAGCTGGGTCAGTGCCTCCAGCTCGCGGACCACGGTGACCAGCGTCGCCCCGCCGCGCAGCGAGAGCGGCACCGCTTCGCCGAGGCCGATGATCCCCTCCTCGGACCGCAGTCGGAGCAGGACCATCTCTCGCTGCTCCAGCCGCCCTCGTGCCGTCACGTAGGGACGCTTGAAGGGCAGGGCGTAGGGGATTACCTCAGCGGAGGGGAGCTTCACACCCACAGCCTCGCATCTGAGCTCGGGGTCGGCGAACCGCCACTTCGCCAGCGGGATCTGGTTGGCCGGCGAGGACCCGTCGGCAGCTTGCGCTGGCGCCGGATCGGGTGCCGACGGACGAGATCGGTCGTCAGCTCGAGATCAGCAGCCCGGCCGAGACCAGCACGCTGAAGACCGCCAGCACCGCCCCGGTCGCCGCCAGCACGCCGTTCAGGGCCGGTCCATCCGTCCGCGTCGCCAGCGTCCTCGCCGGCCGCACCGCCATCGGCGCCGCCAGCAGGCCGATCAGCGGCAGCGCGCTCGCTTCCCCGGCCGCCAGTGAGATCGGCAGCAGCACGAAGGCCCCGGCCACCAGCAGCCGGTACAGGTTGATCGCGTTGGCGCGGCCCATCCGCACCGCCGAGGTCATCTTGCCGGCCCGCCGGTCGGTCTCGAGGTCGCGGACGTTGTTGACGACGAGGATCGCCGTGGCGAGGAAGCCGACCGCGATCGAGAGCCCCAGGGGCAGCGCGTCGAGCTGCTCGACCTGGACGTAGTAGGAGCCGTTGACGGCGACGAGGCCGAAGAAGAGGAAGACGAAGACCTCACCGAGGCCGGCGTAGCCGTAAGGGCGCGGGCCGCCGGTATAGAGGACGCCGGCGGCGATCGAGACGGCGCCGATCAGGAGGATCACGACGCCGGCGACGGTCGCCAGGTAGATGCCGCAGGCGACCGCTACCGCGAAGGCGATCCAGGTCGCGGTCAGCACCCGCTGCGGCGTCACCAGGCCGGCCGAGGTGACCCGCACCGGCCCGAGGCGATCCGCCGTGTCGGCGCCGCGCCGCGCGTCCGAGTAATCGTTGGCGAGGTTGGTGCCGATCTGGATGAAGATCGAGCCGACCAGGGCGGCGAAGAAGGCACCCCAACGCGGCAGGTGGCCAACCCACTGCACCGCCGCCGCGGTGCCGACCAGGACCGGGGCGATCGCCGCCGGCAGGGTCCGCGGCCGCGCCGCCATCAGCCAGATCCTCATCGTCCGCCTCCCGTCCGCGCCGCGCTCACGGCCGCCGCGGGAACTTGTCGAATTCCGGCTGCCGTTTCTCCTTGAACGCCTCGCGGCCCTCGGCGGCCTCCTCGCTGCCGTAGAAGAGCAGGTTGGCGTCGTGGGCGAGCTGCTGGATGCCGGCGTAGCCGTCCTCGTGGGCGTTGAAGCTGGCCTTGACGAGGCGCAGGGCGAAGGGGGAAAGGGCGAGCATCTCGCGGCACCAGGCGACCGTCTCCCGTTCCAGCTCGGCGAGCGGCACGACCGTGTTGACGAGGCCCATCTCGAGGGCCTCCTGCGCGTCGTACTGGCGGCAGAGCAGCCAGAACTCCTTGGCCTTCTTCGTGCCGACCAGGTCGCGCAGCAGCGAGGCGCCGAAGCCGCCGTCCCAGGAGCCGACCCGCGGTCCGGTCTGGCCGAAGACGGCGTTGTCGGCGGCGATCGTCATGTCGCAGCAGATGTGGAGGATGTGGCCGCCGCCGACGGCGTAGCCGGCGACCATCGCGATCACCGGCTTCGGCAGGCGTCGCATCTGCACCTGCAGGTCGGTGACGTGGAAGCGACCGACGCTGGCGCCCTCGGCCATGTAGCCGGTCTCGCCGCGCACGGTCTGGTCTCCGCCCGAGCAGAAGGCACGCTCGCCGGCGCCGGTGAGGACGATCGCGCCGACCCCTTCGTCCTCGCGGGCCAGCTCCATCGCCGCGCCGATCTCGATCAGCGTCTGCGGCCGGAAGGCGTTCAGCACCTCGGGCCGGTCGATCGTGATCTTGGCGATGCCGTCGGCCTTCTCGTAGCGGATGTCCTCGTACTCGCCGACGCTCTCCCACTCGATCGGGGCGTAGAGCTCCGCCTCCGGCAACGCTTGCTTGTGACGCTTCGACAAACCGTCCTCCAGGTCCGGGGTCCGACGCGGGGCAACGATAGCCAGCCCGCCCCTTCTCGTAACGTTCGCCGCCGATGAAGCTCGACGACTGGCTCGCCCAGAGATCGCAAAGCTGCCCCGATCGCATCGCCCTGCTCGCCGAAGGCGCCGCGGTCACCTACGCCGAGCTGGAGGCCGAGGCGACCTGGGTGGCCCGCCGCCTCGCCGCCCACGGCGTGCGCCGCGGTTCGGTCGCGGCGCTGACCATGCACGCCCACCGCGAGCAGGTGGTCCTGGCCCACGCGCTGATGAAGATCGGCGCCACGCTGCTGCCGCTCAGCCCGCGCCTGACCGCGGCCGAGCGGGCGGCGGTGATCGCCGCCGAGGAGCCGATCGTCGATCTCGACGACGCCGGCGAGCTGACCCAGACCGAGGCCGACCTGCCGCTGCTCGGCGAGCACGACATGGACGACGTCTGCGCCCGCGTCCTCACCAGCGGCAGCAGCGGCAGCCCGCGGCCGGTCGGCCTCAGCTACGGGAACTTCCTCTGGAACGCGGTCGGCTCCGCCTTCAACATCGGCGTCCAGCCCGACGACCGCTGGCTCTGCTGCGTGCCGCTCAGCCATATCGCCGGCCTCGGCATCGTGATGCGCTCGGTCATCTACGGAACCGCCGCAGTCGTCCACGACGGTTTCGACGTCGATCGCGTCGCCGCCTCGCTCGAGGAGGACGGGGTGACGCTCGTCTCGCTGGTGACGACGATGTTGAGCCGCCTGCTCGACGCCGGCGCAGACCTCTCCGGGCCGCGGGCGATCCTGGTCGGCGGCGGGCCGGTGCCCGAGGAGGCGCTCGAAGAGGCGATCGCCAAGGGCGCCACCGTGGTCCAGACCTACGGCCTCACCGAGACCTGCTCGCAGGTGACGACCCTCGCCCCGGCCGACGCCAAGCGCAAGCTCGGCTCCGCCGGGCGGCCCCTGCTGACCACCCACCTGCGGATCCAGGAGGGCGAGATCCTGATCCAGGGACCGACCGTCGCCCCGGGCCGTGCCGACGCCGACGGCTGGCTGCACACCGGCGACCTTGGCCGCATCGACGAGGAAGGCTTCCTCTACGTCGAGGACCGAATCGACGACATGATCGTCAGCGGCGGCGAGAACGTCGCCCCGGCCGAGGTCGAGAAGGTGCTGCTGCGCCACCCCGAGGTTGCCGACGCGGCGGTGATCGGTCGCGAGGACCCGGAGTGGCAGCAGGCGGTGACGGCGGTCGTCGTCCTCACCAACGGCTCGACGGTCACCCCGGACGACCTGCGCCGCCATTGCGCCGAGTCGCTGGCCGGCTTCAAGGTGCCGAAGCGAGTCGAGCTCGCCTCGGCGCTGCCGCGCACTCCCTCCGGCAAGCTGATGCGCAGAGCGCTCCGATAGCCTGCCGCCCCATGCGAACTGACGACATCTTCTACGACAAAGACGCCGATCTCGGCAAGCTCGACGGCAAGACCGTGGCGATCCTCGGCTACGGCTCCCAAGGCCACGCGCATGCCCTCAACCTGAAGGACTCGGGGGTGAATGTAGTCGTCGGCCTCCGCCCCGATTCCGCCAGCCGCGCCAAGGCCGAAGAGGCCGGCATCGAGGTCCTCGACGTCGCCGGCGCCGCCGCCCGCGGAGACCTGGTGATGGTGCTGCTGCCGGACGAGCGCCAGGGCAAGGTCTGGCGCGAGGAGATCGCGCCCGGGATCGAGCCCGGCAACCTGCTGCTCTTCGCCCACGGCTTCTCGATCCACTTCAACGAGGTCGAGCCGCCCGAGGGCGTCGACGTCGGCATGGTCGCCCCGAAGGGCCCCGGCCACCTGGTTCGCCGCCAGTACGAGGAAGGCAACGGCGTCCCCTGCCTGATGGCCGTCCATCAGGACGCCAGCGGCAACGCCCACGACCTCGTCCTCGCCTACGCGTCGGGGATCGGCGGCGGCCGCGCCGCGGTGATCGAGACGACCTTCAAAGACGAGTGCGAGACCGACCTCTTCGGCGAGCAGGCCGTCCTCTGCGGCGGCGCCTCGGAGCTGGTCCGGGCCGGCTTCGAGACCCTGGTCGAGGCCGGCTACGATCCCCGCCTCGCCTACTTCGAGTGCCTCCACGAGCTGAAGCTGATCGCCGACCTGATGTACGAGAAGGGGATCCAGGGAATGCGCTTCTCGATCTCCAACACGGCGGAGTACGGCGACATGACCCGCGGCAAGCGGGTGATCGGCGAGCCCTCCCGGGCGGCGATGAAGGAGATCCTCGGCGAGATCCAATCGGGCGAGTTCGCCCGCGAGTTCATCGCCGAGAACGAGGCGGGGAACCCGAACTTCGAGCGGATGCGCAAGGAGGGGACCGACCATCAGATCGAGGAGGTCGGCAAAGAGTTGCGGTCGATGATGCCCTGGATCGACCAGGAGTTTTGAGGTTCAGCGGCTGAGGAGGGGCCGGTGGTGTGGCCCCCTCTCCCTGAGGCCGTCGCGCAGCTGGTCGCACCGGGTGGTTCGTCGCGTCGCCGCTTGAGCCTCCGGGAGAGGGGGCCACACCACCGGCCCCACGCCCCGATCAACCTCAGGGCTCGTGTGGAGGCGTCACTTCGCTGAGTGTGGGGGTCCTTCCACTGTCGCGCCGGGACGTTGCGTGGACGGGTGGGTCGGTAGGTCCCTAGGCGAATGTCGCCGAAGGCGGCGGAAATGCAATCCGGTCATTGCGCGAGCTTTAGCTCGCGCTCCAACATCCGGAGCGTGGCGCCCATAGGGCGCCCGCGACTCAATTCGCCTAGGGACCTACCGACCCACCCGTCTACCGATGCGTCTCGCCTGGGGCCAGGTTGCCGTCTCGTCCCACGTAGCCGCCTTTACCCCCGACCACTACATAGACCGCCTCTTCGCTGTCGCTGAGGTTGTGGAGTTTGCGGTGGGTGGGGGCGGCTACCCAGGCTAGGCCGCCGGGTTGGAGGCGGTGTTTGGTGCCGTCGCCGAACTCGATCTCGACTTCGCCCTGGTGGAGGAAGTAGAGCTCCTCCTGCTCGTCGTGGAAGTGGCTGCCGGTCGAGTAGGAGGGGGGCAGGACGATCGCGTTTACTCCGAAGGCGGTTACGCCGAGCGGGCCGCGGATCTTGCGGAAGCCGGGGCCCTCGCCGAGGCCGTCGAGGTTGGCGACGGCGTAGCCCTCGCCCTTGGTGACGTCGTTCTCGCTCATGCGTGGCCTCCTAGACCGTCGGCGCGGCGGGTGCCGCGGGTGGGGCGGGGGGTGCCGGCGGACCGGGTGGGACCTGGTCGCCGGAGGGTCGTGCTGCCTCGATCCCGATCGGCGGGTAGTCGTCGGTCAGCAGCGCGTAGTAGCCGATAACGCGCGCGTAAAAGCTGTTCACGAAGGTCAGGGTGGAGTTGAGCCCCTCTGGAAGGTAGCCGCGGAAGACGATCGTCAGCCAGGCAAGGACCGCGGTGAAGAGGTGGATGTAGTTGACCGCGTAGCTGACGATCAGCATCGGCAGCACCAGGATGATCCGGAAGAAGGCCTTGAGGCGGCTCTGGCGCTCGGCGCGGGGGGCGATGTTGACCCGGATCGGGTAATCCGGCTCCTCGCCGATCCCGAACGACGGCCAGGCGTCGGTCTGCAGATAGGCCCAGGCATAGAAGCGGATCGTGAAGCGGAGCACGCCCGAGTTGAAGTTGTAGAGCCACTCCGGGTAGCGGCCGAGAATCACCACCGCGACCCAGGCGAAGAGGTGGGTGAAGGCGACGAGGATCAGGTAGACGTAGAGGACGATGATCCACGGGATCGCGAGGATGATCCGGAAGAAGGTGGTCCATCGGTTCGGCGTCGGATTGAAGTCCGCTTCGTAGCTGATCGGGTACATCGCGCTCCCCTTCGTTTCGCTTGCTACTAACTCTGGCGCGGGCCAGCCTAACCCCGTGGTCGGCGGCAGTCCACTCGTGCTGGGGGCGGGCCGGACGGGTGTCCGTGGCGGTCGCCGGCGCCTGATCCGTGCTCGCCCGCCGCGCTCGGTAACCTCGCCGGCCCATGCCTTCGACCAGCGCTGACACCGTCCAGATCCCCACCGAGCTGAAGCCCGGCGACGGCCGCTTCGGCTGCGGCCCCTCGAAGGTGCGGCCCGAGGCGCTGCAGGCGCTCGCCGATCGCTCCGACCTGATGGGCACCTCGCACCGTCAGGCGCCGGTCCGCGACGTCGTCGCCCGCGTCCGCGGCGGTCTCGCCGAGCTCTTCTCGCTGCCGGACGGCTACGAGGTGGCGCTCGGCAACGGCGGCACCACCGCATTCTGGGAGGCTGCGGCGGCCTGGCTCGTGCGCGAGCGGGCCCTGCACCTCACCTACGGCGAGTTCTCGCAGAAGTTCGCCAAGGCGACCGCGGCGGCGCCGTTCCTCGCCGATCCGATCGTCGTCGAGGCCGACCCCGGCGACGCCCCCGAGCCGACCGCCGACCCCGCCGCCGACGCGATCGCCTGGGCCCATAACGAGACCTCCACGGGAGTGGTAGTCCCGGTCTTCCGCCCGGCCGACGCCGGCGATTCGCTGGTCCTGATCGACGCCACCTCCGGCGCCGGCGGTCTGCCCGTCGACGTCGCCCAGGCCGACGCCTACTACTTCGCCCCGCAGAAGTCCTTCGCCGCCGACGGCGGCCTCTGGCTGGCCCTGCTCAGCCCGGCCGCGATCGCCCGCATCGAGGAGCTCGACGGCGCCGCCGACCGCTGGCAGCCGGCCTTCCTCTCCCTGCGGACGGCCCTCGAGAACTCGCGCAAGGAGCAGACCTACAACACGCCCGCGCTTGCCACCCTGCTGCTGCTCGCCGACCAGGTCGAGTGGATGCTCGGCCACGGCGGGCTCGAGTGGTGCGCCCAGCGCACCGCCGACTCCTCTGGCCGGCTCTACGGCTGGGCCGAGGCCTCCGACTTCGCGGTGCCGTTTGTCTCCGACCCGGCCAAGCGCTCGCAGGTGGTCGGCACGATCGACTTCGACGACTCAATCGACGCCGCCGTGCTCGCCGCGGCGCTGCGCGCCAACGGCATCGTCGACGTCGAGCCCTACCGCAAGCTCGGTCGCAACCAGCTGCGGATCGGCATGTTCCCGGCCGTCGAGCCCGACGACGTCGAGGCGCTGACCGCCTGCGTCGACTGGGTCGTCGCCAACGTCGAGGGAGTCGCCAAATGAGAGTTCTGGTGAAGGAGAAGATCGCCGACACCGGTGTCGAGCTGCTGCGCGAGAACTTCGAGGTCGAGCTCGGCCTGGAGATGTCCGACGAGGAGCTGCGCCAGCGGATCGGCGAGTACGACGCGATCCTGATCCGCTCGGCGACGCAGATGACGCCGGAGCTGATCGACCTTGCCGACAACCTCAAGGTGATCGGCCGCGCCGGGACCGGCGTCGACAACGTCGACATCCCCGCCGCCACCCGCCGCGGCATCGTCGTCGCCAACGCGCCGGAATCGAACTCGGTGGCCGCCGCCGAGCACACCCTGGCGCTCGCCCTCTCGCTCTTTCGCAATGTCCCGCGGGCGCACGGCTCGTTGGTCGAGGGCCGCTGGGACAGGGCCAAGTTCAAGGGCGCCGAGCTCTACGGCAAGACCCTCGGCGTCGTCGGCTTCGGCCGGATCGGCCAGCTGGTCGCCAAACGGGCCCAGAGCTTCGAGATGGACGTCGTCGCCTTCGACAAGTTCGTCTCCACCGAGCGCTTTCGCGAGCTCGGGGTGGAGGGCGTCGAGAGCGTCGAGGAGCTGCTCGGCCGCGCCGACCTCGTCACCCTGCACGTGCCGAAGACGCCGGAGACGATCGACCTGATCGACGCCGGGGCGATCGCCCAGATGAAGGACGGCGCCCGCGTCGTCAACTGCGCCCGCGGCGAGCTGGTCGATCTCGACGCGCTGCTGGCCGGGCTCGTGTCGGGCAAGCTGGCCGGCGCCGCCCTCGACGTCTTCCCGTCCGAGCCCTTCACCGAGCACCCGATCTTCGCCCGCAATGACGTCGTCGTCACCCCGCACCTCGGCGCTTCGACCGCCGAGGCGCAGGACCGCGCCGGGGTCGTCACCGCCGAGCAGGTCACCGCGGCGCTCAACGGCGGCGTCGTCACCAACGCGGTCAACATCGCCGCCGTGCGCCCGGAGGCGATGGAGGCGCTGGCCCCCTTCGTGCCGCTCTGCGAAAAGCTCGGCCGCCTCGCCCAGGGGCTCGGCGACGGCAGCGTCGACAAGGTCAGCGCCGAGTTCCGCGGCCGCATCGCCGCCCACGACACCCGCCTGCTCGGGATCGCCGTCCTGGTCGGCATCCTCTCCGGTCACACCGAGGAGCAGGTCAACCTCGTCAACGCGCCACAGATGGCCGAGGAGCGCGGCATCGACCTGGTCGAGACCAGCGACGCCAGCGCCGGCGACTTCACCGAGCTGATCACCGTAAGGATCAGCGCCGGCGGCCAGGAGGTCGAGGTGGCCGGCACCAGCGTCGGGCCGCGCAACGAGCCCTATCTGGTCTCGGTCTGGGGCGAGGGCTTCTACCTGCCCTTCGCCGAGCACATCACCGTCTTCCGCTACGCCGACCAGCCCGGCATGATCGGCCGGGTCGGGACGATGTTCGGCGAGGAGGGCGTCAACATCGCCTCCGCCGCCGTGGGTGCCGAAGCGGGCGGCGAGAACGCCGTGATGGCGCTCAGCACCGACGCGCCGGTGCATCCCGAGACGATCGCCAAGATCCTCGACCTCGAGGGTTTTTCGGTCGGTCGCTCGGTCGACCTCTAGGCTTGCTGCCATGAAGGCCGTGGTGCTGACCGGAACGGGGGGTCCCGAGGTCCTGCGCGAGCAGGAGTGGCCCGAGCCCGCGGTCGGGCCCGGCGAGGTCCGCATCGCCGTCCGCGCCGCCGGCGTCAACTTCGCCGAGACGCTTGCCCGCGTCGGTCTCTACCCGGACGCGCCGAAGCCACCCTGCGTGCTCGGCTACGAGGTCGCCGGCGTGATCGAGTCCGTGGGGGAGGGGTCAACCCGCTTCGCGGTCGGGGACCGCGTCTTCGCCGGCACCCGCTTCGGCGGCCAGGCCGAGCTGGTCACCGTCCCCGAGGAGCAGGCGCTGCCGCTGCCGGAGCGACTCAGCTTCGAGCAGGGAGCGGCCTTCCCGGTCAACTACGGCACCGCCTACGCGGCACTGTTCCTGATGGGCAGCATGCGCGAGGGCACCCGGGTCCTGATCCACGGTGCCGGCGGCGGCGTTGGCATCGCCGCCACGCAGCTCGCCCACAACGCCGGCGCCGAGATCTTCGGCACCGCCTCGCCCGGCAAGCACGAGGCGATCCGAGCGCAGGGCGTCCATCACGCGATCGACTACCGCAGCCAGGACTTCGAGGCCGAGGTGAAGCGGCTGACCAACGGCGAGGGCGTCGACCTGATCATGGACGCCCAGGGACCGACCAGCTTCCGCAAGGATTACCGGCTGCTGCGCCCCGGCGGCCGCCTGATCATGTACGGGCTCTCCGAGAACACCGACGAGGGCGTCCGCAATCTGCCGGCGACGCTGAAGAGCCTGCTGAAGATGCCGCTGGCGACGATGCCCTGGTGGCGGAGCCTGATGATGATGAACGAGAACAAAGGGGTCTTCGGCCTCAACATGCTGAGCTGGTGGGAACGCGAGGGCAACCTCGACCGCGTCACCGAGCCGCTGATGGCCGATCTCGAAGCCGGCCGCATCCAGCCGATCGTCGCCGAGGCCTTCCCCTTCGATCGCGCCGGCGAGGCGCACGAATTCATCTCCCAGCGCCGCAACGTAGGCAAGGTCGTGTTGTTCCCTTCATAGAAGGCCACCCGACCGTCCTGCAGGTACTCCGTCCATGAAGAAGCTTCTCGCCGCCGCCGTCGCGGCGCTCATCCTCGTAATCGGCATCGCCGTACCGGCTCAGGGCGCGCCGGGGGTCACCGTGATCCTCGCCGGCGGCGAAGAAGCCGACACGATCTCGATCGACCTCTCCGGCGATGGCCACAGCTTCGCGATCTACTCCGCCAGTCCGCTGGAAGTCGGTGGCGGGGTTTGCACCCACCCGGAAGGGATGCCGAACGAGCTGCTCTGCGAAACGAGCAAGATCAGTGGCTTCGAAGTCAACTCCGGCGGTGGCGATGACACCGTCACGATCGGCCGCCTGGTGGGGATCCCGGTGACCTTGCGTGGCGGTGCCGACAACGACCGTCTGATGGGCGGCTCCGGCTCGCTCGGCGACAAGCTGATCGGCGGCGCCGGCAACGACGAGCTCTGGGGCAGGTCCGGCCCCGACCTGCTCTACGGCGGCGACGGCGACGACACACTCTGCGGCGGCCAGGGCGACGACCGTTTGGTCGGCGGCGCCGGCGACGATGTCCTCAAGGGCGAAGCCGGCGAAGACGTGCTGCTCGGCGGCACAGGCGAAAACGAACTCCTCCAGTAGGCGCGTCGACAGACCGCACCGACTCGCGGGGCGGTCGCTCAGGCCGGCTCCGCCTGGCGCCGCGCGAAGAGACTGCCGCCGACGAACAGCACGACGATCGCCAAGCCGACGAGGGAAAGCGCCGCGTCGAGCCGGAACGCCGCCTGGACGCCGTCGACGAAGGGCGGCACATGCGAGGAGAAGACCGTGGTCGTCAGGCCCAGGCCGATCGAGCCGCCGGCGATCTGGAACATGTAGATGATCCCGCCGGCAAGGCTGGTCTGAGAGTCGTCGACCGAAGTCACCCCGGCGGTGGTTGCGGTCGGATAGAAGCTGCCGATGCCAAGGCCGAGCACCACCATCCCCGGCACCAGGGCCGCGTACGTGGAGCTGGCGTCAACCTGGGAGAAGAGGAAGGGAGCGATGGTGATGCAGCCGGCGCCGAAGATCGCCAGCGGCTTCGCCCCGAGACGGTTGTAGAGAGGCCCGGCGATGAAGGAGACGACGGCGAAGACTCCGAGGAAGGGCAGGATCCCGACTCCCGCTTCCAGCGCCGAGTAGCCGAACTGCTTCTGCATGAACTGCGGCAGGTAGAGCAACGAGGCGAAGAAGGTCGCCGACATGAAGAGGATCGCCACGCAGGAGGCGGTGAAGCTGCGGTTGCGCATCACCGCGCGGGGGACGAGCGCGTGGGCGCCGGCGCGACGCTCGATCGGGACGAAGGCGAGAACCAGGACGACCGCGATCGCCAGCAGCCCGATCACCCGCGGATCGCCCCAACCCCAGTCGGACGCCTGGTCGAGCGCGACGAGCAGCGAGACGAGGCCGACCGAGAGGGCCGCGATCCCGGCGTAGTCGATCCGCTGGTCCGCGGCTTCGGGCTCCTTGACGTGGACCAGGAAGTAGGTGACGGCGACCGCGAAAATCGAGATCGGCACGTTGAGGAAGAAGATCCAGCGCCAGCTGATGGCGTCGGTGAGGACGCCGCCGATCAGCGGCCCGAGGGCGTTGCCGAGCCCGGCGGCGCCGAGGATGATCCCGCCCGCCAGCCCCGCCTTGTCTTCGGGCAGGATCGCGAAGGTCATGCCGAGAATCGCTGGCCACATCAGCGCTCCGCCGATCCCCATCAGCGTCCGCGAGGCGATCAGCCAAGTCTCCGTCTGGGCGGCGCCGCCGAGCGCCGACATCGAGGCGAAGATCGCGGTGCCGAGGAAGAAGGCGTTGCGACGGCCGAACATGTCGGCGAGCCGGCCTCCGGTGACGATCATCACCCCGAAGGTGAGCGCGTAGGCGTTGACGACCCATTGGATCGTGTTGATGTCGGTGTCGAAGTCCTTCTCCATGGTGGGAAGGGCGACGTTGATCGCCGAGAAGTCGTTGGCGATCACCACCACCGCGATCCCCATCGCGAAGAGGGCCAGCCAGTTGATCCGCTGTTCGGAGGCCTCGATGGCGGCCACCCTATGGAAACGCTCCGATGTCGCGCCAGTCTGCGCTACCCTGCACTGAACGAATGTCCTACCGGCACCACACCCTCGCGCTTCTCCTTCTCCTCCCCCCTCGGGGGGAATAGCGCTGGGCGGCGCGATAGCCGCGAGAGACAAGGTCATTCGAGCAAAGCAGAGAAGGAGGAGGTCCCATGGGACCCGCATCTGACGCCAACCGCGTCCACATCTTCGACACCACCCTGAGGGACGGCGAGCAGTCGCCGGGAATCTCGCTCAACACCGCCGAGAAGGTGGAGATCGCCCAGCAGCTGGCCCGCCTCGGCGTCGACGTCATCGAGGCCGGCTTCCCGATCACCTCGCCCGGCGACTTCGAGGCCGTCCAGGAGATCTCCCGCCGTGTCGAAGGGCCGACGATCTGCGGCCTGGCCCGCACCCACAAAGCCGACATCGACGCCGCCTGGGGTGCGGTGAAGGAGGCGGCGCGACCGCGCATCCACACCTTCATCTCCACCTCCGACATCCACATCGAGCACCAGTTGCAGACCGATCGCGAGGACGTCAAAGGGCAGGCCCGGGCGGCTGTCGTGCTGGCCAAGTCCTACTGCGAGGACGTCGAGTTCTCGCCGATGGACGCGACCCGCGCCGACGTCGAGTTCACCGCCGAAGTCTGCGCGATCGCGGTCGAGGAGGGCGCCACCGTCGTCAACGTCCCCGACACCGTCGGCTACACGACGCCCGAGGAGTACACGGCCTACCTGCGTCGCCTCTACGAGCTGGTGCCGGGGCTGGACGGGGTCGAGCTCTCGGTCCACTGCCACGAGGACCTGGGGATGGCCGTCGCCAACTCCTACGCCGGCCTGCTGGCCGGGGCGCGCCAGGTCGAGTGCGCCGTCAACGGGATCGGCGAGCGGGCCGGCAACTGCTCGCTGGAGGAGATCGCGATGCTGATCCACGTCCGCGAGGACCTGCACGGCCTCACGACCGGGATCAACACCCGTGAGATCGCCCGCACCAGCCGCATGGTCTCGCGCCTGACCGGCTACCCGGTGCAGCCCAACAAGGCGATCGTCGGCCGCAATGCCTTCGCCCACGAGTCGGGGATCCACCAGGACGGCGTGCTGAAGGAGCGCAGCACCTACGAGATCATGGACGCGACCGAAGTCGGCCTGGAGTCGAACTCGATCGTGCTCGGCAAGCACTCCGGCCGCCACGCCCTGCGCGACGCCCTGGAGCAGCTGGGCTTCCAGGTCGAGGGCAACGCCCTCAACGCCGCCTTCAAGGCGTTCAAGGAGGTCGCCGACCGCAAGAAGCAGGTGACCGCACTGGACCTCGAGGCGATCGTCTCCGACGAGATGCGCGAGCGTCCCGACGCCCACGAGCTGGCCTGGTTCGAGGTCGAGGCGGGTTCTCGCCGCGAGCCGGTCGCCAAGGTCGCGGTGACCCTGCCCTCCGGCGAGGAGTCGGTCGGCGAGTCGAGCGGCGACGGCCCCGTCGACGCGATCTTCCACGCGATCCAGAAGGCGGTCGGCACCGAGTGCGAGCTGCGCGACTACACCGTCGGCGCCGTGACCGGGGGAGAGGACGCCCTCGGCGAGGTGACCGTGCGCCTGCGCGCCGAGGGCCGCCTGGCCACCGGCCAGGGAGTCGCCACCGACATCCTCGAGGCCTCCGCCCGCGCCTACGTCCGCGCCCTGTCGAACGCCCTCGAAGGCGCCGCCACCCGCGAGGCCGAGGCCGCCACCGCCGAAGCCGCCATCGAGCGCACCCCCGGCCCCTAGCCAAAACCGTTCCGTCCCTTCAGGGGGCGAATCCCCCACGCGTCTGCACTTACGCACCTCATGGGTGTACGAGTGCAGACGCGTGGGTTGGACGCCGCGATCGCGGAGCTGGCGGAGCGCCAGCACGGGGTGGTCTCGCGGGCGCAGCTGGAACGTCTGGGAGTGGGGCGCCGCGGGATCGAAGTGCGCCTGAGGCGAAGTTGGCTACATAGGCTGCACAAAGGCGTTTACGCCGTCGGCCACCGTAGGCGCTCGCCAGAGACGCGGTGGCTGGCTGCGGTCCTCGCCTGCGGCCCCGGCGCCGTGCTGAGCCACCGGTCGGCGGCACACCTGTGGGGACTCCGGGGTGCCTCCGGCAGCCATATCGACATCACCGTTCCGCACAAGTCCCGCGACCGCGGGCCGATCCACCGCCACTTCTCGCTGCTCCCGCCGGACGAGATTGCCGAATGCGACGGGATCCCTGTCACGTCGGTTCCGCGGACGATCTTCGACATGGCAGCGGTCTCCCCGCCCGCGACCGTCGAGTCGTTGCTGCGCGAGGCCGAATTCCGGCGGCTCTACGATCGGCTCTCGCTGCATGACCTGCTGGCCCGGCATCCGCGCCGGCCGGGATCGAAAGCGGTGCGAGTGGCGTTGGCGCGACTCGACCAAGGGGACGGCCACATCGCGAGCCCCCTGGAGGAGCGGTTCCTGCCGTTCCTAGACCGCCATCGCCTGCCTCGGCCGCAGCTGAACGCGTGGCTCGAGGCGGGAGGGGAGAGGTACCGGGTCGACTGCCTCTGGCTGCCGGCGCGGCAGATCGTCGAGCTCGACGGCTGGGAGGGGCATGGGACCCGGAGCGCCTTCAGGGGCGATCGCACCCGGGACCGCCGCCTGCGGGTCGCGGGATACGGCGTCACCCGCATCGCGTGGTGCCATCTGGACGACGAAGCCGAGGCGGTCGCCGCGGACCTGCGCGCCCTCTTGGCCGGCTAGCAGTCGCGGGCTCGCTTGCTCCGGGCGTGTGCTGGTTTGACCGAAGCTACATACAAGTGTCCGTGATAACGTACGGGGACGATGAGCTCTGTGAAAGCGAAGCCCCCGATCCCGTCCGACCGCCAGGAGGCCCCGGCGCCCAAGCCGACTGCGGCTCGCACGAGCGCAACCGCGCCCACGGTCGGTCCTCGCATGCGCGCTCTGCGCGAGGCGATGGGGTTGTCGCTGCGGGACCTGGCTGAGCGCTCGGGGGTCAGCGCGCCGATGCTCTCGCAGGTCGAGCGCGGTGAGACGAGCCCGACGCTGGCTGTCGCCGCCAAGATCGCCGCCGGCCTGGAGCTGACGCTCTCGCAGCTGCTGCGCCTCGACGAGGGGTCGAACGTCGCGGTCAGCCGCGCCGACGAGCGTCGTCGCTCCGAGCGCGGCGGCCATCGCTTCGAGGAGCTGACGCCGCCGCTGCCGGGGCAGCGCGCCGACGTCTCCCTGCACACGCTGGAGCCGGGCGCCACCACCGGCGGCCGCGAGGACCCGCCGATGCACGAGCCCGGCAGCCGCGAGACTGCCGTCGTCCTCTTCGGGACCCTGGCCCTGGTCGTCGATGGCAGCCGCTACGAGCTCGGCGCCGGCGACAGCGTCACCTTCGACGCCGACCTTCCCCATCACTTCGAGAACGAAGGCGAGGAGCCGACCCGGTTCCTCGCCGTGATCGCCGCCGGCCTGAGGAGGAGCTAGCTAATGGCAAAAACGATGTTCGACAAGATCTGGGAGGCCCACGAGGTCTCCGACGGGTTGATCTACATCGACCTGCACCTGGTCCACGAGGTCACCTCGCCACAGGCCTTCGACGGGTTGCGGCTGGCGAACCGGCCGGTGCGCCGTCCCGACAAGACCCTGGCCACCGCCGACCACAACGTGCCCACCGACGGCACCATGGTCGCCCGCCTGATCGCCGACGAGCTCTCCCGCATCCAGGTCGAGACCCTGGAGAGCAACTGCGAGGAGTTCGGGATCCCGATCTACTCGCTGGGCTCCGACAAACAGGGGATCGTTCACGTGATCGGGCCGGAGCTGGGAGTCACCCAGCCGGGGATGACGATCGTCTGCGGCGACAGCCACACCTCCACCCACGGCGCCTTCGGGGCGTTGGCCTTCGGGATCGGCACCTCGGAGGTCGAGCACGTGCTGGCCACCCAGTGCCTGGTCCAGAAGCGCCCGCAGACGATGCGGATCAACTACAGCGGCGCGCTGAGCGCCGGCGTCACTCCCAAGGATCTGATCCTGGCGACGATCGGCCGACTCGGCACCGGCGGCATGGTCGGCCACGCGGTCGAGTACGCCGGGCCGGCGATCGAGGCCCTGGAAATGCCGGGCCGGATGACGATCTGCAACATGACGATCGAGGGTGGCGGCCGCGCCGGGATGATCGCCCCCGACGAGCGGACCTTCGAGTGGGTGCGCGGCAAAGCGGCCGCGCCGGCGGACTTCGAGGCCGCCGTCGAGGCCTGGCGTCAGCTGCCGACCGAGGACGGGGCGAGCTTCGACACCGAGGTCGAGATCGACGCCGCCGACGTCTCGCCGATGGTCACCTGGGGCACCACCCCGGGGATGGTCGTCGAGGTCACCGACCGGGTCCCAGACCCGGCGGCGATGGATTCGCCCGCCGACCGCGAGTCGGCCGAGCGCGCCCTCGCCTACATGGGCCTGGAGGCCGGCACGCCGATGACCGAGATCGCCCCGGAACGGGTCTTCATCGGCTCCTGCACCAACTCGCGGATCGAGGACCTGCGCGAGGCGGCGGCGATCGTCGACGGCCGCAAGGTCGCCAGCTCGGTGCACGGGATGGTCGTGCCCGGCTCCCAGCAGGTGAAGGCCGCCGCCGAAGCCGAGGGCCTCGACGAGGTCTTCCGCGGCGCCGGCTTCGAATGGCGCGAGGCGGGCTGCTCGATGTGCCTGGGCATGAACCCGGACATCCTCAGCGAGGGCGAGCGCTGCGCCTCGACCTCGAACCGCAATTTCGAGGGCCGGCAGGGCAAGGGTGGCCGCACCCACCTGGTCAGCCCGAAGATGGCCGCCGCGGCTGCGATCGAGGGCCACTTCGTCGACATCAGGGAATGGAGCTGAGCATGCGACCGATTGACGTCATCGAGGGCAAGGTGTCGGTGCTGGACCGCGCCGACGTCGACACCGACCAGATCATCCCTAAGCAATTCCTCAAGCGGGTCGAGCGGACCGGCTTCGGCGAGTTCCTCTTCTACGACTGGATCCGCGATGGCGAGATCGAGTTGGAGCCGAACCCGATCCTCGTCGCCGGCCGCAACTTCGGCTGCGGTTCCTCGCGCGAGCACGCCCCCTGGGCGCTGGAAGACTTCGGCTTCGAGGCGATCGTCGCCCCGTCCTTCGCCGACATCTTCTATTCCAACTGCACCAAGGTCGGGCTGCTGCCGGCGATCCTCACCGAGGAGCAGTGCCGTGCCGTCGCCGAGGCGGGCGAGGCGCGGATCGACGTCGATGACGAGACGGTCACCTGCGCCGCCGGCGTCTTCGAGTTCGCGGTCGAGCCCGACGTCAAGCACCGGCTGCTGAACGGGCTCGACGACATCGGCATCACGCTCCAGAACGTCGGGGCGATCGACGCCTACGAGGAGAAGGCGGGCGGGCGTCCGGCGCCGGTCACCACCGCTCTCTAGCAACCGATGCCCCCGTCGATGAACAGCGGCCCCCGCGAGTGGGACGCGGAGACCTATGACCGGGTCGCCGACCCCCAGTTCGAGTGGGGGATGGAGGTGCTCGAGCGGCTCGAGCTGACCGGCGCGGAGGCCGCGGTGGACGCCGGCTGCGGCTCCGGCCGCGTCACCGCCGAGCTGCTGGAGCGCCTGCCGCGCGGCAGCGTTCTCGCCGTCGACGGCTCGGCGGCGATGATCGAGAAGGCGCACGAGCGCCTCGGCGACCGCGTCTCCTACCTGGTCGCCGACCTCGCCGAGCTGGAGCTGGCCGAGCCCGTCGACCTGGTCTTCTCGACCGCCACCTTCCACTGGATCCTCGATCACGATCGCCTCTTCGGGCACCTGCACGCGGCACTGCGCCCAGGTGGCCGCCTGGTCGCCCAGTGCGGTGGCCAGGGCAACGTCGCCCGCCATGCCGAGACCATCGCGGCGACCGGCGCCCGCCCCGAGTTCGCCCCTCACTTCGCCCAAGCGGAGGAAATCTGGAATTTCGCCGGCCCGGAGGAGACCGTCGCCCGGCTCGAGCGCGCCGGTTTCACCGACGTCCGCTGCTGGCTGCAGCCGAAGCCGGTGCAGCCGGCCGACCCGCTTGCCTTCACCTCCACCGTCACCCTCGGCCCCTTGCTCGCCCAGCTGCCCGAGGAGCAGCGGAAACCTTTCGCCGAAGCAGTGCTCGCGGCCTCCGAGAAGCCGCTGGTGCTCGACTACGTTCGCCTCAACATCGAGGCCGTCGCCGCCTGAGCGCGTTGCGTAGAGTGGCGCTCCCGTGAGCGACGCCCCCCACATCGTCCTGCTGCCCGGCGACGGGATCGGTCCCGAGATCGTCGCCGCCACCCAGCGCCTGCTCGAGTCCCTGGGCGAGTTCGAGTTCGAGGAGCAGCTCCTTGGCGGCTGCTCGATCGACGCCCACGGCACCGCCCTCACCGACGAGGTGCTGGCCGCCTGCAAGGCCGCCGACGCGGTCTTGCTCGGCGCTGTCGGCGGTCCCAAGTGGGACACCACCGACCCCAACGCGCCGCGCCCCGAGCAGGGCCTGCTCGGCCTGCGCAAGGGAATGGGCCTCTACGCGAACCTGCGCCCGGTGCGGCCGAGCCCGGCCCTGGTCGGGGCCAGCCCGCTGCGCGAGGAGCGGATCGCCGGCACCGACCTGCTGGTCGTCCGCGAGCTGACCGGCGGGATCTACTTCGGCGACTCCGGCCGCAGCGGCGAATCCGCCCACGACACCTGCGAGTACGACGCCGGCGAAATAGAGCGGATCGCCCGCACCGCCTTCGACGCCGCCCGCCGCCGCGCCGCCAGCTCCGGCCGCAAGCCGCGCGTCACCTCGGTCGACAAGGCCAACGTCCTCGAGACCTCGCGACTCTGGCGCGAGGTCGTCACCCGGATCGCCCCCGAGTACGACGACGTCGAGCTCGACCATCTGCTGGTCGACAACGCGGCGATGCAGCTGGTCTCCCGCCCGGCCGAGTTCGACGTGATCGTCACCGAGAACCTCTTCGGCGACATCCTCAGCGACGAGTCGGCGATGCTGACCGGCTCGCTGGGAATGCTGCCCTCCGCCAGCCTCGGCGAGGAGGGCGCCCCGGGTCTCTTCGAGCCGGTCCACGGCTCGGCCCCGGACATCGCCGGCAAGGGCGTCGCCAACCCGCTGGCGACCTTCCTCTCCGCGGCGATGCTGCTGCGGCACGGCTTCGGCCGGGCCGACGACGCCTCCCGCATCGAGGCGGCGGTCGACTCCGTTCTGGAGGACGGCCTGCGCACCCCCGACCTGGCGGCCGGGACGCTGGCACCGCCACCGATGCCAGACGTCCCCGCCGAGGTCGAGGTCGGGACCGCCGAGATGACCGACGCGGTCCTCGCGGCCCTTTCCGCCTAGGGAGCGGTCACCGCCCAGACGCCCTGGACCGAGTTGTCGGTTTCGCCGCCTTTGAACTTGGCGAGGAGGCCGAAGCCAAGGCGGTTGGCGCTGCCGGGGTCGACTTCGAGCGCTTCGAATTCGGCCGTTTTCGTGGTGACGTAGATGCAGAGCTGGCCGGCTACGGCCTGCGGGGTCGTGTTGCCGCCGCCGAGGCCGGGGCAGGCAGCGCTGGTCGTGCCGGGCAGCAGCACGTTCGTCGCCGGCGTGTTCAGCAGCGGGAACTGGAAGCTCACCGAGTCCCGGAAGCTCGCCGCTTTGACGATGCCCGCTTCTTTGCCGGTGACGACGCCGCCGAGGTCGAAGACGCCGCGCAGGGTCTGGCCGCTCTTCGGGTTGCCGATGATCGGCCCAAGTTCTTCGCCGAATTTGCTGCTCACCTTGCTGGCGGTCACGGCGCCGTTGGCGAGGTTGGAGTTGTTGACCGCGTTGGCGGCCAGCTTCGGGTTGGTCACCGCGCCGTTGGCGAGCTTGTTGGTGGTGACGACCCCGTTCTTGATCGAGTTGGCGATCACCGCGCCGGCGCCGATCTTGGCGCTGGTGATGGCGCCGTTGCCGATGTTGCCCGGGCCGATCGCGTTGGGCCCGATCTTGCCGGCGATCACCGACTGCGGGGCCAGCTTGCCGCTCGTCACGGCCTGCTTGCGGATTTTCGCCGCGGTAACCGCGCCCTTCTTCAACTGGTTGGGACCGACGCTGTTCTTCGGCAGGCCGGCGGCGACGGCGGCCCCGCCGAGGGCGACGAACAGCGCGATCGTCGCGATCACGTTCGAGTAGCTGAGCTTGGGGATGAACCTCGAGTTCATTGGCTTCTGCGCCTCCTTTTTCGGGTTTCGGCCGTCTTTCGCGGCGCCAGGCCCGATCACCTTCGTTTGATCGGGCATAATTCCCCAACATGGAGCAGGTCGATTTGATTTGGAAGAACGGCGAGCTGGTCGCCTGGGAGGACGCGAAGGTGCACGTCCTCACCCACGCGATGCACTACGGAACCGGTGTTTTCGAGGGCATTCGTGCCTACGAGACCGAGCGTGGCCCAGCCGTCTTCCGTCACCGCGAGCACCTCGACCGGCTCGCAAAGTCGGCCGAGCTCTACTACCTGGAGATGCCCTACTCGACGGAGGAGATCCGCCAGGGCACCCACGACCTGATCCGCGGCAACGGGCTCGGCTCCTGCTACATCCGCCCGCTCGTCTTCCGCGGCTACGGCAGCCTCGGGCTCTACGCGACCGACGCGCCGGTCGAAGCGATCGTCGCCGCGTTCCCGTGGGGCGTCTACCTCGGCGAGGAGGCGGCTCGCAAGGGCATCCGCGCCAAGGTCTCCTCCTGGCGGGCGATCTCCGGCGACAGCCTGATCCCGCACTCCAAGGCCGCCGGCCAGTACCTCAACTCGATCCTCGCCAAGACCGAGGCCCAGAAATCCGGCTACGAGGAGGCGATCCTGCTCGACCAGCACGGCCACGTCTCCGAGGGCTCGGGCGAGAACGTCTTCGTGATCCGCGACGGGATCCTGATCACCCCGGGGCACACCAACGCGATCCTCGACGGGATCACCCGCAACTCGGTGGTGCAGATCGCCACCGATCTGGGCTACCGCGTCGAAGAGCGCGACATCGCCCGCGCCGAGCTCTACCTCGCCGACGAGGTCTTCCTCACCGGCACCGCCGCCGAGCTGGTGCCGGTCCGCGAGATCGACGACCACCCGATCGGCGAGCCGGGCGAGATCACCCAGGTGATTCAGAAGAAGTTCCAGGACGCCCTGCACGGACGCGCCGAGGAGTACCTGGAGTGGCTCGACTTCGTCGAGATCGGGCGAATTACCTCAGCCGCCTAGCGGCTGGCGCGGCTCTGCCGCGCGCTCGGGCCCGACGGCCCCCCCGATCTTCGACTTGAAAGGCAGCATGATGGAACAGGTGAAGCTCTACGACACGACCTTGCGCGACGGCATGCAGGGCGAGGGCATGTCCCTCTCGGCCTCCGAGAAGGCGCGTGTGGTGCAGGCATTGGACCGGCTCGGCGTGCAGATGATCGAGGCCGGCTTTCCCAGCTCCAACCCGAAGGAAGTCGAGCTCTTCGAACAGCTGGCGGAGCTGGACCTGCGGCAGGCCACGCTCTGCGCCTTCGGGATGACCCGGCGCCGCGACGGCTCCGCCGAGGACGACCCGGCCCTGCAAACGCTGGTCGGCGCCTTCACGCCGGTCGTCACCCTGGTCGGCAAGACCTGGGGGCTGCACCTGGAGAAGGTGACCAAGGTCTCTCGCGAGGAGAACCTGGCGATGATCGCCGACTCGGTCGCCTTCTGCCGCGCCGAGGGCAAGCGCGTCATCTACGACGCCGAGCACTTCTTCGACGGCTTCCGGGATGACGCCGCCTACGCGCTCGAGTGCCTGGAAGCGGCGATCGGGGCGGGCGCCGAGAACGTCACGCTCTGCGACACCAACGGCTCCAGCCTGCCCGACGAGATCGCCGTGGCGACCGCCGCGGTGGTGGCGCGCTTGCTGGAGAAGGTCGAAGTCGGCATCCACGTTCACGACGATGCCGGCTGTGGGGTAGCCAACTCGCTGGCCGCCGTCCGCGAGGGGGCGCGGATGGTGCAGGGGACGATGAACGGCTACGGCGAGCGCTGTGGCAACGCCAACCTGACCTCGATCCTGCCGGCCCTGCGGCTGAAGATGGGCTTCGAGGTGGTCAGCGAGGAGCAACTGGCATCGCTGACTGAGACCGCCCACTTCCTCGACGAGCTCTGCAACGTCACCCCCAATCCCGACGCGCCCTACGTCGGTCGCAACGCCTTCGCCCACAAGGGCGGCATGCATGTCGCCGGCATCGAGGCCGATGCTCGCACCTTCGAGCACCTCGACCCGGCCGCGGTCGGCAACCAGCGGGCCATCCTGCCCTCGGAGCTTTCCGGCAAGGCGACGATCCGCAGTCAAGCTGAGCGTGTCGGGCTCGAGATTGATGACGAGGCGGCGGCACGCGCCGTCGAGCGGCTCAAGGAGCGCGAGCATCGCGGCTACCACTACGAGGCGGCGCCGGCCTCCTTCGAGCTGCTGCTGCGCCGCGAGGCGGGCGTCTACCGGCCGCTCTTCAAGCTCGAGAGCTTCCGGGTCGTGACCGAGAAGCGGGCCGGGGGAGAGGTCGAGACCGAGGCGACGATCAAGGTCGAGGTCGACGGCGAGCGCTACGTGCGGGTCGCCGAGGGCAACGGCCCGGTCAACGCCCTCGACAAGGCACTGCGCGACGCGATCGCCGACCGATACCCGCACCTCGCCGACATCGAGCTGACCAACTACAAGGTCCGCATCCTCGACGAAGCGCACGGCACCGGCGCCGTCACGCGGGTCCTCCTCGACTCCGCCGACGGCGAGCGCGAGTGGGGCACGACGGGAGTCTCGGAGAACATCATCGAGGCCTCCTGGGAGGCGCTGGTCGATTCGCTGGAGTACGCCTTCCAATGAGCGCTTCTGGACGCGGCTGGCGGCGTCATCGGTCGCTTGTGTGCAGAGAGCACACGGCGCTCCCTGCTTCCTTGCCAGTCACGCCCAGAAGCGCTCATTAGGGTGCCGGGGATGAGGAGCGCAGACGAGCAGATCCCGCTTGCTCAGCCTGAGCTCGGGGCACGCGAGGAGGAGCTGGTGCTGGAGGTGCTGCGCTCCGGGCGGCTTTCGCTTGGGCCGATGGGCGAGCGCTTCGAGCGCGCCTTTGCCGAGTGGCTGGGGGTCGAGGACGCCGTCTCCTGCTCGAGCGGCACCGCGGCGCTGCATCTCGGCGTGCGGGCGCTCGGCTGGCAGGGCGGCGACGAGGTCCTGACCAGTCCCTTCAGCTTCGTCGCCTCCGCCAACTGCCTGCTCTACGAGGGCGTGCGGCCGGCCTTCTGCGATGTCGACCCGGTCACGCTCGACCTCGATCCCGAGGCCGCCGCGGCGGCCGTCGGCGATCGCACCGTCGGCCTGCTGCCCGTGCACATCTTCGGCTACCCGGCGGCGATGCCGGAGCTGGAGGGGCTCGCGGCAGAGCATCAGCTCGGCGTCCTCGAGGACGCCTGCGAGGCGCTCGGCGCGGTCGATTCGGAGGGACGCGGTGTCGGCGCCCGCGGCAACCTCGCCACCTTCGCCTTCTACGCCAACAAGCAGATGACCACGGGCGAGGGCGGGATGATCGTCCCCCGCGACGCCGAGGAGGCCGCTCGCCTGCGCAGCGAGCGCAACCAGGGCCGCGCCGTCGACATGGGCTGGCTCGACCACGACCGGCTCGGCTACAACTACCGCCTCTCCGACGTCGCCGCCGCGATCGGCGTCGCCCAGGTCGAGCGGCTGGACGATCTGCTTGCCGAGCGAGAGCGCGTCGCCGCTCTCTACGCGGAGCGCCTTGCCGAGATCGAGGGCATCGAGGTGCCGATCGCCGGGCGCGAGCAGGAGCGCCGCAGCTGGTTCGTCTACACCGTGAAATTGCCCGAGGACGTCAACCGCGACGCGGTCGTCGCCCGCCTGGCCGAGCGCGGCGTCGCCAGCAAGGCCTATCTGCCCTGCATCCACCTCTTCCCGCACCTGCGCGAGCTCGGCTACCGCGAGGGCCAGTTCCCGGTCGCCGAAGCGGCCTCGGCGCGCTCGCTGGCGCTGCCCTTCTTCCCGGCGATGAGCGAGGCCCAGGTGGAGCGTGTCTCCGAGGAGCTGGCGGCGGCAATACGATCCCGCCCCTGATGTCCCGCTTCCGCAAAGAGCCCGACCCGCGCTTCTGGGCGCTCAACCGCTCGCTCGAGTTCGACTGCCGGCTGGCGCCGTTCGACATCGACCAGTCGCGCGCCCACGCCCGCGGCCTGCTCGGCGTCGGCGTCCTCGACGAGGCGGAGCTGGCCGAGATCGACGCCGGGCTCAGCCGCGTCCACGCCCGCATGGCCGAGCACGGCTTTCGCTTCGAGGATTCCGACGAGGACATCCACATGGCGATCGAGCGCCTGCTCGGCGAGGAGATCGGCCCGCTGGCCGGCAAGCTGCACACCGGGCGCTCCCGCAACGACCAGGTCGCCACCGATGTGGCGATGGTCGTGCAGGCGCATTCGCTGCGCGCGATCGAGCTCTGCGGCGCCGCCATGGAGCGCCTGCTCGCCCTCGCCGAGGCGCACCGTGACTGGCCGCTGCCCGGCTACACGCATTTGCAGCGCGCCCAGCCCGTCTACCTCGGCCACCATCTGCTCGCCTACTTCTGGATGCTCGCCCGCGATGTGCTGCGCTTCCAGTTCGCGCTCGACAGCGCCAGCGTGATGCCGCTCGGCTCCGGCGCCCTGGCCGGCGTCAACTGGGCGATCGACCGCGAGGCGGTTGCCGACGACCTCGGCTTCGCCCACGTCAGCCACAACTCGATCGACGGCGCCTCCAACCGGGACTTCGTCCTCGACTACCTGGCGGCGGCCTCGGCCTGCTCGATGCACCTCTCGCGCCTCGGCTCCGAACTCGTCATCTGGTCGAGCACCGAGTTCGGCTTCTGCGAGCTCGACGAGTCGTTCTCCTCGGGCTCCAGCATCATGCCGCAGAAGGTGAACCCCGACTCGGCCGAGCTGCTGCGGGCGAAGAGCCCGCGCGTTGCCGCCAGCTACCAGACCCTGCTCGGGGTGATGCACGCGCTGCCGCTCACCTACGGCAAGGACATGCAGGAGGACAAGGAGCCCCTCTTCGACGCGATCGACACCGTCGAGCTCTGCCTCGACGCGAGCGCCGGGATGCTCGACGGGATCGCCTTCGACCGCGAGCGGATGGCGGCGGCTGCCGGCGACGAGATGTTGGCCGCCACCGAGGTCGCCGACCTGCTCGTCCGTCGTGGCGTCCCCTTCCGGGAGGCGCACGGGATCGTCGGCGGCCTGGTCCGGGACGCGGTCGAGAGCGGCAAGACGCTCTCGCAGCTGTCCCCGGAGCAGCTGCGCGCCCGCTGCGAGCTGCTCGACGACGAGTACTTCGAGGTGCTGCGGCAGAGCAGCTGGCTGGAGTCGAAGCGGATCGCCGGCGGCACTGGCTCGGGCCCGCTGGCGGCGCAGATCGAGGAGGCGCGGCAGACCCTTGCCGCGGTGCGGGCCCGGGTCGAGGACGAGCGCTCCTGAGCGGGGCGGACCTTCCCGACTCCAATAGCCGGGCCCAACGGCTCGGAGAGCCGTTGGGGGCTGACTTCTTCGCGCGCTCGGTGCACGTAGTGGCGCGCGAGCTGGTCGGCTGTCGACTCTTCTTCGCCGGCGTCGGCGGCGAGATCGTCGAGACCGAGAGCTACGAGCGCGATGATCCCGCCTGCCACGCCTACGTCGGCCTCACCGATCGCACCGAGCCGCTCTTCGGGCCGCCCGGGCGCGCCTACGTCTACCTCTCATACGGGATCCACAGCCTCCTCAACGCCGTCTGCGAACCCGAGGGCGAGGCGGCGGCGGTCCTGATCCGTGCCCTGCGACCGACCGCCGGCCTGGAGGCGATGCGCGAGCGCCGTGGCGACCGTCCCGAGCGCGACCTCTGCTCGGGCCCCGGCAAGCTGACCGAGGCGCTCGGCATCGGCCTCGAGCAGAACGAGGCAGACCTGGCCCGCGATCCGTTCCTGCTGCTGCCGCCGCAAGGCGAACCGCCTGCGATCGTCACCGGCCCCCGCATCGGCATCACCAAAGCGGTCGAGCGGCCCTGGCGCTTCTCCGTGGCCGGCAGCCCCTTCGTCTCACGCCCGCGCCCGGCTTAGCCGGCGGTGACGCCGCCACCGCCGCCCGATTCGGGCGCGGCTTCCGGTGCCGCTTCCGGGGCGGCTTCTTCTTCGGGCGCTGCTTCTTCGACTTCCGGGGCGGCTTCTTCTTCGATGACTTCCGGCGCTTCTTCTTCGACCCCGGATTCGGAGGGCACGTAGCTTTCGGTTTCGGCTCCTTCTTCGCCGCTTTCCCGGGCTGCCTTGCGGGCGGTCTTGTCGGCCGCGTGTTCGGCCTGGATTTCCTCCCAGGCGGAGATCACGCTGGCCCAGATCAGGGCCGGGAAGGTGCCGCCCATCACCGGGCCACCGTTGTAGAGCGTGGTCATCGGGGTGGTCGTGTCGGCGTAGCCGACCCAGACGCAGGCGGTCACTTCCGAGCCGACCCCGCCGCAGAACCAGGCGTCGCCGTTGTTCTCGGTCGTGCCGGTCTTGCCCCACTGGTTTTCGGCGCCGATCTGGGCGTGGGTGCCGGTGCCGCTGGAGACGACGGTTTCGAGGATGCTCTTGGCTTCTTCGGCGACTCCCTGGTCGATCACCTGGGTGTGGATCGTGTCGTTGTCGCCGCCCTTGATCGTCTGTCCGTCCTGATCGGTCACCTGCGTGTAGGAGACGGGGCTGTCGCCCGGGACGGGGGCGAGCTTGCCGCTGACCCGGTCGCCGTTGTTGCCGATCGTCGTGTAGGCGTAGGCCCAGCCGAGCGGGGTGACGCCTTCGGAGAGCCCGCCCAGCACCATCGCCGGGTTGGTCGAGATCGGGTCGGAGTAGCCGGCCTTGTGGATCGTCCCGGCGATCGAGCGGGTGCGGTCCTCGACCGTCTTGCCCTTCAGGCCTTCGAGGCCGAGGGCGGCGTAGATCGAGTTGTCCGAGTAGGTCGTCGCGCAGACGATGTCGCAGGAGCCCAGATAGGAGTCCTCGTCGTTGGAGACTTCGAAGACTTCCTTGTCGTGCTTGCCGAAGTAGAAGGTGCGGTGTTCGGAGGGGTAGACCGTGTAGGGGGAGATCCCCTCTTCGAGCGCCGTCAGCAGCGTGAAGGGCTTGATCGAGGAGCCGGGCTGGCGGTGGCCCTGGGTGGCCAGGTTGAAGGGCCTGGTTTCGAAGTCGGGACCGCCGACCATCGCCTTGATCGAGGCGTTGCGGTTGTCGATCACGACCACCGAGGCGGTCGCCGGCGAGTAGCCCAGGTAGGAGTTGACCGCTTCTTCGGCGGCCTGCTGCAGGCCCAGGTCGATCGTCGACTTGACTTTGAGGCCGCCGAAGAAGGCCTTCGAGGCGCCGTAGCGTTCGACCAGCTGCTGACGCAGGTAGGCGGTGAAGTAGGGGGCCTTGGAGTCGAGGCGGGGCGGCTCGATGTCGTTCGGCGAGGGCAGCGCCTGCTTGACCCCTTCCTCGTACTGCTGGTGGGAGATGTAGCCCTGTTCGACCATCTTTTCGAGGACCAGGTTGCGGCGCCCGAGCGCGTTTTCGGGATAGACCTTGGGGTCGAAGGCCGAGGGCGAGGCGATGATCCCGGCCAGCAGCGCCGCCTCCCAGGGCTCGAGCACCGAGGCGCAGGGCTCTTCGGGGGTGCCGCAGCCGGGGTGGGCGGCGCCGAAGTAGGTCCGAGCGGCGGCCTCGATCCCGTAGGCGCCCTCGCCGAAGTAGATCGTGTTCAGGTACTGGGTGAGGATCTTGTCCTTGCTCCAGTGGCGCTCCAGCCGGTAGGCGAGCGCCGCCTCGCGGAACTTCTCGAGGATCGTGCGGCTGCCTTCCGCTTCCAGCGCGTTCTTGACGAACTGCTCGGTGATCGTCGAGGCGCCCTGCTGGGCGCTCTGGCTGAGGATGTCTTTGACCAGGGCGCGGCCGATCCCCTGGAAGTCGACGCCGTTGTGTTCGTAGAAGCGGGCGTCCTCGATCGAGACCACCGCGTTCTTGATGTTGGGGGAGATCTGGCCGGAGCTGAGGAGGATTTTGTTCTGGTCGCTGGTCAGCGTCCCGATCGGCTCGCCGTTGGCGTCGTAGACCTCGCTGTTCTTCGCCGCCTTGTACTGGGCGAAGTTGTAGATCGCCGGCAGGTCCTGGGAGACCGCGGCCATCATCCCGAAGACCATCGAGACGACGGCGAGGACGCCGAGGCCGAGCAGCACGAAGAGGATCCGCAGCTTCTTCAGGCGCGGTTTCGGCTGCCGCGGCGGCGTCGCCGGCGGGAGCGAGGTCGGAGGTGGGGGCGGCGCCGGCGGGGGGCTGCCGCCGCTGCTCCGGCGCTTTAGTCCAAGGACTGCCATCGAGAAAAAAGGAAAGCCCGGCGTGCCTTTACGGGCGCCGAGCGGAGGCGGCAGTCTAGCATTGCGCCGGTGTTGGACCTGACGCGTAACGCGGTCGACGTGCTGCCCGAGGGGCGCCTGGCGGAGCAGCTGGCCGCCGGACGGCCGCTGCGGGTCAAGCTCGGCATCGACCCGACGACCGCCGACATCCACCTCGGCCACACCGTCGTTCTGGAGAAGCTGCGCGAGTTCCAGGAGGCCGGGCACCAGGTCGTCCTCATCATCGGCGACTTCACGGCCCGGGTCGGCGACCCCAGCGGCCGCTCCAGCACCCGGCCGCTGCCCTCGGCGGAGGAGATCGAGGCCAACGCCGCCACCTATCAGGAGCAGGCCTTCAAGCTGCTCGACCGCGAGCGCACCGAGGTTCGCTTCAACAGCGAGTGGCTGCGGATGGAGCCGGAGGCGCTGCTGGGGCTGCTCGCGCAGACCACGGTGGCGCGCCTGCTCGAGCGCGACGACTTCCAGAAGCGGCTCGGCGCCGGCCAGCCGATCGCGGCGCTGGAGCTGCTCTACCCGCTCCTGCAGGGCTATGACTCGGTCGCGGTCGAGGCCGACCTCGAGCTTGGTGGCACCGACCAGAAGTTCAACCTCCTCTTCGGCCGCGACATCCAGGTCGCCTACGGCCAGCCGCCGCAGTCGATCCTGACGATGCCGATCCTGGTCGGCACCGACGGCGTCAAGAAGATGAGCAAGTCGCTCGGCAACTACGTCGGCGTCACCGACGCCCCGGAGGAGATGTTCGGCCGACTGATGAGCATCCCCGACGCGGCGATGGAGGACTACTACCGGCTGCTGCTCGGCGGCGAGCGCCCGCAGGGCCCGCCCAACGAGGCCAAGCGGCAGCTGGCACGGCGCCTCGTCGATCGCTTTCACGGCGAGGGCGCGGGGACCGGGGCGGAGGAGCACTTCAATCGCGTGATCCGCGACAAGGGCGTGCCGGAGGACCTGCCTGAGCTCGATCTGGCTGCCCTCGACCGGGACAACGGCGCCATCTATCTGCCCGGCCTGCTGGCCGCCGCCTTCGAGATCAGCACCAGCGAGGGGCGGCGCCTGATCGGCCAGGGAGGCGTCCGCCTCGACGGCGAGCAGGTCGATGCCGGTGCCCTTTCCCTTGACGCCGCCGACCTGGCCGGTAAGGTCCTCCAAGTCGGCAAGCGCCGCTTCGCCCGTCTGGTCGACGGGTCGGCGTGAAGTTCCTGCCTGGGGGACTAGGCAAACGTCCGACGCAGCGCTATACTCCCCCGTCCTTCTGGGGAAGCCCCTTGGGCGACCCCCGAGCGTTGAGAGCGGCGAGTCCCGCCGCGGAAGGCGCAGCGGTCTTTGAAAACTGAGCAGCGTGCACTCCGTAGACCCACGGGTCTGCGGAATGTTTGAGCCCGACCCATCCGGCGCGCCAGCGCACCGGATGGTCTTGATTTACCTCGTCATGCCGGTCGCCGTACTTGTGTACACGGCGGCCACTAAGGAATGACAGGCTCTCTGTAGAAGTACATTTCACGGAGAGTTTGATCCTGGCTCAGGACGAACGCTGGCGGCGTGCTTAACACATGCAAGTGGTGCGACGAACCAGGGCTTGCCCTGGGGCAAAGCCGCGAACGGGTGAGTAACACGTGAGTAACCTGCCCCGATGACCGGGACAACCCGAGGAAACTCGGGCTAATACCGGATGTGGCGCACAGGTCTAAGCCTGTTCGCTAAAGGAAGCTTCGGCCTCCGCATTGGGAGGGGCTCGCGGCCCATTAGCTTGTTGGTGGGGTAACGGCCTACCAAGGCAACGATGGGTAGCTGGTCTGAGAGGACGATCAGCCACACTGGGACTGAGACACGGCCCAGACTCCTACGGGAGGCAGCAGTGGGGAATCTTGCGCAATGCGCGAAAGCGTGACGCAGCAACGCCGCGTGGGGGAAGACGGCCTTCGGGTTGTAAACCCCTTTCAGGAGGGACGAAGGTTCACCGGTGAATAGCCGTGTGGATTGACGGTACCTCCAGAAGAAGCTCCGGCTAACTACGTGCCAGCAGCCGCGGTAATACGTAGGGAGCAAGCGTTGTCCGGAATCATTGGGCGTAAAGCGCGCGTAGGCGGCCTCATAAGTCCGTTGTGAAAGTCAAAGGCTCAACCTTTGAAAGCCGATGGATACTGTGAGGCTAGAGTCCGGAAGAGGCGAGTGGAATTCCTGGTGTAGCGGTGGAATGCGCAGATATCAGGAGGAACACCAATAGCGAAGGCAGCTCGCTGGGACGGTACTGACGCTAAGGCGCGAAAGCGTGGGGAGCGAACAGGATTAGATACCCTGGTAGTCCACGCCGTAAACGATGGGCACTAGGTGTGGGAGGTGTCGACTCCTCCCGTGCCGTCGCTAACGCACTAAGTGCCCCGCCTGGGGAGTACGGCCGCAAGGCTAAAACTCAAAGGAATTGACGGGGGCCCGCACAAGCAGCGGAGCATGTGGTTTAATTCGACGCAACGCGAAGAACCTTACCTGGGCTTGACAT
>Ga0207710_10000246_pt1 | contig 46037 bp, 49 predicted proteins | sample KBSS24metaG_FD_184400 | JGI IMG/M metagenome (GOLD analysis project Ga0207710, IMG submission 184400) | Switchgrass rhizosphere microbial communities from Kellogg Biological Station, Michigan, USA - KBS S2-4 metaG (SPAdes) (version 2) | ecosystem: Host-associated > Plants > Roots > Rhizosphere...
CTGCACCGCCCACCTGCAACGCGACCTGACCGGCGCGGCCGAGGTCCACCCGGACGAGACCTGGCCCGAGCAGATCGCCGAGGCGCTGCGCGGCCTGGTCCACCACACCAACCTCGCCCGCCACGACCCGGCCCACTGCCGCTACTGCCAGCCCGACCAGCCCCCGGTCGGCCTCGACGAACTACGCCGCCGGTTCCGCCAGGGCGTGCTCGTCGGCCTCGCGCGCACCACCGAGCACGGCACCCGCCCCGGCGAGCGCAAAGCCCGCCTGCTCCTGGAATTCCTCCACGACCGCGAGCAGGACGTCCTGCGGTTCCTGACCAACATCGACGCGGCGACACGGACACGCCGACCACCCCGCCGCGCACACCCCATCGACACCCGACCCCCAGCCAAAGATCAAAGAAGGCCTTCGTGGCCCTTGACTTCCGTTAGGAACTCAGCGCCGACTGGAGCATGAACCCCAGCTGTAGAAGGGCACGGAAACGTCGACGCGCACCGTCTTGCCGTCGAGATAGGGAGTTCCGAGTTCCGGCTCGCCGATGATGGCCGCATGCAGGCCGCCAGTGCCCAGGCCGACGACGTTGTTGGCGACGCCGCCCCATCCCTTGCGCGCCGCCGCCCCGGCCGGCAGATTCCTGTCGATGGATGCCTGCGCCCCCGGACCCGTCGCTACCATGATCCCTTCAACCTACTGCAGCGACCCTGGGGTGGTGATGGTGTACATCTCGGTGTATTCCTCGACGGGGCGGTGGACCGCCTCCGCGTAGGCGGCGCGTGCTTCGAGGTCGGCCGCGGTGAGCGGTGGGTGGATCGGTGGGGTTTGTGGGGCGCGCCATAGCTGGAGGAGGTGATGTTCTCCTCGGTCGCCGAGTCCAGGTTCGTGGTGGTCGACGTGGCAGTGCAGCCGGATCCGTACCCACTGCGGATCCTGGGGTGCGGCGGCGGGTATGACCAGTGGGGCGTTGTGCTCAGGCCACGCGTCTGAGGTGTCGCCCTGGCCGATGATCTGCACGATCACCGGGCCGTCGTCGGCGCGCAGGCTCATCTCCTCGGCCGGCTCCCACCCGGTGCTGGCGTCGGGTGGGGGTGGCGTGTCGTGGAGCTGGATGGTCAGGTGCACCGGTCCGGTGTCGGTGGTGGCGAGCACCACTGCGCTGCTGGCGGTCGCCGGTCCGCAGCGCCATCCGTACGGTATCTCGTCGGGGTAGTCGTAGTCCTCGCCGACTCCGATCAGGTAGCCGATCTCGGATACCTCGATCGTGAATGTGGTTTCTCTCAGCAGCACGAGGAGCCTCCCTGTCGATGGCAGGGTGCCCTCTGTGGTCAGCGGGGGCACCCTGCCGTGTCTGTATGTGGCCTGTCAGGTCAGGCGATGACGTAGAACGGGTCGTGATCCATGACGTGGAACGTTCGGCGCCAGTTGGTGATGCGGCCTCCCTGGCTATCATTCTCCTTCTTGTCGACCCAGGTGATCGTTCGCTGGTTGGCGGGGAGCCCGGTGCCGCCCTGGTAGGTGGAGGCGAAGGGGTACTCGTCGCAGGAGCTCCGGCCGACGGCCTTCATGGCTGGCGGGGCCGTGAGGTTGCACACGGCGGTCCGGTTCTTGTTCTTCTGCGCGTCGTTGATCATCCAGTTGAGGGGGGGTCCGCCGTGCGGGTCCCCGTAGCGGCCGCCTTTGGCGCGCAGGTTCCGGATCGCCTCGTCGATGCGGGGCAGGCCGATCATGCTGACGGCGGTGGGGGCCTCGGTCATGGCGCAGCCGGACGTGCCGTAGTAGTTGTCGCATCGGTAGGTGGCCGAGTGGTAGGAGAACCCGCCGAGGGTGTGGCCGGGCTTGGTGAAGGTGTACCTGTAGGTTGTCTGCGTCTTGGCGTTGATCTTCTGCTTGGGGATTGGTGCGGTCCGGTAGGTGACCGTGCCGCTCGCGGCGCTGTCCAGCGTGTGGCCCTTCGGGAAGCTGACTGTCGCTGTGGTGCCGTTCCCCGACTGGACGGCTACCTGCACGCCGATGCCGTTGCCCTTGCCGGTGATGGCGGCCTTGGAGACCTCGAACGTCTCCTTCCAGCTAGTCGAGGTCGAGCTGAGGGTCATAGTGTGCTTGATGGTGAAGGTGGCCTGGCCGACCTGCACGTTCGCGCCGCGGACGTTCTCGACGACGTTGACGCGGGCGGAGAGGTCCTGGCACTCGCTGAACCGGTTCTGGTTCAACTGGTTGACGGCACAGGTCGCGGGACGTTCGTTCAGCGAGGTCTGCGGCTCGGCCTGCGCCGCGGGCGCGGCGAGGGCGAAGAGGCTGAACGTGACGGCAGTAGCCGCGAAACCCATGGAAACGCGCAGGTTCAAGGTACGCATCATCCCTGTTTCATGCAATATCCGCCCGCGATTTGACGGTAGTGAAATCGCGACGGAATCGGTGAATGGAAAAGAGTGGAGCGGTCACGGAAAGAATGACGAGCGCCCATCGCCGTGATGGATAGAGGTGCGTTGCTCCTCTCGCAGAGTCGGCGGCTCTGAAACTTGGAGAAGCTAAGCGACTGCGGACCGTCACTGTCAAGCGGTTTTGGGTCCGGCGCAGGCGACCTAACGGTGCTTCATGTATCTGCTTGCAGGCAAGAACTCCTGGTCGGGAATGCTTTTGGGAGGAAGGGAGAGCACCGGCGCGTGAGTCAGGCCATAGCGACTTGACTCTCGCGAGAAGAAGCTTGTTTGCGTGTTGCTTAAAGCAAGGCGGTGATCTCGATGGAGTGGGTGCCCGTATCCCGTACGCAGGCCTTGACCTGCTGTTTTTATCGCCCGGCGGACAACACTTCTCGATCTTGAGTGGGTTGTCTCAGGACCCGGCGATCTGAACGCCGTATCCCAACGATCACATGGTGGCGATGCGGCTGGTCTACCTCGTTTTCTGCCGGCTGGCAGCCTGGCTTGGGCTGTTGGCGCGTAGCTCGGCGTCGAAGGACGTGGAGATCCTCATCCTGCGCCACGAACTGGCTGTCCTGCGTCGTCAGGTTGCGCGACCGAGGCTGACGTGGGCGGACCGGGCCATCCTTGCCGGGCAGACCCGGGTGTTGTCCCGCGCGTCGTGGGCGGGACATACCAGAACCCGCCGGACCCTGACCAGGGTCGCGGGCCGCCCGCGCCTACCGATCCTCTGGCGGAGCCTGTCCCGCCGCTCGCCCGTCAGACGCCGGTCCGGCAGGAGGATGTGTCCTCGGCGCGCCGCACGGTGAGCCGGACGAGGACGACGATGTCCCCGCGGTCGACGTAGTGGTCGAACAGCGTCCGGTCGATCAGGCGGGGGTCGTTGTTACGCAGCCCTGGCAGTCCGGGCTCGGTGTCGAGCAGCATCAGCTTGTACCTGTTCTCGCGCTTGCCGCTGGTGCTCGTGCCGACTTGGACCGGCAGCGTCCATTTGGTGCTGTCGCGCCAGGCGGGTTCACCGAGCCTGTAGACGTCGGAGAAGGGGTCGACGACGACGACCAGGTATCGACGGCCGGGGCGGGCCGAGCCGCTGCCTTCCAGCTGGAAGCACCAGGCGACCTGGCGGCAGCGACGCCCCGCGACCGACGGCCAACGGAGCCTGCCGCCCGAACGGATCAGACAGCAAGCGTGCCTCCCGCCGACCTCGGCGGCGGGAGGCACGGCCGGGTCCGGCACACCGCCGACGCGCAATGTGGTCCACGTCGGGCTCCAGTGCAGGCTCGGTCGGCAGAGGATATTCGGCAGGGCGTTGGCACGGCCGAAGTCTAGGTACGCCGGATCGCGGAAGGGGACGTGCGATTTCCGATCGTCCGGAGTGTGTCGTCGAGGCTACGCGCGGCAGCGCGGGCAGCGCCCGACAGGTGCTCCAGAAGGACTGGTGAAGGTGTCGGCTGCCCGATCCCGCCCGCTGTGGCAATCCGACTCATGGCGGTGAGCTGGCTGTCAGTGAGTCGCGCCTGAAGCGGTATGTGAGAGAGGGCGTCGGCGGCGGCGCGTCCGTCGGTCCCGCGGGTGATGGCGTCGGTCAACCTTGCGGCGACGCGCGCCTGTCCGATCTCTCCGTAGTTGAGGTCGAGGAGTGTGAGGCCAAGGCGGGCGTAGAACAGGATGTGGGCCGGGCTCGGGTCGAGGGTCTCGTAAGCCTCGACAGCTGCGGTAAGGTTTTCCGCGCCCGGGTCGTCTGCGTAGAGGCACAGAACGTGGAGCAGGGCCGCGACGGCTCGCTCCCACGGCTCGGAGAGCTCGCTGTCCGCGAGGGCTGCGTGGGCGCCTTCGGTGTCGTCGGTGTGGTGGCGGGCGAGGATGAGGGTTTGGCGGCCGTCGAGGAGGCGTTTTCCGATGCCGTGGTGTCGGTGTAGGTGGCGGAGTGCGTCGTCCCAGCGGCCGGCTCGGGCGAGTGCTCGGGTGCCGTCGCCGAGCAGCACAGCCCACAGGAACCGAGAGGCCGTGTGCGCTGCCTCCTCGCCGTTGAGTAACCGGACGGGGTCGATCTGGATGCCGTCCAGGAGGATGACGGTCCGCGTGCGGGTGGCGTTGTAGAGGTCGTCGAAGATCGTGTAGGCGTGGGTGTAGTCGCGGGCGCGGGCGGCGAGCCTGCCGAGGTTGACCAGTGGCTGCAGGGCGGCGGTCGCGAGGGCCGGGGGTAGCGGGCCGGCGTGGTGGAAGGCGCGGAACTGCTGCCAGCAGAGCCTGGCTGCCAGTTCGGGTTGGCCGAGGTCGCTGGCGAGCAGGGCGGCCTTGTTGAGCGCCTCCGCCGCCGGAATCGCTGTGCTGGCGGCAGTAGGGGTGTACGCGAGGCAGTTGATCTCGGCGAGACGTTCCTGCAGACCGCTCGCGGGTGGTCGAGGTCGGGGCACCAGGGGAAACCACTGCGTGATCGATGGCGGCAGCCTGGGCGGGGTGTCCGGCGGCGTGATCATGTGAGGATCAGGGAGCTCGCGGCGTGGGCGAACAGGGCCTGGGTGGTGGCGGGTAGGCCGCTGCGGTTCCAGTGGAACAGGACGTGGTGGGCGAGGACGGCGCGCAGTCCGCGGTCGAGCCGGCCCGCCTGGGCCATCGCGCCGAGTGCGTGTCCTGTCTCGGTGAAGGCGTCAAGCCAGCGGGCCAGCGGCTGATCATTGCCCGGGAGCGGGAGGCCGGGGCCTGTGTGGGCGGTGAGGAGCTGGTGGAGGCGGGGTTGGAGGGCGCGGCGTTGGGCGGCGAGGTCGGTTGGGCAGGTGCGGTGTGCGGCGACGCGGGCCCAGACGTCGCCTTGTTCGTACCAGTCCTGGCCGGCGGCGCGCATGAGTGCGGCGCAGGCGAGGACGGAGAGCGCCCGGGTGCGCTCGGCGCTGACGGGCGGGCGGGTGAGCAGGTAGCGGCTGTCCTGGTGGAACAGCTGGTGGGCGAGGTCCATGACGGCGAGACCGCCGAAGGCATGGGTCTCGGCCTCGTAGATCGTCTGGGTGTAGGCGGTCAGGTGGCCGTGTTCACGTAGCTGATCCAGGATGTGCTCCACAGAGTCCGCCGCGGTGCCACCCGCGTCGGCGCCGGGCTGGAAGCGGAGCCGCCAGCAGGGTGCCTTGCGGATGAACCACCACGCTCCGAGGGCACCTTCGTCCTGGGCGTGGGCAAGGGCGGTGCCGAGGGCGCGGCCCGCGGCGTCGGGCTGGGCATAGTCGGTGAGCCGCAGATGAAGTTGGTGCCATGCCGTGCCGTCGTCGTCGCAGGGGTCGCGCTCAGGGCCATTGCTGGTCACCGACCGGGCCGGACTATGTGTGGTGGTCATCGTTCTCTTTCAGGCGAGCAGGAAGGTCGTGTCCCAGCTGGTCGCGGGGGCGGTGTGGGTGGCGGTGGCGTGGAGGGCGAGTGCGACGCCGGCGAGGCCGTCGAGGAGTTCGGGGTCGCTGGGCGCGGTGAGGACCCGGTCGAGGAGCCGGTCGACGATCGGAGGGATCGCGTCCGCGAGGTCGGGCGTGGCGGCGTCGGCGGCGATGCGGGACGTGGTGTGGACGAGGCCGGCGAGGCCGTGGCAGAGGCCGATGTCGGTGAGCTGGTCGAGCTGGTCGGGGTCGTGGAGACAGGCGAGCATCGCTGTTTCGGCGGTGCGGCGGCGGATGGGGTCACCCGTGGCGAGGGCGGCGAGTTGGTAGGCGCGGGCAATGCCCGGGGTGCCGTAGCACCAGGAGGGCCGGAGCCGCCCACGAGTTCTGCCTGGTGCCTGGGTGTGGGTGTGGGTGTGGGTGGTGACGATGCCGGGCCAGGCGGGGCCGGGTCGCTGGTGGGAGTCGAGCCAGGTGCAGATCCGGTCGATGGCGTCGAGCTGTCCGTCGACGTGGATGTCGTGGAGGTGGGCGAGCGCGAGGAGGGCGAGTGGGGCGGCGATGCCGTGGGACATGCCGGCGTTGCCGTGACCGTCCGGGTAGTCGTCGCGGGGCGCCCCGCTGGGGTCGAGATCGGTCCACCAGCCGGGCTGCTCGTCGCCGTCTCGGGGTTTGGTCAGGTGGACGAGGTAGGTCAGGATGTTGGTGGTGATGGGGTGGCCGCGGTGGAGGTGGTAGCGGCCGAGGCCGGCCAGGCCACGGATGAGGTCAAACTCCGCCAGCGGCGGGCGGCGGCCGCTCGCGAGACGGATGTAGGCCGCGTCGAGCCGACGCCGGGTGATCGCGATGGTGGCCGCGTCGAGCCTGACGAGGGTGTCGGCGAGCGGGCCCGGCCAGTGGGCTGCGTGGACGACGAACGCGAGGGTCGGCACGCCGAAGTAGAGGCTGGCGTTGTTACCGGCGCTGACCGGCTCGCGGGCAGCCGCTCGCAGCCAGGCGCGGGCGATGGCAGGATCGCCATGGCCAGTGTGGGCGCGTTCGAGATGCAGGAGCGCGATGCCCGCGGCGCCGCCGGCGAGCGACTGGCCCCGTCGTCGGGTTGCGCCGGCCTGGATGGCCGCCGGGTCGGCGAGCTGGTCGGCGAGCGCGGTCGCGGCGGCCAGCGCCCGGGGTTCGAGCGCTGTGGCTGGCAGCAGGCTGGTCATGTCGTCTCCCGGGTGCGGTGGACGAGGCGCAACGCGGCGGCGCGGGCCAGCCGGGCGCAGAGCAGTTCGGTGTCGGTGGAGGGGCCTGTCATGCGGAACTGGTGGAGGTGCAGTAGCGCGGGCAGCACAGCGACCGTCGACATGCCGTCGGTCGCGGTCAGCGCGGCCTGGTAGTCGGCGAGCGCCTCGCGGCGGCGATGCCAGGTCGCGAGGATCTGAGCGCCGCCGGGCAGGTCCTGGATCGCTGCCCAGTCGTCGTGAGGGTCGGCGATGCGGAGTGTTTCGTAGTGCAGCGCCCGGTCGAGGCCTGGGCCGGGGATGCGCGGGAGGTGCTCGACGAGCCAGGCCGCCGGAGGGACGCTGGACAGGCAGCTGGCCGTGAGGTTGAGCAGGCTCGCGGCGGTCAGCGCGAAGGGGTGCGCACGGCCGGTGCGGCTGGTGGTCAGCTGGGCGACCACGGCGGCGGAGTCGGCGGCGAACACCGCCTCGGCGGCAATCATCGCCGGGCCGGTGCCGAAGCGGCCGGTTTCCGGCTGGTAGGTATCGAACACGAGCCGGTTGAGCAGGCCGGCGCGGCGCAGCCCGGCCGCCCAGCCGCCGACCCTGCTGGCCGCTGCGCCGAACTGGTCGGGGCTGGTGAGGTGGATCCGCAGCCGCAGGTGTGGCTCGGGGTCCTGGTAGCGCAGGAACCACCACGGCGGCGCTGTGTCCCAACGCTCCCAGAGGCCGGCGAGATGGCCGGTGAGGACAGCGGGCTGCTGGTCGGGCTCGAGGTAGAGCTTGGCGTACAGCCAGTCGCCGTAGCCCGGTAGATGGCTGTCCGCGACCCGCACGAGCCGACCGGGACGCAAGGATGGCACCGGTAGGGGGCTCGTCGCCGTCTGGGTCGTGGCGAGCGGGATGACGATCTCGTGGATGCGTCCGTCGATCCAGCCGGCCGCGTTGTCCGGCGGGGTTTCGCGGAGGGTGACGCGACCGGTCCGGGCGAGGTCGGCGTGCAGAAGGTGCAGGTGGGAGCGCTTGGTCAGGTCGATGGCGAGGCGCCGGTCGTCCTCGCCGAGGTACAGCACATTCGGCGCGTGGAAACGCTCGCGCCATGCGGCTAGGGCGTCGGCCCATGCGGCGAAGCCGGTGGCCGGGTCGGGGAGGCTGTCGGCGGTCAGGATCCAGCGGGCGGGCGTCAGGATCGCCCGGCCGTGGCTCAGGCGGGGCAGAAAGGGCAGTCGGCTCGCCGCGCCCCAGGAGAACGGGGCGGTCGCGGCGGCGCGGGCGGTGCCGATCTCGCAGAGGAACCGCAGCAGCGGATGGGCCGACCTGGATAGCTCGACAGCGTGGAACGCGACCGGCTCCACCGGCCGAGCCCGACTGAGTGAAACAAGCCAGAGCCCGTCAGCATCGCCCGTGACGGCCAGATCGGCAAGCGACACCCGCCCCGGCCCGGCCGGATGATGCTCCCCGAGCGCGAGTAAATGGTCCAGCACCTGCTGGGCGCGGGAGACGTTCTCGCCAGCTGCTGTCATTGCCCCGCCCGACACCTGGACGAGCAGCGCCCCGGGCCTGGCGGTCGGCAGCGCTCGGTAGGCCGTCGTCATCCGGTCCTGGTCGGCTTGGTCGAAGAGATCGAGGAACCGGCCGACCGTCGTCCCGGCCGCGCGTGCGACGCCTGCGACGGCGAGGCGGAACTCGCCTCGTTCGACTGCCTCGTGGTTGGGGGCGTAGAGGCGGAAGCGGACCTCGGTGTGCGGCTGCGCGACCCAGCCCTTGGCGGTGTCCGTTCTCAGGGCGTCGAGCAGCGGCCCGTCCAGCTCAACCTCGCGGCTGCCGGTCACGGCGGCGGTCTGGGCGACGCCGAGCAGCAGCTCGTCGCGTGCCGACAGGCCCACCGGGCGGGGCGGGCATGGGCGGCTCCCTCGGTAGCCCGCGGGGAACCCGAGGCCGGTGCCGAGGTCGACTAGGTCGAGAAGTGGCACCAGTCCGCCGACGCCGAACCGTTCCACGAAGCGGGCGTGAAAGTCCCGCCAGGCGGCCGTCCCATCCGGATCGGGCGCCAGACGCGCCAGCAGGTCCGCGGTCGCTTCCGCCTCGCGGACAACCCCAAGTGGTAGCACCAGCCTGCACGGGGATCGAAGGTCGACGGACAGCGCAGGCCCAGCGGGTGGCGCCGCCGCCGAGGTGGCCGTGGCACGGGCGCGGTGACGGGGTGTCGACAGGTGGTCGTGTAGCTGACCGAGCTCGGCGAGCAAATCGGCCATCTCGAGCGTCGCGGCGACGCCCGCGGTACGAAGGACGGCGAGGGCGTGACCGAGCGGGTCGGTCGCGGTTGCCGGCGGACGGGCTGCGGAGATCAGGAAGCCGCGGGCGAGCAGCTCGCCGAGCAGGCGGTCGATCGCTGGCCTTGCCGTCGCGGGGAACCTGTCGCGCAGCCGCGTCGCAATTTCGCCGATCGGTATGGGGGTGGCCGCGGCGCGCGTCGCCGCGGCGACGGCGACGGTGTACCGGACCGAGACATCCACAGTGCCGCCCTGCGGGTCCGGCGGCTGGGGACGTTGGAAGGCCAGCACCAGCCGGCCGTCCCGGACGGACGCGAGATCATTCGCGACGACTGGCAGCGAAGGAAGCTGGCCGGCGCCGCCCTCCACTCGGGCGAGCGGACCTGCCAGCCAGGCGGTCTCGACCCGTGCCACCAGCTGGCGCGCGTCGGAGCTACCGACGTCGAGCCCCGCGCCGAGATGAACGGGCGCGATTCCGGCGAACAGGCCGAACGGGGTTGCGCGGCTCGACACCCGCAGCCGGTACCGCAGGACCGAGAGCACCACGCTGCGGACCTGCCGTGCGGGCAATGCCGCGCCGGCGCACAACCCCGCGACCCGGTCCGCGAGCACCGGGCTCGCGACCTCGACCGCCGCAGCGAACGGGTCGCAGGCCCACATCTCCCGTAGCCAGCCACGCCGCCGCTCGACCTGCCCCGGCCCATCGGAGAGATCGGGCCAAGGTAAAGCGGCCAGACCCGGCATCGGCTCGGCGAGGCGCACGACCGCCGCGTCGAGTGCCCGGTAGACCCCGATACGACCGTTCGGCTCGGCCGATTCTTTCCCGGAAGGCGAAGCACCATTACGGACGCCGGCCGGCCCCGTCGCCCGCGCACGCTTGCGTGGGTGGGCTGCTGCTTCGGGCGCGGCGGCCCGAGATGGTTCGAGGAAGATCGGCATGATCTGAGCCCTTCTGGCGTCACGGCCCGGCCGGCGTGGATGCCGGCCGGGCCGCGCGCCGGGCCATCGGCCGCGCTCACACGGCCGGAGCCGCGGGTTATGAGCAGGTCGTGGAGCAGGCGCTCTCGCAGGTGCTGCCGCAGTTGTCGTCGGTCAGGCTCAGCAGCTCGTTGACCATCGGGCCCGACTCGACGATGGACACGTCGAGGTCGAACGCGGGGTCGATGGCCAGCGCCGTCGGGTTGCTCGTCAGGGACACAGAACCTCCTTGGGAACGGGGCGGATGGGTACCTTCCCGGCGTTTGTCAGCCGGGAAGCTCGACGTCGTCTGGCCAGGAGACGACAACGCGCCGAAGTCGCCGGTCGAGCACGACACCGCCGGCCGGGAGCGCCGCGTCGGGAGTGCCGGGGGGGAGTGCCTCGATCCGGGCTCGATGCCCGGCGCCGCGCCAGGAACGGATCCGGGCGACGAACTCGGCGGCCAGCGCCTCGGCCTCCGGCCCGTGCGCGAAGACGCCGAACTCCCGGCTGGTCTGGCCTGGGATCTTTGGGCTCAGCGCGAGATACGCGAAGCTGCCCTTACCGAGCGCGGTCGGGATCCCGAGCGCCCAGGCATGGGTGACCACACCCCGGTCGACAGCGGCCTGGCGGGCCATGAGCAGACCGAAGTCGTCGAGCCCGAGCGCCAACCAGAGCTGCAGGTCGTCGAACGACTCGCCGCTGCGAACCCCCGACCAGGTCTCAACCCGAGGCCACGTGACAGCCTGACGGATCTCCTCGACGTCCCCGGCCGGCGGCTCCTCGAGTCGGATCACCGCGTCCTCGCCACCGAGGAGGATCACCTGCTCGGGTGGGGCGCCGACGCCGCGGAACGGCACGAAGCTGCACGTCTGGTAGTCGCTGCTGACGAGCCGATCCCCGTCGAGCTCGAAGACGACCGATCGGGTCAGGCCACGTAGCCGCAGCGGCACGACGAGCCGGCCACCGGGCGCGAGCTGGTCCGTCCACGCCTCCGGAATCGTCCACGCCGCCGCCGTCACGACCACCAGGTCGTACGGCGCGCGCTCCGGCACCCCGCCGTCGCCGTCCGCGAGGACCGCCTTGACCCGGTCGTAGCCCGCCGCGTCCAGACAGCGGCGGGTACGCGAGACGACCTCGGGGTCGATGTCGACGGTGGTGACCTCGCCCGACCCGCCGACCATTTCCGCGAGCAACGCCGCGTTGTAACCGCCCGAGCCGATCTCGAGGACCCGCATCCCGGGCATCACCTGAGCCTGCTCCAACATCATCGCCTGGATGTGCGGCGCCGACACCGTGCTCACCAGCCGGCCCCGCTCGTTCCACAGCGGGACCAGCGTGCCCGTCGCCGCGTAGGCCGCCGTCAGCTCGGCCCCCGGGGCGAACAGATGCCGCGGCACCGTCCTGAACGCCCGCGCGACCTCCGGACTACGAACCGCGCCCAACTGCCGCAACTCGTCGACCATCGCCGCCCGCAACGCGTCGGGGTCGGGAGTCCGCTCGGCAAGCTCTGGGCGTTCCTCACGATCGGTGCTCATCAGTCCCCATCTCCGCAGCAACCAAAGTTCCTGGAGTGACACTCACGCAACGACCTGTCATATCCGAGTCGGATCATCCTGGCCACGGCAAGTCGCCGAAAGGGCTCGCCTGTCCGCAGCTTGTCCGCACGTGACCGCCAGACAGCGGACAGCTGCGGACACCGTCCGCCTGGCCGGCCACCACAACATCCCCGTCGGCCGAGCGATGATGTATCTGTGGAGACGTTCGGAGAGGCACTGCGCCGTTGGCGAGGTCAGACGTCGATCCGCGCGCTGGCCACGCGGGCGCACTGCGGCAAGACACATATCTGCGATCTCGAATTGGGCAAGCGGCTGCCGATTCGGCAGACGCCGCCGCGCTCGATCGGGCGCTGGGCACCGCCGGGGAGCTGTTCGCGGCCGCGTTCCCGGACACGGAAGCCGACCCTCCCCGGACTCCGACCGGCATGAGCTGCGTCAGGTCGACCTGAGTTTGGCCGGCCGTCCACATCTCGGCTCCACCCGCCGACACGCCGATCAGCACACCCGACTTGGCTCGCGAGGGACCTGGACGATCTACGCCATCAGCTCCGACCGGGGACCTGCCCACGAAGATGATCGGCCGCATCCGTGCCGCCAGTCACCACGAGCGAAGAGGCTCGGCTCACGCCAGGCGGTCGCCACGCGGGGAGTCCTCGGTTCCAAAATGTGCTGGGTTCAAGGCCGGGGCCGAGACTTGCGCTCTCTTGGTCAGTGACTCGGGTGAGGGCGGGCTGTTCCGCGGACTGGCTGATGGTGATGATGGTTCCGTGGAGACGTTCGGACTGATGCTGCGGCGACTGCGAGGGCCGATGTCCTTGCGGGAGCTGGCGGCGCTGGCGCACTGCGGGAAGTCCCACGTCGCGGACTTGGAGCGGGGCCGGCGGAACCCGAGTCCAGATATGGCGTTGGCGTTGGATCGGGCTCTCGGTGCCGGAGGGCGGCTGGCGACGTTGGCGCAGTCGGCCGGTGGTGAACGGGCTGCTGCGGCCGATGTTCACGTTGACCTGCTGGAGCCGTCGGGCGCGACCATCGGGGCGCTTCGGAAGGTTCTCGACGCTCACGACCTGCCTGTAGGCGGTGCCATCCGGCCTCTGCGCGAGCTGACTGCGGCCGTGCGCAGAGTTGTGTGGTTGCGGCTGCAGGCGCGCTATGCGGCCCTCGGCCAGCTCCTGCCGCCGTTGATCGTCGAGCTGCATGAGGCATTCCGTCGCCATGATGGGCAGCAGCGGCGGCAGGTCGCAGGGATGCTGGTGCAGTCGTATCGGGCGGCGGATGCGATTGCGGACAAGCTGGGTCTGGTCGATCTGTCTGCTCGGATCATTGGGATGATGGCCGCGATGGCGTTGGAGTCCGGCGACGAGGCCCTCATCGCGACCACCGCCTACGTGCGCGCGGAGACCTTCTTCGCCAGCGGTGCTCACGAGGACGGCCGGCGGATGCTCGTGCGGGCTGCGGACTGTCTGGATCTCGGCGCGGGCGTCGCAGCAACTGCAGCCTATGGGTCGCTGCACATGCGTGCAGCGGTGTTCGCCGCACGAGATACCAATCTTGACGAGGCACACAGACACGCGTCGGAGGCACTGGACGTTGCCCGAACGCTCCCAGAGTCCATCTACCTGGGGACGTCATTCGGGCCGTCAACCGTACGAATTCACCAGATCACCACCGCGGTCGATGCGGGCGATCCGGATGACGCGCTGCGCATGGCCGCGCAGTGGCGCCCCGCCGACGATGTCCCCGCCGAACGGCGGTCGCACTACTTCGTTGACGTCGCCCGCGCGTGGGCGGACGCTCGCCAGCCTGACCAGGCACTGTCGTCGCTCGTCAAGGCGCGGGCGATCGCCCCGGAGCACATCCGGCCCCATCCCCACGTCGGCCGCCTACTCGGGACCGGGGTTATGGAGCCCCTGCGGCGTGACCCGCGGTGGCGTGAGCTGAACCGCTGGGTGCGCGGTCCCGCCACGGTCGTCTAGGACAGGGGGCGCAGGAGATCCGGGAGCTCGGCCAGCGAGTCCACCCGCCAGTCGGCCGCGTCCAGAACCACGCGGTCACCGGCCCACAGATGGCCCCACGGTCCGCGGCGGATCAGCGCGGTACGCAGGCCGGCCGCCCGGGCCGGGACGATGTCGTTGTCGCGGTGGTCGCCGACGTAGACGATGTCGCGTCGAGCCGCCGGTGCGAACGCGGCGACGCGGTCGAAGAAACGCGGGTCTGGTTTCGCTACGCCCCACTCGCCCGACGTGGCGATCACGTCGACCGGCAGGTTCAGAGCGCGCAGTAGCCTGGCGGCCTTCACCGTCTGGTTGCCGGCGATCCCGACCCACAATCCTCGTGCCCGCAGCTCGGCGAGAGCTGGCCGAACATCAGCGTAGAGATCGTCATCGTCAATGCGCTCCCCGACGCCGGCGTCCTCTCTGCGTTGGCGCTCGGCAGCAAGATTGAACCCGGGCTGGAAGTAGTCGAAGGTCTCCGCGTTGTTGCGGCCCTGGGCGGTCACCGCGCCGAGCACCGCGGAAAACGTGTGCCTGGGCACGCCGATCCAGTCCGCCCACGCGGCGAACTCCCTGGTGTCGTCGAGCAGCGTCTCTCCGACGTCGAACACCACCGCCGTAACCACGGCCACTCCTGTTCATAGATTCCGTGCGATACCGATGGCGCTGGCCACCATCTCCAAGACAAGCACTTTGCGGGGCGCCTCGCTCTGTCGATTGTCTGGCTGGCCGGTTCCCACTGCCATGGCAGCCCGACGGAGACGACTGCGGACGGTGTGCGGACATGGCTGCCCTTCCGCAAGTGCCGACGTGCCAGGACGATCAGGTTAGTGGTTAGGAACCGATTCGCAGGCTGCCATCGACGGTGCCCTGTCGAGCCCGAGGGGTTGGAATGCTGGAACCGGTCTGGACCTCACATCCGGTCCGGCAGCACCCTGTCCGCCGCGTGGCCGCCGTTGCCGACTGCTGCGGGGGGTATCAGGAACACCAGCCACAGCCCACCTGCATGTATGACCGTCCATCAGATCTCGGAAGGATGCTCGTGCCCCCGGACCCGCCCATCCCGATCCCCACCGCCGCAGGAGCGACCGCGGTCGGCTACGAGGAGCCGCAGTCTCTCCCGGTCCGGGTGCCACGTGAGGCTTTGGCGCAGCTCCGGCAGCGGACCCCGTCCGGGAACGGTGCTGCCGCCACGCTCGCGGCCGCCACGCTGGTGCCCTGGCTGCGCTCCGCCGCACCGGCCCAGCAGCCTGACGGCGACCGCTAGAAGGTCACCGAGCCGCCGCGTATCGGCGGTCTCCCATACCCCTCCCCGCCCGCGGCGCTCGGTTCCCCCACGGGCCGTCTGGTCCGGCTGCGGGCGGGGAGGCTCCACCCTCACCACCCATTCTCTCACCATGATCGGGTTTTCCTATGCCTCCGTTTTACGAGAACGCCCCGCACAGGGGCGGCGTTCTGGACGTGGCGCCGCGCAGCTTCGCGCCGGATGACCTGTTGGGCCGGCTGCTCGATCAGTTCGAGCGGCTGGACCTGACCGACCAGCAGCTCCGCGCGTTGCTGCGGGTGCAGGCCCTCTACCGGCGGGTTCAGGCGGGACTGGGCACGAAGATGAGTCTGATCGTTGACCAGTTGCGGGTGAGCCCGGAGAAGCTGACGTCCGAGGGGCGTGCGCGTCGCCAGAGACTGCATCGCGCCCTCGGCGCAGCGTTTGCCCAGCAGGGTGTCAACGCCGATGTGGCGCTCGCGGAGGTCTTTGGGCTGCTGACCCGTGAGCAGCTGCGCCGCTTGGGCGAGGCGTACATGGCGGACGTGGACGAGAGGTTGCAGACACTGGCCCCGGTGCTGGTCGCGGCCGTCAGCCCGACGTACGCGCTGGCGAGGGACACCGAGGACGGGTTGCGGGAGGTCGACCCGGACCCGGACCCGCGCGAGTTCGAGGTGGCGGAGTCCGATCGTTTCGACCTGGTCCTGGCCCGCGAGCAGGCCGGCGCCGGCGCGGCGGTCCGTGGTCTGCCGGTGTTGCAGGGCCAGTCGTGACGGGCAGTTCGTGGGCCTCCTCGTCGGGCGAGGCGGTGACGGCCACCGATCTGAACACCGACCGGCCGCATACCGCGCGGATGTACGACTACTACCTGGGTGGCAAGGACAACTTCCCGGCCGACCGGGAGGCCGCCGAGGCCGCGCTGGCGGCGTTCCCGAACCTGGCGACCGCCGCTCTGCAGAACCGGGCGTTCCTGCATCGGGTGGTGCACTGGCTGACCGGCGAGGCGGGGATCCGGCAGTTCCTGGACATCGGCACGGGTATCCCGACCAGCCCGAACCTGCACGAGGTCGCGCAGGGGATCGCCCCGGATGCCCGGATCGTTTACGTCGACAACGACCCACTGGTCCTGGCGCACGCCCGTGCGCTGCTGACCAGTAGTCCGCAGGGCCGCACGGCCTACGTGGACGCCGACCTGCGTGAGGTCGACAGGATCATGACCGGCGCGGCGGAGGCGCTGGACCTGACGCAGCCGGTCGCCGTCTCTCTCATCGCGATCCTGCACTTCCTGCCCGAGGAGGACGACCCGTACGGGATCGTCCAGCGTCTGATGGACCAGCTACCCCCGCGCAGTTACCTCACGGTTACCCATATCACCGCCGATTTCGATCCGAACGTCTCCAAAGCCGCGGAGGTCTACCGGGAGCGTGGGATCTCGACCCAGGCCCGCAGCCGGGACGAGGTCGCACGGTTCTTCGACGGGCTCGACCTGGTCGAGCCGGACCTGCAGGTCGTGCACCGCTGGCGCCCCGACGGCTCGGTCGGCGAGCTCACCGATGCTCAAGTGAGCGTGTACGGCGCGGCGGCCCGGAAACCGTGAGCCTCTCGGCCGGCCGGGCGGGTGTCGTGACCGGGACGGACAGCCGCAGCCCGGACCGGGCCGGCTACAGCCGGGCCGAGCTGGCCGGTGTGCTGGCGGCCCTGGTGATGCGCGGGGTGGCCAGAGTCCGGGGCCTCGTCGCGGCGGCGCGGCGCCGCGACGAGGCCCCTCTCCTGCTCCGCGTGGACGTCGCCGACTTGGAGAAGCAGACGCAGCTGTGGGCGTCCGTGCGGGGCCGACGGTTCCCGCCCGGTACCCGGCTGCGTGTCGAGGACCACGCGGGCAATCACGTGGTCGCGGAGGTGGAGGGCATGTACCTGCGGCTGCGCGTCGTGACGGGGACATACTCCCCGGCGGTCGGGGGTGGGCTGGATGATTGACCTGCACACCTACACCAGCGCCTCGGACGGCCGCATGCTGCCGCAGGAGCTGGTGGCCCACGCCGCCGCGGTCGGGGTGACCGTCCTCGCGATCACAGATCACGACACGACCGCTGGGATCAGTGCGGCGGCGGCCGTAGTGCCGGCGGGGTTGACGCTCGTGCCCGGTGTGGAGATCTCGTGTCGGGAGGCGGACGGTGGGGTGCATCTGCTCGCCTACCTGTTCGACCAGGAGGATCGGGTGCTGGCGGAGATGCTCGGTCGGATCCGGGACGGCCGGGAGGTGCAGGCCCGCCGCGCCGTCGGCTTGTTGCGTGCCGGCGGACATCCGATCGACTGGCCGCAGGTGACCGAGGTCGCGGGCGGCGCGCCGGTAGCGCGGCGGCATATCGCGGCAGCGATGGTGACCGCGGGCATCGCCGCCACGACGGAGATCGCGCTCGGCCCCGACTGGCTCGGTCCCGGTGGGCCGCTGCACACCCAGGCGTGGCAGCCGACGGTCACCCGGGCGATCACAGTGGTGCGCAGCGCCGGTGGTGTGCCGGTGCTCGCGCACCCGCGCGCGCCCGGAGGCGCCCCGCTCACCGCGGAACAGATCGGACAGATGGCGGCCCGCGGTCTGGTTGGCATCCAGGTGAACCATCCCGGCCATGACAGCCAGGCGCGGCGTGAGCTGCGCGAGCTGGCCGCACGGCTGCATCTGGTGCCGATCGGGGGCAGCGGCTTCCATGGTCCCGGCGCGGATCCGCTCGGCGCGGCCTCGACGTCGCAGGCGGCTTACCGGCGGCTCGTCTCCGAAGCCAGGGGTGCCGCGCCGATCCGGCGGTGAACGGCGCCCGTGACGCGCTGTCCCGGGTACTGCCGTGGGGACGGCGATGGCGCGAGGCGGACCTGCGGGGTCTCGATCCCGAGGTCCGCCGGCAGGCACAGGAGGGATGGGGGTTCGTCGCGATCTACGCGGCCCTCACTGTCCCCCTCGCCCTTTTCATGATCGTTCGATAGTGGGGTGGAGGCTCGCGCCGTCCGTTTCCCCTGCGGACGGCGCGTCCCCCCATGGACAGGGAGAGCGGATGACCGACGCGGACGCCCGGGCGCTGATCAGCCGCCTGGTGGACACGGTCCGGTTCGACGGCCCGCGCGTTGAGCTGGACGCCGCACGGCACGTCGAGTTCCGCAGGCGAAGTGCGCGGGCCGGCGCGATAGACGGCGCGTACGGCGCTGCGCTGGTGCGGATGGCAGGGATACGCGCGGGCCAGGCCCACGCGTGAGAGAAGGGGAGAGATGGCCGCGCAGAACCAGCTGCTCAAGGTGGCGCTGTGCGCGCAAATGGCCGCGAGCATGGTCGTGTATGTCGTGGTGATGCGGCGCTATGTCAGAGCCGGTTATGCACGCGAGGTGGCGATGAGCATCGCCGTCGGCGTCCCGCTGGCCACCGCGATCGTCATGGTCTTCGTCGTGCTCGTGCGTGCCCTGCCGTGAGGGTCTACGCACTGGATATCGGAGTTTCGGCGATCAAACGGGCGGTCGTGGAGACCGGGCCGCCGTGCCAGGTCGTGACGCCGATGAAGCCGTTGCGCCTTCCGCCGACACCGACCTTCCACGCGGTTCAGGAACGGGTGCTCGGGGCGCTGAGCGTGGCCGGTGCCACCGGCGACGTTGACCTGGTTGCGATCGCGACGGCTGGCGCCGTCGAAGCCGATGGGCTGGTGGTCAGCGCCGACGGGATTCAGGGCTATCACCGGATCCACTGGCCCACCCTCCTGCCCGCTCATCTCCCCGAGCTGGCAGGTCGGGTCGACGTGGTCAATGGTGGTGTGGCCGCGACCTGGGCTGAGTATCACCGGCGGGGGCAGCTCGGCACCCATGTCCACTTCGCGCTCGGTGCGGGCATCGGGGGCGGGATCGTGATCGACGGGCGGCTTGTCGGTGGGTCCGGTGCCGGCCCCGCCGGGCTGGGACACATCCTGGTCCACTCCGCGGGCACCGCGCGCTGCTCGTGCACCCGCGTGGGCTGTGTGGAGACCCTCGCCTCGGCGCGGGCGATCCGTCTCAGCTACAAGGCGTTGCAGCAGGCCGAGTCGGACGGCGATTCATCGCGGACGGCCCGGACTCCTACGCTGCTCGAACTCACACATAGAGCGCGGGGCGGGGAGGCGGCGGCCCGGCGGGTGTTCGAGAGTGCCGGATACTGGCTCGGGATCGCCGCCGCTGACCTGGTGAACATTCTCAATCCGGATGTGGTCACGGTCGGTGGTGGGCTCGCGCGAGCGGCGGAGATCGCTGCCGGTAGCGGCAAGGGCTACCTCGGCTCAGCCCAGGACGCCATGCGCAGCCGCGCGATCCCCCGCCTGGCAGACCACGCCCGCTTGGAACCTGCCGCGTACGGCACCGACGCGGAGCTGATCGGCGCAGCCCTCCTCGCCGCGTCCGCAGCGGCAGCACCGCTGACCGTCCCGTAGCAACACGGAACGCCCGCCGCTGGCTGCGGATCGCGGGCGACGGTTCACCCACCTACGCACAGGAGATCTTGTGGCCGCTGCGGCCAACGCTTTCCTTAGCTACGAAGCACGAAAAGTCGTGGCCAGCGTTGTCGTGAGTGCGGTGGCGACGATCCTGCTCACGCTGCTGCTGCCCTGGTCGCCGGTGTCGCCGTGGCGTACGCCGGCACGACTCGGCGGCTGCCCCCAGGTCACCGTCTACACCCCGGACGCGACCCGCTATCACGCCTATGAGGCCGCGTTGCGGCGTGCCATGAGACGCCGCTATCCCGCCACGACAGTACTGGTCGTCACCGGCGACGCCGCGGCGAACCTGAGGCGCATCACCACCGCGACCTGCGCGGCGGCAATCAGCGAACCGGTCGTCGTCGCCCAGGGGCGCATCGGCGCGGGTCAGTGGCGGCAGGCACGCCTGACCACTCTGTGGATCCTGGGCCTCGTCTGGCGGGACGGGACCATTCCCGCCTGGCAGGCCCGGCGCGGCGTCGACGAGGAGCGGGCCGCGCCATCCGACTGGCTGGTAGCCGACAACCGAGCCGACCCCGACATGATCACCTTTCTCAAGGCGGAACGGGATCCATGGTGGTGCACAGGTGAAGGGACGACCCCGATCGCGGCCGATGCCCCCGTGTCGATCATGCGCCGAGGCGGTCAGGCCGCCCGGCCTCTTCTTCCCCCGACGAGCCGCGCACCTGTCAGAACGGCCGCGCCGGCGAGGAGGAGCGAGGTCCACAGCACCGCTTCACCACCCCCAGCCCGCAGGCCGACACCCTCCTCGCCCGCCTCACCCGACCAGCCCGCTGACCACCAGACGGCCGCATCCCCGCGACCCCCACGGCCCTCTCATCGAGCAGGCCGCACGGCCCGCCGCGCGACGAAGCACCGTCGCGGCAGCCACCAAGGAGGTTGGGACCCCGCCGCAAACCGCGACGAGGTCCCCGAACCGTCCGACTATGCAGGCCAGAACTGGATCAGATACTGCTCCGTGCCCTCGTCGACCTCGTCGCGATCCTCGAACTGGCCAGCTGCCTCGTCACGACCCTTGGAGTAGGCGCGGCCGCGGTACGTGCCAGGCGGTCCGACAGTGATCGTTTCGTCTGACACCGGCCCCATGGCGACCGTGACGAGTGCCAGCCGCCCTGTGGTGCAGGTGAACTCGAAGTCGTCGCTGACCTCCCACTCGCTGTGCTGGGAGTCGGGCTCGGCGTCCCAGGCTTCGATGCGCACACGTGCAAGGTGATACTGAACTGCGCTCCCGACGGCGACCCAGTCGGTTCCGACCGCGAGAAGCTGGCCAGGGCCTGGGGCGTCAGGCACTGGCATCTCGCCATCGGAGTAGCCCTCGTCCTTGATATGGAACTGGCTGTAGTCGATCTCGACCTGTTCTTCAAGGACGGCGATCGGCGTCTTGATCATCAGCGGTGTTCTCCGTGTCGAATCCCTCGGGGCCTGCGGGTCGCGCCGATTCTAGTGGGTGATCACCACGTTGAAGGCGTCGCCCCCTTGGCGACTGTTCACACTCAGGATGCGGTTGCGGTCATAAAAGGAACCAAGCTCGTTACCCGCCTTACCGTTCTGCGTTGCGTCCACGGGCCGGGCCGAGTAGCGCTGGTCCCCCCTGGACGCACCCTCGGCGGTGGACGCGAACGGGTACTCGTCGCACTGCAGCCCCTTCTTGGTGTAGTTGGGGTCGATACCTCTGCAGATCTTGGAGATGATCCTGCGGTTTGCGGCGACCTTCGAGGAGTCGCGGTGCAGCGTGTGGGGCACCGCCTTGCCCTTGAGCTTGGGTTGTGTCGTCTCGGGCTTGGTGAAGGCGTCGTTGATGTGGATCGCTACGGCCCGGTTTGGCGATCCGTCTCTTGTGCTGTAGCTCAGGGTCGGGACGAACTGGGTGAAGACGCAGCCTCCGGCCTTGCCTGAGATGTATTGGGCGTTGTCGCACCGGAACGAGGTTCCGTCGCCGTTCTTCGTGATCGTGCGATTGAGGACGAAGCGTGGATTGAACTTGTGGTTTGCGATCTTGTCGGTGCCGGTTCCGAGGCCCGCCGTGAAATCAAAGACCGTAGATCCGTTCCTCTGCCACGAGGTGACCGAGGCGGTACGGCCACGAGCCTTGCCGGGGGCACAGCCCGTGCACGGGAGCTGGGCGGTGAGTACGGCATTGGCCAAGGAGCCGGATGCTCGGATCCGAACGAACGTGATGTCGACGCGAACAGCCAGGCTCTTCGGCGCGGTGACGACGGTGATCGTGTAGGCCGCTGTCAGACTCCCCGGGTGTTTGCCGGTCTCCTGGGCCACCAGGATGGCGTTCTTGCACCACGACGTCCGGTCCTGATACCAGCCGGCCGCCGAGAAGGCTCTGTCGGGTGCGGACTTCCCGTCACATGGGACCAGGTGGGAAGCCGCCGACGCGCGGCCAGGGGCGACGACAACGGCCAGGGCTAGGGCAAGGACTCCTGTCAGGACGGCACTCAACAGCAAACGCACCCTCTGCATGGGGCTCCTCTCAGCACGGTCAGAGCTGGATGGATCGCCCGGGAAACTAGATGGGTTTGCTTAGCGTCCACAACTGATTACAGATGGAAGTACATGAAGGGGATGTCCACGTACCGGCAGGTAGAAGCCCAAATCCTGGAATCTGGACACCCAAGACAAGTGATAAGGATTACAACGGCTTGACGGGGGAATTGCAGAAGTGTGCCGTGGCGTTGACGGTGCCCCCGGGCGGGTCGCGTGGATCGACGGGCCTGCCCGGGCGGCGCTGTTCTTGGTCGTCGTTTCTCTGGTGAATCTGGCGTGAGGGCCGCGCGTAGGTGATTTCATGGGACAGGCGCGACACAGGCATGCCGGGCTGTCCGGTCCAGAGGCGTTTCCGGTAGTCGGAGTAGGGGCCGACGAGAGTTGGCCGGTAGGCGGGTGCGCGGACGAGTCGCTGGGGCTCCACGGCCCGGGCGTAGCGTGTGACGGGTGTTCAGGCCCAGTGTGAGCCGCCGTGCAGTCGAGCAGGCCCCGGCCCCCTGATCGAGCGGATCATGGACCTGATGGCAGCGTTGCCGGGTCGTCTGGGCGCGGGGGTCCATCGTCCGGCGGCGGGGACGGCCTCCGCCCAGCAGCCGTTGTGCGGTTGATCAGCTAACTGCCGGTCGACCGCGTCGAGCGGGATGCGGTGGTCGTGCGTGGGTGGCACGCGGGGCACCGGGGGGAACATCGCCGCACGGCCTGGTCGCCACCGGCTGGCCGGCGGGTGCCACGGCGGGACCGGCGCCGGTCGGCCATGTCCAGTGCGCGGCACAGGAGAAGCCACAGCGCGGCGGCGACGGCGCAGGCGATCGTCGAGTAGCAGAGCACCATCGCGACGGCGAGGAACGCGATTCCCAGCATGGGCCTTGTCGTCCGTTTCCGTCGTGGCCGTGAGGCGCGAGGGCGCATCGTGGAGGGCCTTTCGGGGTGGGGCTGGCCGGGGGCATGGTGCCTGCGGCGTGGGGTGGACGTCTGGCAGCGGGGGCCCGAAACCCCTGCGGGTGGGAACCCCCGCTGCTGGCGGTGGTCCGGTGGTCCCGGCGTCCGATCACGGCCCCCGGCTGGTGGGGCGGCTATCCGTGGGCGAGAATGCTGATCCACCGGCGGAACGTCGCTTCGAGATCGCGGTAGCGGTAGCGGTAGGTCTGCAGGTGCTCGGCCCGGCCGGATGGGGCGAGCAGCGCGAACGAGGTGGCGTGGTCGACCAGTTCCCGCCAGCGGCGGATGGCCGTCGTGGCGAGCTCGCCGCGCCAGCCGCTGTGGCAGGCGTGCGTCGCCAACGGGAGCTGGTACTGCACGGCGAGGGCGTGGGCGTGCAGGAGGGAGATGTCGGCCGGTGCGGTCAGGACGTCCGTCGGCCAGGGGGAAGGGTGTCTCACCAGCCGAGCTCGTCGAGACGGTGTTCAGCCAGGTCTGGCTGCGGGTGACCGCGTCGAGAAGACCGGTGTTGATGGCGTCGGCCGTCGGGGGCGTCGGCATGGCGGTCAGGTCCTTTCGGTCGTCTGGTAGCGCGCCGGCCGGCCAAGCCGTGATGGCTCCGGCCGGCGGTCGGGGGTGTCACGGCGTGGCGCGGAAGTTCCGCAGTGCCTGGGCGAGGTGGGCGGCGTGCGGGGCCGGTAGGCGCAGGTTCAGGGCGAGGGCGCCCTCGGCGAGGCTGACCGTGCCGGTGAGATGGCTACTGGGCCCGTTCAGGTAGACGCGCTGGCCGGTGACCGTGCCGTGGAGCTGACGGGCGAGGATGGCCAGGGCGCGTGCCGCGTCCGCCTGTGTGCGTGTGGCTATCTCCAGGTTGGTCTCGGCGACGGCGAGCGCGGCCCGGTAGTCGGGCAGCAGCCGGCGGCTGATCTCCCCGGCGATCCGCTCGGGGCTCTTTCCCCGGCTGACGTTGATGCGGTGGCGGCTGGGCCGGGGCCAGTGCGGCCCGAGGCCGGCTGCGGCGGCGCCCGCGATGGTGAGCCGGTCGTTGCGGTGATCGTGGCGGACCACGAGGAGGTGCCGCCCGGGGCCGTGCAGGCAGGCCTCGTTCTCGGGTAGGGGGCTTGCGGCCCACGGGGGGCCCAGCTCGCGGGCGATCGCCGCCGTCAGCTCGAGCAGGTCGTTTGCCATGGTGTGGCCTTTCGCGTCCGGCGTGGCATGGCAGCGGGGGCGCACCTTCGGGAGTGCGCCCCTGCCGCTGGTGGTGGAAGGTGGCTCCGGCGGGGCCGGGCGGGTGTGCGGCTACCCGTCGACCAGGACGCTCGCCCAGCGGCGGAACGCGGCTTGCTCCTCGCGCAGGCGGGCGTGCAGGTCCTCGGCGTTGCCGGCGGGGGCGAGGAGCGCGCAGGAGAGCGCGTAGTCGACGAGGATCCGCCAGCGGCGGATGGCCTCGGTGGCGAGGGCGCCGCGCCAGCCACGGTGGCAGGGGCAGGTGACCTGGGGGATCGTGTGCTGGATGGCAAGGGCGTGGGCGTGCAGGAGGTAGATGTCGGCGGGTGCGGTCAGGGTGTCCGCCGGCCAGGGTGGGAGGTGTTCGCACCAGCCCACCTCGTTCAGGACGGTGGCCAGCCAGTTCCGGCTGCGGGTGACGGTGGCGAGCAGCGCGGTGTTGATGTCGGCGGCCGTCGGGGGTGTGGGCATCGCGGTCACGCCCCGGTGGCCGTCTTGTAGCGGGCGGGCCGCGCGCCGGGGTTGACCTGGACGGCCTGTCCGGCGGCGATCAGCTTGGGCATGGCCGCAGCGACCGCCCCGCTGGAGCGTGTCAGCTCGCGGGCGATGTCTCCCGCGGACAGCTCCATTTCCGGGTTGTCGCGCAGCAGGTTCACGATCAGCGCGCCGAGCGCGCCGGGAGCGAGCCGGGTCGTGCCGCTGGGGTTGAGCTGCGGTGCGCTGCTCGTCGCCGAACGGGTTCGGGGGCTGCGACGCGGCGCCGGGGGCGTGGCTCCGGCGCGTGCGGGGCACGCCGCGAGCGGGCACGTCAACGCCGCGCACACCGGGCCGGCCGCCGGGGCCTCGCCTGCCGCCGCCTCCGTCTGACTGTCCGCCGCTGCCTGGGTGGGGACGCTGTGCTGGTCGCTGACGGGGGCGGCGGTCTCGTCGGGGGGAGTGAGGCCGGGCCGGGGCATGTCGGCGGGCTCGTCGTCGGCCGGGCTGTCCGCGTTCGGAGTCGGGGTCGGCTCGGCGACGGGCTGCGCGGGGATGTCCGCGTCGGGATCCGGGGTCGGCATGTCACCGGGCGGACCGTCGTCCCCGGTTGCGCCCGCCACGCCCGGGTCCGGGTCCACGGCGTCCGGCGCTGCGGGGGTCTCGATGCTGTCGGCGGGCTCCGCGTCGTCGACGCCGCCCTCCTCTCGCAGGCCGTCCGGGTCCTCGCCGGCCCAGGAAGGGTCCTCGTCGTTGGCGATGTCCGGATCCGGGGTGGGGAGGTCGGGGTCAGGGGACGCCTGGTCGTCGGGCTGGCCGTCGACGTCCACACTGCCTGGCGTCGGATCGTCGGCGTCGGGTGCCGGAGCGGAGACGTCGGAGTGCGGGGCAGGGGCGCTGGGGTCGGACGGCGCCGCCTCGTCGGTCTGGCTGTCCACGCCGCCCGGCACCGCGCCCGGGACGTTGGCGGCGGTGGGGATGGTGTCGTCGGGGTCGCGGTCCGTGGGGCCGTCCGGGCCGGTGGTGGTGGGAAGCGCCCACAGGGTGGGCCGGCGGCCGGCCCGACCTGCGACAGGCTCGGGACCGAGGTTACGAACCTTCCCGTCGCTGTCGAGCGAGGTAAGAATCGCCCGCACCTGCCGCTCCGTGATTCCGGTGCGGGCGCTGATAGTGGGGGCGGTGAGCGGGCCGTCGACGAGCGCGGTCAACACCCGCGTCGCGTCCTGCGTGTTCGTTTCCGCGTTGGATGACATGCCGTATTCCTCCATGGGCTGCATTTCCGGGGTGCATTCCAGGGATAACTCGCGGTCGATACCGCCAGCCAGCGATCCGGCCAGTGACATACATCACTGGGCCTGTTTTCATGACTGTTTTCGGATTGGGTTGCTACACCGTTTTCGATCAAGTTACGGTCTGGGTGTTCTTCCCCGCCGGCCCGATATTCCGGCCGGTCGCCTGCGGCGCGGGACATCCCGCCCGCGCCCCTTCCCCTTTTCTTTTCTCTGCGTGGAGTTTTCGATGGATGATCTGATCACGATGCTGCGGATACCAGCGCGCGCCGGTGCGCCGCTGGCGGCCTCACAGCAGAGGCCGGGTGACCTGCGGTTCGTGCGGGCTGCTGTCGGCGGTCCGGCCGAGTCGGCGGAGCTCGCTCTGCCCGCCGCGACGATGTGCGTGAACATGGACGGAGCGCAGGTCGGGTTGCCGGTGAACCGGCGAGCGACGCTGCTTCTGCGGGCATCCACACCGTCCCGGCGCCGCGAGCAGGTGTTCGGCGACGTGGTTGTTTTGGGGCCGCCCCGCCGTGGGGTTGACACGTCGCTGCCCACCCAGCTGTCCTGGGTTCTTCTGAACGACCACGCCGGCTATCAGGTGACGCTCCAACGTCCCGATGCGCAGACGGGTGTTCGCGATACCGGCCACGTCTGGGTAAGCGTGTGGGATGCCTACCGAGGCGGCCTGGCGATCGCCCGGGCGATGCCGGCCGCAGCGGTTGTCGCGGTCACCACCTGACTTTCCTCCTCGGATTTTCTGCTGAAAGGAGAGATGCCGTGGATGAGGAACGGGCGGCGCGGGTGGGCCTGGTCACGGCCGGCCCGTCGACGGAGGAGATCCGCAGGGCGGTGGCCCGAGAGGGACCGGAAGCGGTGTGGGCGCGGGAACGCGCCGCCGCATCCGAGCTGGATCTTGCGGGGATGCTGGACCTGTATGCCCGGGGTGGCTGGCGGGTGTTGATCCCCGGCGACCGGGAGTGGCCGCGCAGCCTTGCCGCCGCCGGGTCGGCGGCTCCGCTGGCGCTGTGGGTGCACGGGCAGGGTGATCTTGCCGAAGCGGCGGAACGCGCGGTGGCGGTGACCGGCGGCCGGGTGCCCTCGCGCGCGGGACGGCGCACTGTGCGCACGCTGGCCGGCGAGATGGCGCAGGCTGGTTGGACGGTCCTCACCCTGCTGATGCCGGGGGTGTCGCTGGCGGCGTTGGACGCCGCCTGGTGGGCGCAGGGCCCGGCACCGGTCGCTGTCGGGACGCATTCGGTGGAGGAAGCCCGGCTGGAGTACTGGCCGGGCCTGCGGGTCTCAGCGGTACCCCCTGGGCCGCCGGGCGGTCGGCGGTCGAGGCTCGCCCACTCGCACCTCCTCGTGGCGATGGCCGCCGGGACGGTGCTGGTGGAACCCGCCCACGAGCCGACGGCGCTGGCGATGGCCGCCCGCGCCCGACGGTTGGATCGGCCGCTGATGGCCGTCCCCGGGCCGAGCAGCAGCTCGCGCCACAGGCTCGCCAGCAGGCTGCTACGCGACGGCCACGCCCACCCCGTCACCGACGCGCGCGACATCACCCGCCGCCTCCCCGCGCCACCCGTCAGCGGGCCGGCCGGACATCTGGCCTAGCCCCACCCCCCCGGGCCCCCGGCGGTGTCACCCCGGGGCCCAGGGCCCGGGACGCGGAGCCGTCCGTGTCCTTCCCCCTTCTTGTCGTGCTGTGAGGAGTTGTCATGATCGATGAGGAGCGGCGTGCCCGGATCGGGCTGGCCTGTGCCGCGAGCCTGCGCCCTCTGCACACCCCGGCCGGCGAGGGGACCTCACCGGCCCAACGCTGGGCGCAGCTGGCGGTGTCGCGTCCGGCGATCGACCCGGCTCGGGTGCAGGCCGAGGCGGCGGCGACGGGCTGGCGGATCCTTGTGCCGGGCGACGCCGAGTGGCCGCAGATGCCCCCCGGCACACCGGAGGGTGGCCAGGCGCCATGGGCGCTGTGGGTTCGCGGCGACGGGGACCTGGGTCGGGCGACGCGACGGTCGGTCGCGGTTCTCGGCGCCCGCGCGGCCACCTCCTACGGCGAGCAGGTCGCCGCCCTGCTGGCCAGGGATCTCGCTGACCTGGGCTGGACGGTCGTCACCTCCTGCGGGTTGGGCTGTGACAGCCGCGCGTTCACCGCTGCCATGTCCGGTGAGACCCCACCGGTCGCCGTCTACGCCGCCGGACCGGACCTGCGCGGCTTCTACCACCGCGAGCCCGCCCCATGCGGGCTGCTGGTCTCCGACGCCCCACCGGACAGCCCCGGCAGCCGGCACCGGAGCCTCGCCCGCCAGGATCTGCTGTGCCATCTGTCCCGCGGCGTCGTCCTCGTCGAATCCGTCCTCCACAGCATCAGCTACACGACCGCCTACTTCGCCCGGGTCCGAGATCGTCTGCTCATGGCCGTACCCGGTCCGATCACCAGCCGTGCCAGCGCCGGCCCTCACCGTCTGATCGCCAGCCGGCGGGCGACGCTCGTCGACAGCGCCGAGGGCATCTCTGCCTGCCTCACGGCCACGACCGCCCCCACCGACCCGACCGCAGAGCAGGCGCGGTGAAGGTCGGACTCGCCCGCACCCCGGCCCTCCAGGAGGCGCTGCGCGACGCGGGAATCCGCCCGTGGATCCCCGGGATGCAGCTCGGCCCTGGGGACATCCTCATCATCGACCCGACCCTCGACCCCACGGCGCTGCGCTACCTGCGTGGCCTGCTGCTGCCCGACATCGAGGTTCTTCTCGTCGCCACGTCCCGGGCCCGGCCCTCGGCGGCGGGCTGGCCGTGGCGGCGGCTGCTCCTGCCCCGCGACCGCGACGACCTCGCCTGGTTGCGCACTGTCCTGCCTGCCACCACCGTCCTGTCGATCGCCGGACGTCTCCGGCCGGTCCGCCTGCGCCTCGAGGTCCGCGACCAGACCCCGGACCGCCACTGCACCGCCCGCGCGGTGCCGCCCGGGGACACCGTGGTGCGTCTGCGGGCCGCGTTCGACCACACCGGACTGCCCTGGCCGCACGCCGCCGCGGTGACGGTCCGCGCGGAACCCGACCTCCATCCCCTCGACGGCTCGGCGTCCCTGGCCGTCGCCGCCGCCCTGCTCGCCGCCACCGGCGCCGTCCCGCCGGCCGCGCTGCGCCGCCACGTCCTCGTCGGCGACGTCGCACCCGACGGGCACCTGCGAGCGCTGCCGCACCTGGCCTCCCTGTGGGAAGCCACCAGCACCGCCGGCTACCGGCACCTCGTCGCCCCCGCCGCCCGCGCCACCACACCGGCCGGCACCGTCCACCGGATTGCCACCCTGGCCGACCTCGTTCCCCTCCTGCGCGCCTGACCCTCACCCCCACAGGGCCCCTGATGCCCCGGGGCACGACCCCGGGGCATCAGGGCCTTCCTCGTGCGCAGGCACATCAGCACGAGGTGAACACACCCCTCGATGCACCGCACCCGGAAAGATCACTTTGCGCTGGTTAGATCACGGTCCAGCCGCTTTGCCGATCTCCACGCGGAGTACCTGCCGTTTGGGGCTGTTTAAAGCTGACTGCGTCGCCTACTCTGTGCCGTGTTGGAAGGACGGCAAGGAGTGAGACGGATGCGCCGCTGGTGGTGGGGAGTGCTGCTCGGCGCCGGTCTGGTCGTGCTGCTGACCGTGGCCGCCCCGTGGCGGGCACACCCGAGCGGGCTCGTGAGGATGGTGGCCGCGACCGGCTGGGGACTGTGGCTGACCGTCACCACGATCACCGGGTGGGTTCTGCTCCGCGAACGAGGCCTCGCCTGGACCGGCCTGCCCCTGCTGCCGGGTTGGCGTGGCCGGCCGGGTGCCGTGCGAGATCTGGCCGTGTTCGCCCTGCCGATATCACCCCCTCGCACACCTGCCCCCACCTCCGCTTCGGTGGCTGCTCCTGCTGCGGTCGGGGCGGCGCGTCGCACCGCTGCCCCGACCGCACGGACGACCAAGGCCCAGCAGGCTGCCCCGGCGGCGGCCTTCGTGCCGGCGACGCCGAGTCTGGGGACCTATCCGGCGCGCCATCCCGCTCTGACCGGTCCGCAGCCGGTACCCGCAGCGGCCGTGGACGACGAGGACGGTTTCGTGCCCGCGACGCTCGCCGCCCTGCTGCACCAGCCGCGCCGAACCGAGGCGCCCGATGCCCGTCCTGCGGCGGGAGGGATGCGCGCCGCGCTCGGCATCTCCGCCGCCGCCGGAGTGCTCACCGTCGACCTGCTCTCCCGGCCCGGCTGGGCCATCGACGGCCCGGGCCGCGACGGCGCTGTGCGGGCGCTTCTCGCCCAGCTCCTCCTGGGCCGTCCCGCCCTCGGCAACGGCCCGATCACCCCGGTGATCAGCGCCGGCTACGCCGCCCATCTGGGCTTGGCCCGCCCGGAGACGCACGGCTTCGCGGTCGCACCGACCACCACGGTGACACTGCGCCATCTCACCGCCGAGATCACCCACCGGGCCGGATGGGCGGCCCGTCTGGGTCCCGCCGCCGGGCTCGCCGACCTTCGCGCCGCCTTCCCGGACGCGCCGATCCCGGCGGTCCTCGCCGTCCTGGACGACGTTGCGCCCGACAGCGGACCGGTGCTACTCGCGCTGCTGACCCGAGGCGCACATCTCGGGGTCAGCGGTCTCGTTGTCGGCAGCGGGCTCGCCGGCTTCACCGTGGCCCACAGCGGCGAGGTGATCGTCGACGATGTCGGCCTTGGACTGCGGCGTGCCTTCACCCTCGGTGCGGCGCCGACCCGGCGTCTGCTCACCTCCCGCGCCCACCGTGCGACAGGTGAGGAGGTAACGATCCCGCTGGTGGGCTGGCAGCCCCCGGCCCCACCTGCCCTGCCCGCGCCCCGGCCCGCCCCGCCGTCCGTGTCCGAGTCCGCCGTCACGCCAGCTGCGCCTGCGGTCACCATCGGGCCGTCTCCGGCCCCGAGCACCACCATCCCGCCGACCCCCGCGGGGTGTGACACGGCAGCGCGGGGGCCACGGGTGGTGACGTTCGGCCGGCCGCATCTGGCCGACGCCGACGGCAGTCCGGGCTACCAGGGGCTGCTCAGCATGGAAATCGCCGCCTACCTCGCCCTGCACCGGGCCGGCGCCTCGACCATGACCCTCGTCGAACGGCTCCTGCCCGACGCCGATCCGGTCCGGGCGAAAAACCAGATCCACCAGGGCATCCGACGGCTCCGCGACGCCTGCCGGCAGCTCGCCGGGGACACCATCGTCATCGACGGTGCGAAGGGCGGCGGCTACCGGCTCATCGTGCACACCCCGGCCGTCTGCGACCTGTGGGAGTTCCAGGCGGCCCTCGACGCCGCCGAGAACGCGCCCGACGACGAGCGCATCGCCGCGCTGCGCCGCGCCCTCGGCGTCTACCGTGGCCGATGGGCCGACGGTATCGACGCCGCCTGGGCCGAAGGCCCCGCCGCCGCCCTCGCCGCGCGGGCCCTCGACGCCGCCTGCGACCTCGCCGACCTCGTCTCCGACGACGACCCCGCCGACGCGGTCAGCGTCCTCGAGCAGGCGCTCCTGCACGACCCCTACTCCGAGGCCGTGCACACCCACCTCATGCGCCTCCACGCCCACACCGGGCGCACCGCCGATGTTCGACGGGTCTACCACCGTCTCGAGCAGCGCCTCGCCGACCTCGGGGCCCGGCCGTCCCCGGCAACCACCGACCTGCTCACCCGTCTCCTGCATCCCCGCACCAGCCGATGACCGGCCAGGACGACCGGGCGCACCGCCGGGCCGCAGCCGCGGCGTCCGGCGGACCACGCGGGCGGCGGCTCGGTCGCCTACGCCGCCCCCGCCCAGCCACCTCCACCCCGGATGGCACGGCCGGCGATCCGGCCACGACAACCCCGATCCGGCCTCCTGCGCCGTCGTCTGAGGTGCCGGCCTGGTGCCAGCCCGGCGAGCAGGTCTTCGTCACCGTCACCGCCCGGGCATGGTCCACCCTGGCCGACTCTCCCGCACACAACCCGACCTGGCTCGACCACGGGACCGGCACCTGTCACCTGACCAGCCTGCAGACCGTGGTCTTCCTCGCCACGCCGGGAGACGTCCTGTGCGTGCCGCACTGGATGACCCTCGAGACCGGCATCCGCCACGGCAACCTCGACATCTCCATGATCGGATCCCATTTCGCGCGTCTCCGCCTCCCCGAGCCGCAGGCCTTTCAGAACCTTCTCGACCAGCTACGCGACCACGCCCAGAAACACCGCACCGAACCCGCCCCCTAAACCAAACACCCCCGCCTCCAGAAGACGCCGACGGTCGCCTGGCCGGGCGGCCGTCGCGTTCCACCATCAGCCGCACCCTTGGAGGAGGAGTCATGTCGGAATGGGACTCGAACCGCTGGGCCGACCGGGACACCGTCGGCTGGCGCCTCATCGCCGCCTGCGTCATCCTCACCGCGGTCGTGTCCATCGCCGCCGGATCATGGCTCGGATGGATCTCCCACGCATACCTCTGACAAGACGGCTACGCCGACGGCGCGTGCCGCTGGTTCTCCGGTCATAGGCACAGAAACAGGGGCCGATGCAACGCGCGTTAGGGCCGGGCCGGGGATGCCGACGGCGGCCGGGTCAGCGGCGTGGGGAACGCAGCCGGCCGAGCGCCGCCAGGCGCCCCGCGGGTTCCTGTCATCCCCACCCACCGGGTGTGCACGTGCGCGGGGGGCGTCCGGAACAACCGGACGCCCCCCGCCAGGGTGTCGCGCGGGACGTGATCCGCGTCGTCGTCAGCGGCCTGGCCTTACAGGTCCTCGTCGAAGCTGTTGGTGCGCTCGGTGGCCCAGGTGAACCGCAGTGCCGCCGGGGTGGTGGCGGGGACCGTGATCGGGTCGGACACCAGGTGGGAAACGACCCAGGAGTCGGCGCATCCGGGACACACCGAGTCGGCATGCTGGCAGTACATGGCGCTGCGCGCAGAGCCGAGGGGGGTGGGGAAGCCAGCGGGCCGGGTGGCCGGGCAGCCGTCGGGGAAGTAGACAACCATCTCGGTCGAGGCGGACGCGGCAGGGCGGAACGGGTCGCCTGAGTCCCGTCGCATGATCAGGACCCGGTGGGTGAAGGACACGACCTGTCTCCTTGACATGTCGGCGGGCCCGGCCGAGGCAGGCTCGCCCTGTTCCGGCGGGTTCACCCGTGGGGGTGAGGAGTGTGCTCGAGTGCTGAGGACGTGTCGGCGGACCGCACGGTGATGGCCAGGGCGGCCGTCGACCCTGGGGCGACGCGGTGGGCGATCCTCATTCCCGCGTCCGCCACCGTGAACGCCCCGTCGAGGCTGGCGTACTGACCGGGTAGGCCCTTCCACGCCTCGTCGGGGCCCTGCCTGGTCCAGATTCGCAGCGCAGGCGCTTGAAGCAGGGTGAGCAGGTGGGTGACGCCGCCGGTGTCGGTGCGGTCGGGATCGTCGGAGTTGTCGAACACCATCGCGTCGCCCTCGACCGGATAGCCGGTGGGGAACGGAATCTGGTGGAAGGCGAGCAGGGCGGTGGCGCGCGGGTTGAACGGCAACGGCTCCTCGTCGAGGTCACGGGCGAGCATCTTCGCGTCGATCAGGTCGAGCCGGCAGGGCTCTGTTGTGCCCCCGAGACGCTTACGCACGGCCTCGTCGGACAGGTCGACGTCGGCGACAGCGCACGGGAGGTATTCGTCGGCGGGGATGACAAGGACTCTGACCATCGGAGGTGCCTCTCCTTCCGGCGTGCGGGTTCGGGTGGGCAGGCCGGGGTGGGCCCGGCCTGCCCGGCGGGCTCAGGGATGGGGGATGAAGGTGAGGGTGCCGTCAGGCATCTGCGCGGCGTGGATCCATCCGGACCGCAGGACGGCGACGAGGACCCCGTCACGGGCGAGGGTGGAGTCCGCGCCCGTGACATGATCACCGGTGATGATCAGGTAGATGGCGTCGTCGGCGCTGAGGTAGCGGGCACCAGGCGGCAGCGGCGGCAGGGACGGGGTAGCGCGTGGGGGACGGATGATGGGGTGGCCGGTGGTGTGTAGGGCGTCGATGACGGCGGTGGGGTCGATGCGCGGGCCGATGCGGATGTGGACGCGGCCGGTGCCGTCGGGCCTGGCGAGGTGCAGGTCGATGCCGAGGGAGTGCACGGTCGCGCGGGATCCGCGGGCCGGGTGGTCGGCGACGAGGACGTAGTCGTCGTCGAGTCCGGGCAGCGGCAGGAAGGCCATGCGGTCGAGGCCGGCGCCGCGGAGCAGCGCGAGGAGCGGGTGCTCGTCCGAGCAGGTGGCGTCGGGCCCCTCGACCGCGTAGATCATCGGCGTGTCGGTGGGGACGGGGCGGGGGTCGGAGACGGTGGCGTGGCGCCGGTGGCGGGGCAGGCAGGTCGGGCAGACGGTGACGGTGTGGGGGCCGGTGTAGCGGCCGTCACGGGCCGGCCAGTCCGCCATGTCGGCGGGGCAACCATCGGGCAGGTGGGGCAGGGCGAAGGCGGTGGGGGTGTAGGGGCCGGGGGGTTGGTCGTGGGGGCGCAGGGTGACACGGATGCGGTGCATGTGCGGGTCCATGGCGTTCTCCTTGCGGCGCACGGTGGGGTGCGGCCACGGGGAGGGGCCGCACCCGGGGCGGGTCAGGGGGCGGTGAGGGTGCGGATCGCGGCGCGGGCGATGGGTCGGCGATGGTCGCGGGGCTACCGGGTGGGCGGTGTGGCCTCGACGGGCGTGACACGGGCGCTGACCCACTGGGTGGGTCGGGATCTTCTGGTCGCGTCTGCTACCACGCGTGTGGCGTCGTAGGCGCTGAGCAGGCTCGGGTAGGCGTCGCCGAGGACGATCCATCCCGCGGCGTGGCGGTGGCGGATCTGGACGCGGTAGCGGGGAGCATCGAGGAGCCGGGCGTAGGAGACGGGCACGTCGAGGAGATCGACGTCGTCGCTGTAGGCGAGCCCAGTGATGATCACATCGCCGTGGATCTGCAGGTCGGGGTGGAAGCGGCGGGGACCGAAGGCGGCAAGGGCGGTGGCGCGGTCGTTGCGGGGGGTGCCGGCGGGCAGGGGCGGGTCGGCCATCCACAGCACCGCGCCATCGCGGTCGAGGTCGACCGGTTCCAGACCGCCGCCGGTGAGGGCCTTGAGGGCGGCGTCGTCGCAGGGATCCACCGTGACGAGGCGGTGCGGATGCGCCGGGTCGGCGGGGATCGCCAGAACCGTGATCGTCGACGACGGGGGGCTTCCCATCGGGGTGGCGGGGGCGCTGTCGCGGTCTGAGGTCATGACGGCTCTCCGAATGCGGGAAGGGTGCCCGGCCCGCCCGGCCCGCCCGGGCCGGGGCCGGCGGGCGGGGATGGCTTACGGGTGTGCGAGGAGGTCGTCGATCTCCGGCGGCCAGGGGAAGACGAGGAACAGCGGGATTGCGCCTGTGACCGGGACCGGCTCGCTGACTCGCTGGTCGCGTCGCCAGGAGTCGATGCACACCGGGCAGACGGTCCCGAGGTGGGGACCCATGTAGTCGTCGTCCCGCGGGCCATCCGGGCGGCGCCGTCTCGGGACAGCCGGCGGGAAAGTAGGGCGTGACCTGCGCGGCGGGCGTCACGCCGTAGCGCACCAGGTCCCCGTGGTGACGGGGGGTGGTCCGCACACGGTGGTGCGGCCACGGTTCGCCGGCCGGTGCCTGCGCGGGATCGTGGGAGGCGTCCGGCGGACGGGCGGTGTCGTCGGCGTTCCGATCCACACTCATGATCGTTTCTCCTTGGGGGTGGGACGCGTAACGGGCGGGTCGGCGGGGTCCGATCAGCCCGGGTGCGCGGGCGCGGGTGAGAAGTCCTCTCTGCGGCCCCGCGATTGCGGTGGGCCGGGCAGGCCGGCCGTGGGGGGCTCGGCCTGCCCGAGGAGTTCAGGCGTGGGGGTTGGGGGTGAAGGCGAGGCGGTCGTCGGGCATGAGGGCGGCGAGGATCTGTCCGGCTCGCAGGGCGTCGATGAGGGCGACGTCGAGGGCGAGGTCGGGCTGGTGGCCGCCGGCATGGCCACCGATGGTGATCATGTGGATGGCGTCGTCGGCGGTGAGGAGGCGGGCGCCCGGTGGCAGCGCCGGGGCGGACGGGGCGGGGTGCGTGGGGTGGCCGGTGGTGTGGAGGGCGTCGAGGACGGCGGTGGTGTCGATGCGTGGGCCGATGCGGAGGTGGACGCGGGCGGGGCTGTCGGGGTGGGTGAGGTGGAGGTCGAGTCCGAGGGGGTGCAGGGTCGCCCGGGACCCCCGGGCGGGGTTATCGGCGACGAGCACCCGGGGGTTGTCGAGGCCGGGTAGAGGTAGCCAGGCCAGGCGGGTGAAGCCGGCGCCGCGCAGGATCGCGAGGAGGGGGTGCTTGGCACGTCCGGTGGGGGTAGGCACGTCGACCGCGTAGATCATCGGCGTGTCGGCGGTGACGCGCTGGGGGTCGCTGACGGTGGCGTGGCGCTGGTGGTCGGGCAGGCAGGTCGGGCAGACGGAGGCGGTGTGGGGGCCGGGGTAGTGGCCGTCGCGGTCCGGCCAGTTCGGTGCGCTGGTGGGGCAGCCGTCGGGCAGCCAGGGCAGCGCGAAGGCGCGGGCGGTGTAGGGGGCGGAGGTCGGGGTGTGGGGGCGCAGGGTGACGCGGTGGGTCGGCGGGTGCACGGGTTCTCCTTCGCAGTGCGGGCCGGGCGGGGGCGGCGGGCCGGGTGGGTGGCGGCCCGCCGCCGGGTGGTCAGGTGGTGGTGAGGGCGCGGATGGCGGCGCGGGCGATGTGGTCGGCGGTGTCGGCGGGGTTGGCGAGGGTGAGGGTGGCGTCGGCGTGCAGGGGGGTGGCCTGGCGGTTGGCCGGGGTGATCCACAGGACGGCGCAGCCGTGGGCGCGGAGCCGGTCGAGGCGGCGTTGCCCGTCGGCGCGCTGGGTGTCTTTGAACATGCCGTCGCTGACGATCACGAGGAGGCGGGCGGCGCCGGGGCGGGTGAGCTGGCAGGCGCCGTCGAGGGCGTCGACGGCGCCCCGGAACTCCTCGTATCCGTCGTTGGATTTGAAGGTGGTGACCTTCTGGGGTGGTTGTCCGGGGATGGTGAGGGGGCGGACGGCGTCGCCGAAGATGACGGTGGCGGCGGTGGCGTCGGGGACGTGGCGTGCGGCGGTAGCGAGGATCCAGGCGGTGGAGGCGACGGGGTCGGCGAAGGCACGCATGGTGCCGGAGACGTCGGTGGCGATCGCGATGCGCAGCGGGGGTGTGGGGGTGGTGCGACGCACAGTGCGGGTGAAGGGCCGGGCGGTGGGGATGGCTCCGGCTGCGCGTTGCGCGTCGGCGGCGAGGGCGCCGCGCATGTGGAGCCGGCCGGGAGGGAAGGCGCTGGTGAGGGTGGTGGCGGCGCGTTCGCGGTAGCCGGCGGCGCGCAGGGCGCGGGCGAGGCGGCGGGCGGCGGCCTGCTCGGCGGGGGTGGGTGGGCGCTGTCCGGCGAACTCGGTGGTGGTGGCGCCGGGTGCGCGGGTGCCGTTGGGGTCGGAGAAGACGTCCTTCGCGGCGCGGGTGGCCGTCTCGCGGGCGGTGTCCTCGGCGGCGCGGGCGGCGGTTTTCGCGGCCTGGGTGAGGCTGGTGGAGGTGGCGGCGGTGATGTCTGCGAAGGCGTCGGCTACGGCCTCGCCCAACGGCGACGGCGGCCCGGAGCGGCCGGAGTCTGAGGGGGCGGCGGTGCGGTGGGTGGGGCGGGGCGTGGGCGGCGGGGGTGTGGTGGTGTCGATGCCGACGATGGCGCACCACCGCCGCGCAAGGGTGATCATGCGGCGGAGGTCCTGGTCGCCGGTGCGGTGCGCAGCCTGCCAGACGACGCGCAGGTTGTTGAGTCGGTCGGCGCCGAGGACGGCCCAGACAGTGGCGAAGACCCGGGCGGTTTCGGTGGAGGTGAGGACTCCGGCGTCGACCCGGGCGAGGAGGAGCCCGGCGGTCTGCGCGGCGTCCAGGATGGACATGGTCACCGGGGGTGCGGTGGGCACAGTGGCGACCGGCGGTGGGGCGCTGGCGGGGGTTCCTGCGGGGGGTGCGGGGTGGGTGGGGGTGAGCTGGACGGTGACGATGCTGGTCACGCAGGCACGCAGCCAGTCGCGGTCCTGCGGGCGGCGTCGCAGGTGGGCGGCTTCGATGCGGGACTCCTCGAGGAGCATCGCGGCGTCGAGCACGGCGGGATGGACGGCGGGGCCAGCGGTGGTCCACTGGCTGTGACGGGCGTGGGCGGCTTCGTGGATGACCGCTCCCCACAGGGCCGGGTAGCGGTAGCGATCAGCGTCCTGGGCGGGGGTGACGGTGGCGGGGTCGAGGGATCCAAGCAGCGTCCCGTCGATCTCGATCGCGGCCTGGTGCGGCAGGAAGCAGGCCGGTGCGCCGTGCCCGGCACCGGGGGTGCAGGCCACCACGAGATCCTTGCGGCCGGTCAGGGTTGGGAGTTCGGTGGTGAACCGGGCGGACAGGCCGAGCCAGGCGCCGGTCGGGAAGGTCCGGGCGACGCGGGGGTCGGTGATCGTGTGCTGGGACACGGCTCTCCTTCAGGGCTGCGGGGGGTTGGGTGCGGGCCGGCCCGGGGGGGCACCGGGCCGGCCCCACGCTCAGGGCTGTCGGGTGATCTGCGCGCCGAGGGTCAGGGGGCTGATCCCCTGTCCGTAGACCTGGGAGGCGACCTGGATGACCACGTCGCGGTCCTCCGCCGGAGCGACCCCGACCAGGTTCGCGATCGCGAAGTCGTCGTCGACCGCATCGGCGATCTTCTGGTAGGCGAGGAGTTCCCGCAGCTGCGGCGCCCAGCCGATCTCCCCGGCGGCGCGTTTCGTGGCGAGGTTGCGGCCGACCAGGATCGCCTTCGGGTTGACCCCCAGACTTTCGGCGATCTTGAAGTCGGAGGAGACCTCGATCTGCACGGAGAACCGGGACGACAACGCCTCGGACAGCACCGCCCCGTGCACCCCGGGGTTGTGACCGGCGATCACGTAGAACCCGGACGCCGCCCGGATCGTCTCGCCCTTGTGGGCCTTGACGGTGATCTCGCCTCGCCCGTCCATCGCCGGGTAGACGACCGCGAGCACCGCCGGGGAGATCAACGTCGCGTCGTCGATGAACAGGGCACGCCCCTGCCGCATCGCCTCGACCAACGGCCCGTAGACGAACTCGTACCGCCCGCCCGGTGTCTGGGTGTACTCCCCGATCAGGTCTCCGACGGTGGTGTCTCCGTCACCGGCGACGGTGATCAGGTCACCGTGGGCCGCCTCGACCAGACTCGTCTTCCCGGTGCCGGGCGGCCCGTAGAGCAGGACCGGCACGTTCGCCCCGCGCAGGGTCCGCAGGATCTCCACATCCGGCAGGCCCGCGAGGGTGCGCGGCCGGTACACCTGCCCGGAGGGGCGCACCACCCCGCCGTCCGGCCTGCTCGGCGGCACGCGCGGCGGCACCGGAATGGGCGCCTTCGGGGCGGCGGGGCGCGGCGGCCGGGGCGGGCGGACCGACGACCTGGGGGTGACAAGGGCGGCGAGGGCCGCACGAACGGTGCTGGTCGCCTGGAACGTCTTCGGCTTCGCGCAGGTCTGCGTGGCGTGACCGAGGGCGACCAGATGCTCGCAGGTGTTGAGGATCGCCCCGGAGGACCGGCCGCCGAGCGCACTCCCGATCTCCGTAGGAGTCCACCCCTGGCCCTGATGGTCAGCCAGGTACTCGATGACCTGCCGGCGCAGCCCACCCGGGGGAAGGCGGTCGGGCGCAGGCACGGCAACCGGACCGGTCGCCTGCGGGGCGGGGGGCGTGGACACGGGCGACTCCGACGACGCTGCGGACGGCTCGGGGGGAACCGCGGGCACCCAGGCCCGGGCCTGCGCGGCGGCGGGGGCCTGCGCGGCGGCGGGCGGGCCGGCGGCGGCGGGCGGGCCGGCGGCGGCGGGGGCCTGCGATGCGACCAGGGGCGGGGACATGCGCGATCTCCTCACGGCCAAAGAAACGGGGGGGTGCGATGCGCGCCACCGGACGCATCCCGCATATCGCGGGGAATCCATTACGGTGGCGCCTTTTCGTCTGAACGAAACCGTACCCTTCGACATTCGGATTCGGCAACCGCATTTCCATGACTCTTTCGGTTTCCGATCCGGTGCTTCTCGGGGTCCGCATTTCGTTGTGGGACAACCGTAACTCGCCATTTCGACGCCTAGCAACTCTATTTCCATGACTCTTTAGACGGAATTCGCGAAAAGAGTCATGGAAAACGGCTTGCCGAATTGCCGATCCAGAGGTACCTCGCGCGTACGCGGTCAAAAATTGCCGAAAAGAGTCATGGAATCGGGCTGGCGAATTCCGGCGCCGCGCGATATCATGAATCATGCCCACAGCAACCGGACCGAAGGAGGGGATGTCGAAGGCGAAAAGGTGACCCGAGGCGCCCTTCCGGACCCGGCGCCTCCGCGACCCGACTTCGGGCCGGGAGTGCCCGGAGGCGACCCTCGGGGAACGCGAGGCCGGGATCGGCAGGCGAGTGCCGCCGAGAACGGGAACGCAAGCACCGGAAAAGGCGAGTAGCACGGTGAAGAGGCGGGCATCGGGACCCCCGTGGGGGGACCGGGTGACCCGCCGCTGGTGTTTTTTCGTGCCAAGCAGGCGAGTCTGGGCGCCACCCGGAGGGGTCTGCGGGCCGTGGGTCTGCGGATTCGTGCTGGAGGCCCCCCTCCGGTTAGAGCCGGAGCCCCTTTTGGAGCCCCTAAAGGAGCCCCTTTTGGAGGGGGGTTTGCCGGCCGACCCGAGCCCTGACAGTCGCCCTGACCCCTCCGGCCTCCCCGCCCTGCACGCCGGCCGCTTTCCCGGACAGCAGCCGGAATCTTTCTGGCGGAATTCTGAATGACGACACAAGTTAGGCGTGAAGGGGTCTGGTGGCTCCACGATAATCGTTCCATCGGTAATCTTCCAGCCGCACGGCAGCGTTCTTATGGGGTGCGTCGATCATCATGTTGTTCCCGACGTAGATACCGACGTGGCTGATACTGCGGGCGCTGGTGCCGAAGAACACCAGGTCGCCGCGTTGGAGGGGTGCATCGGCGGGTAGGTGGGGGCCGGCGTCGTACTGGTCCTGGGCGACGCGGGGTAGGTGTATGCCGGCGGCCTGGGCGGCGGCCTGGGTCAGCCCGCTGCAGTCGAAACCGGCATCGCCTGCGGCGGGTCCGTCTCCGCCCCACTGATAGGGCAGGCCGATCTGGGCGGTCGCGTAGTCGACCGCGACGTCCGCCGCCGCGCCCGCAGCGGGAACATTATCCGCGTCCGCGCTTATGGTGTCGGTGGCGTGGCCGGTGTAGGCGTCGGCGCGGGCGAGAACGGTCGCCACATAGCCGCTGTCATGGTTGTAGGTGTATATCGCGCCGGGAATGTTGGTGCCGTCGCGGGCGCCGGAGGCGCACAGGTAGGCGGCGGCGCTGTAGATCGCGTCGGCCGGGTCGTTGATATCCGGGCCGCCGCCGTCGGCGTCGACGGCGTAGGCGGCGAAGGTGCTCGGGAGGAACTGCATGGGCCCCTGGGCACCCATGTCGGAGGTCCAGTCGGGGTTGCGGCCGTGGTCGGTTTCGGTTTTGCCGACGGCGGCGAGGACCGTCCAGGGCAGGCCGGGGCAGGTGGCCGCGGCGGCGACGTAGAGCTGCTGGTAGGCGGGTGGGATGTCGTCGGCGGCGGTCTGGCTGGGAGGCGAGCCGAGCGGGTTGAGGCTGGCGAGAACGCCGGCGGCGACGCCGAGGAACAGCACGAGCAGCCCCAGCGCTCCTGCGCCTGCGGCGGCGAGCGCTTTCACCGGCGGCGCTGGCGCAGGACGGGTGGGCGGGGGTGGGGCGCCGGGTCGGGGTCGTCCGGGTCGCCGCCGGCCGGGGTGGGGTCGAGGGGGCGGGTGGGGTGCAGGGGGGTGCCGTAGCGGCGGGTGAGCCCGTCGAGGTCGGTGCGGCGGGTGGCGTGCAGCGGCAGCCAGACCGCGCCCGCAGCGGCGAGATCCGCCTCGTCGCCGGCCTCGGGGGTGGGGGTGGTGAGCGGGCCGGGGGCGGCGGTGATGACGGTGACCCCAGGCGGGCTGGTGCGCAGCGCCGCCCGCAGGTTGGTCTCCCGGCGCGCGGTGGGCAGCCAGATCAGCAGCGGGGTGACGATCCCGCTGGCGGCGGCGAGCCGGCTGTAGGCGGGTAGTTTCGCGAGGACGCGGGTGAGGGGTTCGGTGCCGCGGTCGACTTCGACCATCAGATCAAAGCGGCGTGTCCCGTCGACCCAGACGCCGTAGCCGTCGGGGCGCACGATGCGCCCCCAGACGTCCGCCGCGCGCCGCTCCGACCACCAGGCGACCAGGCCGCTGCCCTCGGGACGGGTCCGGCTGGCGTGCACCAGCGCGGCGAACAGGCTGTTGGTGGCGACGAGGTGCGCGAGGCGGACCCCGTGGGCGAGGGCGTGCAGCCGTTCGCGGCGGTAGCCCAGGTCCTGCACGGTGAGGCCGCGTTCGGCGGCGAGGATCGCGGCTCCCGCGGTGCCGAGGATGTAGTGCAGGGGGGCGGCGACCAGGCTGTAGTTCGGGTGGACCCGGTCGACGACGCCGAGCCGGTGCAGGGTGGCGAGACGCATCCGGGTCTGGCGGTCGCCGTCGAAACACAGCCGGGTGATGTGCCGGCGGGTCAGCACCTGATGCTCGTGCAGCATCGCGAGGAGCCACCGGTCGCGGGGAGTCAGCCGGCTGGCGAGTTCCAGGAGCAGCGCGTCCCGGGACCGCGCCGCGGGACGCCGCACGGGCCGGGTCATGCCCGGGCCCCGTCGGCCGGCCCGGGGCGAGGATCGGCGGCCGGGCGGGGCCGGGGTTCATAGCCGCCGGCGGTGGGGGTGGTGTGACGCCGCGCCGCCGCGCGCAACATGGCGGCGCGGCCGGGGATCGCGGCAGGCAGGGGCCGGGTGCGCAGGGTGAACGCGGCGCTGTCCTCGCCGTGGACGATGAGCCGGCTGGCAGCGGTGTAGGCGGGCAGGCGGGCGAGGTCGTGGTGGGACAGGACCGGGGTGACGTGGCGGGCGAGGTCCGCGGCGTCGCGGGGTGACACGGCGAAGAAGACCTTGCTGCGGGCGTTGGTGGACAGCGCGTCAGCGAGGTCACCGGGGAGCTGGCGCAGGTGCTGGTGGGCGAGCACCATGCTCAGCCGATAGCCCCGCGCCTCGGCCAACATGTCCTCGACCGCCCCGGGCAGCGTCAAGAAGTTCTGCGCCTCATCCAGATAGGCGGCGCAGTCGGGGCGCCGGGCGGGCGGGAGCGCGGCGCGGCGCAGCGCCGCCTGCCACACCTTCGCAAGAACTATGGAACCGACGATCTGCGCGCCGTCCTCACCGATCGCGCCTTTGGGGACGCGGACGAGAAGGATCCCGCCGCGGTCGAGAACAGCGGGCACGTCGATGGTGGAGGGTCCGCCGGCCAGCGCGGCGCGGGCGAAGTCGCGCAGCAGCAGGGCGCGGAGTTTGTTCATGAGCGGGCCGACGGCGGCGGCGCGCGCCCCGTCGGACAGCTCGCTGTACCAGTCCCAGAAGCCGCCGAGGATCGGATCGGACACCCTCGCGGCAGCGGCCCGCCGTGCCCGCGGGTCGACCAGGACGTCGACCACGTCGACGAGGGTCGGGGCGGGCTGTCCGGGGCGGCGGCCGGTGAGCAGGGTGAGGGCGGTGGAACGAAGAAGATCGTCTGTTCTGGGGCCCCAGCTGTCCGCCCAGATCCGCCGGAAGATCCCCACCAGCTGATCGGTGGCGAGCCCCGGATCACGGCCGTCCAAAATATTGAGCACCGGCGGTGGCGCCGGGTCGTCGGGGTCGAGAAGGGTCAGCCGGTCGGCGGCGGATGCGGGCAGCCGGTCGAGGAGATCCCCGACGAGGTCGCCTTTGGGGTCGACGACGACAACACCGCGGCCGGCCTCCGCATCGTCGAGGATCATGTTCGCGAGCAGGGTGCTCTTACCCGAGCCGGTGGCGCCGAGGATGTGCAGGTGATGCCGCGCGGCGGCGACATCAATGCCGATGTCCCGGCGCCGGCCGGCTTCGGTGCGACCCAGGGTCTTCACGCCCGGCCCGGCGTCGGGGATGCCGGCGGGCGGGGCGACAGCGGCGGCACCGGCCCGGGCCAGGCCCGGCACGGCGGTGTCCACCGGCAGATGGGCGAGGGCCGCGAGTTCGTCGACACCGACCAGGCCGCCGCGGCGCAGCCTCCGCTCGCCGAGTACCCGCACCGGGTCGGGCAGGCGCAGCCGGCGCAGATGGTTGTGCCCGGCATACACCGCATACGCGGTGGCCAGCGCGTGCGCCCGGCCTCGCAGCGCCGCCCGCGCCCGGCCGGTCTTCTCCCGGCCGAGAGGGGCGGGGCGGGTGGCGCCGTAGGCGAGACGCACCTCGAAGCGGGGACCGAGGGCTTTCTGCCCGATCGCCCGGGACTCCGCCGCCTCCTCCGGTGGCGTCGGCCCTGGCCGGCGCGCCGCTGCCTGTGGCCGGCTGCTGTGGGGGGTGATCAGGTCGAGGGCGCGGGCCCACAGGTGCACGCCGCCGGGCTGCTGGCCGCGGTGGCGGGCGGCGGCCCGGCGGGCCTGCGCGAGGCGACGTCCGGTGACCGGGCGGGCCAGCACCTGCACCGCAGCGATCTCCTCGTCGTCCAACTCGCCGGCGGCGCCGAGCAACGCCCGCACCGGATCACCCGGCGGAGTGGCATGCAGCGGCAGAGCCTCGGTGCGGGCCAAAGAGAGCACGCCCCCCTCAGCCAGCAACCCATCGCCGACCTCGTAGGTCCCGGTGGTGTCGGCGGGGTGGAAGGGGTCGAGGGCGGGCCGATGGGTGGTGGTGCGGGCACCGGGCCAGGCGGCGCCCGCTGCCCGTTCCACCAGCCCGGGCGGAACCACGCCCGGCACCCACAGGCGAAACGCGGTCCCGGCGCGCCGCGCGACGATCTCGAAGCCGAGATAGGGCTGGCCGTGCAGGAGCCGCGCCCAGAAGGGGCGCAGCAGGCCACTCATCTGCCCCCAGAACGCCGCCGCCGCCGCGGGGTCCACCTCGGGCGGCATGAGGATCTCCACCGTGCGGGCGTCCGCGACCAGCGCGGCGTCGCGGGCCACCCGCCACCGCGAGCCGAGCACCACGGCGGCGAGCAGGAGCACCGCGAGGGGCACGCCGACCGGCAGGCCCCACTCGGCGAGGAGCCGGGTGAGGGTGTGTGCGGCGTGGGAGGGGCTGGTCAGCCAGCCCACCGGCCCCGCCGAGGGGGCGGCCGGGGGCGGGGGTGGTGGCGACAGCGGGGACGGCGGATCCAACATCATGACGGCTGCTCCAAGCAGAAAAGGCGGGCGCGGCCGGCCGAACATGTGGCCGGCGCGCACCACACGAGGCCGCCCTGCCCCTGGCCGAGGGGCGGGCGCGGGGTGGGGATGGGTCAGAGCGGGTCGGCGTCGTCGGCCGGCACCGCGCCGCGCCGCGCCGTGGACAGGGCCGCGGGTCCGGGCTGGACGGTGGGCTGGGGGCGGCGGGCGACGGCCACCGGATCTGTCGTGATCAGGTCGTGTTCGTGGTCGCTGGCCTGGGCGCGGAACAGGACCCGGCGGGGACCTGCGACGAGCAGCGCGTCACCGGGGCGGGCGGCGAGCAGCGCCGCGGTTTCCCCGTCGGTCAACCCGAACACGGCCTGCACGGCCGGGGCGGCGGACGCGTCCTGGCGCAGCAGAAACTTGGTGGCGGCGTTGCCGATGACGGCCCGGCCCTGCTCCGAGCCGAGGAGATCCCCGGCGTCCTGGGTGACCAGCGCCAGCCCCGCCCACCATTTGCGCGCGGCCTTCGCCAGGCGCAGGAGGAAGCGGGCGCCGGCGGGGTGGGCCATGAGCAGCCAGGCTTCGTCGACGACGACGAGGCGGCGACGCCGCCGGGTGGGGTCGGCGACGTGCCGCCAGATCGCGTCCAACACGAGCAGGGTGCCGGCGGCGCGCAGCTCGTCAGGCAGTGCACGCAGCCCATAGACCACCAGATGGCCGGCGGGCGTCTGGGTGGTCGGCCCGTCGAACAGGCCCCGATGCGAGCCGCTGGTGAAGGGGGCGAGCAGTCCGGCGAGGTGCTGCCCGTCCGGCTCGGCCGCAAGGGCGGTGGCGACGTCGGCGAGCAGCGGGGCCGGCCGGGTCCAGG
>Ga0207710_10000247_pt1 | contig 45942 bp, 39 predicted proteins | sample KBSS24metaG_FD_184400 | JGI IMG/M metagenome (GOLD analysis project Ga0207710, IMG submission 184400) | Switchgrass rhizosphere microbial communities from Kellogg Biological Station, Michigan, USA - KBS S2-4 metaG (SPAdes) (version 2) | ecosystem: Host-associated > Plants > Roots > Rhizosphere...
TGGTAATACCGCTGGTGGCACGACTGTCGGCGGCGGTGGCGGTGGTGGTAATACCGCTGGTGGCACGACTGTCGGCGGCGGTGGCGGTGGTGGTAATACCGCTGGCGGTACGACGGTCGGTGGCGGCGGTGGTAATACCGCTGGTGGTACGACGGTCGGTGGCGGGCCTGGTGGTGGTAACACTGCTGGCGGTACGACTGTCGGCGGCGGTGGCGGTGGTGGTAACACTGCTGGCGGTACGACTGTTGGCGGTGGCGGTGGCGGTGGTAATACCGCTGGTGGCACGACGGTCGGTGGCGGCGGTGGTAATACCGCTGGTGGTACGACGGTCGGTGGTGGGCCTGGTGGTGGTAACACTGCTGGCGGTACGACTGTCGGTGGCGGCGGTGGTAATACCGCTGGTGGCACGACGGTCGGTGGCGGTGGTGGTAATACCGCTGGCGGTACGACTGTCGGTGGCGGCGGTGGTAATACCGCTGGTGGCACGACGGTCGGTGGCGGTGGTGGTAATACCGCTGGCGGTACGACGGTCGGTGGCGGTGGCGGTGGCGGTGGTAATACCGCTGGTGGTACGACCGTCGGTGGCGGCGGAGGCAACACGGCCGGTGGTACGACGGTCGGTGGCGGCGGAGGCAACACGGCCGGTGGTACGACGGTCGGTGGCGGCGGAGGCAACACGGCCGGCGGCACGACCGTCGGCGGATTCCGCAGGAACGTGGTTGGCGGCGTGGGCGTGAACCGATTCCGCACCCGTGGTATTCCTGTCCGCACCTTCCCGTTCATCGGCAACACCGCTGGAGGAACAACGGTTGGTGGCGGTGGTGGTAATACCGCTGGTGGTACGACTGTTGGTGGCGGCGGCGGTAACACCGCCGGTGGTACGACGGTCGGCGGCGGGCCGGGCGGTGGCAACACGGCTGGTGGTACGACGGTCGGTGGCGGTGGCGGTGGTAATACCGCTGGTGGTACGACTGTTGGTGGCGGCGGCGGTAACACCGCCGGTGGTACGACTGTTGGTGGTGGACCTGGTGGTAACACCGCTGGCGGTACGACTGTTGGTGGCGGGGGTGGTAATACTGCTGGTGGTACGACGGTCGGTGGCGGTGGCGGTGGCGGTGGCGGTAACACCGCTGGTGGTACGACTGTTGGTGGTGGGCCTGGTGGTGGTAACACTGCTGGCGGCACGACGGTCGGTGGTGGCGGTGGCGGGAACACTGCAGGCGGCACCAGCGTCGGGTAGCAGTGTAGTGCTGGCGGGTGGGTGACCGCCCTGTCTGGCGAACAGAAGCGGCCCTTCCCCGGCCGCCTGCATGATTCCTCATGTGCAGGACCGGGGCAAGGGCCGCCGTCATGCCTGGAATTGGCGCATCTGTGAGTTCTTCAGTACCTTCGTAATCCGTCGCCGGCTGCCTCGCCCGAATCCGCCTACTGCCGGAAGGATTATCAGTTCGGCCTGGAAGCGCTGCTACCTGCCGTCCGCGGCGGACACGCGGAACGAAGGCGTGGCCGTCGTCTCTCATCTCCTGGCTACGATCTGGCGGAGCTGGTCCTCGACCCGCGTGTAAAAGGGAGCCACATGCACATCAGGAGATGTTCGGCCGGACTGCTGCTCACGGGGGGAATTTCCGCCGCAGCCGTCCTTATGGCCTCGCCCGCATCGGCCGCGACGCCGGGTTCGGAGGACGGCGGCGCGGCCCGGTATGCCGGCCAGAAAAGCGTTCGGTCCGCCACGGTCCCGGTCTGCTACCGTCCCGGTGAACTAGTTCCGGTCAATGTCGGCGGAACGTCCACGCCGAATTCTGGCCAGACCGGCCCGGCCGGTCCGACCACCTGCTATGCGCTCAGTTACCAGTACGATCCTGGCGCGTCGACCTGGTGGCCCTCCCTCGGCCCTCCGTGCGAGCCCGGCCCGGGCACGCCGCTGGCGGAGCGGATCGACGGGTTCGACCACGGGAATGACTGGTTCCGCAACGATGATGACGACTGGTTCGGCGACAAGGGCCGCCGATTCGACGATCTGATCATTGGCAGTGTGACGATCGGCATCGGTGGGCCCACCGTGGGCGGCACCGGAATTGTCGGTGGCACGGGGAACACTGCGGGCGGAACGACCGCCGGGTTCGGCGGTGTCACCGCCGGCGGCACGACCGTCGGAGGTTTCGGGAACACCGCCACGAACAGCGGTACGACGATCACCGCGCCCGTTCTCGCCGGAGGGCTCGCGGACACCACGGGGGCCCCGACCCTGCCAGAGGGGCCCTCGTTCACCGACACCGGCCTGCCGACCTGCGGCTCCACCGTCGCCCCCGGCGAAGGGGAGCCGTCTCTCGTACCGAGCGAGCAGACGACCTTCGCGCCGCCCTCGTCGTACGACTACCAGCGGGGCTGGTGGGAGGGGTGGGCGGCACGCGGCCAGCAGGACGGTGCGGCGGTCGCGTCCCTCGACGACCTGGCCCCGTTCGGCGGATCCGCGCCCGCGGACGAGCCGTCCGACGACCTGGACAACGTGGTATCCGCCTCCTGACCCGTCGGCGGCCCGATCGTCACCCGGCGGGGCACGTCCGCGATACCAGCGCGACGGCCCCGCTCGGAGGGCGTCAGGCGATTCGCCCCGCCTCCCGGGCGGCGGTCTCGGCGGCGCGCAGCTGGGCCTCGACGAGGTCGAGCCCGGCGGACCAGAAGCCCGGGTTGGTCAGGTCGATGCCGACGAGGCGACCCAGATCCTCGGGCAGGCGTGAGCCACCGGCGCCGAGCATCTCCAGGTACCGCGGCACGAACGCCGCACCTTCCTCGACGTAGCGCTGGTACACCGACAGCGCCAGCAGCTGCCCGTACGCGTACGCGTAGACGTAACCCGGGGTGCCGATGAAGTGCGGCACGTAGCTCCACCAGGTCCGGTAGCCCTCGGTCGGCTCGACCGCAGCACCGAACAGTTCCTGCTGGGTGGCTGCCCAGGCGTCGTTGAACCGGTCAACCGACAGTTCACCCTCGGTCCGACGGGCAGTGTGGACGGTCTGTTCGAACTGGTTCATCGCCGTCTGGCGGAACACGGTGGCGATCGCCCCCTCGATCGACTCCGCCAGCAGCGCCAGGCGGGAGCCCGGGGAGTCCGTGCGCTCGAGTAGCCGGTTGAACACGATCGTCTCGCCGAACACCGACGCGGTCTCGGCAACCGTCAGTGGGGTGTTCTGCTGCAGGAGGCCCTGCTTCGCGGCCAGCGCGAAATGGATGCCGTGGCCGAGCTCGTGGGCGAGGGTGAGCACGTCGCGGCGCCGGGAGGTGAAGTTCAGCATCACGTACGGGTGCACGGACGGCACTGCCGAACTCGCGAACGCCCCACCGCGCTTGCCGGGGCGCACAGGCGCGTCGATCCAGTTCTCCTCGAAGAACCGGCGGGCGACGCTCTCCATCTCGGCGGAGAACGAGCCGAACGAGTCGAGCACCAGGTCACGCGCCTGTGCCCAGGTGTACTGCTCGTCGGCGCCGGCACCGCCGTCAGCGCTGGTGGAGACCGCGACGGAGGCGGAGCGATCGTAGTCGGCGAGCACGGGTAGGCCCAGGATCTGCGCCTTGAGCCGATACCAGCGCTGGGGGATGTCGTAGCGGCCGCGGACCGCCGCGATCAGCGCCTGGACCGACTCGTCGGACACCTCGTTGGCGAGGTTACGGCTGGACAGCCAGGTCGGGTAGCCACGCAGCCGGTCGTTGACGGCCTTGTCATGCAGCAGGGTGTTGAAGATGTAGGCGCGGGTGCGCAGGCCGGGCGCGAGTGCCTCGGTGACGGCCTCGGCGGTGGCGCGCCGGACGTCCCGGTCGGCGGAGGCGAGTCGGCTCAGGGCGACGTCGAGGGGCTGCCCGTCCACCGTGATCGCCGAGACCTGCTCGGAGAACAGCCGCCCCCATGCCGCCCGCCCGGTCACCGACTTCTCGGTGAGTAGCTTCTCCTCCGGCTCGCTGAGCAGGTGATGCCGGTAGCGCCGCTCCATCCGCAGGTAGTGACAGGCCTGGTCGAGGCCGTCGGTGGCGAGCAGCCGCTCGGCCGTGTCGTCGTCCAGCGCCGCCCATTCCAGACCGAAGAACAGCAGCGTCGTCTCGATCGCCGTCGCCCGCTCGCGTACCTTCTGGGTGAGCGCGCCACGCGCCGGATCGGCCGTGTCGGTGGCGAACCGCAGCGACGCGTAGCTGCCGACCTTGCCGAGCAGCTCGTAGATCGCGACAAGATCGCCGACCGCGGCGACGAGCCCCGGCCCGTCAAGCTCGGCCACCCGGCCCGCGTATCGCTGCGCGAACGCGTCAGCCCGGGCGTGGGCGTCCGCGAGCTGGGTGTCGATGTGCTCCTCACCCTGGCCGTCGAGCAGCGGCTCGAGGTCCCAGGCGACGGCGTCCAGAACGTGGTCATCCTGCGTCACAGCGGCCATCCCCGCAGGCTACCCAGGTCCGTGGCGCCTGGCGGGATGGGTCAGTTGCGGGCGGAGAGGATGAGGCCCTCGTCGAGGGGGATCTCGACGGTGGTGTAGCCGTTCGCCGGGTCCTGGACGTGGTCGAGGTAGTCGCGCGTCTCGTCGGCGAAGCGGACCGTGTCGTCGGCGATGATCAGGGTCCCCGGGTGTGGCGGCGCGTTCGTCGCCGTGGATCTCGGCGGCGGTGACCGGGATTGTCTGGGTGCCGACCTCGCGCTGGCCTGCGGGTTCGCGCGAAGTCTCCGCATCCATGACACACCGCTCCCGCAGTCAGGTACCTTCGTGCCGCTCGGGAGAGCAACGACAGCCGAGCAGGTGAAGCGTTCATCTCGGTGGGGCAAGGCGGTCAGAGGCGGGGCTGACCGCGTCGATGTTGGCGACGGCGAACTCGCGGCCGGCGTTGCGGAGGTAGCAGTGGGCGTCGAGCCAGCGGACGTACAGGGAGTTGATGCGGATGCGGCGAACGCTGTGACTGCCGGTTTTGTCGGTGTAGGCGATGACGACGTCGCCGCTGTTTTCGACGGCCTCCGCGAGGAGGGTGAGTTCTGAGTCGGTCAGCGCGCTGTTCATCTTGCCGAGGGCGATGGCGAGGGGGCTGAGGGCGGGAATGCCGGTGCGCTCGTCGCGGCGGAGACTCTCGATGAGCTCCTCAGGGGTGAGCCGGCGGGACTCCTCGGCGATCTCGCGGGCCCGGGCCGCGGGGGAGGCGGCGTTGGCACGGGCTTCTGCCGCCCTGTTCCGCGCATCCTGGGCTGACCGCGTCTTCGGGGCGGAACGCCGGCTCCCGCCCCCCTGGCGGTCCGTGCGAGGCTCGGCGGCGGCGTGGCCGTCGGCAGGGCTGGAGGCGGTCGCGGACGGTGGGCCGAGGGGGTTGGGGCCGGAGGGAAGGATGATCGTGCCGGTGGCGTCCTCGGCGACGGGGTAGAAGCCGGCGCGGCGCAGTTCGGCGAGGACGGTGGCCGGGTCCTCGGGGCTGGACAGGACGGTGGGGGCAAGGCGGGCGAGGGAGAGGTTTTTCAGCACGCGGGTGTGGAGCAGTTCGGTGGTGGTGGGCTCGTCGGCGAGCAGGGCGCTGCGCAGGCCGCGGACGGCGATGTGGCCGTGGCGGCGGGCGACGTCGCCGATCATGTACTCGAGGGCCTGCGGCAGGGCGTGGTCGGTGAGGGCGCGCAGCTCGGTGAGCAGGTCGTCGGGGCGCCAGCCGAGGTCGAGAGCGCCGCGGATGCTCGCGGGGGTGAAGCGCCAGGTGCCGGCCGCTCCGCGGGATTCGGCGACCGCGGCGGCGCGCAGGAGACGGGCCATCGGGGGGGTGGGGGAGCCGGCGACGAGGGCGGTCAGGTCGGACTGCAGGATCAGGCTGGTCCTCGTCTCGGGGACGAGCCCGGCGCACTGGTCGCCGAGGCGGGACGCGGCCCAGACCAGCTCGCCGGAGATCACGGTGGGGCCGGCGTAGATCTCGTGCCCGAGCGGGACGTCGGCGAGGTCGCCGACCTCGTCGGCGATGGCGATCAGCGCCTCGCCGAGGTCGGTGAGCACGTCGGCGGCGACGATGCCGAGCCGCTCGGCCTCGGTGATCGACGCGGAGATCAGGGCCTCGCGCTCCTCGCCCTCGTAGTCGTGCAGGGGGAAGTACCAGTCGACGAGGGCGCCGCACAGGCGCACGGACCGGCCGCCGGTCGCGGCCCGCAGCATGGCCCGGCGCAGCATCCCGGCCGCCGAATCGACCGGCAGCGGCGGCGGGACCTCCTTCTCCTCGTCGAGATCGCGCCGGGACGAGGTGTGCGGCAGCATGAACCAGCTCATCGCGAGGGCCGCCCACTGGCGGGCGGGCACGTCCTCACGCCAGTTGTCGAGCAGCAGCCCCGGGCCGTAGGCGGGTCCCTCGCGGCGGTCGACGGGGGCGAGCAGGCTCGCCGCCGCGGCGAGGTCGATCCACAGGAGCAGGTCGTCCGCGGGCATCGACAGCGTCTTCGCCAGGCGCTGGCGCTCGCGGCCGCCGATGCCGCCGCGCTTGAGCGCCGTGATGGGCGCGGCCGCGGCCTCGTCGACGAGGGTGGTCACCACCCGCAGCGCCTCCTGGGCGGCGGCCTGTGCGGACGACCGGAGACCGGCCGGATCGACCGCCGGCCGAGGGACGTCGGGCGGCCCGGACAGGCCGGGACCGTCCAGCGCGATCAGCCCCGCGGCGGCCACCTCGCGGGACAGCTCCGGGCGACCGTTCACGGTGAGCAGGAGCCCGGCGTCGACCAGCATCTGACGTTGCTTCGCCACTGCCGGGGCGCTGATCCAGGCGCCGGAGTAGAGCAGCTGGTCGAAGGTGTTCATCTGGAGATCGGTAAGCATCTCGCGGGCGGACTCGGGGAGCCGTGCGACGACCGACGCGATCCGGAGCGGGTCGGACAGCAGCTCGCTGAGGGCGGTGATGAGCTCGGGCTTGCGCAGGCCTGCCGTCTGCCCGCCGAGGGCGGCCACGGCCGAGCGCACGTCGTCGACGAGGGCGTTGCGGGCGATCTGCGCGACGGGACGCCGCGTCTGGACCGGTTCCGACAGATGCGCGTGCAGCGCCCCGGGGAGCGCAACCACCAGCGCCTCCGGCGGTTCATCGCTGGGGAGCCCCTCCTCTTCGGCGGGGACGAGCCAGGCCAGCCCGCGAACACACAGATCGCTGATCACCGCGTCGACCCGCTCGGGCGTGGCACCGAGCTGCGACGCGATGCGCGCCGGCGTCGGCGTCACGGTCATCGCCGCCGCCGTAGCGACCCGCAGGGCATCCCGATCGATCCTGGTCAGCGCGTAGGTGAGCGACCGCGCAGCGGTCAGCCGCTGGGCCAGCTGCTCGAAGCCGCGTGGCGCAGGCGGCTGCAGCATGTCGGGCCGAGCCCGGAGCATCGCGGCGAGGGACCGCGTGTCGAGACCAGCGAGATGTGAGGCGAAAGGCAAGGAAGGCATCGACATGCATTATCCGCCGCTCCGCACATCCCCGGTCAGGTGGCCTCGGTAGGCCACCGAAAGACCACGGAGCGAATCGGCGGCCCGCTGTTGCGTCTGCGGATGGTGGCGGCGTTGGTGAGCGGCTCACGTACACAAGTGCACGTGTGTCCGGCCTCTGCGTGAAGGAACGACACGGCGCGTGAGGAGTCAGCCGGCGAGGGAGAGGAGTTCGGCGATCTCGGCCGCCGGAACCTGGCGACGGGCCGCCAGGTGCCCTGACCGCATGCGGGAAGACCGTCCGGTTGGGCCTGCGGACGGAGCGGACGGGCCCAACCAAACGGTCGTGCGCAAACCCGTAGACCCCCGGGAATCCGGGAATCCGGAAAGCGGGCAAACCGGCAAACGAAGCCGGGAGGCGGCAGGCCGGGTTGCGCGGGGGTGACTACTCGGGGTTGGTGACGTCGGAGAGGGGGAGTTCGAGGCTGGCGGCGGCACCCTCGGGGGAGGAGATCTCGATCCGGCTGCCGGCGATGGTGGCGTCCGGGGAGAAGAAGCGGTCGATGGTGTCGATGACCAGGGCGATCTGGTGGCCGGCGGGGATGCGGTAGTCGGCCGGCTGCAGGCGCACGTCGATCGTGCGGGCCTGGCCCTCCCGCTCGTTGAGAATCGTGAACGGCGCACTGGTGATGATCTTCGCGCGGCCGCTGCCGGGGGCGACGTCGAACAGATGGGTGACGAGGGTGGCGGTGGCGGCGGACGGGCGGACGGTGATGCGCAGGCGGACGTCGCCGGTGAGCTGGCTCTCCTGAGCCAGCGGCTCGGTCAGCCAGACGCCGGCGTCGCGCCGGGACACCGTCGGCAGGTCATAGACGACCGGAGCGCCGAGCCGCTCCAGCACCCCGGTCTGGACAAGCGCGGGGGCGATCTGGGCGGGAGTGTCGATGCCGGCGTCGAACGTCGTCGTCCAGCCGGACGCGGGACGGGACGTCAGCAGGCCGTCGGGGGAGCCGTTGCGGGGCTGGTCCAGGTAGAAGCGGCGGGTCGGCAGGACGTAGGACTGCCAGTCGTTCGAGCGCCGCGCCTGGAACAGGTTGTGCATGTACTCGGTGTGGACGGTGCCGTCCTCGCCGATGCCGTTGGCCGTGCCGCGCAGGTGGTGGTCGAGCCAGCGGAACGTGGTGGCGGTCGGCCGGCTGATGCCGCCGAGGAAGCCCTTCACCTCGTCGCCGCCGTGGTCGCCGATCTGGACGAGCAGCCGGCGCGGGCCGGTGAGCTGGTTGAACAGGTCGACGACGGCCGGCACCGAGAAGATCGTCTCGTGCCAGTACGTGCCGAGGAAGATCGGCACGCGCCGGGCGTTGAGACGGTCGAGGTAGGTGATGGGCGAGCGGACGGCGGCGAACTCGAGCAGCCGCTCGATGTTCCGGTTCTCGCGGAACTCCTGGAAGATCTGCCGGACCTCCTCGGACAGGCGGTCCTCGCCGAAGAGTTCGGCGAGCGCCTCGAACGCGAGAATGTGCCGGGTGTTGTTCTCGTACAGCGAGCGTCCGAGGTCGGCCCAGGCGCTCTGCGCTGCAACGGCCTTCACCCGGTCGTCGTGCGCGGCGATGATGAGGCTCTGCCCGGCGCCATAGGACGATCCGGCGAAACCGATCTGGTCCGCGTTCACCCGGTCGGCGTGGTTCTCCAGGATCCAGTCGATGACGGCGGATCCGTCGGCCCGGTCCCGTGGCCCGGCGACGTCGATCTCCCCGGACGAGTCGGCAAGGCCACGCTCGCTGTAGGCGACGGCGACATATCCCTTGAGGGCGAAGTTCAGCAGCATTCCAGGGTAGGACCGCCAGCCGGTCGGCGCGAGCGGCGCCGGCAGGACGACCACCGGGTGCGGACCGGCCGTCACCGGGATGAAGACACCGGCGTCGAGCTCCACGCCCGCGTCCGAGCCGGGAATCCGGACGTTCGCGAACGTCCCGACGTCACGGAGTTGACCGAACTGGCTCGCGGCAGCGGGGGACAGCTCCCGGAAGTCGCTGCGGTCCAGGTTCTCCAGGGCGCGGACCTGCGCGTCGAGCGCGGCCCGGTCCTGCGGAGCGAAATCGAAGACAGTGGTTCTCTGGAGGGTCGTGGCCACTCGGCTCGTCTCCTTGCGAAAGTCGTGAAAACCCGCGGGACGGTCGGCCGGGCGCTCTTGTCGGGCCACCCGGCATGGGCCGGAAGCGTACGGCCGCACCCCTCGCGCGACGGCGACGCGGAAACTTGACGCGTGGCGTTCGCCGATATCTCCTTGGCCCACCTTCGCCGCCCTTTCCGTCGGCTTCTCCCGAAAGACGCCAGCCATGGCCGGGCATCAGGTGCGCCGGTGAGCGAAAACGATCAGGAATTCCCGGCGGCGGCGAAGCCGGTCAGCAGGGAGCGGAGTGAGGTGCGCCAGGCGGTCTCGGGGTCGTCGGCTGCGGCGAGCATGCCGCGGATCTCCATGGAGGCGAGGCCCTCGGTGAGGGCGTGCACGGCGAGGGCGGCGCCCGGGAGGACCGATTTCGGAATGACGCCCTCGGTGCTGAGCCGCTCCACCAGCGATTCCAGCCGGCCGAAGGCGGCGCCGGCCGTGGCAGCGAAATCGTCGCCGAGCCGCAGGCCGGGCACGACCCGGAGGAACACCAGCGAGTACAGCGCGGGATGCTCCAGCACCGTCCGCCGGAATCCGTTCAGTGATGCCTCCACCAGGTCATCAACCGGATCATCCGTACGCGGACAGGCGTCGATCGCGGCGATGAGCACGTCGAAAAGGCGGATGGCGAGAGCCTCCAGCATCCCGTCCTTCGAGCCGAACACGCTGTAGACGGCCCGGGTGGTGGTGCCGACCGCCTCGGCGACCGCCCGGACGGAGGCCGCATCCGGCCCGTCCCGCTCGATGAGCCGCTCGGCGGCGTCGAGCAGCGCCAGCCGGGTGCTCTCGTCGTGCTGCCGGGGACGTCCCATGCTTCACGACTGGTAGGCGTCGAGCCCGTGCAGGCTGCGGCTTCCGTCGAGCGGGACCCGCTAGAGCATCACCGGAAGCACCCGGTCGACGTCGTGGGACTCCTCCCACCAGTCGATCCGCACGCCGGTCTGGGGGCTCAGATCCAGCCGCTCGACCAGGTTGTCCTTGGCCCTGCGGTCACGGTGGGCCCAGCTCAGGAAGATCGACGCCTGGACCGCCAGGGACCAGCCCTCCGTCTCCCGAACGTCCGGATAGCTTCCGTATCGGCATGATCGCACATCTCGATCACGCCGTGGACGGTTGGGTCGGACTACCCTGCACCGCGTGACCATCGACGTGCGTGTGCAGCCGGGCCCGCTGGACGAGCGAGCGCGTGCGTGGACGACTGCCGCCCCGGCGGACCTGCTGGGCTCGCAGGCCACCCTCGCGCACCTCCTGGACGCCTATGACCTCGGGCCTGAGCCGCGGGTGAGCCTGCTGCACGTCTCGGAGAACGCCACCTACCAGGTGATGGACCCGGCGACTGGCCGCCGCTTCGCGTTGCGCCTGCACCGGCCGGGCTATCACCGTCGTTCCGAGATCCACGCCGAACTGGCCTGGGTGGCGGCCCTGCGCGCCGACGGCGTCGTGCACACCCCTCCCGTTGTCCCCACCCGCGCTGGCGGACTCGTGACGACGCTGCCTGCCGTCCCCATCCGCTCCGGTGACCTGACGGTGACGAGGCCTGCGATCCCCGCCCGCGCGGGCGAACGGTGCGTGTCCGGGGACGATCAGCGCCGCCCGCACTCCGGCCGGCGGTGCACGCCTCCGACCGAGCGGTTCGCGGTGTTGTTCGAGTGGGTGGACGGGGGATCGCCAGAGGCATGGGACGCGGCGGCGCTGCCGGGGGCGTTCGGCGAGCTCGGGGACATCGCGGCGCGGATGCATCAGCATGCCCGAGGCTGGGCGCGGCCGGGGGCGTTCGAGCGGTTCGCCTGGACGTTTGAGACGACGCTCGGCGCCGGGGGACGATGGGGGAGCTGGGCGGCCGGCATCACGGACACCCTGCCCGGCGGGGAGGCGACCGAGGCACTCGAGGTGCTGCGGCGTGCGGTTGAGCGGATCCGTTGCCGGCTCGCCGCGTTCGGCACTGGGCCGGAGCGGTTCGGACTGGTCCATGCCGACATGCGACTGGCGAACCTGCTGGTCTCGGACGCTGCCGGCACGTCCGGTGTCGGTGGCGGCGAGGTGTGTGTGATCGACTTCGATGACTGTGGGTTCGGCTGGTATCTGTGGGATCTGGCGGCGTCGCTGTCGTTCGTCGAGCATCTCGATGTCGCCGGGGAGCTCGTCGAGGCGTGGCTTGGTGGCTACCGACGACGGCTGCCGCTCGGCGCGGACGAGGTGGCGATGGTGCCGACCTTCGTGTTGCTGCGCCGGCTGCTGCTCGTCGCCTGGCTCGGCACCCATCCGCACTCCGACGCGGTACCGAGCGTCCCCGACTTCGCCCGCGAGACCGTCACCCTCGCCGAGCGTTACCTGACCGGACGTCTCCTCACGCCCTGACCCGTCCGCCACACGAGCCGTCCTTCCGGCGGTCCCGCGGGACCGCGCGGCCATGGCCTTGTGGCGGGGGTCGGGCGTCAGGATGGCGGGCGCGGTGACCGCATGCCAGGAGGCGGCTAACGCAGGCCGAGGGGGTCGGCGGCGACCTGGTCGGCATGGGCGCGGGTGAGATGGCCGGTGGCGACCAGACGGTCGAGGACGTGACGTTGGCGCTGGCGGGCGCCGGTGCGGTTGCGGTACGGGTCGTAGAGGGAGGGGGCCTGGACGAGACCGGCGAGCATGCTGGCCTGGGTCCAGGTGAGGTCGCCGGGTGCGCGTCCGAAGTAGCCGGTGGCGGCCGAGGTGATGCCGTAGTAGCCGTGTCCGAAGTACACCGTGTTCAGGTACATCCGCAGGATGTCGTCCTTGCCGTAGCCGGCGTCGAGCTTGACGGCGAGCCCGACCTGCTCGATCCGGTCGGTGAAGGTGCGGTGGCCGCCGGTGTAGAGGATCTTGACGAGCTGTTGGTCGAGGGTCGCGCCGCCCTGGTCCTCGTCACCGAGCAGGGGACCGATTACCCCGCGCACCGCACCGACCGGGTCGACCCCGTGATGACCGTAGAAGCGGCTGTCCTCGGTGGCGACCAGAGCCTCGACCACCCTGGTCGGCAGCGGGCCGCTCAGCGCCACCGCACCGTGCTCGGCGGCCTGCGCCGTCACCCGGGCCTGGGCATCCGACGTCGACGGCGTGAACGCCAGCAGCGACCCGAAGGCCAGAGCCAGAACCACCAGAACCGTCAGAGCGACCCATGCCAGCCGGCGCGCGACGGTGACCCGGCGCCGGCGGGATGGGGGAAGCGCCAGCGGTAGCGGCACGGTGTCGTGCGGCCGTGGCCGCTCTCCCCCTCCCCGCGTCCGGACGCGCTGGTCGTGGCCCTCATCCTGGTCCCAGCCCTGGTCCACACGGCGCATGATGCCCCAGTATCAGGACCTGGGATGTGAGCATGCTGTGTACATGCCGACACGGCCGGTTCCGTTCCGTCCGCCGCAGTCGGGATGCGGTCCGAGGTCCGGACGGTCCATCCCGATGTAGTCGCCTTGTGGCGCTCCGCTTCTCGGTGGCGGTGGTGGTGGCGCCGGCACGGTCGACGGCGGTCCCGGTCAAATAGTGACGCAGCCGGTCGCAGTCAGGTGTGGTCGATTACGGTCAGATGTCGGATAGTTGCGGATGGTGTCCGGCGTGCCTGTCGGGGCAGGTGGCGATGGGGGCTCGGACGTCGATGCTACGAAGCGTATTGAAGGTTGCTCGAAGCGTGAGGGGGTATCTGGTCTGGGCGCGCCGGAAGGAATTCCCGACCGTCGAATCGCGCCGGTCGGGAGGCTACGGCGACGCGACTCTCGAAGGGATGGCCATGAAAATCCTCCGAGGTTCCCGGTATCTCATCCTGGCTGTCGTCCTCGCCTTCACTGCCGTCCTGGCGGCCGCACCGGCGGGCGCGGCAACACCGACTCCGCCGCCGCCCAAGCCGGCCGTCACGACGCCCGCGCCGACCCCCGTTCCGAAGCCCGCGGTGAGCCCTGGGAAGAAGCCGCCCTACGACCACCATCACCACGGCAGGTTCTGGATCTGCCGCCCCGGCTACTGGGAGCCCGGCTACTGGATTCCCGGTTTCAGGTGGCACGGCCACGACTTCGCGAAGGTGTGGCACGACAGGACGTGGCACAAGGGCTACTGCTACTGGGGCACCTGGCCGAAGCCAGCGCCGAAGTCCTGACCCCGGCGAGCTCCCCGACTCCCTGACCTCCTACAACCACCTGACCCCTGACCCCTGACCCCTGAGCCATGACCCCGGCGTAGGCACGTGTGGCCGGGTTCCCGCGGCCTGATCGACGACGCTGCGGGAACCCGGCCAACCCGGCCCGGAAAGGCTAACCAGCCAATCCGGTCAATCCGTCGGCCGAGAAGGGTGCCAAGAGGGTCCTGGTCATGCTGCGGGGAGGACGTGGCCGCAGCGGGGAGTGGGGTCGACGGGGGCGAAGGCGGCGCCGTCGGAGCTGACCCGCAGGTAGGTGTAGCAGGGCGGGAGGGCGGCCAGGCCCTTGCTCAGGTCGATCGGCGCCGGCAGCAGGCCGCCGGCGTCGTAGCGCGTCTGGTGGCGCAGGCCGTACAGGACGCCGGCGCGGGTGGGGCAGGCTCCGGCGGCGGTGATGCCGCGCAGCAGCAGGTCCGCGCTGATCCAGCCGATGAGGGCGGTGCCGTCGGGCAGGGCGGAGGCCTGCGGTGCGAAGGCCGCCATCGCGGTGAGGAAACGCCGGTGGGCGGCGGGGTTGATCTCGAACGGGGTGTAGTCGACGAACGTGTAGATGCCGCGGGCGTCGTCGCCGGCGCGGGCGAGTTCGCTGCGCTCGTAGGTGCTCGGGTTGCCGACGACCGCCGTCAGACCGAGGCCGGCGTCGCGCGTGGCGGCGGCGATCTCGTAGAAGGTCCGCGCGGGGACGAAGGCGATGAGGCTGTCGGCGCCGGTGTCGAGCAGCTGGCCGACGAAGGCGTGGGCGTCGAGGGGGCCGGGCGGGATCTCGATGTCGCCGGCCACCCCCAGCCGCGCGGCACGCACGCTCTGGTCGGCGGCGCGGGCCATCGCCTGCGTCCCGCTCGACAACTGCACCGCGACGATCGCGACGTGGCGGGCCCCGCGGTCACGGAAGAACTCGCCCCAGCCGCTGCTGGCCGGCTGTGCCAGCATCGGGCGGGCGTAGCTGAACACGGTCGATCCCGTGCGCGCGAGCGCCGCCGGGTCGCTGACCTGCCCATCGACCACGGGAACCCCGGCCGCGGCCAGCAGCTCGGTGGAGCCGGCAGTCGCGGAGCTGTAGCGCAGGACGCCGAGCGCATGGTCGTCCTGGGCGAGGTGGCGCCCGGCGACGGCACCCCGCGTCGGCGTGCCCTCGTCGTCCTCGACGCGGTAGGTCAGCGCCCGTCCGTTGATCCCGCCGGCCGCGTTCGCCTCGCCGAGGCGGGCGTCCACGCCGGCGCGGAACTGCATGCTGGAGTCGCCGGGGTACGGCGAGCCGGAGTACACCATGCCGAGATTGATCGCGTTGCGGGTGACGCCCGGGGTCGGCGGGCACGGGTCCGGGCCGCCCTCACGGGCCTGCGACAACAGCCGGGTGCCGTCCCCGCCGCAGGCCGCCATGCCGACGATCGTGGCGCCGACCGCGGTGGCGGCCGCGAGGGCGCGCAGGCTTCTTCTCATTCGTCACCGTCTTCGTGCCCGTCCGGGCGTGCGCGCCGCCGTCCCCCGGTGTCGGGGGACGGACCTCGTCGGTGCCCGTGAACCGGCCCGTCCGTGGGGGCGGGCCGGTGAACCGCCGGAATCGACGGCCGGGCGAGAGGCAGCACAAGGTATTGACCGGCGGAAACGGTGCCGTGGGTGTACTCGTCTGCGGGGCGCCGCCCGGGGGTAATCGCACCGGGGCGCGGGGCGGTTCCGTCAAATGGCGCGGCGGTGTGTCACGGCAACGTGCGGATATGGTGCCCGAGTGCTGGGGTCGGGCTCATGAACGACGGGTCGGGATGACGCCGTTCCGGCACGTTCGGACCGGTCCGATAGCCGGGTCGGGGGAGCAGTATATGACCAGCCGGCATAACGGTGCGACCGTCGTCCATGTGGGGGAGCCGGGTGCGCCGCCGGGGTGGATCGAGCCTGGCGCCGGTCGTTCCGGGGCCGGACCGACGCCGTCCGAGTCGGGAGCGAACCCTCCTGAATATCCCGTTTTGCGGTCCAATGGCAAGTTGGTCACCACTGTCGGTGCGGAGGCGCGGGTGGGTGTCCCCGAGCCGCAGGGGGCACCCACCCGAGACCGTCCGCGATCCGCCGCCCCTCGGACGACGTCGATATTGACCGTGGCGTGACTCTGACGGCGATGGGACAGGGACGCCGGCGTCGCGGCCGGCGTCGGGTCAGCGGCCGGTGAAGCGGGGTTCGCGGCGCTCGGCGGTGGCGCGCACGCCCTCGGCGAAGTCCTCGGTGGACCGCAGGATCGCCTGCTCGGCGGCCTCCCGGCTGGTGGCCGCCCGGATCGCGGGGATGAGGTCCGCCCACATCGTCGAGCGGATGCTGCGCACGGCCAGCGGAGCCGAGGCGGCGATGGACGCGGCGAGCGTCACCGCCTCGTCCCGCAGTGCCGCCGCGGTGGTGAGCCGGTCGGCGAGGCCGATCGCGAACGCCTCCTCGCCGTTCACCCGACGGCCGGTGTAGAGCAGGTCCAGCGCCTTCTGCCGGCCGACGACCGCCGGCAGCGTCACCGTGATCCCGAAGCCCTGGTGCAGGCCGATCCGGGAGAAGTTGGCGACGAACCGGGTCTCGGGGCTCGCGACCCGGAAGTCCGCGGACAGCGCCAGGCCCAGGCCCCCGCCGACAGCCGTGCCCTGCACCGCCGCGACGACCGGCAAGGGCGCGGCGAACAGCCGGATCGCCTCCCGGTACACGGCCGGAGCGCCCTCCTCCGCACTGATCGGCGCGGCCGAGCTGCTGCCGGTGAGGTCGGCGCCGGCGCAGAAATGCCGCCCCTCGGAGGCGAGGACCACAGCGCGGATCCCGCTGTCGGCGGCGAGCCGCTCGTAGGTGTCCGCGAGCGCCGAGACCAGCGGGAGATCGAAGTGGTTGTGCGGCGGGCGGCGGATCTCGACGACCGCGACATGGCCGGGCCGGGTCTCGACGGCGATGTCCGCGTGCGCGCTCATGGGTCCTCCGGTGGGTCGGGCGCCGCCGCTTGGCCACGCTGGCCAGGGGCGGCCGCGCGCCGGGTGGGGGCGGTCGGGGCGGATGGCTGGCCTCGGTGCTTATACCGCACCGACCCGGATTCCCGCTGGTCGGGACGATTGATTCGCCGTATTCGCGGATCGGTGGCGCGGTCCGGGTGAACGGCGGAACAATGGGCTCGGCCCGGACTGGCGGGTATTTGTCGCTGCCCGGTCCCGGGTGGCGTCATGTGCTTCCGGGGCCGCTGTCAACGGGCCGTTATTCCCTGTTGCCGGAGGAGCGTCCGACCATCATGTGGCAGGAATTGCTCGACTGGCCCGGTGCAATCCGTGAACCCGATCCAGAAAAGGGAGATCATGATTTTCGACGGTGTCGACGCGGCCAGACGGACCTGGTCGCTGGGTGATGATTCGGTGATCGCGCGGCTGCTGGTAGGTCTCGGCGTGGACCTCGTCCGGGCGGCGGGGGTCACGCCCGTCCACCGGGTGCTCGACGTCGCCGCCGGCAACGGCAACGCGGCCATCGCCGCGGCCGAGGCGGGCGCCGACGTGACCGCGTCCGACGTGACCCCCGCGCTGATCGAGCATGGTCGCGCCGAGGCGGCCCGCCGGGGCGTCGGCATGGAATGGCAGTGGGCAGACGCGGAGAACCTTCCCTTCGCCGACGACGAGTTCGACGTCGTGCTCTCCTGCATCGGCGTGATGTTCGCCCCCGACCAGGCGGCGGCCGCGCGGGAGCTGTGCCGGGTCTGCCGCCCGGGCGGCACCCTGGCGTTGGCCAGCTGGACGGCCGACGGTGCGATGGGCCGGTTGTTCGCGCTGCTCGAGCGGTACGCGCCGACCCGCGAGCCGGGCGCCGCCGGGCCCACGGCCTGGGGCGACCCGGCGCACGTGCGCGCCCTGTTCGGGGACCGGGCGACCCGCCTGTCGACGCATCGCCGCACTGCCCGGCTGGACTTCACCGGATCGCCCGCGCAGTGGTGTGCCCTGCACCGGGATGCCTTCGCGCCCGTCGTCGAGACGTATGAACGGCTCGGCGACGATCCCCGTGCGATCGCCGCGCTCGACGGCGAGCTGCTGCGGTTCGCGACCAGTGAGTACCTGGGCACGCTCGGCGGCCCCGGCCGCTACGAGTTCGAGTACCTGCTCGTCCTGGCCCAGCCGGCAGGCTGATGCCTCCCCGCCGGGGCTCTACCGCGGCTCCCTGCCGCGGCCCGGCGGGGAGGCCCGCGCCTCAGGTGCGCGGCGACGGCCAGAAGACTGCCCTGCTCGCCTGGGATCCGGCTGACCTGCACCCCGTCGCCGGGCCTTCCGATCCGGGTGAGCTGGCCGCGGTCCGACCCGGCCCGCTCACCGGCACTGGCGGGGACGGCGGCGTTCCCGGCGTCGTCAGCGTGGTGGTGCCGACGGAATCAGCGAGGGCCGGGCCGGCGGGGCTGAGCGCCCACGGGGCGGCGGCGCCGGCCACGGCGGCGAGGCGGATGAAGGAGCGTCGGTCGTTTGGGCACGCGGGCGGACTTCCCTCTGGCTCGATGGTTCCGTTGAGGTCGCGTCCAATAAATGCATTGGGTGGCCAGATCGTGACTGTATGAGATGGGATGGTCAACGACCGTCGCGTGGCGCCGCCAACGTCTCGTCCGGGTTGAACCGGATCGCCGAATGGTCCGTGATGGAAGGCGTGCAGGCGCGGCGGCGAGGTAGATCCGGGGTTGGTGACCCCGCCCGTGGTCCGGGGGCGGATGACCCCGCCGCAGCCTTCGTGCGCGCCGTCTACGCCGAGCACGGCCCGGCGCTGCTCGCGTTCATCACCCGGATGACGGGCGATCGTGCGCAGGCCGAGGACGTGCTGCAGGAGACGCTGGTGCGCGCGTGGCGGCACTCAGGCCGCCTCGATGCCGACAAGCGGCCGCTGCGCCCGTGGTTGTTCACCGTCGCGAGCCGCATCGTGATCGACGAGCATCGGGCCCGCCGCGCACGCCCGGCGGAGGTCGGGGCGGAGAGCCTCGAACAGCTCCCCGCGAGCAACGAGTTGGATCGCGCGATGGAGAGCTGGCAGGTCGCCGAGGCGTTCCGAGCCCTGAGCCCCGAGCATCGGGCGGCCCTCGTCGAGACCTACTACCTCGGCCGTTCGGTCGCCGAGGCCGCGACCAACCTGGGCATTCCCCCCGGGACCGTCAAGTCGCGGGTGTACTACGGACTACGGGCGCTGAAGCTGGCGCTGGAGGAGCGGGGGTGGGCGACATGAGCGGGGACTGCGCCGCGCCGCGGATCTCCCTCGGTGCCTACGTCCTGGGCGCGCTGGACCCAGCCGACCGGTCGGCGCTCGAGGCGCATCTCGTCACCTGCCCGGCCTGCCGCGCGGAGCTGGCGAGTCTCGCCGGCCTGCCCGGGCTGCTCGGTCGCCTGCGGCTGGACGACGTCGCCGATCTCGCCGGCGATCCGTCGCTGCCCATCGGCGGTGGGGGCCCTGTGCCCGAGCCGCGCGCGGGCCTCGGCGCGGGTGGCGGGCGCGGGCGGCCCGGTGTCGTGAGGTCGTCGGGTGATCCGGCCGAGCGGGCGCTCGCGGCGGTGCGCCGGCAGCGGCGCAGTGGTCGTCGTCGTACGGCAGTGGCAGCGGCGGCCCTGTCCGCGGCGGTCGCGGCCGCGGCGGTCGGCATCACCGTCGCCGTCACACCCGGCGGTGGGGACGGTGAGGGCTGGTCGTCGGAGCACCCGCCCGGCCGGATGCTGACGGCGACGGGGCCGGCCAACCAGGTCGAGGCCTGGGCGTGGGTGGCGGCGGACCCGGCGGGCAGCGCGTTCACGGTGCGACTGCAGAACGTGCCTCCCGGCGGCCACTGCGAGCTCGTCGCGCAGTCCGTCGACGGACGTCGGGAGACCGCGGCGAGCTGGGCGGCGAGCTACTACGGCAAGGTCGAGGTGCGGGGCACCTCCGGCATCGCCCCGACCAGCCTCGCCCGGCTGATCATCATCACCGATGACGGCAAGCAGCTCGTGGTGCTGCCGGCGCGCCCCGCGTGATCGCGACGCCGCCCGATGCTGCCTGACGCCGCATCACGCGGCCTGATGTCACGGCGGGCGTCACTCGCGGCGGGTGTTGCCGAACCACGGCATCACCGCACCGATCGCGAAGCACGCGGCGGCCGCGACCACGGTGAGGACGGCGTCCACGGTGCCGGTGGGGGTCAGCACCCGGGCCGCCGACAGCGCGAACACGCCGAACAGCCCCACCGCGCAGCCGGCGGGCAGGAACCGCAGCCCCCGCTGCCACCAGGTCGCCGGCGCCGCATGCCGGCCCAGCGGCAGCAGCGCCACCGCCCACAGCAGCCCCATCAGCACCAGCAGGCCCAGGCCGAACAGGCCGTAGACGGAGAACACCGAGCCGCGCACCGTCGCCGAGCCGGTCGAGCGCGCCACCGTGTGCAGATCGGCGTCGCGGAGCGCGACCTCGACCGGGACCAGGCCGGTCGCCCGGCCGGCGAGGTCGCGGATGTCGAGATCGACCGTCCAGTTGGCCGAGCCCTGCGCCGGGACCGTCGTGCGCACCCGGGTGTCGTAGTCGAAGAACGTCAGCCCGAGGACGGTCCCGGACAGCCGGACGGAGTCGACGGGGATGTCCGAACGGGTGAGGTTCTGCACGCCGACGACGACGCGGGCCACCGACCCGGCGTCGAGCACGATGTCACCCCGGCCGAGCGCCTGACCCTCCACGGCGACCGTGAGCTCCACGCCACCACCAGAGGCAGCCCGCGCACCGGACACCGGCAACAACGCGAACCAACCCGCGCCCACCGCCAGGCAGACGGCAATGAGAATACTTCTTCGGCCCGGTGTCACGACCGGCAAACCCGTTTTCATGACTTCCCCCCCCGACTCCGGATGTCCGGCCAGTCGGCTGTTATTCTATCGATCGTCGTATGGTGGGCTTCGACCCACACTCACCAACCGCATGCACGCATCACGCGGTTTAGTCGGTCTGGCTGCCGGGCCGGTCTCGGCCGCGCTGCCGGTCGCACCCGGGGGGGCGCACTGATGACGGGCCATCGAACGGCCTGCCGTATCCGGCCACGGTCTCGTCGTGGTGTCGTACCGGCGGTCTTTCTGGGAGTAGTGCTCCTCTGCGTGGGAGCCGGCGTCGCGGCCGGGCTGGGTGCACCCGTCCGTGCGGGCGACGCGGTGGCTGCGGATTCCGCTCGCGTCGCGCATTCCGTTACTGGGAATAATTCCGTCGTTCCAGCCGATTCCGGCACATCGACCCCCGCCGGTGCGGCGGCTGGTTCCACCGGTACCTCTGCCGGCACCGCCGGCACCGGCGCGGCCACGGGTGCCGGCGCCTCCACGGGCACCGGCACGCCGAGCGGTGGCTCTGGTACCGGCACTGGCACCGCCACGGGGGGGACCGCCGGCTCCTCCGGTGGAGGTGCCTCGGCGGGTACCGGTACCGGTACCGGTACCGGCTCGCCTGGCGGTTCCGGCTCCTCGAGCGGTTCGGGGACCTCGGGCAACACGCCGTCCAGCGGCACCACGACGACCCACACCAACCCGCCGGGCGGTGGCGGCACCGGCTCCAGCGGGCCGTCCACGACCACCCCGCCCCCGCCGCACCCCGACCCGGAGCCCGGCCCGCAGAGCAGCGTCACCACGTCGCCGACCGGGACGCCCACGCCGACCGGCACCCCGTCCGTGACGCCGTCCGTGACAGGGACCTCGTGCCCGAGCCCCGCCACCACGGGTGGCTCGGTGGACGGGTGCGGTCCCAAGCCGATCGGCTGTGCCTCGGCCGCTGCTCCCGCTGCAGGCGTGGCGAGCCCGACGAGCCCCTGTCCGCCGCCGTCCTGCGGCACAGCCACGCCGTCGGTGCGCTCCGGCGTGGCTGTGAGCGCCACGGACTGCCGGCGGGATTCGTGCGCGTCGGCGTCGCCGGGGCGCGATACGAACCGCGACTGCGACCCCCGTTGCAGCCAGGGAACGGCTCCAGCCACGTCCACGTGCGGCGCGCCACCGGCGCCGTGCTCGACGCAGCGGCCGGGGGAGACACAGTCGACCTGCCCGCCGACGACCACCTTCCCGCCGGTGAGCGGCCCGCCGACGGACATCGAGCACCCCAGGGTCACCTGCCCGGACGGGTCGTTGCGTGACAGCGCCGACCAGTGCCCGAAGCCTCAGCGGTACTGCCCGGGATCCCCGGTCGGCGTGCCGGTCGGACAGGCGTGCCCGCCTCCGCCGACGCCGGTCACGTCGGCGCCGGTCGTCTGCTGGGACGGCTCGCAGCGTGCCGCGACGGCGGACTGCCCGGCCGGGCGGCGGATGTGCGCCGGTGGTGTCTCGGTCGTGCCGGACGCGGCCTGTCCGGCACCGGCGCCGCCGCGCTGCGCCAAGGGAACCGTCCGGCTGCTCGGCGTGTGCACCCCGGTCCGCAAGGCCGGCGATCCGCCGCCGCCGGTCGGGGCGCCCGATCCGCGGGAGGCGCGGCCCGGCGAGCTGCTGTTCGACCGGACGATCGTCACCGCGGGGGATACCCTGTTCGCCCGCGGGGCGGGGTGCCGTCCCGGTGCGTCCGCCACGCTGACCGCGGGCGGGGAGCTTGTCGGGCGCGCGGTTGCCGATCAGGCAGGCACGTTCGAGACCGTTGTCCAGTTCGCCAGCTTCCAGCCGGGATACCGTCCGATCGAGGCGCGATGCGGGGCGACCCTCGCCGCCGGCATCGACATGGTGCTCGTTTCCGCCGATACGAGCGCCAGCACGTCCTCGGTGTTGTTGCCGCTGTTCCTCGTGCTGTCCTTCCTCGCGGTGAATTACCAGATGGCGGCGCGGCGGCGGCGCCGGGGCCGGGCGCAGCGCCGTTAGCCGCCGGGCGGCGCGCTGCCCGGCTTCCGTCGACGACCAGGGTGGGAGTGTGGTGACGATGTCCCACCCGTCCGCGTCCGGATCCGCGTCCGCCCCGGCGGCCGCCTCTTCTCCGCCAGGGCGGTCCGCACCGCCGGTCGAGTCCGTCCCGCCGGTGGGAGCCGTCCCGTCCGTCGCTGCCGGCCCCGCTGGGGTGGACGAGCCGACCGAGGTGGGCCCGTACCGTCTCGTGCGGCGTCTCGGCGCCGGCGGGATGGGCACCGTCTACCTCGGCGAGAAGGCTGATGGCGGTCAGGTCGCGGTCAAGCTGATCCGTTCGGATCTCGCGCGGCTCGCCGAGTTCCGTGCCCGCCTCAAACAGGAGGCCGACAACGCGCGCCGGGTCGCCCGGTTCTGCACCGCCGCCGTGCTCGACGTCGACATCACCGGCGAGCAGCCCTATCTCGTCACCGAGTTCGTCGACGGGCCGACCCTTGCCGAGGCCGTCGTCGGCCGCGGCCCGCTGACCCCCGCGGAGCTGCACCAGCTCGCCGTCAGCATCACCACCGCGCTGATGGCGATCCACCGCGCCGGCATCGTCCACCGTGACCTGAAGCCGTCGAACATCCTGCTGTCCCGCCTCGGGCCCAAGGTCATCGACTTCGGCATCGCCCGCGCCCTGGACACCGCCACCAGGATCGGCCGCGACTCGGGCGCCGACCGCCAGCTCGGCACCCCCGCCTTCATGGCTCCCGAGCAGGCTCGCGGGGACGCCGTCACCTCGGCGGCGGACGTGTTCGCCTGGGGCGGCGTGCTTGTCTACGCGGGGACGGGCCGTTACCCGTTCGGCGGCGGCCCGACGGCCGGTCTGCTGTACCGGACGGTCAACGAGCCGCCCAACCTCGACGGCCTCGACCCCAGCCTGCGCCCGCTCGTCGAGGACGCGATGCGCAAGGCCGCCGCGCAGCGCCCCACCGCCGAGCAGCTCTACGCGCGCCTGCTCGACCTGCGCGTCGACGCGCCGACCGCCGCCCGCGAGCTGTCCCTGTCCGAGGTCACCGCCCTCATCCGCCCCCTGAACACCGCCCCGCCCCGCACCGGACCCCCCACCGGCTCCGCGGCGCCCACCGACCCGGGGACCTCCGCCGGCTCGGAGGCCTCCGTCGGGGGTGGGGTCGACAGCGCCGCGGCGGTGCGGTCTGGCGAGGTCGCCGTCGAGGGGGACCCCGCGGGGCCGATCACGCCGGTGACCGGGGCGCGGCCGACCGGCCCCCCGCCGCCGTTCGCGACCCTCCCGCCGCCCTCGACCACCCACCCGACCTCGGGACCGCGAGTCCCCGCCAAGGCCCAGCCCACGCCAGGTGCGGCCACAGGCACTGGCGCGCCCGGTAGCTCCTCCGGTGACATCGAGGGCGCCGACGGAGCGGTCGGCGTTGGCGGAACGCTCGGCGGCGGTGCAGGCGGTGCAGGCGGTGCAGGCGGGACCGCGGGTGGCGGCGCGCGGACGGCCCGGGCGAGCGCGCGGACGGAACCACCCGGGGAGGACGCGCCGTCCGGGGAGTACCGGGTGTGGCAGTCGGCCGCTGACTGGTCCATTCCCCGGGCGGACGACGGCCTGATCAACGTCTGGGGCAGGGATGAGTCCCGCGGCGACCGAACGCCAGCCGCCTGGCCGGAGGACGACGTCAGCGAGGTGCCGACCGGCATCGTCCCCGCCGATCGGCTGCCGCCCCTCGACCGTGGCGACCGTGCCGCGAAGGACCGGCGCTCCGGGTCGGCGCCGCGGGACCCGTCGTCCACCGCAGCCGGGCCCGATCGCGCGGGCGGCCCCGCCGCGCAGGGCAGTCCGGGCTGGCAGGGCAGTGCTGGCGCTCAGGGCGGTGCTGGCGCTCAGGGCGGTGCTGGCGCTGGGAGCAGCGCGAACGCGACGGCGCAAGGCGGCAGCCGGCGGCTGTGGCTGATCGCGGCGATCATCGCGGCGGTCGGTGTCATCACCGCTGTGGTCGTCGCCCTGGCCGGGCGTGACCAGGGCACCCAGTCGGCGCGCAGTGTGCCCACCGCCGTGGCGGCGCGGGCGCTCACCCTGCAGGACGGCGATCCCGCCACGGCCCGCCGCCTCGCCCTCGCCGCCTACCACGCCGCGCCGAACGACCCCGAGACCCGTGCCGCGATGATCGCCCTGTTCGGAGCCGCTGTCGTCCCGGCCACCGTGGACTCCGGCTCGGGCGCCGTGCTGAGCGTGGCCGTCAGCACGGACGGGCGGCGCGTCGCGACCGGCGGCGACGACGGCGTCATCACCGTGTGGCAGGTCGACGACCGCACCGAGCTCACCAGGCTCGGCTCGGTCACCACCACCGGCTGGATCAACGCACTGGCCTTCAACCGGGGCGGCGATCTGCTCGCCTCCGGCAGCACCGACGGCACGGTGAGGCTGTGGAACCTGCACGACCCGGCGAACATCCACCGCTGGTCCATCGCCAGGCTGCACACCGACGCCGTGCGCACCGTCGCCTTCAGCCCCGACGGCAACACCCTCGCCACCAGCGGCGCCGACGGCGTCCTGGCGCTTTGGGACGTCACCGATCCTGCCACCCCGACCACCCGTTCGCGCGCCGACACCGCCACGGGCGGAGTCTGGTCCCTCGCCTTCGTCCCGAACGGACGCACGCTGGCGCTTGCCGGCGAGGACGGCGCGGTCGGCCTGTGGAACATCAGCGACGCGGCCCACCCGACCCGCGGGGCGATCCTGCGCGGCCACAACCGGGCGGCCCGCGCCGTCGCCTTCACCGCCGACGGCGGATCACTCGTCTCCGGTGGGATCGACGCGACCGTGCGGGTGTGGGACGTGTCCGACGCCGCCCACCCCGGGCAGCGGGCCGTGATTCCCGGACAGCTCGGTGGCGTGGCGAGCGTGGCCAGCGGTGACGCCGGCATCATCGCGTCCGCCGGGGACGACGAGACGGTGCGGCTGTCCAGCACCAGCGGCCCCGGGGCGCCCGTCTCGCTCGTCCAGTGGCACGGCCACACCCGGTCGATCAGCACCGTCGTGCTCCTCGGGCACAGCGGTGTCGTGCTGTCTGCCGGGCACGACGGCACGCTGCGCCTGTGGGACGCGGACCCCGGGCGGCTGGCCACCGTCGCCTGCACGGATCCCGCGAACGTCCTCACCCCCGGCGAATGGACCAGCGCGTTCGACGGCCTGCCCTACCAGCGCCCCTGCCCGTGACGGCGACGCCTGACCGCTCGTCGGCGCCGGACTGGTCGCCGGCCTGATCGCCCGTGCGGGGCCGGATGCTCCGCCGGTGCGAGACTGCACGTCGTGGACGCTGAGGTGGGGCCGTCGGTGCCGATCGTCGAGGACTACGGTCCGGCGTGGGATCCAGGCCGGTTCGAGCTTGGCACGGACGGCCCGCGCTCGATCGTCGTCGGGGTCGACGGGTCGCGTACGTCGCTGCGGGCGGCGGCGTTCGCCTCGGGTCTCGCGCGCCGGCAGTCGTCCCGGCTGGTCATCGTCTATGTCGCGTCGCCGTCGGTGTGGGTGGCGGTCTCCCCTGCGCCCCTTGGCGAGGCGGCGCAGGGTGTCATCGACGCGGTCGCGGCCGAGGTACGCGGCGCCATCCAGGACCGCTACGCCGAACTCGGCATCCCGATCCGGTTCCTGGTGCGTCTTGGGGACCCGCTGGACGGCATCCGGCGCACAGCCGACGCGGTGCAGGCCGACATGGTCGCCGTCGGCGCGTCGGAAGGCGCTGGCCACCGGCTGGTCGGGTCGCTGGCCGGCCGCCTCGTCCGCAGCGGCCGCTGGCCGGTCGTCGTCGTCCCCTGACGATCGTCTGACGCCTGGCGTCCGCCGAGGGCTAGCGGTGCTGCCCGGGGCGACTGGTCGGGGCCGTCGGGGGAGTCTCGACCGGGCGTTCGGCAGGGGGCGGAGACTGGGGCGACGGCGTCATGCCCCGCCGGGCCACCTTGCGGAGCTGGATCATGCGTCCGACGCCGGGGATGGCGACGAGCAGCGCGCCGGCGACGGCGGCGAAGAGCATCGCCACGGCGATCGGCATCGAGCCGTGGGCGCCGAGGAACGAGAGCTTCACGTCCGTCTGGTTCTGCAGGATGAAGATCAGCAGAATGATCAGGACCAGGGCGAACAGCACCAGCGTCGTCCAGACGCGACTGGTCCGCGTCGTCGGGATGTGCGGACGATCGGCCTCGCCGCGCCGCCGAAGGCCGCGCCGCGCCGACGCCGGCTCCGCGGCGACCGGTGGGACGGCCCCCCGCGGTGTCCCCGGGGGTGCGGCCCCCGGCGCGGCAGGGTACGCGGGCGCGGCTGGGAAGGCGGAGGCCGGCGGGGGTGTGCCGGTGGGGCGGTGCGCGGCGGGGATGGGATCGGTGGTGGATGCCGACGGGCCGAAGGGGTCCGCCGACGGTGACGGGGTGCCGCCCTCGGGCGGCGCGGGGCTGGGCGGCGTTGTCATGGTCGAACAGTTACCCCACCGCCCTCCCAATATCCCCTCATTCCGGCGGATGAACGGTGTCTTCCTGTGGCCCGTCGGATGGTTTGCGGATGCCGGAGGGGATCAGGGCTGGGTGGTGGCGCCACCCGAGCCGCCGAGCTCGGCGGTCGGGGCGGGCGCGGTGGCAGGGACGGACACCTCCGGGGAGGCGCCGGACAGTCCTCCGGTCGTGGTGGGGGCCGTGGCGGTCGGCGCGGTCGGCGTCTCGGTCGGGGTGCCACTGATCGTCGGCGTCGGGCTCACCGTCGGCGTCGTCGAGGGGGCGAGGGAGGCGGCCGGGGTGGGCGTCGCGCGCCTCCGGGTGGGTGCGGTCCCGCCCGCGTCGTCATCGGTGGTGCCGTCGTCGGTGCTGACGGTCCGCGTGGCGTGGCGGGCCTGGGCGACGTGCTCCGGCGTCGGCCGCACCAGCAGATACAGCGCCACCGTCAGCAGGAAGAAGACCAGCAGCGCGACGGTCGAGCGGCGCATGTGGATCGACCGGACGAAGCGGACCACCCGGGTCGTGTCGATGACGGTCATCCAGCGGCTCTCACGACGAGGACGACGACGAGGTCGGGGCCGCGGTGTCGAGATCGGTCGGCACGATGATGCCCTCGCGCAGCAGCGCCGTGCCGATCCGGGCCCGCAGGGTGCGGCCCACCTCGAACTGCCGGCCCGGCTGGGTGCGGGCGACGACCCGGATCTTGTACTCGTCGAGGTCCATGCTTTCCACACCCATGACCGAGGGCGCGTCGAGCAGCAGGTCGTGCAGCCTCTCGTCCGCGTACGCTTCGACGCCGACCTGGTTGAGCACGTCGCTGACGCGGGTGAGGTCCGCGGTCGCGGGGATCGGGACGTCCACCACGGCCCGCGCCCAGTCCCGGGAGAGGTTGACGACCTGGACGATCTGGCTGTTCGACGTGGTCACCACCTCGCCGCTGGAGGTGCGGATCCGGGTGATGCGCAGCGTGACCTCCTCCACGGTGCCCAGGGACCCGCCGGATGGGCCGCCGCTGACGATGAGACGCACCAGGTCACCGAACCCGTACTGGCGCTCGGCGATGATGAAGAACCCGGCGAGCATGTCCTGCACGACCTTCTGCGCGCCGAGGCCGAGCGCCACACCGACCACCGTCGCGGGCGCGACGAACCCCGTCACCGGGACACCGAACCGCTGCAGGACCAGCACCGCCGTCAGACAGTAGACGATCACGAGCGTCGCCCAGGTGATGACCTGCGCCACCGCGTGCCGGTGCTTGGCGGCCTCCGTGCGCACCACCTGGTCGGCCGAGGTGGCCTGCACGTCGATCCGGGTGGTGACCCGGTCGCCAAGCCAGGTCGCGAGCCTGGTCAGCAACAGGGCGCCGATCACCAGCATCACGACCTCGAGCCCGCTGCCGCGCGCCCAGTGGCCGATGTCGGTCAGCGGCGCTGTCGCTGTGATCATTCCGCGTGGTGCGGCGGGCACCCGGCGAGGCGGATCGCCGCCGGCGATGTCGGACGGCTGTCTCGAACTTCGCTCACCCTCCCGAACCTACCTTCTGTCGACACAACGGGTACCCGGCGGAGGGAGCTCATAGTGGCCGATCCGCGGTCGTGTCCGCGGCCGCACGGGGCGCGAGCCGTCCGGCGGCGGGTGCCTGTCCGGTGCCTGCCCGTGATGTCGGTGCGGGGTGTCGGCTGGCCGTCCTGTGTCCGCGTCGACAGCGGCGCGGTGGCCAGGGATCCTGATGTCGGGGTTGGTGCCGCAGCGGTGCTGGCACCGCTGGATCCAGGCCGATGCCGGCGGACGGCGCCGGCACGGAGGAACGGAGGCGGTCACGGTGTTCGGTAGCCGCGGGCGCGGGGGCCGCCGCCACAGGCCCGACGCTGAGGCCGAGGCGGACGAGGCGGCCGGTGCCATCGCCGGTCGCGTGTGGCGCGGGCCCTATGATCTCGACGACGCGCCGGGTGACGGCATTCACCGGATCGATCTCGGCTCGCTCGCGGTTCCGGTCCCCGCCGGCGTCACCGTGGACGTCCTGCCCGCCGTCGATGCTCCGCCTGCCGTGGGTGTTCCGCTGGCGGCCGACGGCCTGCCGGTCGTCGGCGTGCTGCTCGCGGAGCGGGAGGCTGTCGCCGTCGTCACCGCCGGGCGCGCGGTGCTCACCATCGTGGCGTACGCGGCGCCGAAGAGCCGTGGCCTGTGGGACGACGTCCGGGCCGGGCTCGCCGCCGCGGTGCCTCCCGCCGTGGCGCCGGCCGAGCTCGCCGAGGTGCCGGCTGACCCTGCCGCGGACGCCTCGCCGGGAGTTCCGGGAGCTTTTGCGGAGGTGGTCGGGGAGTGCGGGCCTGAACTGCGGCTCACGGTCGCCGTCGGCGAGCAGCCGTGGCAGGTGCGGGTGCTCGGCTTCGACGGGCCGCGCTGGTTCCTGCGGGCGACCCTCGCCGCCCCGGTCACCGCGATGGCTGAGGCCGACGTGCTCCTCGCCGCCGTGCTGCGGCGGGTGATCGTGCTGCGGGGCACGCGGGCGGTGCCCAGCGGGGCGGCGCTGCCGCTTCGCCGGCCGGCGGAGCACGACGACGAGCTTCTCGTGGGTCTGCTCGGACTCGCCGGGACGGAGCCGGCGGCCGACGAGCAGCGCACCCCCGCCGCCGCGACCGGCGAGGGGGCCAGGCGGGACGATGTCACCGGCAGGGTCAACGCCCTGCATGACGCACTGGACGAGGCACTCGGCCGGGTCCGCCCGACCGGCACCCTCGCCCTCGACGCCCGCGGTCTCGATTTCGCCCCGATGCGGGCGCCGATCGCCGGGCTCGGCGATGTCCGCCTCATCGCCTGGGGCTGAGCGCTCGCGGCTGCGGCTGGCGGGGTGCGCGGCCGACCGGCCCGTCCGGTCCGGGTTGTTCCGCCTGTGGACTGGGGCCCCTCGGGGGGCGCGCCGGAGGGCGTGGAACAGCGATGCTGACGGAGTCGGTTCCGACCGTGTTGGGAGGCAGCGAATGCTTCGTCACAGCTCGACGCCCGCGCATGTCGTGGTCCGTGACCTCTGCGCCGACTTCGTCCCGGACGACGGGGCACGCACCGCCGTCGCGGGCACGCTGCGTTATGACCCGGCGGACCCGTTCGCGGTCGAGCTCATCCTGCGTCCTGGCAAGGAGAGGATCACCTGGATCTTCGCCCGGTCGCTGCTCGCCGAGGGTACGCAGAACCAGGCCGGCACAGGGGACGTCCGCATCCGCCCGGCCCGGTCACTCGGGCGCGCGGTGGTCACCGTCTCGTTGTCAAGTCCGTCCGGGCGTGCCGATCTCGAGCTGCCGCGCGCGGTCGTCGCCCGGTTCCTCGCGGAGATCGAGCAGCAGGTACCCACCGGGCACGAGGGGGACGGGGTGGACTGGAACGCCGAGCTGCGCACCCTCCTGCGTACCCGCAATCCCTGACGGAACTGTTCCCACAAGCGCCGTCACCAGCGCCGTCAGGACTGGCGGCGCTCCAGGATTCCCCGCAGGAACGCCGCCTGGCCGGCGTGCTGGAGATCGTCCGAGACGACGCTCACCAGGCGCACCCCCAGGGTCACGGGCGGCTCCCAGCGCTCGTCCACGATCCGGTCGAAGTCGCCGTCGCCGAGGGTGGCCAGGTAGCGGATCGTCTGGTCGTGGACGGCCTCGTGGTAGTCGATGAGCAGGGCGGGGTCGGCCACCCGCACCGCGTCCACCTCGGCGGAGGTGTGGCCGTAGCCGATCGATGACACCGGCAGTGGCAGGGCGAACCGGTCGGCGAATCCCGCCGCCGTCCACACCTGCTCGACGCCGGCAACCTCGGCGACGTGGTCGTCCTGCACCCGGGTCAGATGCCAGACGAGCCAGCCGATCGAGTTGGCGGTGCCGTCGACCCGCGCGGCGAGCTGGTCGGGGCCGAGCCCGGTGACGGCGTCGCGCACCTCCTCCCGGATGCGGCCGAAGGCGTCGGCGAGCAGGTCGCTACCGTGCATCGCGCAGGTCCCCTCACATGATCGTCATGACCTCGGGTGTCCTGACCCGAGTCGATGCTAGGCGGGCTGCCGGGCACCTGTCCGTACGGCATGGCCGCGGGGCGAATGACATCGTCTCGGTAATCGCGTCGACCGGTCGGATCGTCGCCAGGCAGAATCGGGGCGTGCAGATCTGTGTGCTGGGCCCGCTGGAGGTCCGGACCGGATCCGGTGTCCTGTCCAGGACGGTCGACGTCGGTGGTGCCCGCCTGCGCACCCTGCTGATCCTGCTGGCGCTGGAGCCCGGCCGGACGGTGACCATCCAGCGCCTCGTCGCCGGTCTGTGGGGCGACGATCCGCCGGCCGCCGCCGTCGGCGCGCTGCAGGCGCTGGTGTCCCGGCTGCGCCGAGCGGTGCCCGGGCTGCCCGTGGAGTTCCGCACCGCCGGGTACCGGCTGGCGCTGCCCGCGGAGGCGGTCGACGCGGTCTGCTTCGAGCGGCTCGTCGGGGATGGCCGGGAGGCGCTGCGCCTCGGTGACGCCGCCCGCGCCGCCGAGACGCTGCGCTCGGCGCTCGACCTGTGGCGCGGCCCGCCACTGGCCGACGTCGCGGACGCCCCGTTCGCCCGGGCCGTGGCCGCCCGGCTGCAGGAGCGCCGGCTGGCCGCGCTGGAGGGGCGGCTGACCGCCGACCTGCGGCTCGGGGATGGTGCCGACCTTGTCCCTGAGCTGCACGAGCTGGTCGCGGCCCATCCGTTGCGCGAGTCGTTCACCGCCTTGCTGATGCGAGCCCAGCTCGCGGCCGGGCGGCCGGGCGCGGCCCTCGACGCCTACAGGCAGCTGCGCGCCGGGCTCGCGGGCGGGCTCGGCGCCGACCCGTCCGCCGAGCTGCGCGACCTGCACACCGCCGTCCTGCGCGGCGCCGCCACCCCTGTTGCCCAGCCTGCCCCCACCCCTACCCCCACCCCTACCTCCACCCGCACCCCCGCACTCGCACCGCGCGCGTCGCCCACGCCGGCGTCCGAGGGCGGCCACCCGCCGGACCCAGCGCTTCCGCCTGGTCCGGCTCTTCCGCCTGGTCCGGCTCTTCCGTCTGATCTGGGTCTCCCCTCGCAGCCGGGTCTCCCGGCGGACCTCGGTGTCCGGCTGGACGGCGGGCCGCGGACCAATCTGCGCGCCGCGCTCACCAGCTTCGTCGGCCGATCCCGCGATGCGGACATGGTCCAGAGGCTGGTCCGTGAGGCACGCCTGGTGACGCTGGTCGGGCCGGGGGGTGCTGGCAAGACGCGGCTCGCCGTCGAGACCGCCCGCCGCCTGCTCGACGCGGGTGGCGAGCGGCAGGGCGAGGAGTGGGCGGGTGGTGAGCTGCCAGGGGGCCTGCCGGACGGTGCCTGGCTCGTCGAGCTCGCACCCGTGACGGCGGCGGCGGACATTCCGCAGGCCGTCTTTGCCGCGCTCGGGTTGCGCGAGCAGGTGGTGCTGAACGCGCTGCGGATGCGGGGCGTCGCCGATGGTAGCCCGACCCAGCGCCTGACGGCGGCGCTCGCCGGCCGGCGCCTGCTGCTCGTGCTGGACAACTGCGAGCACCTGCTTGACCCGGCGGCGGCGCTCGCCGAGGAGGTGCTTGGCGCCTGCCCCCAGGTCCGGATCCTCGCGACCAGCCGGGAACCGCTGGCGATCACTGGCGAGACGCTCTGGGCGGTGGAGCCGCTCGCGCTGCCCCCGGCGGATCTCGCGGGCCTCGCCGACACCGAGGCGATCGCGCGCTACTCGGCCGTCCAGCTGTTCACCGACCGCGCGGCCTCGGTGCGGCCGGGATTCCGACTGGCCGCGGCGCCCGCGGTCGCGCGGATCTGCCGGGCGCTCGACGGCATGCCGCTGGCCATCGAGCTCGCCGCCGCCCGGCTGCGGGCGATGACACCGGAGCAGGTCGCCGCCCGCCTCGACGACCGATTCAGGCTGCTCACCTCTGGTAGCCGCACGGCCCTGCCACGGCACCGCACCCTCGAGGCCGTCGTCGCGTGGAGCTGGGATCTGCTGGACGAGCCCGAACGCGTGCTGTGGCGCCGGCTGGCGATCTTCCCGGGCGGGGTGACGCCGGCCAGCGCCCGCGCGGTGTGCGCGACGAACCTGCTCGACCCGGAGGACGTGCCCGACCTGCTGACCGCGCTCGTCGAGAAGTCCCTGCTGGTCCGCGCCCCCGGCGGTGGTGGCGACGACGGCGGCCCGGGCCGCGGCGAGCCCCGCTATCGCCAGTTGGAGACGATCCGCGAGTACGGCCTGCACCGCCTGGACGAGGCGGGGGAGCGGGAGTCGTTGCGCGCGGCGCACGCTGCCCACTTCCTGCACGTCGCCGAGACCGCCGAGCCCCAGCTGCGCGCCCGCGACCAGCTCGTCTGGCTGGACATGCTCGCCGTCGAGCAGGACAACCTGCACGCCGCCCTCCGCGGGGCGATCGCGGCCGGCGACGCCGGGACGGCGGTACGGATGTCCAGCGCGCTCGGCTGGTACTGGTGGCTGCGCGGGCGCAAGCTGGAGGGCTCCCAGCTCGCCGAGGCCGCCCTCGCCCTGCCCACGACCCCCAGACTGCCCATGACCCCCAGACTGCCGGAGAGCCGTCCGTCGGCGGAGGCGCGGGCGGTGGCCGCCACCCTGGCCGCGCTCAACGCGTTCGACGGATTCGCCGATCTCGACCGGGCCCAGCAGCTGCTGGGCGAGGCCTCGCGCAGCGCCGACGAGGCCGTCGACAGTGACCATCCGATGCTGGCGCTGCTGCGGGGATTCCGGCTGCTGATCGAGACAGGGATGGGCGAGCGGGCGCTGGAGGCCTTCCGGGCCTGCTTCGAGCTACCCGACATCTGGTCCCGGGCGATCGCCCGCGTCCTGTACTCGTTCGGCACGGTCAACCTCGGTAGCCGCCTCGACGAGGCCGAGAAGGTGGCGCAGCAGGCCCTCGACTACTTCGAGGGGCTGGGGGAGCGTTGGGGCCAGGCACTCGCCCACGGCGCCCTCGGTGAACTCGCCGGCCTGCGCGGCGAGCATGCCGCCGCGTTCGAGTACTACTCGCGGGCGACGACGCTCACCGCCGAGCTCGACTCGAACGAGGACGCGGGCCAGTTCCAGATGAACCTGGTTGGCGCGGCGCTGGCGCTGGGCGATGTCCCCCGGGCGCGTGTCGCCCTGGCGGAGGCCCGGCGCAGCGCCGAACTCGCCGGCACCATGGAGCTGCTCTCCAGCGTCACCCTCGCCGAGGCGGACCTCGCCCGGGTGGAGGGCGACGTGGCCCGGGCCCGCGGACTCGTCCGCGAGGCGGCGGCCGGGATCTGGTATCGCAGGTCAGCGCCCCAGTACCGGGCGTTGATGGCCGTCGGGGTCTCCTTCATCGAGATCGCCGAGGGACGGCTCGAGGCCGCCCGGCGGCTGCTGGCGGCCGGGCTGGCCGAGGCCGTCCGGTCCGGCGATGCGCCCGTCACCGCACGGGTCCTCGTCGCGGTGGCCGATCTCGCCCTGCATGACGGCGAGCCGGCGCGGGCCGCGGAGCTGCTCGGCGCCTGCGCTCTGATCAGCCGCTCCGGCGACCGCGACCTGGCCCGGGTCGAGGCGGCGATCCGCGCCGCCCTGCCCGAGGAGGAGTTCGCCGCCGGGCTGGAACGCGGCCGGGCGGTCCCTCTGTCCGCCGCGCTCGACCTGGCCGCCCTGCCACCCGCCGACTGGCCACCACCCCTACCCGGCGATCTCTGACGGACCACCTCAGATCGGTGGCTGTGCTGCCGTCAGCCGCGCTCAGGCGCGCAGCACGGTGATAGAGGCGCGGCACGCAGGGTCCAGCCGTGTTGAACCACCGCACCATGAGCCATGTCCTCCGTTGCCATCGGCGATCACCACTCCACGGATGCAGTGCGCTGGTCAGGCCCCTGCGGAGCCGGCGCGGGCGAAGCGGGAGGTCTCGTAGTGGTGCTGGGCGGCGGCGAGGTCGCCGGGGTGGTCGGCCAGGGCCTGGGCGAGTTCGGCGGCGTCGAGCAGGGCCAGGTTGGCGCCGGCGTCCGCGAACGGCGCGCCGGGGTGGGCGGCGTCGCCGATGAGCGTGACGCCCGGCCGGTGCGGCCAGCGGGGGCCGCGGGGCAGGGCGTAGACGGCGCGGGCAACGGGACCTGCGTCGCTGTGCCGGATGAGGGCGCCGAGGCGGTCGTCCCAGCCGGTGAAGTGCCGGGCGAGCCGGTCGCGGGCGACGGGCGCGGTGAGCCTGCCGACCGGGGCCAGATCGGTCCAGCCGGCGGGCAGGCGCAGCGTGACCTGCACGGCGACGCCGTCCCCGACCCGGCGGGCGACCAGGCCGCGATCCTCGGTGAGGGCGGTGACCCCGCCACCGACGAACGCCCCGAGCGCCGGATGGCGCCGTTCGACATCCGACAGGTGCGTGTCGAAGACGAACATGCCCGTGTAGCGGGGCCGGGCGTCGTCGAGCGCCCGTCGCACGCGTGACCAGGTTCCGTCCGCACCCACGACCAGATCGGCCGCCACCCCCGCCTCGCCGCTGGGTGCGGACTCCTGCTGGACGTCGACCAGGTGGCCGCCGCCCTGCGCCCGCCGGACCGTCGTGACCAGCATGTCCCAGCGGAGGTGGGTGGCGGGGAGCCCGTCGAGAAGCAGCCGGCGCAGCGCGGCGCGGCTGACCCCGCCGGCCGGGAGGGTGACGCCGGCCGCCCGCAGTGCGGGCAGCCCCGACTCCGGGCGCAGGTCCAGCGGATGGACCGGCCACCTGGCGGGGAGCGCCGGGCCGGGGCGGGTGTCCAGCTCGTAGACGGTGCTGGGCAGGCCGTGGTGATGCAGGGCCCGGGCCAGGGTGAGCCCGGCGAGCCCGCCGCCGACGATCACGATCCGCGGCGGCGGGCCCGGCGGCGCACCGCCGTGCTGGCGTTCCTGGCGTGCCTCGCGTGCGGTGGAGGCCATCGGCGTCAGACCCGCCGCTTGAAGGCAGTCACCGCGAGCGGGGCGAACACCGCGGCGATGCCAGCCGCCCACAGCAGCGCGTGCCAGGTGGGGGTGGCCACCGGCCCGGAGCTGAGCAACCCGCGGGTCGCGTCGGCGAGAGCCGTCACCGGGTTGACCTTGACGAAGGCCTGCAGCCAGCCGGGCATCGTCGAGGTCTGGACGAAGGCGTTGCTGATGAACGTGAGCGGGAAGATCAGCGTGAAGCCGAAGACCATCACCTTCTCCGGCTCGGAGACCAGCATGCCGACCAGCACCGAGATCCACGACACGCACAGCGCGAACAGCATCACCAGCCCGACGGCCGCCAGCGCCTCCAGCGGTCCGGTGTGCACCCGGAAGCCCAGGATGTAGCCGAGGCCAAGGAGCATGCCGATCGCCCAGAGCTGCTTGGCGAGGTCCGCGACGATCCGCCCGGCCAGCGGCGCGGAGCGGGCGATCGGCAGCGAGCGCAGCCGGTCGAACACGCCCTTGGTCAGGTCGGTGTTCAGCCCGGTGCCGGTGTTGAGCGTGGTGAACAGGGTGTTCTGGACGATGATGCCGGGCAGCGCGAACGTCAGGTAGTCACTGGTCGAGCCGGAGATCGCCCCGCCGAACACGTAGGTGAACAGCAGCAGGAACATCAGCGGCTGGACGCTGAAGTCCAGCAGCTCCATCGGGTTGTGCTTGACCTGGACGAGGGTGCGCCAGGCCAGCGTGCGGACGTGGCGCAGCGTGTCGAGCGGGGTGATCCGCGCCGGGCGGACCGGCTCGTGCTCCGGTCGGGGGGTGGTCCGGGGCTGCTCCGGCAGGGCGGTGGTCAGGGTCGTCATGGCTGGTCAGCTCCTCGTCGCCGCGGGGATCCGCGCGGTCGGGTCGTCGTCGCCGGTGGCGTCGGCGTCGATGTCGGTGGGGTTGGCGCTCGTGGTGGACGGGTCCTCGGCGGGGTGGCCGGTCAGCGAGAGGAAGACCTCGTCGAGGCTGGAGCTGCGCAGGGTGATCTCGCCGACGGTGACCCCGGCGTCGTCAAGGCGCCGCACGATGGCCGGCAGCACGGCGGGGTCGGTGACCTGGGCGCTGATGAGCGTGCCCGACACCTCCGGCGCCGCCCCGAGGATCTCGGCGACGGTCGTCTCGACCAGCCCGGTGTCGGCGGCGTCGACCGGGCGCACCGCGAGGGTCTGGGCGCCGGTCTGCTTCTTCAGCGCGTCCGGGGAGCCCTGCGCGATGATCCGGCCGTGGTCGACGACGGCGATCTCGTCTGCGAGCTGGTCGGCCTCCTCCAGGTACTGCGTGGTCAGCAGCACCGTGACGCCGTGGACGCCGACCAGGTCACGCACGACGTCCCACATCTCGTTGCGACTGCGCGGGTCGAGCCCGGTCGTCGGCTCGTCGAGGAACAGCAGCCGCGGGCGGCCGACGAGGCTCGCCGCCAGGTCGAGGCGCCGGCGCATACCGCCGGAGTAGGTCTTCGCCGGCCGGGACGCGGCGTCGGTCAGGCGGAACTCGGCGAGCAGCTCCGCGGCCCTGGCCTTTGCCTCCCGCCGCGACAGCCCCAGCAGCCGGCCGATCATCACCAGGTTCTCGGTGCCGGTGAGCATCTCGTCGACGGACGCGTACTGCCCTGTGAGCCCGACAAGCTGGCGGACCCGGTGCGCGTCGCGGTGCACGTCGTACCCGCCGACCAGGGCGGTGCCGGCGTCCGGGCGGATCAGCGTCGCGAGGACGCGGACCGTGGTCGTCTTGCCGGCGCCGTTCGGGCCGAGCAGGCCGAAGACCGTTCCGGCGGGTATCCGCAGGTCGACACCGCCGAGCGCGGTCGTCTCGCCGTACCGCTTGACCAGGCCCTCGGCGACGATTGCGGGGATGGCGTGTTCATCTCTCACCGTCATGCCGCCCAGCATGCCGGGGACCACTGACAGTTCTTTGGCGCGTCAGCGATATGTCGGTATCACGCCGCTGTCACACTGACAGCTCGCTGACACCGCGCCGACGCCACGCCCGCGCCGACCCCCGCCAGGCTGTCACGCGCTCCAGCTCCCCTCCCCGCACCACCGACGAATCGTGCCGAGGGATAGTCACGTTTCTCGCCCCGAGACCGCGACTATCCCTCGGCACCCGCGGCGCCGGGCTGGGTCAATCGGGGCATATCGAGCAGCAGGCTTCGGATGGAGGTGGCGGCGTCTCGTCCGGCGCGCGCAGCGAAGCCAGGCCGACTCCGAACGCGCTTTTGGCCCCGCTACCCGCGCCATCGACGGACAGTGCCGAGGGAAAGTCGCGTGTCCGGCCGCGAGACCGTGCCTATCCCTCGGCATGGGGGTCGCCGGGTCGGACAAGGCCGGGCATATCGGGCGGCAGGTTCTGGGTGGAGGTGGAGGTGGAGGTGCTGGCTGCGGTGACGGTGACGCCAGCGACCTGCGGCGCCGGCGTGGTAGCCGGTCGTGATGGGTCGGGCACTGGCCGCGTGGCGGATGAAGGGGCGCGGCGTTCCGGGGCGGTGGTGAGGATGAGGAGGACGGCGGCGACGGCAAGCAGGGCCGCGGTGGCGGGGATCGCCCAGGCGCCGGCGACGTCGAGGGCGAGGCCACCGAGGGCGGCGCCGAGGGCGGCCCCGAGGTAGATGGCGGAGCCGTTGAGCCCGAGCGCGACCGTGGAGGCGTCGGGGGCTGCGGTGAACAGCCGGTGCTGTTGCGGCGTGATCGTCAGCCCGCCGAAGGCGCCGACGGCGAACAGGACCACGAGCGCCGGGACGAACCACGTCCGCACGCCCACCAGCGCCCCGTACGCCGCGGCGACGCCGGCGATCCCGACCAGCAGCACCCCCAGGGCGCCACGGCCGTCGACCAGCCGCCCCACCAGGCGGTTTCCCAGGACGCTGCCCAGGCCGTACCCGAGCAGGACGACGACCAGACGCCCGTCCGAGTCGTCCATGCCCAGCACGACCGGCAGGTAGCCGATGGCCAGGAACACCGGCGCCACCGCGGCCACCGTCGTGAGCAGCAACGTCAGCACGGACGGCCGGGTGAGCACGCCGACGCGGGTGCGCATGCTCGTCGGCGGGACGTGTGTGCGCGGTAGCCGCGGGACGAGGGCGGCGGTGAGCGCCGCCAGCACGGCGATCGTCCACAGCATCACCCGCCAGCCGAACGTCTGCCCGGCCAGGACGCCGATCGGCACCCCGAGCACCGTGGACAGCGACATTCCCGCGGTGACGGCCGCCAGCGCCCGCCCGCGCCGCTGCGGGCTGGCCAGCACCCCGGCCATGACGTAGGCGTTCGCCTGGAACGCGGCGGCACCGAGCGCGGCGACGGCCCGGCTGACGGCCATGACGGCGAACGACGGTGCGAGCGCCTGGCCGACCATCCCGACCAGGAACACCGCCAGGCCCGCGCCGAGCAGGACGCGTCGGTCCCAGCGGCCGGTGAGGGCGGCGAGGATGGGGGAGCCGATCGCGTACGTGATCGAGAAGATGGTGCCGAGCTGACCGGCGGTCGACACCCGGACGGACAGGTCGCCGGCGATCGCGGGGAGCAGGCCGGCGAGGACGAAGGCATCGACACCCAGCGTGAAGGTGCCGGCCGCCAGCAGCGCGAGCTGCCAGCCCCGAAGGCCGTTCTCGCTCTCCGCGGTCGGAGTCGAATTCGATCCTTGTCGAATCGTCACAGCGATGAGGCTAGGGGTACGCTTCGACGAATGTCAAAGCGTTTGGATTTCCGCATCGATCGACTCGGTGCCTGAGTCGGGGAGGTTGGCCGTGCCCCGGCAGCTACCGCAGCCCAGCCGTGACTCGATCGACCTGGTCACGGTGCTTGCCGCGCTCGCCGACCCGATCCGCCTCGCCCTCCTGCGGGCGATGTTCGCGGTGAACGGGCCAGCGGACTGCGCCGCCGTCGCGCACGGCGTCGGGGTCGGCGCCCCGACGATCTCCCATCACTACCGGGTGCTGCGGGAGGCGGGCCTCACGACGACGACGGTCGAGGGTCGCCGCCGTATCGTCACCCTGCGTCGCGACGACATGGAGGCCCGCTTCCCCGGTCTCCTCGTCGCCGTCCTCGCCCCCGCCCCGACGCTGCACCCCGTCGACGCCTGACGCCTGACGCTCGATGCCTGACGCTGACGTCTGACGCCTCGGGCGCTCCCGTCACCTGCCTGCCCGCACGCCGCGCAGGCCGAGTGCGCGCGCGACCAGTCGTTCGCGCAGGCCGGCGGGGAGCCGGGCGAGCAGGCTGGCGGCCCGGGCGTCCGCGACGACGTACCGGCGGCGCGGTGTCCGGGCGGTCACGGCGGCCGCGATGGCGCGCGCCACCGGATCCACCGGACGTGGCCGCAGTCGCGTGGACGCCTTGTCCAGGGCGGCGAGATGGTCCTGATACAGCCGTACGCGGTCGGGTGACGCGGTGGCCAGCGCGGCCTTCGAGGCGGCCTGCGCCCGGCCGAAGATTGGTGTGTCCGTCGTGCCGGGCTCGACCAGGCTCACCGGGATGTTCCAGGCGGCGAGCTCCAGGCGCAGCGCAGTGGACAGCGCGTCAAGGGCCGCCTTGCTCGCCGAGATCGGTGCCAGCAGGGGCATCGGCACGCGGGCGGTCGGGGCGGTGACGTTGATGATCCGGCCGTGCCCCGCGCGCACCAATGGCAGGAAGGCCTGGGTGACGTAGGCCGGCCCGAAGGTTATGCGGAGCTACGCCGGCTGGCCGACGAGGAGCTCGTTCAGGCCGATGCCGAAGGCCCGCGCGGCCGCAAGGCCTACCGCATCACCGACGCCGGCCTCGCCGAGATCCGCCGCTGGCTGACCAGCACCGAGGTCGACCACACGATCCGCGTACAGCCGTTGCTGCGCTCGCTGTTCTTCTGGCTCATGGATCCCGAGGATCTGCGCGCCCATCTCGATGCCGAGGCGCGGTTCTTCGCCGAGTCCGCCGCCTTCTACCGGACCTATGCGGACGCCAAGGACCACGGCGCCTTCGGTGACAGTCCCCAGATGCGTTCCATGCACGTGACGGTCGAGGCCGGCATCCGCCTCTACGAGGCCCTCGCCTCCTGGGCCGAATGGGCGAAGACCGTCCCCCCCGGCGGCGCCCAGCCCGGAGGTTTCCGCCGGCTCGAGCATGCCCACCGGCTCCGTCGCGCCCGGTCAGTTCGATGTCCCCGGTTCGTCGGACGGTGTGGCCCCGCCCGAGTTGCCATCACCTGACGCGCAGGGGCGCCCTCCGGCGTCGTAGGGCTGCCCCTGTACGGCCCGGCGCCGGCACGCACCAGCTGATCGTTGCCGTCGCGCGTCCCAATGCGGACCTTGACGTACGTCGGCACTCACGTCAGGCTGTCATCTAAGATGACAGCAGCGACCTTCTAAAGGTCGCCACGATTGTTACCGCGGACCGGGGTCCTGGGTGCCTGCCGGCCGGCGCCGTTCTGCCCCCGACCGCTGACGATTCGTGTCCATATCGAACCACAGGTGTGAGGAGCAGCTTCTATGAGACGTGGTCGACTGACTGCCGCGGTGCTGATGACTCTCGGGCTTGGCCTTGGAGCCGCGGCGCCGTCCGCGGCGCTGGCCGCGCAGCCCACCGCGAGTCAGGCGCCGGCCGGCGACTCCGCCGCGGCGGCCGAGGGCGACGACATGCCGGTCGCGAGCGCGGCCGCGAAACCGAAGCCGAAGGAGGGGGATGTTGACGGCCACCGGAGACTCCTCCTGGTGACGTACGCGACGACGAAGGACTGCGTCGTCCACGCGAACTACCCGATTCCCGCCGGGCACGATCACACCTTCACCATCGCAAAGGGTGCGGAGATCGTCTGGCGCTACAACGTCACCAAGAACATCGCGGCCGTCGCCCGGCCGGGTACCAAGGATTTTCCGCACTGGGGATTCACCGACCGATCCTGCATCGGGAAGACGGTAGGGAAAGACGGGAAGCCCTATCAGGTGGGAACCTACCGGGTCTACCACAAGGGACACTGGATTGTGCACCATACACCTCGGGTGCCGGCTGGTCAGGCCGTTCCTTCCCGCCTTCTCTCCGGGCGAAGCCAGTACGACCACGAGCGGGCCGGGTCCTACTGGACCAGCGTCCACTGGTGTGCCGGCATGGGAGCGGTCACGAATGCCACCTGCCCTGATCACGGCACTGTTCCGGCGGCGGAGCGGAGGATGGCCCACGACCGGACCCTTCGCGACGCCCCGCACGCGTTCGTCACCGGAAACGTCTACCAGGGATGGGCCGTCCGGACTACCGGAATCGAGAAGAGTGGCTACTGGAAAGTGTACGTGCCCGAGTTGAAGCGCTGGGGCTGGGTTCAGTACTGACCCGCCGCCGGGCACCGGGCGAATCGCCCGGCCACCCCGCCCAGGCGTCCCTGTGCCTGCTCGTGCGCGCCGCCGCATGGCGCGGATCCGCGTGAGAAACCGGAAGCAGTGAAACCCGGGAAACGAGGGGGTCACGCGAGTCCGATCGACCGATGATCGTGGGAGTTCGATATTCCACGGTCGGCGCGGCCTGCACGGGACGACAGCCGTTGTCCCGCGTGGCGGCGTCCGGCGCGGGCCGCGCCTACGGGGGGCGAATGGGCGGAGTGGCGGGCGGTGCGGTCGCCGTCGTACTGGATGCGGAGACGGCGCCACAAGCCGTGGTCCTCGTGACCGGACTGCTGGCACTGGTAGCGGTACTGAGCACCGTCTGGGCCGAGCGGATCGACGCCGTGGTGCACGAGGGAGGCCATGCCCTGGCGGCCTTTCTCGCCGGCCGGCGGGTGCTGGCGGTCCTTCTTGCCCGGGATGGCAGTGGGCTCACGCTGAGCTTCGGGCGGACGCGGGGCTTCGGCGTCTTCGTCACGAGCATCGCGGGTTACCTGGCGCCGCCGATCGCCGGAGTGTGTTCCGCGGCGCTGCTCGCCGCCGGGAAGGTCACCGCTGTGCTCATTCTCGCGGTGCTCGGGCTCGGTTGGCTTCTCCTCGTCACCGTGAACCGGGCCGGTGCGTTGCTCGTCCTGGCGCTGATCGCCTCGCTGGCCGGCGCAGGCCGCTACTGTCCGGGCTGGGTGCAGGTCTGGTACACGTATTTCCTCACCTGGCTGCTGCTGTTCTCCGGCCCGCGCTCGGTGCTGGTCCTGCACCGAGCCCGCCGCCGCGGCGGCGGCTCCGACGCGGACGCCCTCGCCGAGCAGACCCACATCCCGGCCCTGCTCTGGGTCCTCGCCTTCGGTGCCTTCAGCATCTGGTGCACCCTGAAAGGCGCGGCGCTGCTCCTCGGCTGACGGGCGTCCGCTGCCGCGGGTCGACGCCGGGAGGGGCAGGTTGGATGCGGTCAGTGGTGGGTGCGTCGGTGGGGTTTCTTTGTCGATGCAAGGATTCCCCTCTGCACCGTCAGACTGTCCAGTCCTCCCAGTTCAGTCCGTTGACTCGGCGCAACTCCGAGGAGTTCGCCGTAACGAGCGTCAGTCCACGCCGCAGCGCCTGCCCGGCGATGAGTAGATCGTAGGCGCCGATCGGCGTCCCGCCCTCTTCCAACATGGCACGCACCTGGCCGGCCGTTCGTGCGTCCTCATCGTCGAAGTCAAGCAGGGGCAGGTCGCCGGACAGCAGGATCCGCAGGTCGCGCGTCGGCGTCGCTCGTCGCCTCGCGGCCGCCTCGCAGGACGGTCCCGCATGCCCGACCCTGGGGCGGGATCGGGTCAGGCGATGGTGGCGGGTCGGGTCCTGGGGCCGTTCCAGTCGACGAGTTGGACGATGACGCCGTTGGGGTCGCGGACCTGGAAGGCGCGTTCGCCCCATTCCTCGACGGTCAGCGGCATCGTGATGGGCACGCCTTCGTGTTGCAGGCGGGCGAGTTCGCCCTCCAGGTCGTCGACGACGAAGGCGAGGATCAGCCCGGCCGCATGGTCGTCGCGCTGGTCGGCGGGCAGGGTGGGTAGCCCGCGACGCAGGTAGACGACGTTCATCCCCGCGTCCTCGCGGGCGAGGGAGGCGAAGCCGTCGGCGGCCATCTGCGCGGTGAAGCCGAAGTGCCTGGTGAGGAAGGCGGCCGAGGCGTCGACATCGTCGACGGTCAGGGACACGGCGGACGATCTGATCTTCACGTGGATCCTCTCCGGAGCCTCGGTTCGCGGAACCGTGAACTCTGTACGTCGTACATTATACAGCGTACAGAGAGTGGGCGACCATGATGGGGACGTGACAGGAGCGCGATCGAGTGCCGGTGATCCGGCCCGCACGCTGGCCCTGCTGTGGGGGGAGGCGCCGCCGGCCGCGCGTCGCGGACCGAGCCGAGGGCTGGACCTTGCCGACGTGGTCCGGGCGGCGACCGACCTCGCCGATCGGGAGGGCCTCACCGCGGTGACGATGCGGGCACTCGCCCGGGCGTTGGACGTCGTGCCGATGACGCTCTACACGTACGTTCCGGGCAAGGAGGAGCTGCTGGACCTGATGCTCGACGCGACCTATGCCCACATGCCCCGCGCGGACCTGACCGGCGCGCCGTGGCGGGAGCGGCTGACCACCGTCGCCGAGGAGAACCGCGCCCTGTTCGCCGAGCATCCGTGGACGGCCGAGGTCTCCACCCTGCGTCCGCCGCTCGGGCCAGGCCTGATGGCCAAGTACGAACACGAGCTGTCCGCCCTCGACGGCCTCGGCCTGACGGACGTCGAGATGGACGACTGCTTGACCTGCCTGCTGTCCTTCGTCCAGGCGAACGCCCGAGCCGTTCTGGACGCGTCCCGCGCGGCGGCCGGACCCGACGGTGACGACGCCCGCTGGTGGGCGCGGGTCGGCCCGCTGCTCGCGCGCGTGCTGGACGAGAGCCGCTATCCGCTCGCGAGCCGGGTCGGCACAGCCGCGGGCCAGGCGCACGGCAGCGCCCACAACCCCGACCACGCCTACCACTTCGGGCTCGCCCGCCTCCTCGACGGCTTGGCCCCCCTCATCGAACGCCGCTGACCTGCTGATTCGCTGATGGGAGGACGTTCGACGTTCTCCGGTACCGGACGTGCTCCTCGCTCTATCGGCTCGGTCGGATCTCGCTGGGAACGGAGGCTTTCCGGTGGCTGGATTTCTTGCTTTTCAGCAGGGCTGATCAACCTGGAATTCAGTGGAAACACGTTGGATGATGCGGCTGTTCCGAGCTGTCGTGTAAATCGTCGGAACTCCCACACCGCGGCGCCGTCCTGGCTGACTCCGACCACCTCATGTCCACGGCGGATATCGGCGTCGAGTCCACGGGCATGTTCGTCGAGCAGGCGTTCAAGTCGCGGTTGCGGGAGATGGACGCCCCAGATTTGAGACTCTGCCAGGTGGGAGAAGTCCAGATTATCGACAAGATCGAGAATCTCGCCGGTGGGCCTCCCCACGGCAGAAAGCACGCGGACGCTGGGGGCAGTCGCGCGCTCGACCTGTCGCGATGCCGCGAATCGCAGCCCTGCGCTTCATGTCCCGTAGCTCCGGGGTTACGTTCTCCATACGGATTGTCTCGGCACGGTTGAGCCCACGAGCCGCCGGCCGTCGGTGTCACGAGGTACGGGAGAAAGCAGTGACCCCGCAGACCCAGCACCTGGCACACTTCGCTCAGCGTCACCGGACAGGCTCAGGGGGCGCAGGCCCTCGAGCGGATGCTGAAGGATGTCGCGGGAGGACCTCCGCTTCGTGAGAGCCCCGAGCTGCTTGAGCGCCTCCAGCCGGTGCTGGAGAAGTTCGGCACCGCCCTCAATGTGAAGGTGAGTGCGGGAAACCGCTGACTTGTTGACGAAGGTCGCCAAGCAGTTCGACCCCACCGACCCGACCTCACCCATGGCCAGACAGGCGGCCGAACTCACCGCGCACCAGAAGGCGCTGACCCGGTCCACGGCGCCGCATGATGCGAAGAACACACTAGTGCAGCGCCTCAGTAGTTCCTTTCCGGCGTGTGGGCACGGTGTGTGATGTCAGGCGGCTCTCGGTAGGTCCTGCGTGGAGGGGGCTGGCTGCTGGGTGGGGTGGCGGTCGAGGTAGCGGGCGTGCTCGGCTTCGGCGTCGTAGCGCCACTGGTAGGGCTCGGCGGTGTCGTTGTGCGCGACGGTGAAGTCGAT